>Ga0247823_10002890_pt1 | contig 14091 bp, 16 predicted proteins | sample 13C_PalmiticAcid_2_FD_192426 | JGI IMG/M metagenome (GOLD analysis project Ga0247823, IMG submission 192426) | Soil microbial communities from agricultural site in Penn Yan, New York, United States - 13C_PalmiticAcid_Day30 | ecosystem: Environmental > Terrestrial > Soil > Agricultural land...
TCATCCCCGCCATGCTGATGATGGCCGTCATGTTTTCCATGACCGGCATCGAGCAATGGCTGGCCGCGTTCGGAAAGACCGCCCAGGCGAAGATGATGCTAGGACGGACCGGCATTGCATTGCCCTATGCGGCGGCCGGCGCGATCGGGGTGATCGTCCTGTTTGCGGCGAATGGCGCGTCCAGTATCAAGGCGGCCGGATGGAGCGTTGCGGGCGGCGCGGCCGTGACCGTGATCGTCGCCGCGGCGCGCGAGACACTCCGGCTTTCCCATCTGGCAAGCGGCGTGCCGGCGGGAGGATCGACCTTCGCCTATATCGATCCGGCGACAACGCTCGGAGCCTGCGCTGCGCTGTTCGCCGGCGTCTTCGCGCTGCGCGTCGCGACGAAGGGCAATGCGGCCTTCGCCAGACCCGCGCCGCGTCGCATTCGTGGCCAGCGAGCGATCCACGGCGAGACCGAATGGATGAAGATGACGGAGGCGGCAAAGCTGTTTCCGGAAGCCGGCGGTATCGTCATCGGCGAGCGTTATCGCGTCGATCGCGACAGCGTGGCCTCGGTGGCGTTTCGTGCCGAGACGCGCGAGAGTTGGGGCGATGGCGGGAAGAGCCCGCTTCTCTGCTTCGACGCGACATTCGGCTCGACGCACGGCATCATCTTCGCCGGCTCCGGCGGTTACAAGACGACCTCCGTGACCGTGCCGACAGCACTCAAATGGGGCGGCGGCCTCGTCGTCCTCGATCCGTCGAGCGAGGTCGCGCCGATGGTGAGCGAGCATCGCCGACGGGCCGGTCGCAACGTCATCGTGCTCGATCCCGCAACACCGGAATCCGGCTTCAACGCACTCGACTGGATCGGTCGTTTCGGCAGTACCAGGGAAGAGGATATCGTCGCCGTCGCAACCTGGGTGATGACCGACAATCCGCGACAGGCATCGGCCCGCGACGACTTCTTCCGCGCCTCTGCGATGCAGCTTCTGACGGCCCTGATCGCCGACGTCTGCCTGTCCGGCCACACGGACGAAAAGGACCAGACCTTGCGTCAGGTCCGCGCCAATCTTGCCGAGCCCGAGCCTAAGCTCCGCGAGCGGCTGACGCGCATCTACGACCAGTCGGAATCGGACTTCGTGAAGGAGAACGTGGCGCCGTTCATCGCGATGACGCCGGAAACCTTCAGCGGCGTCTACGCCAACGCGGTGAAGGAAACACATTGGCTGTCCTATCCGAACTATGCGGCGTTGGTATCGGGCAAGGCGTTCTCGACCGGCGATCTGGCCGACGGAAAAACGGATGTCTTCATTGCGCTCGACCTCAAGGTGCTGGAGGCGCATCCTGGCCTCGCCCGCGTCGTGATCGGATCGTTCCTGAACGCGATTTATAACCGCAATGGAGACATCCGGGGACGCACGCTCTTTCTGCTCGACGAGGTAGCGCGGCTTGGCTACTTGCGCATCCTGGAAACCGCCCGGGACGCGGGTAGGAAGTACGGCATCACGCTGACGATGATCTTCCAGTCGCTCGGGCAGATGCGTGAGTCGTATGGTGGCCGTGACGCCACCTCCAAATGGTTCGAAAGCGCAAGCTGGATCTCGTTTTCGGCGATCAATGACCCCGATACGGCCGATTATATTTCCAAGCGCTGCGGCGATACCACCGTCGAGGTCGACCAGCTCAGCCGATCGACACAATCGTCCGGTTCCTCGCGCACGCGATCGAAGCAGATCGCCAGTCGCAGACTGATCCTGCCCCATGAAGTCATGCGCATGCGGGGCGACGAACAGATCGTCTTCACGGCGGGCAATCCGCCGCTCCGATGCGGTCGCGCCATATGGTTCCGGCGCGGAGACATGAAGAGCTGCGTCGGCGCAAACCGCTTCCACGCCACCCTCCCGGAAAAGAGCGAAAGCGCACATTCGAACAATCCGGATAACGCCGCTGAAACCACGGCAGAGGTATTGTCGACAACGAACGATGGAGGCGAGATTGCCGCAGAAGAACGTGATCCAGCTCCGCAAGAACCAGAGGTTCGGTGATCGCCGCCCGGGCTCTAACCGCCCGAGCGCAAGGACGTCCCGGGCCAGACGATCAAATAGCCGATCGATCGCGGGTATCGTGGTTTGGGGCGCGGTGATCGCGGCGGCTTGCTGGGGATATTTCGGTCTCGACACCAACCTCGACAGGATCGTTTCCCTTGCCAAGACGCCGGAACAGGATGCGCTTTCCGCATCGTTCTCGATCTGCAACAACGGTCGTCGGAACAACTGCGTCGTCGATGGCGATACATTCTGGTTCCACGGCGAGAAAATTCGCATCGCCGACATCGACACGCCCGAACTTAGCCCGCCGCGTTGTTCCGCAGAGAGGGTCAAGGGCGAAGCAGCGAAGGCTCGGCTTCTCGTCCTGCTCAACGCCGGCACTTTCTCCCTCGTCGCTGGCTACCGGGACGAGGATCAATACGGTCGCAAGCTCCGCACTGTGATGCGGAGGGGGCAGTCGATCGGCGGTATGCTCGTGGAAGAGCAACTGGCCCGGACATGGGACGGTGCGCGTCACAGCTGGTGTTCGCTTTAGGAAAGGAAGCGGATTTTCGCGCACGCGGCAAGACGAGACCGTCAGGATTGAGCCGTCCAGAAGCGCTCACTATATTTGACGAATCGACGCGCCATTTTTCATCTGCAGCGCTCGAGGGAGCGTTGGATGAAGGACTGGGACGGACTTTTCGGTAAGCAGTTTGGTGCGATCGACGAGCTGCAGAACACGCTGAAGGCGTCGATGATTCAATTTCCTGAACCTGCCAGTCTGAAGGCAGCGATGGGTGTGCTGGAGAATTCGCGAATTGCGTCCTCACTTGACGACTTTCGCCGCCAAACTGAATTGTTCAATACAATTTCCGGCGGGAACATTTGGTCAGCCGATCAGGACATGCGTCACCCTTTCGACGAACAAAGTCGGATGCGTGAGGCACTCGGGCTGCACTCCTATTTTGACGAGGTACAGCGTGCGGCCGAGGCCGCGCAGCTGTTACATCTGCCCGATATCCTGGCGCCGTATCGCTCAACAACAGACGAGCTGGCGCAACGCCTGAGCAGGACTTTCGCGGTCGACCTCTGGCGGGAGCCTGCTTATCTCGAAACCTTCAACAAAGCCTCGGCTCTCGCTCATCTCTACGACGACAGCACCAGTGTTTCGCGACTGCTGACTGAAGCCAACCGATCCATGTTGCTCGACCCGATCGGCATCGTGTCGCTTGCCGACTATCGCAGTTTGCTCGATGCCGCAGGCCTCGGGTTGCCTCGTTGGCCGCGTGTTCGCCGGCTTTCAACGGCCGAAAGGCGCAAGCGCTTTCGTGAGCGGATGAAGGAGAATGTGGAACCGCCACATGTCCGGAAAGCGAAGTCGCTGGTCCATCAATACGAGAGTGTGTTGCGCCAGGTTCTCACGATCCTCATGGAGGGAGAATACGGCGAGGACTGGGCCGAGGCACGGCTCGAAGTCTGCGGCTGCAGAGATCTCCTCGGGAGATGGAAGAAGCGTGGAGGCGAAGTTCTCGATCACGCCGACTATGCGCACTATGAGCGCATTATCAGCAATCCGGAGCATTTCGAAACAGTCTTCTATCAAGGCTTCGATGATGCGGAAACGGCGAGCGAGCTGATCGGCAAGGCCGGCAATCTTCGCGCGGCATCGCATCACGCGCGGGTCTTTACCACGGAGGACCTGCGTGATCTGCGCATTGTCTGGCGCACAATTTCGACGGCACTCGTCGCACTCGAGGCTGGATACGAGTTCGAGTTCTAGTCGAGACGCTCTGTGCCGCGAGACGCGCCTACCAATGCAAGATGGGGGCGTCACGCGAATGGGCGGAAACCACTTGCGGGCTCCGTGAGCTCAGCGAATAGCACGCGGTCGCCGCAGGCGGCTCGCCCGGCCATCCGCCCTTGGATCCATCACCGGCATGAATCGATCATCACCGAGCGATTCAAATATGTCGTTGGACGCAGTGTCTGCGTTGTTCGATTCTGCCGCTCATGATCGCGCAGCCCTACCAGCTCTATGTCGAACGAACGGACGCCACGAAAAACATGGCTCGTTACTATGCCATGTCGATCGAAGCGACCCTGTTTGGGGATGCCTGCCTGACGCGGCGCTGGGGTCGGATCGGAAGCAAGGGCCAGCAGATGGCCCACCATTTCGACCGGGAAGAGGAAGCCGTTCGTCTGTTCCTCGACCTCCTTCAGACCAAGCGAAAGCGGGGCTACCGACCGACAGCGCAAGCAAGGCCTGGCGAGGAAAGCTGATCGCGGACAAAAAAAGAGGCCCGCCGTCGCGAACCTCAAAGGGCACCTCACAGGTGGTTCCAGTCGGTCTCGTAAGAAATCTCGATCTCGACGAGGAACGGGATCTTGATCGCGAGCTTCAGGCCGAGCTTGCCTTTCCGGAAGAAATGGCAGGCGATCTTGCAGAGCGTGCTTAGGCGGCGGCCGGTGATGGTGAGGAATTTGGCGAGTTGTCGCATGGTGTTTTCTCCATTCGATAAGCTGTCATTGCGGGGTGAGACAGGCTGACCGGAAAGGAGGGCTGCACCGGGACGGCCGGAGCGGAAGCAGAGGACCTGCCGCCGCCTGAATTTTGCGTCCGCGAGGAGCCGGCGAAGACGGCGGGGAAAATTCAGGCGGCGGCAGGTTGCGGCACGACGGCGGTCTGCAACATCCCCGATGCCGATGACAGGTCGTCGAAAGGAAGAATGCGATCAACGCCTCCTCAGAAGGGAGGCTCCGCGGCTACCTTGCCTTCGATCTCGGCCAGGACGGCCTCGCGTTCGGCCAGAGCCAGTTCGAGTTCGGCTTCGATCTGGCGGCGTTCGTCCGGATGGGCATTGCGCAGTTCGGCCTGAAGTTCGAGGATCGTGCGGTCGAGTTCGTTGGTCATCGTCGTCTCCTTGACGTTTGTGAAAGACGACGGTCGCGGTCATGGCGGGATGGAGGGGTCAGGGATCGCGTCAGCGACCGGCGGAGCCGGCGCGTGGGGGAGCCGATTTTGTCGGTGGCCGCAAAGCGGCCGGCGTCAAAATTGGGGGTTACCGCGCGTCCTTGATGCCTGCATGCCGCCATGACACCCTTGGACGGACTGATCAGACATTTCCTCTCCGTATGGCGCCCGGAAAGCCGGAAGCGGGCTCGATGCCTGTTTCCGGCTTCATCGACAGGGGAGCGCCCCGCCTTGGCTGGCGGGGCATCCGGTGTCAGGATTCGCGCTTCGGGCGGTTCCAGATGAGCGCATATTCGCCGTCGGCTTCGCTCGGCCACAGGGCGGCGTTGATCGGGGCGTTGAAGCTCGGATCGTCGAGCGTCACGGAGATGAAGGGTTCGCCATCGCCCGAGACCTTGCTCCAGCCGGCGCCGATCTCGATATTGTTGCCGGCCGTGATGCGGAAGTCGGGTGCGTCGCGGGAGGTGCGTTCGATCGGGTTCAGCTTGGCGCGGACGCTGACCGTGAGGGTGCGGACGTTGCCGACGATGGTGTTGCCGTTGGTGGTGAATTCGCCGATGACTGCCATGTTCGTAATCCTTCCGGGTTGTTCGGGTCGCGACCATCGCGACCTCGATGGCTGTCGAAAGGATCGGGGACGATCGGACCGCACCTGAAAGGCCGCAATGCAATGGAGGACGGCCGGGAGCGGCTTTCTTGGCTACCGCGAGGAATGCGAACGCAGTTCGCAGGGGAAGAAAGTTGCGGACGGACGTTGCGGGAGAACGATCGAGGCGCAGCCGGTCTGCGATCAGACATGCCCCATCGAGGACGTGGTGGTGGCACCTGGGTTGATCAATTCGGAGGAATTGCGAAGATGGCTGGCCGTCATCGACCGTCCCCCCCGCCCAACGGCGATACCGTCAGCCGCTCATGCCCCACACCATCCGCCTCATGCGCCTCCACGGCTCGATCGGACACATCGTCTCTGCCGCCGCCCTCCGCTCATGGGTCCTGCCACCAGCTTCGACCCCAGCCGAACCACATCGACGAAGGCGGTGACTACCTTTCTTTCCGCAAGCCGCGTTCCCAGCCTCTGCCCGCCCGCATCCCTGCAGTGGCCCGGCGACGCCGCCGGTATCCGCTCTCCGTTTGGGCCGTCGCGCCGAGACCCGAACACCTCCCCGCCAGCCAAGGCGGGGCGCTTCCCTAACCACCGGGTGCCTTCAGGACGCCCATTCCGGCTGCAAGGCGGCAAGAGACCGGCTCGCGCGCAGCAGGGCGCGATCAAAAGAAGGATGGAGAGTATCGGAGAAATCCGCATAGCGACGGCCGCAAGGCCGGGATTTCTCGACGCGCTGGGAGCGGAACAAGGGCAGCCGCAGGAGGCTCAGCAGTGCGGCCCGGAGGGCGAGCCGGGACCGACTGCTCCCGCTCACCGCGCTCCGCTTGTAGGAAGGGAGCGGAAAGCTCACTCGGTCCTGCTCACCCGCGCCACGGGCACGGCGAGGAACGGCTTGAAGGCCGCGGCGACCTTGGCGAGAAAGCCCTTGCTGAAGCTGCCGGAAATCTCGGCGTTCGGGTCGTAGTAGAAGGACGCTTCCGCGATATCGTGGTTGAACTCGGATACGGTGATCCAGGCGTCTTTCCAGTCGCGGATTCCAGCACGCCGGCATTCGAGCGGCGGGATTTCGAGCGCCGTCTGGTCGGAGCGCGGTGGCGTGCCGGATATTGCCAGGATGACGAGGTGGGTCTGACCAACCTTTGGGATGGCCAGCACCATGCAGACGGGGCGGGACTTGCGGCCCTCGGTCTCGCCCTTGTCGCGCTGCCATGCCCAGAGGTAGGGATAACGGAAGACGGAACCGCTGGCCGGAATCTCAGCCATCGGCGTCCCGCCCTTCCGCGATCAGCCGGTCCAGTTCCGGCAGGATGATGTCGACCAGTTCCTGCGGCGCTTCGCCCGCAGCATAGACCCGCCGGGGATCGCCCCTGCTTTTCATGGCCTCGAACTCATCGTAGGTCATGAGAACGTAGCGCGGTTTGCGGTGCTGCGTAATCGCCACGGGCTGACGATCGGCCGCCATCGTGACAGTTTTTATGTCGCGCAGCAGCTCGACGGTCGTGAATTTCTGCATGGATAGCCTCCTTCAGATAATTCGACTTATACGATTTATTTGACTATTTCACAAGCGATCAGACACCGCACATGCCCTCGCATTCGTTCGGCCAGAGATCGAACTGGCCCCGGTCGGCCGCAGTCGACAGGTCTGCCCGGTTACAGGCGGACTTTGGCGGCTCGGGATAGTGTCGCCGCAGCCAGGCGAGGCAATCCTGCCTGCTCATGCGTTTCTCGATCAGCGGGAAGCGCTTGACCTGCCATGCCTCGAAACTTGGCTTGGCGCGGACGATTTCGTCGCAGGAAATACCGATCCATTGTTCCACGACGGCATGGTCGGGCGAGCGCTTGCGGGTCAATCCGCCAAGTTCCCTCACCTTACGGCGGATCGGGACGATCTTGAAGTCCGTCGTGCATTGGCGCTTGATCATGCCGATCGAGACCGTCTCGCGCGACGTGCTGCGCGATCCGATCTCGACCAGTTCGCCGTCGTCGTCCTCGTCGTAGACAGGGACAGCGGCGCCGGCCGGCGTCACCGTTCTGGCGAAAGCCGGGATGGAGGCCCAGCGTTGTCCCTCGCCCGCGCCGATCAGTTCGTCACGGATATTGCCGGCCGAGACGATATGCACTGGAAAGGGCAGGACGTTGCCCGACGTCAGCCATTCGAGGTGATCGTAGACGGCACGCGTCTCCCAGCCCGTATCGGCGAAGATCGCGCAATCGGGCATCGGGCCGATCACGCCATGGGACGCCATCACGGCCATGGTGGTGGACTGGACGCCGGCCCCAAGGCTGATGGCGCCATCTGCGATCGGAGAGAAAAGCATCAGGCCAGCTCCCGTCATCGCCGTCGAGCCATATCCGCAGGTCGCGGCGCATGAGCCCGATGGGACCATTGATCACGGTAATGCGCGCCTCGTCGCCGACATAACCGCCATGCCGGAACAGCTCCACCAGATGCCGCATGACGTCGAGATAGAGGCAGCCCCCGACAAGCGCGACCTCCCGGAAGGGGTGGCGTTTGTAATCGACGCCGGCGAGCGAATAGATGTGCATCCCCGGATGCTCGCCCGACGGCATGACGCGCCGTTGCGTCTTTTCCTTCGGCCAACGCGTGCCGAGATCGCCGGCCATCATGGCGTTGGCCATCTGGCCCGTCATCCGGGCGTCGTACATCTCGATCGGGACATTGGCCGCGCGGAAGCCGAGATGAGCGGAGAGAAACGCGACTTTGGCTTTCTCTCCGTCCGGATCAACGGTGCGCAGGGTCCGCCACAGCGGCCCGTCATAGCGGCCCGTCATAGCGGTCGATCGCCGGCATGTATTTCGGACCATTGCGCTTGGTCGCCGAGCACGCGAGGATCAACAGGCGGGAGGAAGGGAGAGGAGCCATCACGCGGCCTCCCGTTCGGCGGTCGCCACCGGCTGAAGGCCATGCAGATAGGCCACGGCGCGCTGCGCGTGCGCGGCTGCCTGGAAGATCGCCCGCTTGTCGTCGGACAGCACCTTCAACCACGACTGAAGGTAGGACGCATGATCCGGCCGTGGCTCCAGTTCCGGAACGATCCCGAGATCGGCGCAAAGAAAGCAGCTCGAAAGTTCGGCCACCAACTCCTCCCGCGCCCTCTCGCTCCGATCCTTCGAGTATCGGCTGAGGTCACGCCCGACGCGGTGTGGCAGCGCGGTCCAGTGGGCTCCCTCATGACTGAGCGTCGCATAGAATGAAGCCGCATCCCGGAAACTCTCGAAGGGCGGCATCTGGATATGATCTGTCGCCGGGCTGAAGAAGGCCTGGTTGCCGCCGTACCGGATGACGGCGCCGGTGTTGCGAAAGAAGCTTTCAGCATGTTCGATCCGCTCGACCGGATCAGCTACCGGCTCAGGGCGGCGATAGTAGTGATCAGGCAAGCCATCGATCTGCTCAACGTTGAAGGCCGTGTAGGCTTTGAGGAAGGGGATTTCCCGATCGATCTCTCCGCCCTTGCCGTCGTCTTCGGACTTCGTGAAGCGGCTGGCGAAGACGACCGTCGCACCGGTTTCGCCCTTGCGGACCGCCGCGCCGAGTTGCAGGGCCTGCTTGAACGTCATCCACATCGGCGAGGCGAAACCGCGTGCGATACCTTCCGACCAGAGAAGCAGCACGTTCACACCGCCATAGGGCTGACCGTTGTGGCGCAGCGGCCGGGTAATCCGGCCATGGGAGTTGGCCGCATTCCATGGCTGCATCCAGGGACGGACGCCCCTGGCGAGATCCTCGACGATCCGGTCGGTGATCCGGGTATAGATATCGACGCGCTCGCCGTTCTGTTTCCTGCTCATCTTTCTTAACCTCCGTTCCAGAGGTCGCGCCCATCGCGACCCGTCACGGCGGTTCAAAGGGCGGGGCAGAAGGGAGAAGGCGCACGCGGGACGCGCCGGAACAGAGTGGAGGAGGGCGTAAGCCCTTGCGCCGATCCCGGCCCCGGCAGGACCAAAGCCGGACGGGTCGCGGTCGCGCCGCTCCCTGTGTTGCAAGACATTGCGACACAGCGACAGCCTGCCAATGCGTCCGCGCTGGCAGGCGTTGAACGGTCTGGCTTCATGGAGGGCAAAGTCTCGCCACGGATAGCGGTTGTAGTACAGCGAAAAGGCGGGACCGAAGCCCCGCCCGCAACGGCTTAGTCGAACGCTGCTATCTGTGCGGCGGCGGCCTTGCGGTCGAGCGACTGGCCGGGATTGTCGACCGGACGATCGAAGGGCTTCCAGCTTTCTCCGACGACCTGTTCGTAGGCGGCGACCGTGCCCTCTGCGGCGGCTCGCAACGCATGCGCCTGGATGCCCATGTCGGCGGCGAACTCGCGCTTGCGCTGGGCGGCGCTGTCGTAACCGACCGGACCGTCGAGATCTTCGTCGCGGGCATCGTTCGCCGCCTTCGCCGTGGCGTCACGGGCCTCGGTGACGGCGCGACTGTAGAACTGGCCCGCGCCATGGGCCGATCCGACATAGGCGCCGACGATCCGCTGGAGATGGATCTGCATCGCCCGCTCACCAAGTCCTTCCGAAAGGCTGTCGGCGGTCTCGACGATCAGTCGCTCATGCAGGTCGCGGATGCCGTCGCTATCGACAACGGCGGTTCCGAAGCTCTCGGCAATCAGCATCGCCTGGGCGGTGTCGGGGCACGTGAGCCGGACCATTTCGAGGGTCGCGCCCTTGCGGAGCTGGACGACGCGGGCGGACTGGCGGGACTGATTGGTTGCTGGCTTGGCCATGTTTGGTTTCCTTTCCGGTGTTTCCCGAAGGCTCGCGCCGGCCCCTTGCCGGAGCGCCCTTCGGTGCGGTCGAGAAAAGCCGGCAGAAAGTCGGGCGCTTTCATAGGTCCGGGACGCCTGAGCGAGCGAGCCGAAGCTGCGGTCAAGCGGGGCCTATGGCCCTGCGCGGGGCGCGGGTGCGGCTTGCGAAGCGAGGGAGAACCGGCCGCTACGCGGCGCGCAAGCGGCCTTGAAACGACCGGCCGCCGGGTTATGACCGCGCAGAACCGAAGGGCGCTCCGGCAAGGGTCTGGCACGCTCGACCCGGACAGGAAAGGAAATCGCGCCAGTCGCTCGACTGCCATCCGCCCCCGGCCGCCGCATTGTCACCAGCGCTGGCGGCACTCCCCCGGATCAAGCTCACGCCGCCCTGCGCCCAGCTGTCTCGCCGAGCTTCCGACGTAATTGGTCGATGGCTTGCTCCTGCCGGGCCAGCTTGCGGACCAGACCGTCGAGTTCGACACGCCGTTCGAAGGTGAGCCGATCAAGATGGGCCTGATACAACATTTCGTCGGAACGGCTCCATCGCGATCCGGACCGCTTGTGGCTGCGGTTGTGCGCCTTCGCCTTCTCGGTGACGGTGATGCGCTCGGCACGGCCGGCGATCTGCCGCTGGATAAGGTCGAGATGCCCGGCCGTTTCTCGACGCGCTGCTTCCATTCGTGACAGAGTGACCCAAGAGCTAACCCGGCTCATGTCGCCGTCCTCCCCGCGTTCCGGCCGGCAAAGCCGGAAGGACCGTCATAGGGGCGATGACGGTCTTCATCGATGACGAAGCCAAAACTGCCCGGCTGGTATTCGGCCGACGGCACCAGGAAACGCCGCTCTTCGACATCGCGGTCACGCCGGCCGCCGCGGGTGGCGATCACCTCGGTCATGCCGGGATGGAGATCGGAACGAAGCGCCGATATGCCGATCCAGTCGCGGGCGTGTATCGCTTCGAATGTCCGGCGGTCTTTCGTGTAGGACTGGCCGGCGGCCAGAACCGTGCCGGATGTCGCTTCCCAGATATCGGGCCACCAATCCTTGAATGTCTTCTCCGCGCAGCGTCTCTCGTAGGACGTGAAGAGCCGGGGAAAGGTGATGGCCACGGCCGCCCAGGCGCAGTCCTCTTCATACCAAGCACCCTCCGACCTCAGCGCCGGATGAACCTGTGCGTTCCGCTCGGCCGAGAGCTTGAAGCCGCCATGCCCGGCCGTCACATGCGACACCACGCCGTCGGCATAGATCGTGGCGATCTGAGACGTACCCCATGGCGTGTTGCAGTTCATCCGGGTCTGGACACGGGAGAGCAGCGCAAGATCGCGCTTGTGCTCCGCCGTTTCCATCGTCCGCGCCCGGAACGCGGCCTCGTCGTCGAGCCGACCCTGATGGCTGTAGAAGTCGGCGCGCGTGAGTTCATCGAGCGGCCGCGCATTGCGCCAGGCGCTGGCGAGGAACCCGCCAACCTCCTTCAGGGGCAGCATGGCAAGCGTGATGTCGGCGATCCGGGCGACGGGAAAGCCGTCGGCGCTGCGACCGAACTCGACCCCTGGATTTTCAGGGGTTTCCGTAAGCGAGAAATCGGCCGTCGCCGTCATGCTACCCTCCCCTCGACATGATCGGCCGCTACCTCATCGGCCGTGACTTCGAAGATCGCTGGCGTGGCGAAACCGCAGTTCCGGACCCACTCCTCCGCGCGTGCGCGGCTTGCGGCGAGGTGAACGAGTTCGGCGTCCTCACGCGCACCGTCGAGAACGCGATACGCGCCGGCAGGCGGGCGTTCGACGATGGTGAAACTGAGGTCGGCATCGACGGGGAATGTCCTGAAATCAGGACCGATGACATCCCCGAAATCGTCGATCCCGTCGGTCGTCACCTTGATGTTCGCCGGAACGCCGGATTGGCCCATGACGAAGTGGCTGCGTTTGCGGACCAGGCGGCCGGTCGTGTTGTTGCGTTTCCATTCGGCACAGGCGCGGATGAGGTGCTCGGGCGGACGGGGTCTGCCGTCCGTCCAAGAAACGATCGCGCCGATGGGAGCATGGTCGAAGATGAAGAGTGCGGACATGAAAGTCCTCCTTCTATAGCGGGCTGAACACGAAACTGCCGCCGAACGGGCGTCCGGCGGCGGTCGATGCGATAGGAAGGAAGGGCTATTCGGCAGCGATCCCGTAGGCTTCATCATCCTCGTGGTCTTCGAGGACCTCGCCCTGATCGGCAGGATCGTTGCCGTCGGCCGGCCCGACGTCCGCCGCGTCAGCATCGCCATCGGCGGGAGGCTGGCCTTGGGAGCCCTCATTCTCGTCATCCACGACGTCGCGCAGCTTGAGGATATCGGCGAGCTCCGCCGGCGCAGGCGCAAAGAGTGCTGCCGGATGCACGAAGTGCCCTTCCTTGAAGTGGTCGACCAGGGCTGCGCGCGTGTCGCGTACCCGCGGGCGCGGCTGGACGGGCGTATCCTGGCAGGAGGCCTCCAGCGATTGCCGCGACAGGCACTCGAGGAATTCGGTCGTCCCCATATTGACGAGGAAGTCGTCAGCGCCGATCGCATTGCCGGCGATGCGCGAGACCACGCCGCTGTTCGAAGCGCCGCGGCGGCACGAGAGCACGTCGATCAGCACCGACCGGACGGCGACGCGCACCGTCTCCATGTCGAAGGCCAGCTTGCCCTCGTCGTCGAAGAGCTTGGCGACGTGGCGGGTGAAGCGCTTCGCGCCATAGTGACCGCTTCCCGCCCCGGAATCGACCCGGACGTTGAGACCGGCGAAGGCGAGCACGAGCAGCGCCATCAGCATGTCGTCCTCGATCGGCGCGCGGCCGAGCGCCTCATGCATCGCATCGGTGCGGAAGTCGCCGATCATGTCGTGGCCGCGCTGCGTCACGTCCGGACGCGGTTTGGAGACCACGATCGGTTCATCGCCAACATCATCCACATCGGGAGTGGCGGCGCTCCCCTTGCCCTTCGGCTTCTTCACATCTGGCATCCGGAAATGCACCGACTGCACCTTGCCTTCGCGGTCGAGATACATTGCGGTGTGGTCCGACTTCTGCGGCTTGCCGTGGACGCGCTCCGCCTTCTTCGGAAGCTCAGGCTGACCCCAAGTGTTGATTTCGACGATCGCGCCGCGCTTGGGTAGATTGCTGCTCATCCACTCCTGCTGCGCGCCGAGGAAGGCCTCGACATTGGTCGTGTAGCGGTTGTCCTGGTCCGCCGGCGCGAACAGGTCTTCGGCCCATTCGATACCATAGGCCTCCCGCAGATCGTCGCCGAAGCTCGCATCCTTGGCGTACATCCGCTTGCGGTTCAGCGCATTGGCGATCGACCACCACTGCGCGGTGTCGCCCTTCTTTGGCTTGTGCGCCTTCCAGACCTCCTTCTGCTCATCGACTGCAGCGGCCGCGATGACGCGAAGCTGCTGCTCGTTGGGCATGTCGCCGAGCGCCATCTGGTCGAGCATCGCCGGCAGGACGTTGGCGAGAAGCCGGAGCTTGCGGACCTGCCGGACGGGCAGCGCAAGGGCGATGGCGATCGCTTCCTCGGTCCAGCCGAGCGCGGCCAGCCGTTCGATGCCGCGCCACAGATCGACCGGGTTGAGCGGCTCCCTTGCAAGGTTCTCGACCAGGCCGCGCATCGCGCCGTTGTCGTTGGCCGCTTCGACGACGATGACCTCGATCTCCTCGAGACCGGCAGCGATCGCCATCCGGGTGCGGCGGTGGCCCGCCTCGATGACATAGCCG
>Ga0247823_10002891_pt1 | contig 14084 bp, 18 predicted proteins | sample 13C_PalmiticAcid_2_FD_192426 | JGI IMG/M metagenome (GOLD analysis project Ga0247823, IMG submission 192426) | Soil microbial communities from agricultural site in Penn Yan, New York, United States - 13C_PalmiticAcid_Day30 | ecosystem: Environmental > Terrestrial > Soil > Agricultural land...
GGCTTCACGGGGAACACCTTCGCTGCCGACAACCAGATCAACGTCTCGTCGTCGGTGTGGCGCTTCAAGATCGGCGTCAGCTACGACTTCTGATCCTTCGCGATCAGGACGAAACGAAGCCGCCGCTCCGGAAACGGGGCGGCGGTTTTCGTTTGGGAACAAGGGGCTAGCGCCGGACGAACCTCAGGCTAGTCTGCGCGCGGGGAATCGGGGGAAATTGCGCGATGAGTCCGTTCGAGCTTGTCTTTGCGGTCTATGGCCTGTTGCTGGGACTCGCGGTCGCCGAGGTGCTGGGCGGCTTTTCGCGCACGCTCAAGCTCAAGCGCGGTACCAAACCGATCAAGGTCGGCTGGCTCACGCCGCTGCTCGGCATCCTGGTCATCCTCGATCTCACCAGCTTCTGGCTGATCGCGTGGGAGACGCGCGACCAGATCGCGGCCAATTATCTGACGCTGATCGGCGTGCTGAGCATCGTCGGCATCTATTATCTCGCCGCGACACTGATCTTCCCCGACCAGCCGGAGGAATGGCCCGACTTCGACGACTGGTACGACAAGCAGAACCGCCTGGTGATCGGCGGGCTGCTCGCCGCCAATGTCGGGACCTGGATCGGCAATATCGGACTCGAAATCGCCAAGCCCACGCCCGAGGCAGAGCTGGCGATGACCGATTCGGAGATGCTGGTGGTGTGGGCGGGCCTCGCCGTGCTCGGGCTGCTCATCGCGCTCCTCAAGGTGAAGTCGCGCCGATGGAACATCGTGCTGCTCGTGAGCGTCAGCGCGCTGTTGCTGGTGTTCGGGATCGCCGAGGAGTTCGTCTGAGGCGAGCCGCCGGGCGCCCGGCCATGGGCGAAGTCAGGACCGCATGATGCGGACCGACCGTCTATTCGCCACCGATGAAGTGAGAAGGTGGGAGCCGGGACGACCCGACACGAAAATCGTTACGGCTGCTTCCTTCCGGACCTGACCGGGTTGGCGACGGCATCGTCCGCCCGACTCCCGCGGCGCATATGGGGGAAAGCTTCCCCGATTGCAACGCCGCCCGTTCGCGCCCTTCAGCCGAACAGCAGCCCCACCAGCTCGCTGACCTTGGCATGCGCCGCGTTCGCCTTGGCCGCGGGCAGCATCGGCGCATCCATATAGCAGGTAATCAGGATCGGCTTGCGGCCCGGCGGAGTCGCGATGGCGACGTCATGGACATAGCCCTCGCCGCTGGTCCCGGTCTTGTCGCCGACGCGCCAGCTTTTCGGCAGACCCGCGCGAAGGCGATCCTTGCCGGTGGGCGATGCCTCCATCCAGCCGGTCAGCTTCGCGCGTGCCGCGGGCGAGAGCGTCTCGCCCAGCAGCAGCGCGTTGAGCAGCCACAACATCGCCTGCGGCGTGGTGGTGTCGCGCACCTCGCCGTTGCGGACATTGTTGAGCGTCGGCTCGTCGCGGTCGGAACGGGTCAGCGTATCGCCGGTCGAGCGGATGAACTGGGTCAGCCCGCGCGGGCCGGAAATCTGTCCGAAGACCAGGTTCGCGGCGCTGTTGTCGCTCATCGTCACCGCGGCCTCGAGCAGAGCCTCGATCGGCAACGCGCCCCTGGACAGGTTTGCCTTCACCACCGGCGCATAGTCGAGCAGGTCCGCCTCGCTGAAACGGATCTCGCGCGAAAGGTCGATCTCGCCCCGGTCGGCGCGCGCCAGCACCGCGGCGGCAAGCGGCACCTTGAAGGTCGAGCACATCGCGAAGCGCGCCTCGGCGCCGTCGAAGAAGCGCCGTCCCGTGCCGCTGTCATAGACCGCAAGGCCCAGCCGCCCGCCGATCTCGTCGCGGATCCGGTCGAACGCGCTCTTCTTCTGCGCCAGCACGGCGGAGGGCATCGCGGCGAGCGCGGCAGCGCCCCCCAGAACGGAACGGCGACTGATCTCGCGGCGATCGAATGTCATCGTCATCGTCCCTGCATATCGCGATGTTCCGAAGGCAGCCTGACCGTCAGTCCGTCAAGCTCGGGCGTCAGGACGATCTGGCACGACAGCCGGCTGGTCCGCGTCGCGCCGACGGCAAGGTCGAGCATATCCTCTTCCTCCTCGCTCGCTTGCGGGAGCCGGTCGAAATCCTCCGCCGCGACGATGACGTGACAGGTCGAGCAGGCCATCTGCCCCTCGCACGTCCCCTCCAGCGGCATGCCCTTCGCCTGCCCGACCTCAAGCAGCGAATAGCCCTCCTGCCCCTCCGTCTCGCAGGCGAGGTCGCCGTCGGGAGTCAGGAAGCGTATCCGGATCATGCCGCGAACCTCTGTTCGCGCGCCGCCGCGTCGATCCGCTCCAGCGCGCCCTGCAATTCCTCTTCGGTGGTATAACGCCCAAAGCCGAGGCGGATGCTCGACCGCGCTTCCGTATCGCTCATCCCCATCGCCTTCAGCACATGGCTCGGCCGTCCCGATCCGCTCGCGCAGGCCGATCCAGCCGAGAAGGCGATGTCGCGCAGGTCGGACATCAGCCGCGCCACGTCGAGCCCCGGATAGCGCATGTTGAGATTGCCGTGATAGCGGTCGTCGTGCGAGCCATTGAGCGTCCAGCCCGATCCGCCGAGCGCCTGATAGGCCCGCCGGAACAGCTGCGCGGCGTGCGCGCGGTCGGCACCGAACCGCTGCTTGGCAAGCTTCGCCGCCGCGCCGAACCCGGCACACAAGGCCGGCGACAGCGTTCCCGAACGTCCGCCCGGCTCCTGCCCGCCGCCGTGCAGCAGCGGTTCCAGTTCCACCCCGTCGCGGATCCACAGCGCCCCCACGCCCTTGGGACCGTGGATCTTGTGCGCCGACACCGCGACCAGATCGCAGGTCTCGGGAACGATTTCCCGCCCATAGCCCTGCACCGCGTCGCACAGCAGCAGCGCGCCGACGCTCTTGGTCAGCGCCGCCAGCTCCTCCATCGGCTGGATCGTGCCGATCTCGTTGTTGACCAGCATCACCGCGACCAGTCCGGTGCCCGGCCGGATCGCCTCACGCGCCGCGGCCAGCTCGACCAGCCCGTCGCTACCCACCGGCAGCACCGTCACTTCGCGCCCGCGCCGCGCTTCGGCCGCGACGGTGTCGAGCACCGCGGCATGTTCGGTCGCGATCGTCACGATCGGACCGGTGCTGCCCTTGATCGCCCAGTTGAGCGCCTCGGTCGCGCCGCTGGTGAAGCTGACCGTGCCGTTGTCGGGCATCAGGCCGGCGACCGCCTCGCGCGCCACCTCGACCGCCGCCCTGGCCTTGCGCCCGGGCGCATGGGCCGAGTGCGGATTGGCGAAATCGGCATGCATCCACGGCTGCATCGCCTCCACCGCCTCCGGTGCCAGCGGGGTCGTCGCCTGATAATCGAGATACGTCATCCTGCTTTCGCCGCTGCCCCCATTGCGATGTCGATCCATGTGTCGGTGAAGCGCCGGACGTCTTCTGCGGTGGTGCTCCAGCCCATGCTGACGCGGATCGTCCGCGCCGCCAGTTCCGGTTCCACGCCGAACGCTTCCAACACCCGACTCTGCTTGAGTGTTCCCGAAGCGCAGGCGCTCCCTGCCGATACCGCGAAGCCCTTCATGTCGAACCGCACCAGCTGCGCCGCGGCGCTCAAATTGGGCATCGCCAGCGCGCGGATCTCGCTGACATATTCGCCATAACCCATCAGCTGCTGCGCGCCGTAGGAGCCGAGCGTGCGGAACATGTCCACCAGCGCCTCGTGCCGGTCCATGTCGGGCGCGGCGGTGCGCTTCGCCGCCCAGCCCTCGACCGCGGCGGCAAAGCCCAGCACAGCGGGGAGATTCTCGGTCCCGGCGCGATAGCCGAACTCCTGCCCGCCCGACGGCTCGAGCAGGCCGAGATCGCCGACCAGCAGCGCGCCGATGCCGATGGGACCGCCCAGCTTGTGCGCAGAGATCACCATCATCTGCGCCTGCCTCGGAAAGAGCGTCAGCCCCCAGAGCTGCGACGCATCGGTGACCAGCACGCCGCCGCCCGCCTCGATCATCGGGGCATAGCGCTCGATCGGCTGGACCTTGCCCGTCTCGGGATTGATCCACTGGATCGCGATCACCGGCCGGTCGCCAGCGGCCAGCGCGTCCTCGACCGCGTCCGGGTCGACGTCCCACTCCAGATTGACCGGCAGCACCTGCGCCTCCGGCGCCGCACGCAGCACCGCGTCATGCTCGACCGAGGATCGCCAGCGCGTGCCGCCCTTGGTCCGCCGCATCGCGATGGCCAGCGCCTCGCTCGCGCCGCTGGTGAAGATGACCTGCCCTTCCCAGCCCAGCGCCGTCCGGATCCGTTCGCGCGCATCCTCCAGCGCCGCGCGCGCAGCGCGTCCCTCGGCATGCGGGGACGACGGGTTCGCCCAGCGCAGCATCCCCTCGATCATCGCCTCGCGCACCTCGGGCCGCAGCGGCTGGGTGGCGGCATGGTCCAGATAGATGCGATCGCTCAGGGCGGGACTCGTTTGAAATTGCGTGAAAGGGCTTCACGACTATATAGCCAGCATCGCTTTCCGCGCCACCGCGCGTCTTTTCAAGCAGGTAGAACTTTGCCCGAAGTCATCATTCCCGGTCCCGAAGGCCGTCTCGAAGGGCGTTTCGCCCCCGCTCCCCGTCCCCGCGCACCGGTGGCGATGATCCTCCATCCGCATCCCAATGCGGGCGGCACGATGAACAACCGAATCGTGCAGGAGCTGTACAAGACCTTCCAGCGCCGCGGCTTCGCGACCCTGCGTTTCAACTTCCGCGGCGTGGGCAAGAGCCAGGGCGTGTTCGACAACGGCACCGGCGAGCTGTCGGATGCGGCGTCGGCGCTCGACTGGGTTCAGAGCTTCCACCCGGAAGCGTCGACCACCTGGATCGCCGGGTTCGGCTTCGGCGCTTGGATCGGCATGCAGCTGTTGATGCGCCGCCCGGAGATCCGCGGCTTCATCTCGGTCGCGCCGCCCGCGAACATGTTCGACTTCACCTTCCTCGCCCCCTGCCCGTCCTCGGGCATCATCATTCAGGGCGAGAATGACGAGGTGGTGACCCCCGGCGCCGTGCAGAAGCTGGTCGACAAGCTGCGCACCCAGAAGCACATCACCATCCACCACGACACCATCCCCGGCGCGAACCATTTCTTCGAGCACGAGATGGACGAGCTGATGGGCAGCGTGGACAAGTATCTCGACATGCGGCTGGACCCGAACTCGCCGATCCGGTGAGGGTCGGCGTTTAGGCGTGCATCTGAAAGGCCGGGGCATGATGCTCCGGCCTTTTGCGTTGGCGCGCATTGCTTCCGGCAGTATCGATGCCCGATGATCTGGAACATTGTGGACCGCCGCACGCGGCGATACCGCTGGAAGACCGTGAACGCGATTGTCGAAGCGGTCGAGCACGACAATAGCTGCCGAGATTCCGATCAGGCACCTTTGAGCGATGTCATGATTGTGGTGGACTATGACGCTCTGGAAGCAGTGTCTGTGAACGAAGCGATTGCCTGGGCGATGGATCAGCCCTGTCCGGTCACGCTGTATCTCTACGATGAGGGCGGAGGCTTCTCGGACGACGAGCATTTCAATGCCGTCGGAATCCGCTTCGACGACAAGGATTGATCCGGCTGAGGCTGCCGCTGCCAACCACCCCCTACCCATCCTCCCCGCCCCGCTGCATAATGGCGGCATGAAGCAATCGACCGCGATCAAGATCGCCACCGGCGTCGCCGCCGCCGCCATCGGCGGCCTTTTCCTCTATTCGCGCGCCAGCCGCCCGCCGGTCATCAACCCGAAGGTGCCCGAGCCCGCGAAATCGGTCGATCTCGCCCGTTATCTCGGCAAATGGTACGAACTGGCGCGGCACGAGAACCGCTTCCAGAAGGGCATGGACGCGGTGACCGCGGAATATGCGCTGGAGAAGGACGGCAAGGTCTCCATCGTCAACAGCGGGCTCCGCTCGGGCGAGAAGGAGCGCGATGTCGCCGCGGGCCACGCCATCGTCGCGGACGAGGAGACCGGCGCCAAGCTCAAGGTCTCGTTCTTCGGCCCGCTCTACACCGGCGACTATTGGGTGCTCGATCATGGCGACGACTATGACTGGTCGATCGTCGGCGAGCCGGGCGGACGCTATCTGTGGGTGCTGAGCCGCGATCCGCATCCGTCGCCCGAACTGGCGCAATTCCTGCGCGACCGTGTCGAGGCGCTGGGTTACGATCGCTGGGCGCTGCGGATCACCCAGCACGCCTGAACCGTCAGGGCAGCGCGTCGATCCACGCGTCGACGATGGCCGTGCCGGGGTAGTCCGGATCGCCGAGCGCGCGGTTGATCTCCATATGCCCGCGCAGGCCACGCCCGCGCAGCGCGCGCACCTCGGCCTTCGTCCCCGCCTTGCGCAGCGCCTGCGCCAGCGCTTCGGACTGGCGGCGGCCATCCTCGCGCTCGACATGCAGGATCAGGAAGCGCGGCGCGTTCGGCGCGGCGGCATGGAATGTCGGCGAAAGCGCGCGCTGCCGCGCCGGATCGGTGCCGAACGCCTGTGCATAGGTCGGCCGCATGATCCCCGGCCCCTCGCCCGCCTGCGCCGGTACGTCATAGGCCGCCCCGTCGAGCAGGAGGACCCCCTTCAGCCGCTCAAGCCCGACTCCGGCGCGCTTCAGATATCGCGGGTCGGTGGCGACCAGCGCGGAGAGGTGCGCGCCCGCGCTGTGTCCGGCGAGCACGATGCGGCTCGAATCGACGCCCAGCGCCTTCGCATCGCGGATCAGGCGGGCGATCCCATCGGCAACGTCCTGCGCCTGATCCTCGACCGCCGCGCCGGGCACCAGCCGGTAATTGATCGAGGCGAAGGCGAACCCGCGCCCGGTGAAGTGCGCGATCTTGGTCGCGCCGGTCGCGTTGCGCTTGTCGCCGCGCTTCCAGCCCCCGCCATGGACGAAGACGAACAGCGGCGCCGGGCCCGCGGCCGTGGCGGCAGGATAAAAGTCCAGCCGCTGGAGCGGGTCCGCGCCAAAGGCGATCTCGCGCGGCTGCGGAGCCGCCTGGCGCTGCGCCGCCACGGGAACCGCCAGCAGTGCGGCAAGGATCAGCGGCGAAAGGATCGATCGGATACGCATGGGGCGACACCTGTCGGTTGGTCGAAAAAACCTATCCCGCGCCGCGCCGGGCGGCCATCAAAACAGTGTATCAATTTGTCGCGAGGGAAAGATGGAGCGGATCGACGTCACCGTGACCGGCGGGTGCCAGTGCGGCGCGGTGCGCTATCGCGCCACGGCGATGCTCGACAATTCGCATCTGTGCCATTGCCGCATGTGCCAGAAGGCGGTGGGCAACCTCTTCGCCGCGCTCGTCGCCGCGCCCAACGACGCGCTCGAATGGACTCGCGGTGCCCCCGCCGCGTTCCGCAGTTCCGACCATGTCGACCGCGGCTTCTGCGCCGATTGCGGCACCCCGCTCTACTATCGCAACCTGCAGGGCAGCCGCACCAACCTCACCCTCGGCTCGCTCGACGATCCGGCCGCCTTTCCGCCGAAGACCCAGATGGGCAGCGAAGCGCGCATGCCCTGGTTCGGCGACCTCCCCGCGCTCGAGGACATCGGCGCAACCGAGGCGCAGGATGCGGCATGGGCCGCCGCGATCGCGGCGAGCAACCGGCAGGCGCCCGATCGCGACTGAGCGGCGCTGCGCCTAGCTTCGCTGCAGCCTGATCCGGCGGATCCCGCCCGCTTTCTCGATCGCCGCCTTGATATCCGCACGCTGCTTGAGCTCGTCCAGCCGCTTGTCGGCGACCGACAGGGGCCGCCCCGGAAGCGGCGGGTCATAGTCGCTGAGCCAAAGCAGCGTCTTCACGCGATGCTCGTCATTCCCCAGCAGCGCGACCATGGCCGCCGCGGCGCCGTCCATGTCGCCGCTGCACAGCAGCAGGTGCGGCAGCGCCTTCCAGCTATCCTTCTGGTGCGCGCGGATATAGGCGAGATCGGGCGCGACCGCCTTGAGGTTGCCCAGCCCGGCGTTCGCGCAGCCACGCGCGACCCGCATCGTCACGGCGCCATAGGGGCTCACCGAAAACTCGACATTCGCCGAGGGCAGCGTCTTCAGCGCCTCGGCATAGTGTCCGAAGCGAACCTGCGCGTGCGACAGGTTCAGGACCTGGCTGACATTGGCCATGCCGTCCTCCTTCGTCGCGGAGCCCTGCCGGTAGGCGGCGGTCATCGCGGCGGCATTCCCCATCATCTCATGGGTTTCCCCCAGCGAATCCCACCACCAGCTCGCCCGGTCGTCGGCGTCGGAATAATCCGTGACCTTCTTTCCGTTCGCCCGCGCGGTCTCGAGGACGTCGAGCGCTTCCTTGGGTTTCCCCAGCAGGCGCAGGCTCTCGGCGGCGTCGGTCAGCGGGGCGAGCGCCATGGGGTAGCGCTCCATCTCGGCCCCCGCCCGCGCCAGCTCCCTCTCGGCGGCCGCGCGCGGATCGAAGTCCGCCGCGATCATGCCCCGGAAACGCGGATCGAAGCTCAGCTCGAGCAGGATCTGCGTTCGTTCGATCCTGCCGACGAGCGCCGCGGCGCCGGCGCGATCCCCTTTCGCGACCAGCTTCTCCGCAAGCGCCTGCCGGAACCAGTCCTTCGACGCGCCCGGCTGATCGGGGACATAGGACGCGGCGGTCACGATCTCGAGGAACCGGACACGCAGCTCCTCCGACTTCGCTTCGCGCAATGCCTGATTGAGCTGATAGATGATGCGGATCGGCATGGTGTTGAGCGCACGCGGCCGGCTGCGGGCCATCTCCGTCATCGTCGTCACCGCCGCTGCATAGTCCTGCGCGTAGAGGTCGTAGCCCAGGCGGAAATGCCAGAACTGGTCGAGCGCGCCGGGCAGCGCGGTCCCGGCCAGCGCCATGCGCCGCGCCTGCGCCAGGTCGCCGGTGCGCGCATAGCACATCGCCGCGACGTGATGGGGCGCCGCCGTGAATTCCTCGGGCAGGCCGTCCGTCGCTCCGGGCGCGAGCAGCGGCTTGACCAGCCGCTGCGCCTCCCGGCAATCGTCGCGCTGGCTCGCCTCGATCGCGCGCTTGACGAGGTCCCAGCGCGGATCCACCCGGTCCGCCCGCGCGATTCCCGGCCCTCCCGCAATCGCCACAGCCGTCAACGCGCCAAGTACAAGCGTTCGCATCCGATTCCCCCCGATCCCCGCAATATCCGGCCGCTATACCGTCCAGATCAGCACATTCCCCACCGCCACCAGCGCGCAGACGATCATCAGCACGCCCTTTTGCCGGTCGCCCTTGCGGATGAACCACACCCCGCCCCATGCCAGCGCAAAGGCGGCGAGCATCAGCAGCGCAAGGGTGGTGGAACCTGCGGTGGGAAGATTGTCCATCGCCCAGCCATGCCCAAACCGCACCGTCCCGTCGAGCGAAGATGTCGCTCCATCCTCCGCGCCGTGCGGCATGATAATTGCGATTGACTCGCAATAGCTAGATGTTAGGAGCAGCGGCGAAGGGAGTGCCCGTGTACCATTATCTCGACCGCACCACCGCTTCGCTCGATCTGGGCGGCCGGTTCATCGTCTGGGCGGTACGCGGCTGGGTGCAGGCGGTGGGCAAGCGGCTATGCCCGTGCAACGCCCTGATCGAGGGGTTTACGCGCTGGAACGCGGCGGAGGCATTGCAGCCCTTTTCCATGGCCATGGCAATTCTTCATTGCGAAGCGCGCGAACCCCTCTATTTCCGCGCTCCGGGCCATAGCCGCGTCAGCGACGACGAGGCGCTGCTGCTCGACCTGTTCGAGCAGGCGCCGCGCCGGCCCCAAAACGAGATGCGGGAGATGCTGGGCATGGTCGTCCCTCCGACGAGCGCGCCCGCGCTTCAGATCGCGATCGAAACCGCGGCGGCGGCGTTCGAGGCCATCGGCCTCAGCCCGTCGGCGCAACATGGAAATTGAAGTGATGAGTGACCGGAACCAAATCCCCCTCGCCCCCTCGGCGGCCCTCACGGTCGAGACCGTGCTCAGCGTGCGCCACTGGAACGAGCATCTGTTCAGCTTCACCATCAGCCGCCCGCAAAGCTTCCGCTTCCGCTCGGGCGAATTCGTCATGATCGGCCTGCCCGGCGACGGCCGCCCGCTGCTGCGCGCCTATTCGATCGCCAGCCCGGCCTATGCCGAGGAACTCGAATTCCTCTCGATCAAGGTGCCGGACGGCCCGCTGACCTCGCGCCTGCAAAAGATCGAGCCGGGCGATCAGATCTTCCTCGGCCGCAAGCCCACCGGTACGCTCGTCACCGACGCGCTGCTGCCCGGCAAGCGCCTGTTCTTCCTGTCGACCGGCACCGGCCTCGCCCCGTTCCTCAGCCTCGCGCGCGACCCCGATGTCTATGACATGTTCAACCAGATCCTGCTGGTCCACTCGGTCCGCCGCGTCAGCGATCTCGCCTTCCGCACCGAGCTCGAGGCTCAACTCGCCGGCGATCCGCTGGTTCAGGATCAGGCGCTGCTCCAGTTCGGCTATCTGCCCACCGTGACGCGCGAGCCCTTCCCGACCGACCAGCGCATCGGCACGCTGATCGAGAATGGCGCGCTGTTCGGCCCGCAGATGGGCGGCGAAAAGCGCCTCGACCCGGAGACCGACCGCATCATGCTGTGCGGCAGCATGGAGATGATCAAGGATCTCTCCGCGATGCTCGACGGCCTCGGCTTCGAGGAAGGCTCGAACGCCAAGCCCGGCCACTATGTGATCGAGCGCGCGTTCGTCGGCTAAGGGCGGGAGCCTTCCCGCTCCCGCGATTGCGCAGAATGTCGATCTAGCCCCGACCCCATTCTCTCCCGCCGGGGAGAAGTGGCATGCGAAGCATGCCGGAGGGCGAGGACGGCGACGGCCTGCGGAGCCGAATGACGGCCTGTTGCGCCGATGATCGGCGCAATCAGCGTTGCTTCTTCGCGATGGTCGCGGTGAAGTCCGGATCCTTGTTCGCCACCCAATCGACGAATTTGCGCACGTTCGGATTGTCGAGCAGTCCCGCCACCTCCATTCCGTGGCGCTGCAGTTCGGAATTGGTGAAATTGGCCATCAGCGTCTGCTGGCAGATGGAATGCATCGGCACGACATCGCGCCCGCCACGGCTCTTGGGCACGGGATGATGCCAGACGATGGTCTTGCCGGTCGGTCGGCCACAGAGCCAGCAGACCACCGGCGCCGCGGGAGCATCGTCTTCCTGCGGAAGATGGTCATAGGGATCGTATTTCGAATGCTTGCGGGCCATAGCTCGATCCAACTGCCTTGATTTCGTGCCGCCTATAGCGATCCGAACGGCGGCATCACATTGGCAAATTCATCGGGCCGGCCCTTTGCCGGAAATCTGACAGGGCCGGAAATCGAACAGGGCCGGAAACCGAACAAGGCCAGAAACCGAACAAGGCCAGAAACCGAACAAGGCCAGAAACCGAACAAGGCCAGAAACCGAACAAGGAAAGCGCGATGACGGACTCATTGATGCCGTGGGATGGAGAGTTGGTCCGCAAATGGCTCGAGCGCCGGTTCGAGGTATCGCGGCTGGATCAGGCGGCGGCAGACCGCCGCGGCTATGAGGCGCGGGACGATTATGACAAGGCCGCCGCCGAGGAATGGGCTTGCCGGGCGCTGAAGAATACGGATTGCATCCATGAACAAGCCGCCTTCGCCAGGCGCCTCAAGGAACTCATCGGGCAGGACGAATATCCGGCGACGAGCACCTATGACGATGCCCGGTTCGAACGGCATGTTCGCAGCTCCCTCAGGAAACTGGCGAAGATGACCAAAGCGAATGAGGGGTTCGGGAAGATGCTGCGCCATCAGTGAGATGGGTGAAGTGCCGCCATCGGCATGCTAGGGCCGCACCATGCTTCATCCGCGCGGCCTTGGCGGCACAGTCGAAATCGATGGCTTCAATTATGATTGGGCGCTTCTGAGCGAGCCCCAGCTATCCTCTGCCGATGGCTGGAAGGGCATGACGGTCTCCTTGCGTCAGCACGATATGCCGCGCGAGGCCGTGCTGGAGTTTCCCACGCCCAAGCGCCTGCTGAAAGGACTGCCGAAAGGGCGCTCCCACATCAACGACGCGATTGCCTCAAGGGGCGTACGGGCGGCGTTGTTGGCAGGGTGGGATCCAGCATCCCGTGGCAAGACGATGGTTTTCATGGTCGATGCCAATGGCGACTAGCGGGTGGTGAGCAGACCAGCGGCAAAGCTCGCCCACCCCTTCCAATGTTGGAATTCATCTGATCTATCCTGATCGGTGGAACACCGGCCAGCATATCCCGGCTCAACCGCGTACTGCGCTCCGATGGCGCGCCTGTGTCGCGCACCCGCCGCGTCCCTGTCGCCAACCCGTCGCGTCCCTGCGCAAACCGGTCGCGCAGGTGTCGCGTCGCTGTCGCGAGATCGTCGCCCCGGTGTCGCGCACCTATCGCTTACCGGTCGCGTTCCGGGCGCGAACCCGCGGCGTTCCGGGCGCATCGCCCGCGAACACCGCGTTTCGTGTCAACTTCGTCAGCCTGGCCGGCGCTCAGTCCGCCGAAGCCAGCACCCTGGCATAGGCGTCGGGGTCGGCATTGCCGCCCGACAGGATCACCAGCGTGTCCGGCGTCGGATCGACCTTGCCCGCCAGCAGCGCCGCCAGCGCGACCGCCCCACCCGGCTCGACCACCAGCCGCAGCTTGCGCGCCGCCCAGCGCTGCGCCGCGCGCACCTCGGCCTCGCTCACCGCCACGCCGGTGGCGCCGCGGCGCGACAGCACGTCGAAGGTCAACTGCGCCGGCTGGAACGTCTGCAGCGCGTCGCACGCCGTCGGCGGCGGCGAATCGCCGATCGATTCGATCCAGCCATTGGCAAGGCTGCGGCACATATCGTCCCAGCCCTCCGGCTCGACGATCGTGGTCTGCGCCTCGGGCAGCGCCAGCGTCACGCCCGACGCCAGTCCGCCGCCGCCGCACGGCACCACGATCCGGGCCGGATCGGGCAGCCGCATCTCGGCGGCCTGCGTCAGCACCTCGATCGCCATGCTCCCCTGCCCCTCGATGATCCACGGATCGTCGAACGGCGGCACCAGCGTCGCGCCGCGGGCATGGGCGAGATGCCCGGCGATCTTGACGCGGTCTTCCGTCATCCGGTCATAGGCGACGACCTCCGCGCCCATCGACAGCGTCGAATCGCGCTTCGCGGCGGGCGCATCGGCCGGCATCACGATCACCGCGGGGATGCCGAGTCGCTTCGCCGCCCACGCCACGCCCTGCGCATGGTTGCCCGAGGAAAAGGCGACGACGCCCTTGTCGCGATGCTCGGGGTCGATCGCGGTCAGCCGGTGCCACGCGCCGCGGATCTTGAATGCGCCGATCGGCTGCAGGCACTCGGCCTTGAACATCACCGGAATTCCGCGGATTTCCGCCACCAGCAGCGGTGTCGGCGGCAAAATCGCCGCCACCTTCGCCGCTGCGTCCCGTACCCCTGCCCGTGTCGGCTGTCGCAATATCGTCACTCGTCACCCCGCATCATCGGTTCGGACCCAGAATCACTTTACAAGGGGGGTCCCCGACCCTAAATGACCCCTCCGCTGCCCCATGGGACTTCCACCGCAAGGCAGTGTTTTCACCGTATGCCGCAAGGCAATTGGAGGTCCCTTGAGTTGCACAAGCATCATAGCGCGCTCGGGCTAGCGAAAGCCCTTCGTCCCGTCGAGCCGGTAACGCTCGTTCGTCCGCACGCAGCAAAGCGAGCAGCCCGATTCTTCGTTGAGAAGTTTCCGGGGACGACGATGTACGCCGTCAAGGCCAACCCGTCTCCCGAACTGCTCCAGATCCTCTGGGACGCCGGAATCACGCATTACGACGTCGCGTCGATCGGCGAGGTGCGCATGGCGCGCCGCGCCCTGCCCAAGGCCGTTCTGTGCTTCATGCACCCGGTCAAGGCCGAGGAAGCGATCGAGGAAGCGTATTTCGTCCATGGCGTGCGCACCTTCAGCCTCGATACGATGGACGAGCTGGAGAAGATCGTCCGCGCCACCCGTGGCGCGCAGGATCTGAACCTGTGCGTGCGCATCCGTGTGTCGTCGGATCACTCGAAGCTCAGCCTCGCCGCCAAGTTCGGCGCTGAG
>Ga0247823_10002893_pt1 | contig 14080 bp, 15 predicted proteins | sample 13C_PalmiticAcid_2_FD_192426 | JGI IMG/M metagenome (GOLD analysis project Ga0247823, IMG submission 192426) | Soil microbial communities from agricultural site in Penn Yan, New York, United States - 13C_PalmiticAcid_Day30 | ecosystem: Environmental > Terrestrial > Soil > Agricultural land...
CCTGTCCGTTGTTCGTCCGCTCCATGATCGAGGCCGGTCATGCCGTCCAGGCGGTTGAGCATTCCGAAGGTGTTGAACATCTGGTGTTGCGCATCCTCGCCTGCCCAAGCGAAGCGCAAGCCCATGGTGTAGTTCCTGTCTTCGTTGTGAGGAGCAAAGAGGTCCTGGTCCAGATGGACCGAGGTGAGGCGACCCCATGATCGGTGTTGTCCGAGCGCGTCTTCGCTACAGAGGACGAACAAGAACCAGACGTAGACGGTCTGGGTAAGCGTCCTGCTCTTCATGGAAGAACTCCTATGCGATCGGAAGGTGTCATGCAGCGTGCGGGGACATATGCTACGTGCGTGGCCTAGAGCTTTGCGGCGCACGCCTGCAGGCCGGCAACGCCGCCCAATGCCTCCATTAGTGCGGCTGTTCGGTTACGTACGCGGTCCTGCGTCACCGTTAGGCCGGTCTCTGCGGTGCCCGGGAACATGACGTAAACGACATCGGGCTTCTTCTGATTGTCTTCGGTATGAAACCCGATGCCACTGAAGGCACGCCGTTTGCCCTTTCGTATGACGAAGGGATCGTGGCCCAGCGCCTGGAGCAGGGCGATCGATCCCTCGCCGATCTTCCTCTTCGGGCCGCTGTCTGCGATGACGAATCCGGAGACGGCCCCGGTAGATCGACGATAGGCAATGCCCATGTCGCCGAGTTGGGGGCCGGGTTCGGCCTTGCCCAGCCATGTCCCGGGGATGACGGCGAACGGGATGACGTTGGAATCTATCTGGCCCGCCGGCCGCTTTGCGTCCTCTCCCGGTTGCTTCAGGTGCGTCGTGGATATGAAGTAGCCGGGCTTCGGGTCGTCGTTACCCTGCACCAATGGCACGCCGTTGTGCGTAGACATGGCGAAGAAGCAGACAGGGGTCTCGCCAGAGAACTCTTCGGATCTCGCCTTTCGATAATCCGCCATGCAGTCGCTGATCCATGGCTTATCCTCGGCGCAGGTCGAACGCACCCGGATGCCATTGCAGAGGTGCACCGTCCCTATGTCGTCCGGGTGATAGGCGTCCGGCGCGCCATCCGGATTGACGTGCATGATGGACGAGAAGACAACGGCCCCACTCGGCTGGTGGCGATGCAAAGGCACATTGCCGATCTCCTTGTGAGGGAAATCGTCCAACTTGCTCAGCCTGCATTCCGCAGCCATCGCCATCGAGGAACCGGCTGCCAGGCACACGAACAACGCCAATCTCTGCAGTGCCATCGAGATTCTCCCCTGCCTTGTCAGTCGGCTGAACGCCGAACCCGACGACGTGCGGACACGTCACCTAGGGTGCGAGTGGTGCATCGTCCGCGGGTGTTCTTCCCACTCCGCAAGTAAATGCATATACCGCCGAATCCGACGAGCGGTTGTCCGATCGGCACCTCTGCGCGGCGTTGACCCCATCGAATGCCGGTCTCCTTCGCGACGCCGGCGTTGGGGCAGGAATCGTAGGGGACCATCGCGAGCCTTGGAGGATTCGCGAGCTTCCCTGCGTCAAGAATCGTCTTCCATGCATGGGGGTGTCATGGGTAAGCCGGAGATGGATCGCGACGCCGCGCTGGCGTCATGGGCGGAGCGTACTGGGGTGATGGTGCGCGTCAAAGCGCAGTACGCGCGGATAGTCATTCTCGATGACGACGCCGCGGCTGAAGGCGTCGTGGAGTTCTCCGGTGACGGAGCGGTGGCCCTCATCGCCCTCGACACCGTGCTGGCGGGTGCGCCTGCGAGCGCACGATGGTTCGCGGCAGGAGATCCATCGAATCCATGTGGCCGGGACCCGGCGACCGTCACAGGCGTCCCTAGCCCGCCGCAGATTCCGCCCGGCTCAAAGAACGAGAAGCTGCAGTACGCAGCTAACCACTACATCAACCTCCTTTCCAGTGCCCATGCGCCGTGCACGGAAGAGGGGAATCTCGCGTGTGCGTGGGCCGTCAACTACATCGTCCGCGTCGCCACGGGGCAGCCGCTCGGCCCGGTCGCGGAAATGCTCAGTACGAAGAACATGTATGAGCGCCTGCGGTCTGGAATAGCAGTGGAGATCCCGTGGGAGGACGCCTCTCCGGGAGACATCGTCATCTCGCCCACCGGAAAACAGGTCGGGCACGTGGGGATCCTCGTTTCGGACGACCGGATATGCAGCAACAGCAGTCGCCGTGCGCGGTGGGAGAGCAACTATACGAAGAACTCATGGCGAGAGCGCTACGGCGTGAACCGGGGTCTTCCCGTCAAAGCGTTCCGGTTGTCTTGAACTCAGGAGATATTCAATGAAGAGCATGCTGGTGATGGGCGGGGTACTGGTACTGAGTGGCTGTGCGACCAACTCCCTGTACTTCGGGGCGTATACGCGGGTGGGTATCGATGCCTCGGCAGACGGAGCAGGCATAGGCGCAAAGTCCGCAGCGGTCACCATCGCCAGGCCGAAGGAGGATGGCACGGCGTTCGACGTGATCGGGCATTCCGACGTGGATGTCTCATTCAATGAGGCGATCATCCACGAAGTAGTCGCGACCGGCGAGGCGGCGAAGTGTGCTGCGGCGAAGGATCGCAGCCTGGCGGTCAAGACACAGGATGGGCTTCCGAAGATGGGCAGGGTCATTTTCGGCTCGTCAGTTTCGTGGTCGCTGGTAGAGCTGAACTGGAACAACGCGTCAGCGCCACCAGGCTTGTTGTTCGGATACAAGCGGAGCACCGGCATCAAGCTTCCCATCGTCAAAGACACCGTGGGGTCGGTCTTCGCCGACATATCCATCAACACGACGGACTACGCGACCAGCACGAACGAGCACGGCAGCAAGACGAAGGGAACGCGCAGCAAGCACACCTTCGCGACGGGGGATGCTGCGGTCATCCGCGCATCGAGTCCGGAATCCGTGGAGAGGCTGAATGGTGGGGACAAGTCCATTAAAGGGTGCAACAGCTAGTCTGATGCTGCTGGCACTGGTGGTGTTGGGTTCGGGATGTGCCCTGACGTATACGACCCGTGACGGAAGCCTGCGCAAGGTCGGCTTCATGGCCGTGGAATCCCGGCGGGAGGGCTGCATCGAACTGACCACGACGGAGACCGTGGGGGTCGCTCTCGACCTCTCCGCCCAAACCGGTGGCTTCAGTGTGGGATACAGGCGGATCACAACCGCTGAGATTGATTCCGGTTCCACGCTTGAGCTGGAGGAGCGTGAGAACCGACTGGAACCTCGCTTGTTCACTTGCATCGTGGAGAGCAGATGAATGCCATATGGGGGATGTGCTCTAACCGAATGCGCGCGCTACCGACACGGCGATATGCGCCGTTGAACGTGTGAGTTGACGCAACCGCAGGTCAACGTGACACGAGAAAGGAGAGGGCGGACACAGGTCCGCCCTTTCTGCTTTCCTGGCGAGGCTGTTTTTTGTGGTCTTTCCGCGCGCTCGTTCAGGTTGAACGCCTTCGCTCACCTTTCATCCGCTTGGATGTGACACTCTCTCACGTGAGAATGTGCCAGGCGTCACGGATATGGGGTGCGGATGAAAGACGTGTCAGGGGGGAAGGGTCTTGGGGCCCGGTCAAGCATGTCGTCGGGAGAAGCGGGACGTCATGGCTCGCGCACTGCGCTTCGGTGGCTCTGCGCGCTCGCGTTGCTGGCGTTCGCGCAGGCCGCATCAGCCCAGGTGTACCGCGCGTTCGACCAGCGCTACACCACCACGCTCAATGGCGATCTGGTCTTCCTCGCCAACACCAATCTGACCTGCAACAGCACTAGCGGCAGTTGCACCGGCGTCACCAATGACGGGCAGACGATGGTGGCGACCAAACTACCGGCCGATGCCACCGACACCAGCATCACCAACTCCAGTAGCGCGACGCTGGCGGCGGCCGACCTGCCGGCCGGCGCGCAGATCGTGCGTGCGCAGCTGTACTGGGGCGGCCTGGTGGCCAGCGATGCCAGCAGCCAGCCCAGTCCGTCGCCGACCGCGTCGTCGATCCGCTTCGGCCGCCCCGGCCTGGGCTACCAGACGCTCGCGCCGGGAGGTTGCGATGTGTCGCCGCGCTCGACCATCTGGGGTGCGGGCCAGCCGCACCATGTTTATACCTGCCGTGCCGACGTCACCACGGCCGTGCGCGCGAGTGGCGCGGGCACCTACCGGGTGGCGAACCTGCCGCTGCAGACCGGCGTGGTGAACCGCTTCGGCGGCTGGACGCTGGTGCTGGTGATACAGAACCCGTCGCGGCCGCTGCGCAACTTCACCATCAACGACGGTCTGGCGGTGATCGCCACCACCGGCACCGCGCCGGTGAATCAGGTGTCGTTGACGGTCTCCGACTTCCGCACGCCGTTCAGTGGTGCGGTGTCCGCGCAGCTGGGCTGGATGGCGATGGACGGTGACCGCGGCGCGGCGGACGGCTTCACTTTCCAGGGGCAGGGCTCCTCGCTGGTGAATGTGTCCGACGCCTGCAACACCGCCGGCGATGTCTTCAATTCCACGATCTGCCGCCTGGGCAGCGTGGTCAGTACGCGCAGTGTGGCCAACAACAACCTGGCCAACACGCTGGGCTTCGACGCCGACATCGTGCAACTGGCGAACACGGGCAACACCGCGCTGGCCAACGGCGCCACCTCGGCCACGCTCACCGCGCGCACCAGCAGCGAAGGCTATGCGATCTCGGTGCTGACCACGGCCATCGATGTGTTCCAGCCGACCGTCGATGCCGCCACCGCGAAGACGCAGGCCAACCTGACCAACCCGGGCCTACCGGCCGGGCAGGCGCGGGCGGGCGACCGCATCCGCTACACCATCAGCCTGCAGAACACCGGACAGGACAACGCCGTCGATGTGTCGATCCGCGATGCGATTCCCGCCAACACCGATTACGAAGCCGGCAGCCTGCAGGTGACGGCCGGCGCGAACACCGGCGCGAAGACCGACACCGCCGGCGACGATGCAGGCGAGGTGTCCGCCGGTACGGCCGTATTCCGCGTGGGCACCGGCGCCGATGGCAGCCAGGGTGGCCTGCTGCGCTGCCTCACCTGTATCGGCACGCAGCCGACGTCGACGACGGTGAGCTTCGTGGTGCGCGTGCGCACTGATGCCGCTGACGGCACGGTGGTGCGCAACGTGGCGCAGGTGCGCTACACCGGCGCCTCAAGCGGCGAGGTGTTCAACGACACCACCAACACCACCGAGTTACGCGTACAGGCGCCGCCCCGGTTGACCCTGGTGAAGACGATCGCCGGACGCGCGGTGGCGACGGACCAGTTCACCGTGGCCATCGACAACGGTGGGCCCAGCGCGACCAGCACTGGCACCGCGACCAGCGTCTCGACCACTGCTTTCGTGGGCACGGCGGGCACCACGTACACGCTGTCGGAAAGTGGCGCGGGCACGCCGGCTGCCAACCTGTCGCTGTACGACACACAGTACAGCTGCGTGAACAGCATCACCGGTACCACCGACGTGCCGCCGGGGCAGGGTCGCAGTTTCCAGGTGACGCCCGTGGCCGGCGACGACCTGACCTGCACCTTCGTCAACACGCCGCGCACCGTGGACCTGGCCATCACCAAGACCACACCGGTGACGGAAGTCATCCAGGGCAGCGCCATCGACTACGCGGTGACGGTCACGCATGCCACCGGCACCGTGGCGGCCGACGGCGCGGTGGTGCACGACACGCCTGGGGCCGGCCTCAGTGCCTGCACGGTGACCAGCTGCACGCACAGCAGCGGCGCGAACTGTCCGGCGGCGCCCGCGAATCTGTTGTCGGCCGGCGGCGCGACGATCCCGCTGATGCCGCCGGGGGGGCGTGTGGTGTTCGCGGTGCGGTGCAACGCGGACTGAGGGACCGGCGCGCTGGCGCGCCCATGGCATAGTGTCCGAGCTGCGCGGTGGGGACCGGCGCGTGCGAGCCAGGGATCGAGCATGCAGGACAACCCGTACGAGGCCTCCAGCGCCGAACTGCCGCGTCCGGACCGCGTTCCGGCGCCGATGCTGGTGAAGATCGCGGTAGCCCTCTACGTCCTTGGGCTGGTGATCCGCAGTGCGCGCTCGCTGTACGTGAGCGGCTCACCCGAGAGGCTGCCCTATGCGCTGGCGTGGCTAGCGCTGGCGGCGGTGACCATAGGGGTTGCGGTCGCGCTGCTGTTTCGGATGCGGTGGGCGCGCATCTGGCTGATCGTCTTCACCTTTGTGCCGGTGATCTACATCGCGATCGCCGTCGCATGGGTACCTTGGGGCCCAGGCCGGATCGTGGCGCTGGTCGCGGACCTGTCGCGGGTGGCCGCGGGCGCCATGATGTTCCTGCCCTCCGTGCGCCAGTGGTTCGCCGGCGGCAAGATGTGAGCATGTTCCGACGGGGTCAGCCGTCCAGCAGTTCCTGCAGGTACTCGTCGGACTGGTCGATGCGGAACTCGCACCACATCGGCAGGTGGTCCGACATCTGGTAGGTGCGCCAGTCGCGGAAGGTTTTCGCGTTCGTCGCCTCGAATGGCGCGGCGTACAGGCCCTCGTCCTGTTCTAGCCGATAGACATACTCGAAGAAGTCGAACACGCCGGCTTTGCCCGTCGCCGTCATGCGGTTGAGGTCTTTCAGGTAGGCGATCTGGTCGTAGTGCTTGTCGTGCTTGACGTTCGAGCCGGGGATTTCCTGCAGCCCATCCGGAATCCTGAAACCGGCCGACGTCAGCGCTTCGAACGTCACGTCGTTGCGGTTGAAGATGTTGAAGTCGCCCAGCGCGATCAGGTTCTCGCGGAACTCATCGTCCCCATCCGGTGAATGGACCGGGCCGCTCTGCATGTCGACGGCATGCTTCTTCAGCGTGTTGGCGAGGTTCTTGATCTCCGCCAGGCGTTGCGGATCGACCGCCACGCCCTTGCCGTAGTAGATGTGCACCGTGCACAGATTGATCTGCGACCAGCCCGCCTTGAAGCCGCACAAGTAGGGGCTGCGCGCGAACTGCACGACCGGCGTGGCCTTCTTCGACGACGGCAGCACGACCTCTGCGGCGAGGCCGGAGAACGTCACCTTGCGCGTGTCGTACAGGAACGCCATGCGTTCGGCATTGCCGGAGGTCCCAAGCGACACGTCGGTGACCACGTAGTCCCATGAGCTGCCGAGCAAGCGACGCACCATCTGCAGGCCGTACAGGCTGGTCTTGATCTCCTGCAGGGCGATCAGGTCGAAGCGCTGCAGGATCTCGGCGATGAAGTAGTACGCATCCGCGCTGCGCGGACCGTACTTGCCGCTGTCGAACTCGCGGATGTTCCAGGTGGCGAGCAACAAGGTGTCCGTCGCGCTACGCGCAGGGATGCCCTGTTCGGCGAAGCCGGCCCGCAGGCGCTGGAGGCCCTGCACGATGCGCTTGCGGTCGGCGACCTTGTACCTGGCGTCCTTCAACCCGGCGTAGTAAGGCATGCGGCGCTCCTGTCGTGGGGTGTCGTTGCGATGCGGTGTCCGTACCGACAACGCCGCGGCACGCGCGCGTCGGACAGACAGACGCTAGGTAATGCGTGTATCTGACGGACGGTCGTCCGTCGCGACCGCCGTCCCTGACGGCCGCGACGCGAACGGCGACGACTCATGCCTTCGTGGCGCCGCCTGGAAGATCACGGTCCGAGGTAATGGTCAGGCCGTCCGGCAGTTCGATGGCATCGAACTGCGCCTGCACCGTCTGCAGCAACGCCTTCTGGCGGCCTTCGGACAGGGTCTGCGCGAGTGCGTCGATGGTGGCCAGGATCTGCAGGTCGCGCGCGAGTTCCGGACGGATGCCTTCGCCGCCGAACCACGGCGGTTCGCGACGGGGCGGGAACTCGAAGAAGGGCTCCAGCCAGACAATGATGGGGATGCGGATCCACTTCAGGCAGATCTTGGTGACGGGGTGGCGGAAGATGCAGATGTAGCGCCATGCGATGATCATGGTGACCTCCGATGTCGGGCGGGATGTGCCCATCCGGAATGACGCGTCATGCATCGCGGAACGGCTAATAAGCAGCACCGCCTGTCGGCAGCGAGGTAGCGCACGATGTCCAGCGGCGCTCGCTCTGCGCGATGCGAGCCGCTTGGATGACACAGAGGAGGGCGCGGCGACGGACGGTAAGCCGTGCTTCGCAAGATTGGATTAGCGTGGCTTGCAGGCCAGTGTCACTGGCACAGGCGTCGAACAGGGAGGTGAGCGATGGTGACCTTGCCCTTGCGGATCCGCCGCGCGCGCGCTGTCGCGCGCATCACCCAATCCGAGCTTGCGCGGCGCCTGGACGTGAAGCGCAGCGCGGTCAGCCAATGGGAAAGCCCGCACGGCACCACGCCGAACGTGGCCCACCTGATCCGGATCGCGGTGGAAACCGGCGTCGCCTTCGAACGGCTGGCGACCGGTCGCGGCCCGCTTCACCTCGACCACGACCCATCGGGTGAGGCGGTCGTGCTGAAGGACTTCGCCCAGGACGCGCTGGAGAGTCGCGGCCTGCACGCGCTGAGCCGTTTGTCGCGACCGAAGAAGCAGGTCGCCGTGACGATCATCGAGCTGCTGAGTGGCGTCGTCGCGCCTGCGGGTGAGGATGCGCGCGCGCTGTAGCGCAGCCACCCGCGATGGTGTTGCTAGCGGGCCGCCTGCGCGAGCTTCGTACAGTGCTGTGCCAGCCGTTCGGCCAGTGCCAGGGTTGCTGGTGACGCGCCCGCGGGGTGATGCAACGCAAGCCAGATGCGCGGCGGGTCCGGAGCGCCATCGCGCGCGCCGAGGATTCGGTGCGCGGGCAGGGCGGCGCGGCGTGGCAGCAGGCTGAGACCCAGGCCGTCGGCGACCGCGGCCTGCAGGCTGGCCAGCTGTGGGCTGACGTAGGCGACATGCCACGGGCGGCGCTGCGCGTCCAACCAAGCGAACAGTTCCTCGCGATAGAGCCCGCCTTCGGGAAACGCCGCCACGGGCACGGATGCGCGCGGCAGGCAGGGATGGCGGCGACTGTCCAACCAAACGAGGGGTTCGGGCCAGGCCTGCACGGCACGCGCATGGCGCTGCTTCGCGAGGACGAGGTCGTACTCGCCACGCTCGTACGCCGCCAGCAGGTGGGGCCCCAGCCCGGTGGTGACTTCCAGTCGCAGGCCGCTGCCCTGGCGGCGGGCGAACTCCGCGAGCACGGGGGTGAGCAAACGTCCGCCGAAATCTTCCGGCACGCCCAGGCGTACCGTCTCCTGCGTGGGCGTGCCGTCCATCGCCGCGCGCGCTTCCGCACCCAGCGCAAGCAATCGCCGCGCATAGCCCAGCAAGCGCTCGCCCGCGTCGGTGGTGGCGGGGGGCGTGGCGCTGCGGTCGACGAGCGGATGGCCCACCTCGTCTTCCAGCCTACGCAGGTGCTGGCTGACCGTGGACTGGGTGAGGTGCAGGGCCTGCGCCGCCCGCGTGAAGCCGCCGTGCTCGATGACGGCGATGAAAGAGCGCAGCAGGATCGGGTCGTACATGGTCATCGCGGATCGCACTGGCGGCCATGGGGTTATTTAATTTTACGATGGATCCATCCGCCGCTAGTCTGCCGGCATGGCCGGATCCGTCCGGCGATGCCACGATGCCGATCTCCGGGAGCCGGGTGATGACGATGATGATGGACGCCGCCACCGCGGCTGCGAGGGTGTGTTCGCTGCGCGGGGGTGGCCGATGAGCCGCCTGCATGCTGCGGCCGTGGCCCTCGGTGCGTGCCTTGCAGGCATGGCACCGACGCTCCGCGCTCAGCCGACCGACGTCGACATGCTCGTGCGGGACGTCACCGTGATCGATGTCGTCGAGGGTCGGCGCGTGCCGCATCGCGACATCGTCGTCGACGCCGGGCGCATCGTCGCCATCGTGCCCACCGGCACTGCGCGGGTGGCGCGCATCGCCACGACCGTCGATGGCAAGGGTCGGTTCGCCATCCCCGGCCTGTGGGATATGCACGTGCACTTCGGTGGCGGCGCAGCCTTGATCGAAGAGAACCGCGCGCTGTTGCCGCTGTACGTGGCGCATGGCATCACCGGCGTGCGCGATGCTGCCGGCGACCTGAGCGACAGCGTGCTGGCGTGGCGCGATGCGGTGGCGGCGGGTCGCGAGTTGGGGCCGAGGATCTTCACGTCGGGGCCGAAGATCGAAGGCAAGGACTCCATCTGGCCCGGTGACCTGGAAATCGAGGACGAAGCCGGACTCGATGCCGCGCTGGACAGCCTCGTCGCGCGCAACGTCGACTTCATCAAGATCACCGACAACACACTGAGCCCGACGCTGTTCATGTCGGCGTTGAAGAAGGTGCGCGCGCGCGGCCTGGTGAGTTCGGCGCATATCCCGATGGCGGTACCGGTGGCGGAGGCGAGTGCGGCCGGGCTCGGGTCGATCGAACACATCGCGTATGCCTACAAGGCGGGCGCGCCCGATGAAGCGGCGCTCAGCCAGGCCTTTGCCGCAGGCGCACGGGATGCGCGTGCAGTGTGGGACGGGGTGGACGCCTCGTTCACGCGTGACAGCGCGCTGGCGGCCTACCGGCGCCTGGCAGCCAACGGCACGTCGGTCACGCCTACGCTCAACGGCAGTCGCGTCGTCGCCTATCTGGATCAGGACAACCATGCCGGTGATGCCTACCTGCAGTACATCGGCCCCGGCCTGCAGGCGACCTATGCCTGGCGTGTGGAGCGGGCGGGGAAGGACGATGCCGAGGCGATCACGCGCCGGCACGCGCGTTTCGAGCGCCAGGCCGCCATCCTGCCATTGCTGCAGGAGGCGGGCGTGCGGATCCTCGCCGGTACGGATGCGGGCTTCCTGAATTCGTTCAACTATCCGGGCGTGGGTCTGCACGACGAACTGGACCTGTTCGTGCGCTACGGGCTGACGCCCCTGCAGGCGCTGCAGGCCGCGACGATCAACGGGGCCCGCTTCCTCGGCCACGACGACACCCACGGGACGCTTGCGGCGGGCAAGGCCGCGGACCTGGTCCTGCTGCGCGCCGATCCGCTGCACGACATCCGCGCGGTGCGCGCCATCGACACGGTGATCCTGCAGGGCCGCGCGCATGGCCGCGCGGCGCTGGATGCGATGCTTGACCATGTCCGCGCGCGCGTGGCGGCGATGCCGGCCACGCCATGATGCACACCGGGCGCAGGCGCTGACATGACGCACACATGCCTGTGGTTAGGCTGGTCTCCCCTGCACCCGGAGCATCCGCATGTCCCAGAGCACCCGCGAAGAAGTCATCCTGCAGCTGGACCGCGTGGATACCGCGCTGGAAGCCCCTGAAGCCGACAAGGGCGCGATCCTGCGCGAGGCCGTGGATTGGCTGGCGGACCATCCTCCGAAGAAGGCCGCCGATGCGCTGTACTACCGTGACCGCCTGGACGTGATCCGCGAGCGCCACGGCGCCGTTTGAGCGCGCGCCGTTTCAGGCCTGGTACTGCTTCTCTTCGATGAAGCGCGAGCCGGCCAGGCGGTTGATCGTGTTCTTCACCTGGATGCGGTCGCCGTTGTGGCGGGCGACCGAGCGCGCCAGTTCGATGAACTCCGCGTCGAACGCCTGCGCGGCTTCCTTCGCGCGCAACGCATCCTGCACGTCCCACATGCGCTCGTTGATCGCGCGCAGCTCGGCCATCAGCGTCGACAACTCTGCCTGCTGTGCTGCCAACAGCGGTGCCCACAATGTCTCCAGGCCCTCCTTCTCCACCTGCACGTGCGCCCGCTTGACGTCGTCGTCGATACGCTCGGCCTTGATCGCGAGGATGGACAGCTTGTCGGCGAGTTCGCCGATGGAAACGGGGATCTGGATGGTGTTCATGCCGGCATTCTAGCGCCGCTTCGGTGTGCGGCGCGGGGCGCCGGCCGCGGCTCAGAGTTCTCCGAGGATCCGGGCTTGCTCACGATCGTGCGCGTCCTGGTTGATCAGGCCGTCTTCAAGCAGTTTTCGCAGGCGGGCGAGCCTGGTCTCAACGGTCTCGGGTTGAGCCGAAGCAGGGAGCGTGGATGTGCCGGCCATGCCGCCGGCAATGGCGGGGGCGGAGAAGATCTTGTCGAAGATGTTCTGGTAGAGCTCGGCATAACGTGTCTTGAAGCTCTTCCAGCCCGGCGTCTGCGGCATGAGTTCCATGCCATCGAAGATTTCACGCGCGAGCAGTACACCCTCCGCATTGAAGACGCGCACCTCCGTGTCGTGCTTGAATGAGGGGCGAAAACCTCCGAAATCGTAGCGCCAGTCGCGAAGTTCCACGACGAAGTACCAGCCTCCCGTCGGGACAGGCTGGGCGGCGAGCAGCGCTTCTGTTTGGCCAGTCTTGGGCGCCGGAACATAGGTCGCGGCATACCCGGCGCGATCGAATCCGATGTCCAGGCGCCTGCCGAGGTAGTCGGCCATCCGCGTGTCGTCGTTGGTGTCGCGGTCGATCGGAATGCCGTAAAGCTCGCGGGACACACCTTCGAAGGTCTCTGGCTTGGCGCCGGAGGTCACATAGGGCCGATGATCCAGCACGAAGATCGTCACGGCCTGCCCCGCGGTGCTCGCCGGCGGGACGCGCATGGCCGTGGATTCCGGAGTCAACTTGTACGCATGGCCGGTCATGGGCGCCAGGCACGCGAGCAATGCCCAGGCGAAGAGTCGCATCGATGTCATGGTCGTTCCCCCTGGGTGGAATGATAGCGCGAAGGCGCATGCGGCAACGCGGCAAGGCTAGCGATCAGCGCATGGCAAGATGCAGCCGCACCCAAAGACAAACGGATTCCCTATGTGTGGCAGATCGTGCCTGTTGCTGTGGGTGTGGATCGTGGCGGTGATGGCGTTGCCCGCATCAGCGGCGGACGGAGCTTCCCACGTCCGCATCGTCCAGGAAGACGGCCGCTACGTCTTGCGGGTGGATGGCGCGCCGTTCCGGGTGAACGGCGCCGGCATGGGCGGGGAAGGCCAGGAGGCGTTGGCCGCGCGCGGTGGCAATTCCTTCCGCACCTGGGGCACCGGCACCGACGTGGCGAAGGTGCGCGCGATGCTGGACCGCGCGCAGCGCAACGGGCTCAAGGTCGCGATGGGCATCGAAGTGGGCAACGAGCGGCATGGCTTCGACTACGACGACGAAGCCGCCGTGACCGCGCAGCTCGCGCGCATCCGCGACGAAGTTAACCTCTATAAGGACCATCCCGCGGTGCTGATGTGGGTGGTGGGCAATGAGCTGAACCTGCACTACAGCAATCCGAAGGTCTGGAATGCCGTCGGTGCGATCACCGACATGATCCATCGCGAAGATCCGCGCCATCCGGTGATGACCACGCTGGCCGGTTTCGACAAGCCGCTCATCGATCTGCTGAAGGCGCGCGCACCGTCGCTGGACCTGATCGGCATCCAGCTGTACGGCGATATCGGCGCGTTGCGGGAAAAGCTGAAAACCAGCGGCTGGACGGGTCCGTACGTCGTCACCGAATGGGGGCCGACCGGCCATTGGGAAAGCCCGCTGACCACGTGGAAGGCCCCGATCGAGGACGATGCCACGCGCAAGGCACAGCTGTTGCAACAGCGCTACGAGCAGGTGATCGCGGCGGACACCACGCAGGGCCTGGGCTCGTACGTCTTCCTATGGGGCAACAAGCAGGAGCGCACGCCGACCTGGTACGGCCTGTTCCTGCCGAGCGGCGAGAGCACGCCTGCGGTGGACGCGATGCAGTACGTGTGGACCGGCGCCTGGCCGAAGAACCGCGCGCCGTCGATCGCACCGCTGCGCCTGGACGGTCGCGTGGCGACCGATAGCGTCACCCTGCGCGCGGGCGCCGCCGCCTTCGCGAAGATCGAGGCAAGCGATGCCGAGGGCGATCCGCTGAAGTACCACTGGACCGTCTTGCACGAAAGCACCGCCACCAGCATCGGCGGCGATCGTGAGGACGTGCCGGACAAGGTGGATGTCGCCGCGAAAGACGACGGTCAGGGTGGCCTGCGCTTCAAGGCGCCGAAGAAGCCCGGCACCTACCGATTGTTCGTGGAAGTGTTGGACGGGCAGGGACATGCGGCGTACGCCAACCTGCCATTCCGGGTGGAGGGTCGTTGACTCCGCATTGCGCGCGGTGCCGGAGTACGGTGGAATAGGGCCAGCGCGCCCGGGGGGGC
>Ga0247823_10002894_pt1 | contig 14080 bp, 16 predicted proteins | sample 13C_PalmiticAcid_2_FD_192426 | JGI IMG/M metagenome (GOLD analysis project Ga0247823, IMG submission 192426) | Soil microbial communities from agricultural site in Penn Yan, New York, United States - 13C_PalmiticAcid_Day30 | ecosystem: Environmental > Terrestrial > Soil > Agricultural land...
GCGCGGCCGTGGAAGGTGTGGAAGCCGTACGTGTTCATGTAGTACGGGAACCGGCTCGAGCAGCCGATGCCGGAGATGAACACGGTGTTCTCGCGCTTGACGCCGAGCGTAGCGAGCGTGCGTTGAACGGTCGCGAGGATCGCGTAGTCACCGCACCCCGGGCACCAGCGGACGTCCTGGTCGCTCTCGAGGTCCTTCTTGGACAGCTTGATCTTGACGGGTTCGCTCATGGTCGGGTCCTACGCGTTCGCCTGCGGCTGCTTGGTGCCGTTGACGGGTTGGGTGGCGACAGCGCCGAGCTCGCGCTCGACGGCGGCGGTGATCTCGGCCACCTTGAACGGCTGGCCCTGGATCTTGTTGAGGCCGATCGCGTCGACGAGGTACGTCGCGCGGACGACCTGGCGCAGCTGGCCCATGTTGAGCTCGGCGACGATCACCCGCTTGAAGTTGTGGATGATCTTCGCGAGGCCCGGCTCGAGCGGCGACAGCCAGCGCAGGTGCGCGTGCGCGACGCTCTTGCCTTGCGTCGCGAGCGCCTGCTGCGCCTGGCGGAGCGCACCGTACGTGCCGCCCCAGCCGATCACGAGCACGTCACCCGACGTCGGGCCCGAGAGATCGAGCTCGCCGATGTCCTGCGCGACGCGGTCGACCTTGGCCTGGCGGACCTTGGTCTGCTTCTCGTGGTTGTCGGGCGCGTACGAGATGTTGCCGGTCAGCGCATCCTTCTCGATGCCGCCGATGCGGTGCTCCATGCCCGGCGTGCCGGGGACGACCCAGGCGCGCGCGAGCGTGTCCGGATCGCGCTCGTAGACGAAGTAGCCGTTCGGGTCCGTGCGATGGATGACCGGGAACTTCGGCAGCGAGGCGAGGTTCGGCAGCGGCCACGGCTCGGAGCCGTTCGCGATGTAGCCGTCGCTGAGGAGGATCACCGGCACCATGTACTTGGTGGCGATCTTCACGGCCTCGATCGCGCAGTAGAACGTGTCGCCCGGGCTCTTCGCCGCGAGCACCGGCAGCGGCGCCTCGCCGTTGCGACCGAACAGCGACTGATTGAGGTCGCTCTGCTCGGTCTTCGTGGGCAGGCCCGTCGACGGACCGCCGCGCTGGATGTTCAGGATCACGACCGGCAGCTCGGTCATCACGCCGAGGCCCATCGCTTCGCCCTTGAGCGCGATGCCCGGACCGCTCGACGCGGTCACCGCGATCGAGCCGCCGAACGCCGCGCCGAGCGCCGCGCCCATCGCCGCGATCTCGTCCTCGGCCTGGAACGTGATGGTGCCGAAGTTCTTGTACTTCGCGAGCGAGTGCAGGATCGACGACGCGGGCGTGATCGGATAGCCCGAGTAGAACAGCTTCTTGCCGGCGAGCTCGGCGCCGACGACGAGTCCGAGCGCGATCGCCTCGTTGCCCGTGATGTTGCGATACACGCCCGGCGTGAACTGCGCGGGCGGGACCTTGTAGACCGTCTGGAACACCTCGGCGGTCTCGCCGTAGTGGTAGCCGGCCTTGAACACCTTCACGTTCGCCTCGCCAAAGCCCGGCTTCTTCGCGAACTGCTGGTGGATGCGGCGGATCTCGGCCTCGGTCTCGCGGCCGTACATCCAGAACACGAGCCCGAGCGCGAAGAAGTTCTTCGCGCGGCCCTTCTCCTTGGTCGACAGCTCGCTGCCCTCGAGCGCCGCGCTCGTCAGCTGGCTGATGTCGACGGCGTGCACCTTGTACTTCGACAGCGATCCGTCCTCGAGCGGGTTCGTCGCGTACGCGGCCTTCTTGAGGTTCGCCTCGACGAACGCGCCGGTGTTCACGATCAGCGTGCCGCCCTCGACGAGGTCCTTGAGGTTCGTCTTGAGCCCGGCGGGGTTCATCGCGACGAGCACGTCGGGCGCATCACCCGGCGTGTGGATCTCCGACGACGAGAAGTGGAGCTGGAAGCCGGAGACGCCAAACAAGCTGCCGGCCGGCGCGCGGATCTCGGCAGGGAAGTCTGGGAACGTCGAGATGTCGTTGCCTGCCTCCGCAGCGGCCTTCGTGAACTCGCTGCCGGTCAGCTGCATGCCGTCGCCCGAATCGCCGACGAACCGGATCACCACTCGATCCAGATGCTTGGTTTCCATAACGATGGCGCGGACCTTACCAGCACGCCTCGTGGAACCCAAGACGAACCTGGGCGCCCTCGGTGGCCCTATGTCGTCGAGATCCGGGGGGTGCGGCGCGTTACCACACCCGCTGTACGGAGTACGGGTCGAGGCTCTCGTCCCGACTGACGATCGGGATACCCTCGTGCAGCGCTTGCGCGATCAGGATCCGATCGAACGGATCGCGATGGTGAAACGGCAGGTGCTCGACGCGGTATCCATGGTCCGCTTCGAGCGCCAGGAGGCGAATGCCGCGATCGCGCCCACCCTGGACGAGCTGCGCGAGCGTCGTTCCGAGGGTCAACTTTCCCAGGCTCGCCTTGATCGCCATCTCCCAGATGCTGGCCGTGCTGAGCATCAGCTCTTGCCGCGCGTCCGCGAATAATGCGCGCACGTTCGGCGAGAGCTTCTCGTCATCCGTCGCGAGCCACAGGAACGCGTGCGTGTCGAGCAGATAGCGGCTCATCGGTACTCGTTGAAGTCGTCGAGCGGCGCATCGAAGTCGTCCGAGATCCGCACCAGTCCCTTCGCCCACCCGGTGACACGCTCGCGGCGTGCGCTGTCCACGACCACGAGCCGAACCACCGGCTCGTTTCCGCGTGCGATGATGATCTCCTCACCATCGAGCGCCTCCTGAACGAGCCGCGACAAGTTCGTCTTGGCTTCGTGAATGTTAACGACCTTCACGTCTTAGGCTTAGTCTAGTCAGATGACTAAGTCCATAACGAATCATGGTGCCAGCACCCAGCGTCGCGGACACCTACGCTAACGTCACCTCGTGCTTCGCCTCTTCACGACGCTCAGCCTGGTCCTGGTGGCCGGGTGCGGACCGAAGACCACCAGCCCGACGCCGACCGCACCGCCCGACCCGAGTGCACCGGCCGCAAGCTTCCCGCAGGGTCCGCCGCTCGTCACGCCGGGTGAACGCATGACCTATCGGGTCGAGCTGCGCGGCATCCAGCTCGCGCAGATGACCGTCGCGGTCGGCGACACCACCGACGTCGGCGGCAAGCGTGGCATCGTGATGCAAGCCCACGCGCAGTCGGTCGGTCTGGTGAACATGCTCGCGGCGATCGACGACACGTTCACGTCGTGGATCGACGTCGAGACCGGGCGCTCGCTGCGGTTTCAGGTCGACGAGTACCAGACCAACAGCAAGACCAACGTCGAGCACACCGTGATCGATCTCGCGGGGCGCGAGGGCGACATGCTGCCCATCCAGTTCCGCCTGAACGACGAGACGCCGAAGGACGAACCGCAGAAGGTGAGCGAGCCCGAGGTGTGGGACTGGAACTCGTTCCTCGTCATGCTGCGCGCGTGGGAGGGCCCGCCGGGCACGTCACGCGACCTGCAGATCTTCCGCAGCCGCTACCTGTGGAACGTGAAGGTGACGATCGGACCGACGCAGAAGATCACCACCGAGCTCGGCGATCTGCCCGCGCTGCGCTTCGACGCGCACACGTACAAGTACACGCGCGAGCTCACCAAGGCGCCTGGGAACGACGAGCGCGACTTTTCGGTGTGGATCAGCGACGACGCCGATCGCGTGCCGCTCCAGCTGCAGGCGCAGACCGACTACGGCCCGGTGACGATGCGGATCGTCGACTACCAGCCGGGCACCGGCACTCGCCTGCGTCCGTAGCACTCACGTGCGGTCGTAGACGCCGCGCCCGAGCTCCTTGTCCGCGCGATCTTCGTGCGCCCCGTGCAGGACACGCGCCGCCCCGAGCTGTCATGAAGAAGAACGATGAAGCCAACCTACGCCAGCATCTTGTGTGCTTCGCTTGTCTGCTTCCACTGCGCGACACCGTCGCCGAAGACGCGTCCGCCGACCGCAACCGCCGAGCCGGTCGCGGAGGTCGTGCGCGCGTTCCGCAGTGAGAATACACCGCGCATGATCGATGGTGTTCCGGGCGAGAGCTCGCTCGAACCACAGGCTCGCGACGCGTGGTGCGAGCGCCTCGTGCCGCTGGCCGAGGCGCACCTCGCTCGCCCAGGAGACCGCATCGAGAAGCGCGGAGCGTGCGCGGTCGAGCTCTATCCCGCCGCCACAGAGCAACGCGTGCCGGATGTCCATGTTCGGTTCGATGCGGCGGCGTTCTTCCGCAAGCCCTACGCGGCGGCGTCCTACGACGCCTCGACGCGGACGCTGTTCCTTCCGCTCGACGCGCTCGAGGCCGCATGGAACGAGGTGCCCGCGACGGTGCACGAATGGGGGCATGCCGCTATCCATGCGCGGGCGCGCACGGGAGATCCGATCGCGGCGGCGTTGGCCACACGCATCTCGGGGCCGGCGTATCGCCCCGATCCATTCCACGTCGACGAGCTTCCCATCAACCTGTGCGACGTCCTGCGGGCGAGGGAGCGCGGCGGCGAGCCGCAACCGTGGCAGCTGCCGATGGTACGCACGTTCCTCGCCGCGCTCGAGAGCGAGCTCGCCGCGATGAAGGAGCTGCGCGGCACGCGCGAGACGCTCGACGGGATGGAGGGGACGCGCCTCGAAACGACGAACGGAATCTCGCGCTGGGTCGGCGGGCGCGACCTCGCAAATAGCCTCGCCGTGCTCGAGCGCGTGCGCGTCGATACCGGGAAAGCGATCGAGCTACTGGAGGCGCCCGTTCTCGATGCGAACCGCGTCCGCGCGCTACACCCGTTCGATCACGGCGTCTGCCTCTGAGCCGGTCGTTACGCGCCAGCGACTAGGGCTTCGGGTCGACGACCGACCGGAACTTCTTCTCGCCCTTCCCCATGATCTCCTTGTCGTAGTACTCGGCGCCGGTGACGCCCGAGGACTCGGCGACCTTGAGCCGCTCGTCGATGATCTGCTTGAAGCCCTCCTTGGGGAGCGCTCCGCCGACGAACTTGCCGTTGATGAAGAAGCCCGGCGTGCCGTTGACCTTGAACTTCCGTAGCTCGGCCTCGTCGCTCTGGATCAGCGCCCTGCACTCGGCGCCCTCCATGTCGGCCTTGAGCTTGGCGGTATCGAGGCCGAGCTCCTTGGCGATCGCCATGATGTTCTCTTCGCCGAGCTTCGATGCGTCACGCGACTGAGCGTACGGCGTGAACGCCTTCTCCCAGAACGCGTGATAGTACGGCACGAACTTCTGCTGCTTGCCGGCCGCACAGCCGGCCAGGTGCGCCGTCGCCACCTGTTGCGGGTGGACGACCATGTTCTTGAACACGACGCGAACCTTGCCGTCGTACTCCTTCACGATCTCCTGGAGGGTCGAACTGACCCTCTGGCAGTAGGGTCAAGCAAAGTCCCAGGCCTCGACGATCGTCACCATCGCCGTGTTCGGGCCCTCGACCATTCCGAGCTTGACGTTCTGCGCGATGTCGACGGCGAACACCGCGTCGGGCGCGGGCTCCGACCGGCGCTGCTCGTCCTGCTGCGCCTTCTGCTGCGCGTAGACCTTGCCGAGGAAGTCGAGCGCGTCGGCGTGCTTCGCCCAGTTGTCCTCGAGGCGCTTCAGGCGCTCCTCGACGGTGCCGGAGTGATCGGCGACCACCGGCTGCTCGGCGGCGGGCGCCTCCGGGGTGGTCGACTTGATCGAATCGAGCTTGGACTTCGCGTTCTCGCACCCAGACGCGGACAGCACCAGGGCAGCAACGAGCATCGACACGCGCTTCATGGGGTGCATCCTGCACTGACAAGCAGGCTTGCGCAATGGCATGCTGCGCGGCCCGTGCGCGCCCTGGTCACGACGATCCTCCTTCTCACCGCCTGCGGTGACGACGGCGCGACCTCGGATGCTGGCGTTGATGGCCGCCTCGACGCGGACGAGACGTGCCAGCCGCTCGGCGCGACCGGCCAGTTCATCCGGCGCGCCGGCAACCCGCGCTTGCTCCCGCGACAGTCTTTTCCAGACGGCAAGCTCGACACCGACCTCGCCGATCCCGATGCGCGGTGGAACACGGGCGCGCAGCGCTGGGAGGTGTTCTTCGGCACGCGCCACGCGACGTCGTTCACCAGCAGCGATGGCGTCGCGGTGATCCGCCGGGCCACGAGCGCCGACCGGATGACGTGGACCGTCGATGATGCCCCCGCGCTGACGGCGAGCGCAGAGATCGACGCGTGGGACTCGATCATCGCCGCGCCGACGGTGATCGAGAACCCGGACGCACCTCCCGACCGCCGCTACTTGATGCTGTATGCGGGTGCGAACGGCTCGTTCCCGTACATGGGCTACGCGAGGCCCGCCTACCAGATCGGCGCTGCGTTCTCCGCCGACGGCACGACGTTCACGCGCGTGCCCGCATCGGCGTCGCCGCACGCGAAGGACGGCCTCGTCCTCACCCCCGCGCAGGTCTACCCGACCGCCGACGACGGCATCGTCGCGGATCCGGACGTCGTGCTCGTCGACGGCGTCTACCACCTGTTCTTCTCGAGCTTCTCGTGCCGGGGCTCGAACTGCGGCACCGTCGAGAACATGGGCGTCGCGCACGCGACCAGCACGGACGGCATCACGTGGAACATCGTCGCCGCGCCGGTGCGTTCGTTGCTCCGCGCGACGGCCGATACGACGAGCGGCGGTTCGCGGCCGTCCGTGATCTACGACGTCGCGCGCTGCCGGTGGGAGCTGTGGCTGTCGAACGATCTTCCCGCCGACACCACCGCGCAGCCCGTCCTGCTCGACAACACCGCCGGCGTGTGGCGCTCGTCCTCCCTCGACGGCAACAGCTGGGACACCATCAACTACGCGTTCACGCGCGAGCTCGCGTGGACGGCGAGCGAGCCCGGCGAGCCACTCGGCATGCGCGCCGGCGTGGAGGTCGCCGCCAACGGCAGCGGTCGGCTGATGTTGTTCGTCGGCTTCGATGACACCGACGTTCCCGCAGGCTCCGAGCTTCCACTGCGCGCGACCGGCACCACGCCCGGAGTGCCCGCGCTCAACGTCGCGACGCGCGATCTGCCGTAGTACCGACACGGACACCACCCAGCTGCTATGCTGCGCGCCGATGAGCGCTGCCGTAGGAGCTGATGTCGAAGCCCTGTGCTCGAAGTGCGGTGACGTCTGGCACGTCGTCGTCGCGAAGGTCGGCGAGCAGATCGTCAAGGTTCAGTGCAAGCAGTGCGGTGGCTATCACCGCTTCAAGTCGCCACACGGTGCTCCGGCGGAGAAGAAGCTGCCGTCGGCGATTCGCCCTCCGAAGGAGCCGCGCCCGTCGCGAGATCCCGTCGAGCGCTTCGAGAAGCCGGCGGTCGCCGCGGACCTCGCGAAGCCGGTGCGCCCGTATCGCGCGAGCGAGCAGTTCGCCGTCGGCGAGCGCGTCGACCATCCGAATTTCGGCCAGGGCGTGATCGAGCTGTCCGAGCCCGGCAAGATCACCGTGTTCTTCGCCAGCGGACGCCGCGTGCTCGTGCAGGCGAAGGATGGGGGAACGGGCGGAGGGGGCGGCGGATTGTCGCGCCCCAAGCCGTTCGACCACGCGAGCATCTCTGCGGGTGGCAAGCCCGTCAACGAGCAGTAGGATGGGGCGATGGCGAAGCCTCGTCCGCGGCTCGGCTGGATCGGCATCGCGATCGTAGCCACGGGTGCCGCGATCGCGGCGGCTGGCATCTGGTTCTTCATGCGCAATCACCCGCAGCCGGGTGCGGTGATCGACGAGCTCGCGATCGATGCGGACACCAAGCTGGTCGTGCGCGCCGAGGCCGACGGCCCGCGCTCGTTCATCGAGCTACACGACGCGGGCGCGCTCAAGTGGCGCGCGTTGATCCCACCGTACGCGGGGCGCAAGGGCGCACCCGGCGTCGCCTGGAGCGACATCGCGGTCAGCGTTCGCGTGGTCCGCGATCCGAAGCACGATCCGCGGGCGGAGGTGTTCCAGATCGCGATGCGCGACGCGACCAAGCTCGGCGGCAGGAGGCTCGCGACCGACCACGGTCCGATCAAGCCCGATGCGCCCGGACCGGTGACGCTCACCGATCACCTTCGTTCCTACGAGATCGTCGCCGGCGATGGGTGGAACCAGCTCGTCGCGATCGACCTCAGGCTGGGCACCGTCCTGTGGACGCGCGAGCTCGGTCCCGAGCCGATCGAGGCCGCCGCCGTCGAGAACGGAGCGATTCGCATCGCGCAGGCCGGGAACAAGCGCTGGTTCAACGTGTTTACCGGAGACCCCTCGACCGCGTTGTAACCGCGCCGTCACCGAGGCGGTATAATTTCCGCCAAATGTCCGCCGAACGACCGCTCGCTCTCGCCAACGACGTCTCGGGCGTGCATCGCCTCGAGCCGGTGGAGGAAGCGCTGCGCGAGCGGCCCTCGCTCCGCGTGATCGAGCAGACCGGTCGTACGCCGGCGGCACCCGGCATCGGTGACGCGACGCCGACGGACCTCAGCGCACCCGAGCTGTACCTCAATCGGGAGCTCACCTACCTGAACTTCTGCTGGCGCGTCCTGCAGGAAGGTAATGACGAGCGGATCCCGCTGCTCGAGCGCTTGAAGTTCATCGCGATCGTCAGCTCGAACATCGACGAGTTCTTCCAGAAGCGCATCGGCGGCCTCAAGCAACAGGTCGGTGCGCAGCTGCACACGATCTCGCCCGACGGGCGCACCCCGCAGCAGCAGATCACCGACTGCCTCGATCTGATCACGGCGCTCGAGAAGAGGAAGATCCAGATCCTCGAGAAGGTCATCGGCGAGCTGAAAGCGCTCGGCGTGTGGATCGCGCCGTACAAGGATCTCGACGTGCAACAGCAGGCGTGGGTGCGCGAGCACTACGTCCGCAACATCTTCCCGCTGGTCACGCCGCAGGCGATGGATCCGGCGCACCCGTTCCCGTTCGTCTCGAACCTGTCGCTCAACCTGCTCGTCTCGCTGCGCTACGAGAACGACTCCGAGTCGCTGCTCGCGCGCATCAAGGTGCCGACGGGCGGCGGGACCCCGCGGTTCATGCGGGTCGGCACGTCGCGCACGTTCGTCGATCTCGCCGACGTGATCGTCAACAACCTCGATCTCTTGTTCCCCGGGATGGAGATCGAGGCGTGCTCGATGTTCCGCGTCACGCGCAACGCGATCACCGAGCGAGACGAGGAAGAGGCGGAAGACCTGCTCGAGATGATCGAGATCGAGATGCGCGAGCGCAAGTTCGCACCGGTCGTGCGCCTGCAGGTCGACAGCAACATGCAACCGCTGCTGCGCGGGCGGCTCGCCTCGGAGCTCGGGCTCGACGAGAACGCCGACGTGTTCGAGGCCGAGGGCATGCTGGGCCAGCGCGACCTGCTCGAGATCGCGACGCTCGATCTGCCCGAGCTGCGCGACACGCCGCACGCGCCGGTGCCGCCGATCGATCTGCTCACCGACGGCAACGTGTTCCACGCGATCCGCGAGGGGAAGCACCTCATGGTGCATCACCCGTACGAGTCGTTCCAGCAGTCGGTCGAGCGCTTCCTGCGCGAGGCGGCCGACGATCCGAAGGTGCGCGCGATCAAGATGACGCTGTACCGGACGTCGAAGGACTCCGAGGTGATCAAGCACCTCGTGCGCGCCGCGCGCAATGGCAAGCAGGTCGCCGTCGTCCTCGAGCTCAAGGCGCGGTTCGACGAGGAAGCGAACATCAAGTGGGCGACCCGCATGGAGCGCGCGGGCATCCACGTCACCTACGGCGTCGTGGGACTCAAGACCCACACCAAGATCATCCTCGTCGTGCGCCAGGACTTCGACGGGCTGCGCCGCTACGCGCACCTCGCGACCGGCAACTACCACGCCGGCACCGCGCGCCTGTACACGGATCTCGGGCTGTTCACCTGCGACGACGGCATCGGCCGCGATCTGACCGAGCTGTTTAACTACCTGACCACCGGTTACAAGCCGCGCCGCAAGTACCAGAAGCTGCTCGTCGCGCCCAAGCAGCTCAAGCAGGCGCTGCTCGAGAAGATCGAGCGCGAGATCGCGATCCAGGGCGCCGGTGGCCGCGGCCACGTGCAGTGGAAGCTCAACGCGCTCGAGGACGTCGACATCGCGCGCGCTCTCTACCGCGCCTCCCAGCGCGGCGTGACGATCGATCTGATCGTGCGCGACACGTGCCGCCTGCGCCCCGGGCTCGAGGGCGTCTCGAGCACGATCAAGGTGGTCAGCATCATCGGCCGCTTCCTCGAGCACGGCCGCATCTACTACTTCCACAACAACGGCCGCCCCGAGTACTACCTCGGCTCCGCGGACGCGATGCAGCGCAACCTGGAGAAGCGCGTCGAGGTGCTCGTCCCCGTCGAGGATGCGCGGTTGCAGTCCGAGCTGCGGTTCATCCTCGACACCCAGCTCTCCGATCAGCGCGGCGCGTGGGACATGCAGCCCGACGGCAGCTACGTGCAGCGCAGCGGCAGCACGGCGAAGCACAGCCAGCAGCAGATGATCGAGCGCACCGAGCGCCGGCTCAGGGACGCGACGCGGCTGCGCCGCCGCAAGGTCCAGTCGACGACGTCGCGCCGCAAGCGCTAGTTTAGTTGGTCCTTGCGGCGGATCAGGCCTTCCTGCGCCGTCGACGCGACGAGCACGCCGTCGCGCGTGTAGATGCGGCCGAGCGCGAGGCCGCGCGCGCCACCGGCCCACGGGCTCACCATCGTGTGCAGCAGCCACTCGTCGGCACGGAACGGTGCGTGGAACCAGATCGCGTGATCGACGCTCGCGATCCGCATCTTGCCCGAGAGCCACGACGTGCCGTGCGGCTTGAGCGAGGTCGTCACGAGCGCGAAGTCCGAGGCGTAGGCGAGCATCGCTTGATGCAGCGCGGGCGTGTCGGGCAGCTTCGCGGGCGCGCGGAACCACACGTGTCGCGCGGGTGCGGAGGGCGTGCGGCCGAACACGTCGGGCTCGTCGACGATGCGCCACTCGATCGGGCGCTCGGCGAGGATGCGATCGCGGAGCGCAGGCGGATAGCGATCGATCTGGTTCGCGTAACGTTCGGGCTCCGTCGGCGCCTGCTCGGGAGGCGGCACGTCCGGCATCTCGCTCGCGTGCGCGAGGCCGGGCTCCACCGTGTGAAAGCTCGCCGACATGTCGAAGATCGGCTGTCCCCCCTGGATCGCGGTCACGTGGCGCGCGCTGAAGCTGCCGCCGTCGCGCGTGCGCTCGACCTGATAGACGATCGGCCTCGAGACGTCGCCGGGGCGGAGGAAGTACGCGTGTAGCGAGTGCACCGGACGATCCGCGGGCACGGTCGCGAGCGCCGCGAACAGCGCCTGGCCGATGACCTGTCCGCCGTAGACCGTGCCCCACCCCGGATCCTGACTCTGGCCGCGATACAGGTTCTCCTCGATCTTCTCGAGGGACAGCAGCGCGACCAGCTCTTGGAGGACGGAGGACATGGACATCGCTGCGAATATGCGCCGACTGGCACCGGTGGTGCATCACTCGTGGGCATGCCGAAAGCGAAGAAGAAATCAGCCGAGACGATCGACGTGCTCGAAATCCTCAGGGATCAGCACACCGACGTCGATGATCTCATCGCCAAGCTGGAATCAGGGAAAGGCGACCGCGAGGCGATCTTCACCGAGCTCGCCGACAAGCTCGCCGCGCACGCCACGGTGGAAGAGCAGATCTTCTATCCCGGGGTGATGAACAAGCAGACCGCCGAGCTGCTGCACGAGTCGGTCGAGGAGCACCTCGCGGTCAAGCGGATCCTCGCCGACATGCTCGCGCTCGACCTCGACGAGGACGAGGACGTCTTCAACGCGAAGCTCGCGGTGCTCAAGGACACGGTCTCGCACCACGCGCACGAGGAAGAGGAAGGCGAGCTGTTCCCGATCCTCGAGGACATCCTCGACGAGGATGACCGCGCGGGCCTCGGCAACGACGTGCTCGCGATGTTCGAGGAGCTGCTCGAGGGGGAGCCACGCCAGCAGGTTCCCGAGGAGACGACAGCCGCGGCGCCGCTGCCGGCCCTGTAGTCATGGCGGTCCACGACCTGTTCCGGCGCGCCGCGCACACGGTGTCGCAGGCCATCGGATCGCCGTACGCATTCGCCCTCGCGTTCCTCGCCATCGTGGCGTGGGCGCTCGCCGGCCCCTACTTCCACTACTCCGAGGACTGGCAGCTCGTGATCAACACGGGCACGACGATCATCACGTTCCTCGTCGTGTTCATCGTGCAGAACACGCAGAACCGTGACAGCAAGGCGCTCCACCTCAAGCTCGACGAGGTGATCCGCGCGGTCGACCACGCGCGCACGCGGCTCGTCGAGCTCGAGAACTGGACCGACGAGGAGCTCAAGCCGCTCGAGCGCGAGTTCGAGCAGCTAGGTGGCAAGCCGCGCCGCCAACACCACCATCGCAAGCCGAGCCAGCGGCGTCACGAGCGGTGAGCCGAGCCGGGACGCGAGGCGCTCGCCTGGATCCGCGCCTTCAGCGGCTCGGGCAACAGCTCTCCGACGAGCCCCTCGATGGTCGACCGGAACGACGCGGCGATCACCTTGTCCTCGCCGGCCATCATCGCGTCGAAGCCTTCCTTCGCGACATCGGCGGGGTCGTCCTTCTTGCCCTGGGCGACCTTGGTGTCCTCCATGTCCGCGCGCGCGAAGAACTCGGTCTCGGTCGCACCCGGCTGCAAGGCGGTCACGGTGACGCCCGAGTCGGAGAGCTCGTAGCGCAAGGCCTCGGCGAACGACAGGTCGAAGGCCTTGGTCGCGCCATAGACCGAGATGAACGGCGTCGGTGACGTGCTCGCGACCGAGGCGGTGATCAGGATCCGCCCCGACTTGCGCGCCACCATGGCGGGGACGAGACGTTTCGCGAGGTGCACGACGGAGCCGCAGTTGAGGGCGATCATGCGCAGCTCGTCATCGAGATCCGTGGTGATGAACTCTCCGCCGACGCCGCGGCCCGCGTTGAGCAGCAGCGCGTCGACCGGGCGGTGCGTCGCCTCGATCGTCTCCACGAGCGTCTCGCACCCCTCGAACGTCGCGAGATCGGCGCGGACCGCCTGGACCGATGCGCCGGCGCCCGACAGATGATCCGCGGCGATCTGGATCGACGCGTCGTTGGAGCAGATCACCAGATCGAAGTCATGCTCGACGCACTGCCTCGCGAGCTCGAGGCCGATGCCGCTGGACGCGCCGGTGACGACGGCGAGCGAGCGAGTTGGAGCCGTACCCATGGATGTCTCCTCGGTGAAGTGGATACGCGCGTGTGGTGCGAGGCGCGTACCAGCGTCCGACAGCTCTCAGAACCTGGTGAAACGTCGTCGCCGCACCGCGTGGCTCTGCCGCCTTGCGCGTGGCTTGTCGCATGCAATTTTCTGATCCGATGCGACGGCGCGCGACGTTCTACAGGCCGACCTCGCGCCACGCGAGATAGAACGCGACCCGGCGCCGGATCTCGGCCTGCTGCTCCGTCGCGGACAGCGGGGTCCCTGCCTGGATCGCGGCGGCCGCAGCGCACAGCGCGGAGGCCTCCTCGCTCTCGAGGATCACGGCATCGCCACGGCGCACGGTCAGCGTCCATGCGGGCATTCCGTGCAGCTCCTTCTCGTCCGCGAACGTCACCGTGTAGCTCCGCGCGCCGAACGCGATCGTGCCGTCGTCGCGAAGCGTGGCCACGGCCTTTCCGTACTTGCGCAGCTTGTCGCCCTTGATGTCATAGACGACCTTCTTGTCGCGTACGACGCGCAGGCCCTCCTTGGCCTCGTCGAGATAGAGCGCCGCGAGCCGCTTGTTGCGCGCGACCGACGAGACCGTGCCGGAGTTGATGAGCCAGCGGACGCTGAGCTTCTTCTCGACATCCGTCATCCGCCACACGCCGCACGCGTCGGCGCGCGGCACCCCCGCGAGCACGACCCATGCGACGACTACCAGGCCGAACCAGCGCGCGAACTGCATCTCCCCGACGATAACGCACGGGTCGGGCCGCGCAAGCGGGTCGCCGCGCGAGCACTGCCCGCCTGGTGAGTAGGCGAGCCCGCCAGTTGGGATAGAGTGCACCGATGATCGCGCCGTTCACCTTCGCAGCGGAG
>Ga0247823_10002895_pt1 | contig 14079 bp, 14 predicted proteins | sample 13C_PalmiticAcid_2_FD_192426 | JGI IMG/M metagenome (GOLD analysis project Ga0247823, IMG submission 192426) | Soil microbial communities from agricultural site in Penn Yan, New York, United States - 13C_PalmiticAcid_Day30 | ecosystem: Environmental > Terrestrial > Soil > Agricultural land...
CCGCGGCACCGGCCGAGGCCCCGGCTGGCAACGCGCCGCCGCCCCCAGCTCCACCTTCACCACCGCCCCCAAGCGCGTCGTCGAAAGCCGCGCCAGCGCCGTCAGCCTCGGCAACAAGGGCCGCGATGACCTGTCGCTGGGCATGCGCGTCTTCCACCAGAAGTTCGGCTACGGCGAAATCGTCGAGATCGAAGGCAACAAGCTGGAGATCGAGTTCGAACAGGCGGGGCGGAAGCGGGTGATGGATAGTTTTGTGAGTGTGGGGTGAAGCCTGACTTACGGTAGCTTCATCATATCCATAACAACGTTCTTGATAATCGACATCCGCTCAACACTGGCCTTAGGCGAGAATCGAATTTCAAGACGCGTATCACCACCAAAATTTACAAATTTAACACTATCTACGTCGTCCAATACAGACACGCGTTCCGCTACTTGATTACCCTTTGCTCTGGATATGACCCCGGTCATAAATGACCTTAGATCATCATTCTTTGCAGGCTTAGTAATATAGGCGTCAGATATATTCACATATGAGTGCCGTGATACTCCAGCCAGCATATTTTCTATTCTATTTAATCGATGCAGGATCACAGAGTCGGCAGATACCTCTTCCCTTTTCAGTTTCGGAACCTCAAATGTTCCAAATCTTTGAATAAACGGCCGGTATTCATTTTCCTTCTGCGCCTGAACAACTTCGTTAATCCTCTCGGATAGTCCTAAGATAAACTTCTCCATGGAGTGATAGGATAGCTGACGATCATAGATAATATGCTCAATAAGGCGAGTATCGAATGGCAGCGAGGTGCTGTCGTCGCATACAAGAACGGTAGGCTTTCCAAGTGTCAGCCTCATGCCCAGCTCAAACATAACGTTTGGATTGAGGCCACTGATGTCACAAACAACCACGTCCATTTCAAATATATTGTAGACAATCCGGTCGTGAATCACATCGGCATTACCGCCCTCCCAAACCGGGCGCGGATCTAATTTTGCCGCCCTGATTGCACGACATATGATATCCTTAACGTTCAGCCAATGTGAGGTCTCGTAGCTAGAAAACCCAGCGATGGGCATCACAACGCCACATAAGGAAGCATCGACAGGCGCCGCTTCCTCGGTTGGTTCATCCGCCTTTTTTAACTTCACCGCCATCTGATCGCCGCCCCAGAAAATATAAAGTAGATCTTAGAGAGTTACTTGATGAGAGGTTGCCGATGGAGTCAATCGACTAAACAGTAGCATTTAAACTTAAACAGGCTACCACAAAGCCCTTTAGCGCTGCCGAGATTGCAAATGCTAACCTTCACCCCCCTCTCCCCCCGCGCCATCGCCATCGTTGCGGAAGGCCATTTCACCGCCGCCGATGTCGCGCCCGCGCTCGCCCGGATCGAAACCCTTCTCGACACCACGCCGCAGCTCGACATCTTCGCCGATGTCCGCGGCTCGCCCTCGGTCGTGCTGTCTGCGGTCGCCGAGGAGCTGAAGCATCTCCCGCTCATCATCCGCCTGATCCGCGCGATCGATCGCGTCGCCATCGTGGCGGATGCGGAGTGGGTGCGCACCGCCAGCCGGATCGAAAGCGCGCTGATCCCCGGCCTTCATTACGAGGTGTACGAGCGCAAGGACGAGGCCCATGCCCGCGCCTGGCTGCTGCACGAGACCGATCAGCCGCGCCCGGCCTGAACCGCCCCGGCAGAAACAACTTTCCTACAGCCGCCGTCCGGGCATATCGAAAGGGTCCCCTGATCCACGGGACCCGATATGCACCGCATCGCAGCCCCCATACCCTGCCTGTCAACCGTCGTGGCGCATTGCCGGCGCGTCAGCGTCCGAAACCGGCGCGTCCCTGTCGCCAACCTGTCGCGTCGGTGGCGCGTACCCGTCGCGTCGATGTCGCCTATGTGGCGCGCAGATGTCGCGTCGCAGTCGCGTCGCGGTCAAAAACCCACGACCTCCCCAGAGGCGCGCCGAAAACCACGGCCTTTCGTGTCAACTTCGTCAACCGCGCGGCTGTCAACTTCGCCGGGTCGGCCTACAGCCCCGCCGCCGCCTCGATGATCGGCACGAACTTCTCGGCGGTCAGGCTCGCCCCGCCAACCAGCGCACCGTCGACATCGGCGCAGCTCAGCAGCGAAGCCGCGTTCGCTCCGTTGACCGATCCACCATACAGCACCCGCATCGCGCCCGCGGTCTCTGCGCCCAGCAGCTCGACCAGCTTCGCGCGGATCGCGCCGTGCATCGCCGCGACGTCGTCCTCGGTCGGTGTCCGCCCGGTGCCAATCGCCCATACCGGCTCGTACGCGATCGACAGCCACTCGGCTGCGGCGCCATCAGGCATCGATCCGGCGAGTTGCGCGGTCACCACCGCCTCGGCCTGGCCCGCGTCGCGCTGGTCCAGCGTCTCGCCGACGCACAGGATCGCGTTCAGCCCATGGCGATGCGCCGCCTCGGCCTTGCCCTTGACGTCGCCATCGGTCTCGCCCTGGTCGGCGCGGCGTTCGCTATGGCCGACGATGGTCAGCGCCGCGCCCGCTTCGCGCAACATCGGTGCAGAGATACAGCCGGTATGCGCACCCTGATCCGCCGCGTGGCAATCCTGCCCGCCGATCGGCATCCGCGCCGCCACCGTCACCGCCGGGGCGATCAGCGTCGCCGGTACGCACAGCGCCACATCGAGGCCCGGATTCGCCGCGGCGGCCTGCGCGATCGCCTCGATCTCGGGCAACGCCACGATCAGGCCGTGCATCTTCCAGTTCCCCGCCACCAGCTTGCGCCGCATCCCAAACTCCCCTTTGTCCGATTTTGGACAGGCCCGTACGCGCACAATGGAATGCACTCAAGCTTGATGGCGGCGCATCACCCCCCTAAAGCACCCTTCAACTTCTCCCATCGAACGGGTCTCCATGCTCACCATTCTCCGCCGCGCCCTCTTCTCGACCGTCGGCAAGATCATCGCCCTGCTCTTGCTCGTGGTGATCGCCGTAGCCTTTGCGCTGGGCGATATCACCAACCTCGGCGGTGGTGGTGGCGGCCCGACGGGTGCGCTGGTTCAGGTCGGCAACCGCAAGGTGACCGAGCGCGAGTTGCAGGACCGACTCAAGGATGCGCTGGACCGCGCCCGGCAGGAACAGCCCGCGCTCGATATGACTCAGTTCGTGGCGATGGGTGGCTTCGATCAGGTGCTCGACGATGTCGTCAATCGCATGGTGCTTGAGGAATATGCCGGCGAGCATGGCATGGCCGTGTCGAAGGCTGCGGTCGACGGCGAGATCGCCGGTGCACCCGGCTTTGCCGATCCGGTGACGGGAAAGTTCAGCCAGCGCGCGTTCGACCAGTTCCTGGCGCAGCAGCGGATTACCGCGGATCAGGTTCGCGCCGATATCCGTCAGGGCACGCTTGCGCGCTGGGTTGTCGGCCCGGCAGTCGGCATCACCCGTGGCGCGACCTATGTCCCCAACCAGCTCGCTTTGCCCTATGCGTCGCAGTTGCTTGAACGGCGCAAGGGTTCGGTGGGCTATATCCCGGTCACCGCCATCGCGGCGGGTCCCGCCCCCACCGATGCCGAGCTGACCGCCTTCTACAATCGCAACCGCACTCGCTACACGCTGCCCGAGCGCCGCGTGATCCGCTACGCCGTGGTCCGCCCCGATCAGTTCGCCGAAGGCGCCAAGGCGACCGAGGCGGAAATCGCCGCTGCCTATAAGCAGGATGCCGCGAAATACGCCGCCAGCACCAAGCGCACGCTGGCGCAGGTGATCGTCGCGGATCAGAACGCCGCCAATGCACTCGCCGCGAAGGTCAAGGGCGGCGAATCGATCGCCGCTGCGGCGAAGGCCGCGGGCCTCCAGCCCTCGACCGTCGCCGACGCGCAGAAGGACAGCTTCGCGCGCGCCAGCAGCCCGCAGATTGCCGACGCCGCCTTTGCCGCGGCGCAGGGCGGTGTGGTCGGCCCGCTGCGCTCGCCGCTCGGCTGGCACATCGTCCGCGTTGAAAAGGTCGAACAGATTCCGGCCAAGACCCTCGATCAGGTCCGCGCCGAGATCGCCACCGCGGTCACCCAGCGCAAGGAAGCCGAAGCGCTGACCAATTTGCGCACGCGGATCGACACCGCGATCGTCGGCAATGCGACGTTCGACGAAGCGGTCGCCGATGCCAAGCTCAAGGCCGAGGTCAGCCAGCCGGTGTTCGGCGACGGCCGCACCCAGCAGGCCGCCGAGGCAACGACCCCGACCCCGCCCGATCCGGTGATGACAGCGATCGCGCAGGCTGCTTTCGCGATGGAGATCAATGACGACGCGCAGCTGGTACCGCTCGGTCAGGATGGCAGCTTCGCGCTGATCAAGCCCGATCGCGTGATTGCCGCCGCACCGCGCCCGCTCGCCGAAATCCGCGAGGCAGTCGTCGCCGGCTTCATCCGCGACCGTCAGCTTCAGGCTGCACGCACGGCCGCAATCGCCGTGCTCGCGGACGTCAACAAGGGCACATCGATCGCCGATGCGATCAAGAAGACCGGTCTTCCGGTGCCCGCGCCTAAGCCACTCGATGCCGTACGTGGGCAGCTCGCCCAGGCCGGCCTGCAAGTCCCGCCGCCAGTGCGCCTGATGTTCACCATCGCCGCCAAGAAGGCCAAGATGACCGAAGAGCCCAATGGCGGCGGCTATTGGGTGGTCTGGCTCGACGAGATCGTGCCGGGCGATGCCAGCAGCAACCAGCAGCTGGTTGCGCAGACCCGCAGCGGCCTCGGCCAGGTCGTCGGCGCCGAGTATCTTGAGCAGTTCGTCGCTGCCGCGCGCAAGTCGGTTGGCGTCAAGCGCGACGATGCGGCGATCGCCAAGCTCAAGGCGCAGCTCGGCGGCCAGGGCGGCAACTGATTGCCATGGGGTCTGGAACAGAGGGCCTCGAGGCCGCACGTACAGCGCTGAGCGAAGGCCGTCCCGCGCTGGTCTGGCGCCGGCAGCTGGCGGATACCGACACTCCGGTCGCCGCCGCGCTCAAGCTGATCGAGCCGGGCCGCGGCGATTTCCTGCTGGAGTCGGTCGAGGGTGGTGAGGTCCGCGGCCGTCACAGCCTGATCGGCCTCGCCCCGGACCTCGTCTTCCGCGCGCATGGAGAACAGGCAGAGGTCAATCCGCACTGGCTCACCGACCGCGCCGCCTTCAGCCCCGCCGGCCAGTCGACGCTCGAGGCGTTCCGCGCGCTCGTCCAGAGCTGCCGCATGGATGTGCCCGCGGAATTGCCCCGCGCACTCGCCTGTCTCGTCGGCTATTTCGGCTATGAGACGATCGGACTGGTCGAAAAGCTGCCCCGCGCCGCCAACGATCCGCTCAACCTGCCCGACATGATCTTCGTGCGGCCGACGGTGATCCTGATCTTCGACCGGCTGGCGGATTCACTGTTCCTGGTCGCGCCCGTCTGGCCCGACAGCGGCCGCGACACCGAAGCGATGCTGGCGGCGGCTGCGGAACGGATTGACGCAACCGCTGCGCGTCTTGCTTCGGCACCGCTGCCGCCCAAGGTCGCCGCCGACCCGGTCGAGCCCGTCGCCCAGTCGACAACCTCGGCCGACGATTACACCGCGATGGTGAAGCGCGCGAAGGACTATATCACCGCGGGTGACATCTTTCAGGTTGTCCTCGCTCAGCGCTTCACTGCGCCCTTCACGTTGCCCCCGATCGAGCTCTATCGCGCCCTGCGCCGCGTGAACCCCTCGCCCTTCCTCTATTTCCTCGACCTCCCCGGCTTCGCACTCACCGGCTCCAGCCCTGAGATCCTGGTGCGCGTCCGCGACGATGAGGTGACCATCCGCCCGATCGCCGGCACCCGCCCGCGTGGAAAGTCCGCAGCAGAGGATGAAGCCAACCGCACCAGCCTGCTCGCCGACCCCAAGGAGCGCGCCGAGCATCTGATGCTGCTCGACCTCGGCCGCAACGATACCGGTCGCGTGGCCGATGCGGGAACGGTCAGGGTCACCGACAGCTACACCGTCGAATTCTACAGCCACGTCATGCACATCGTATCCAACGTGGTCGGCAAGCTGCGCCCCGACGCCGACGCGCTCGACGCGTTATTCGCCGGCTTCCCCGCGGGCACCGTCAGCGGTGCTCCGAAAGTGCGCGCATGCGAGATCATCGCGGAGCTCGAGCGCGAACAGCGCGGCCCCTATGCGGGCGGCGTAGGCTATTTCTCGCCCGACGGCTCGATGGACAGCTGCATCGTCCTGCGTACCGCGATCGTGAAGGATGGCGTGATGCACGTCACTGCGGGCGCAGGCATCGTCGCCGACAGCGACGCCGCCTCTGAACAGCGCGAATGTGAGGCCAAGGCCGGCGCCCTGTTCGCTGCGGCACGTGAAGCCGTCAGCCGGGCCTCGGAACCCGGCTTCGGGCAATAGGCTATTCTTCCCCGCCGGGGATCGCCGCTTCCTCGGCCTTCTTCGCGGTCCGCTCGGCGCGCCATTGCTGGAGCATCTGCATCGTGCAGCCCGAATGCCCGAAGCTCCCGATCGGCGAGCAGCTTCCAGGCAGCGTCACGCGGTTCACCTCATCGACCAGTTCGGCCCGGCGAGTCCAGCTGGTCCCGCCGGGACCCGGCTCGGTCTTCCGCAACGATTTGGGGATACGATAAGGCGACTCTCCGACCTTCGCGCAGACGACGACCTCATCCTCGCTCTCGGCCTTGGGGCACTGATCCTCGCCATAGAGCAACACACTGCGTACGCGCTGGGGCGGCGCGTTATCGTCCTCGGCCTCCTGAGCGAGCACCGGGGTCGCGGCAATCGCCGCCAGCATCAGCATTCGGATCACTACGCACCTTCCTTCACCCGCCGGCTTCCGGCCATGCTCATATAGGTATCACCCGCGTCCGCATTAAGGCGGGCTGAACCAATCTGGTCGTGCGGTTCTCCACTTACCCCATAAGGGTGAATTTAGGCCTTGCGCGCGTTTACCCGCACGGGGTAAGGCGCTCGCATCATGACGACTCTAGCTGGTTCAAAGATCCGCCGCTTCCGTGAGGAACGCTCTCTCTCCCGTGCCGCGTTCGGCGCGTGGTTCGACACGCCCGGCTCGACCGTTCAGGGCTGGGAAGAAGATGGGAAACGCGCATCTCCAGCTGTTCTCAACCAGATTGCCGCCAATGGCATCGCGCATCATCAGGACTGGTATGTCCATGTCCGTAACCTGGAGCAGGCCATGGGATGGACCCCCGACAGCTGGAAGTCGGCCGAGGCGCGCCAGCTCCCGATTTACCCCGATGCCACAGCGCTGAGTGCCGCAACGACCCAGCTCTCCAGCTTCCCTCCGCTCGTCTTCGCAGGCGAAGCGCGTGCACTGACGCAGGAGCTGGCCAAGGTCGCGCGCGGCGAGGCTTTCCTGCTACAAGGCGGTGACTGCGCCGAGAGCTTTGCCGAGTTTCACCCGAACAACATCCGCGACACCTTCCGCGTCATTCTCCAGATGGCCGTGGTGCTGACGTTCGCATCGAAGCTGCCAACGGTGAAGGTCGGCCGCATGGCGGGCCAGTTCGCCAAGCCGCGCTCGGCCGATACCGAGACGATCGATGGTGTCGAACTGCCCAGTTATCGCGGCGACAACGTCAACGACATTGCCTTCACGCCGCAATCACGCATTCCCGATCCGCAGCGGATGGTCCAGGGCTACAGCCAGTCCGCCGCGACGCTTAACCTGCTGCGCGCTTTCGCCAGCGGCGGGTACGCTAACCTGCATCAGGTCCATAAATGGACGCTCGACTTCATGGGCAAAAGCCCGTGGAGCGCCAAGTTCGCCGATGTCGCCGATCGCATCGGCGAGGCCCTGGACTTCATGCAGGCGTGCGGGATCGATGCCGACAGCGTCCCCCAGCTCAAGGGCACTGATTTCTACACCAGCCACGAAGCGCTGCTGCTCCCGTACGAGCAGGCGCTGACCCGGCAGGATTCGCTCACCGGCGACTGGTACGACACCAGCGCACATATGCTGTGGATCGGCGACCGCACGCGGTTCGACGGGTCGGCGCATGTTGAGTTCCTGCGCGGAATCGGCAACCCGATCGGCATGAAGTGCGGCCCCAGCCTCGAGCCCGATGCGCTACTGCGCCTGCTCGACACGCTCAACCCGGCGCGGACGCCAGGCCGCATCACGCTGATCACCCGCTACGGTCACGACAAGATCGAGGACGGCCTGCCCAAACTCGTCCGCGCGGTGAAGCGCGAAGGGCATCCGGTGGTGTGGAGCTGCGATCCGATGCACGGCAACGTCGTCAAGGCGGCGAACGGCTACAAGACGCGCCCGTTCGAACGTATCCTTGCCGAAGTGCGTGGCTTCTTCGCTGTGCATCGCGCCGAAGGCACCTTCGCCGGTGGCATCCACGCCGAAATGACCGGCCAGAACGTGACCGAATGCACAGGCGGCATGATCGACGTCAGCGAGCATGACCTCGCCGACCGCTATCACACCCATTGCGACCCGCGCCTCAACGCAGGCCAATCGCTGGAGCTCGCATTCCTGCTGGCCGAGATGCTCAACGAAGAAATGGCGGAGCGGCGCAAAGCCGCCTGAGCGATCAGGCGTCGATGGGGCCCGCAACCTCGATCCGGGGATTGCGGAACCCCATCGCGATCCACGCGCCGAACAGCTTCGCGTAGAAGCCGATCGTGTGGGTCTTCAGGTTGGGGATGTTGTCCGGCAGCACAGACGGGTCGGGCAGATCGTCGACCATGGTCCGCAGCTCGGGTTTCGGCCGCTGCGCCTCCGGCCAGAGGTGCAGATAGACGCTCAGCCAATGCCCGCCCTTCATCTCGAGGAATAGCGGGGTGTTGCAGCACGCGGCGATCACCCGGCGTGACCCTGCGCCGGGTTTCAGTCTGAACTCGCGCAGATGCGACGTTCCCGCACGAAAGCCGATCCGGTCCTTTCGATACTCGGCGGCAGGCGTCGCGCCATAGCTGGTCAGCATACCACGTGCCACCGGAAGCGCCGCTAGCCGTGCGGCCGCCTCGCGACAGCTGTTGCACAGGCATTCGGACACCAGGATCGGCGCCCCCGTCACCTCGATCCGCACCGTGCCGCACGTGCACCCGATCATCACGCTGTCGCTCACTTCACATCCTCCACGCGCAGATATCGCATCACCCAATTGGTCTCCCAAGTCCTGCCTTTGTCGGTCGAGAATGCTTGCTCCCAACGTGCCTCACTCGCGTTCACGGAGGAAAACTGCCCGCGTACCAATATGGGCCTTCCCTCGAACGTATCGCGCGACACGAAAGTACCGACACCCTGGAGGAACCGGCCATAGAGCGGCGGGTCGATCTTGCTGAGATCGCCTGCTGAGAGATACCAGTCCACCCAGCGCCCGCCCGGTTCGTCCAGCGCGCGCAACCCCATTCCATAGCTGGTGCGTCCGCCGCGCCAGGAGACGCTCTCATTGAGGTTGACCAGCCCGCCAAACATTTGCTGACAACGCGTACGGCCGGCAAAGTTCTCCCAGTCATCGCTTCCGGCCAGCCGCTTGCGTAACCGCCGGTGCTCGACCTTCCAGCTACCGATGAAATAGTCGAAATCCGCGCGCGAAGCGGCGCCCTCAGGTAGGGGCAAGTCTTTCTCCTGCGCGACAACGGAAGGCGCATTGAAAATGCCAAACGCCAGCACGGCATTCTGCATCATCGCACGCCGGTCCATTACGCGACCCTCGTGAAATCGGAAGTCCAGTTGATTTCCCATGTCCTGCCGCCGTCCGCCGAGAATGCTTGCTCCCAACGCGCGGTCTTGCCGGTGATCCGCGACCAGGTGACGCGCGCCTTAACCGGCCGCCCCTCATGTTCGTCGTCGGACAGATAGGTACCGATCCCGTCCGTGAATCTGCCGCGCAGCGGTGCACCAATCCGGCTCGGGTCGCGCCCGTCGAGCCACCAGCTCAGCCATTCGCGCGTCGCCGGGTCCCATGCACGAAATCCGACGCCGCGGAACGTCCCGCCCGGCGCCTCCATCAGATTGTCTCCGGCATTTCCGTTGCCGCCCAGCGTCGGCCAGTTGACAAAAGTCCCGCCGAACAAATCCCAGTCCTGACTGCCAGCCAACCGCCTTCGCAGCTTGCGGTGGCGCACCGTCCAACTCCCGGCAAGGAACGCCCAATCATCGGGCGCAGCGTCGCTCCGCGTCGGCAGAGAGGTTGGCGTCGCGGCAGTACGGGTGAAGAAATTCTCCCAGTTCATTTCCCAGGTTGCGCCGCCATCGGCCGAGAAGGATTGTTGCCAATGCGGGCGCGGTCCGTGGATTCCACGCCAGTGGAAACGCACGTCGATCGGCCGCCCGTCGAACGTGTCGGTACCCGAAAACAAGCCGGTATCGCCCTCGAACCGCCCCGTAACCGGCGGATCGATCCGCACCGGGTTGCGCCCATCGAGCCACCAGATCGACCAGCGGCCGGTCGCCGGGTCATAGGCGCGGATCCCCATCGCCCGATAATCGCCGCCGGGAAGGCGCAGCAGATTATCGTCGATCGTGCCAAGTCCGCCCAGCGTCATCCACACGGCGCTGTCGCCGGTGAAGCGATCCCAATGACTATCCCGCACCAGCCGCCGCCGCAGACGACGGTGGTACACCTTCCAGTTTCCTTCAAGCCACGCCCAGTCGCGCCGCCGGTCCGTCGCGCCCGCAAATGCTTGCCCTCCACTCAGGAGCAAGCCCGATCCGCCCAGACCCGCCAGCACCGCGCGCCGATGGAAGCCATCGAATGTCCGCATACACTCATCCTTCGAGAAATGGCCGCCAACCTCTGCGGCCTTCGCGGCAGCTGCGGGACTCGAAAGATAGTGGATTACCCTCAGTCAAACTTGGGGTACTCAGCCTATCGCTATTCTCAAACATTCAGCTGGATTTGCGGTGACAACCACCCTCCCCTCCCTGATCGCGATCCGCGCCTTCGAAGCGGCAGCGCGGCTGGGCGGCTTCGCTCCCGCCGCGCGCGAGCTCCAGACAACCTCCGCAGCGGTCAGTTATCACGTCCGCCAGCTTGAGACTCAGATGGGGATCGACCTGTTCCATCGCCGCGCGCAGCGGGTCGAACTGACTGTGGCAGGCGAAGTGCTCGCCGCGGACGCGCTGTCCGCCTTCACGACGTTGCGGGCCGGATTCGCGCGCGCGATCGAAGCGGATCAGACCCGGCTTCATATCACGGCGCTCCCGACACTCGGCACTGCGTGGCTCGCGCCGCGCCTCGGCAGCTTCCGGGCGCGTCATCCCGAGTTACGCGTCGAGCTGGACCTGTCGCCTGACGCGCGCGACCTCGCCGGCGGCGGCTATGATATCGCGATCCGAAACGGGCATGGCAGTTGGCCCGGGCTACGCGCCATGCCCCTGTTTCCGAGCGTATTCACGCCGCTATGCGCGCCGGGATTACTGGAAGCCGTTCGCGGTCTGAACGATCCCGACGGAGCACCTCGGGTCCCGTTGCTGGGCCGCCCCGACTGGTGGGAGATCTGGTATCGCGACACCGGTCATTCCACCGGCCCCGCGCCCGATCGCTTCGGAACGACCTTCTCCGCCGAGTATCTCGATATTGCGGCGGCAATCGCGGGTCATGGCGTCGCAATCGGTTCGCCGATCCTGTTCGCCGCAGACATTGCCGCCGGCCGGCTGGCCCGCGTCCATCCCCACGCCGCTACCGACGGCCGCGCCTTCTGGCTTGTCTATCCGTCGACACGTCAGCTCAGCACAAAGATCATCGCATTCCGCGACTGGATCCTCGCAGAGATCTCCGCCTCCACCGGCTAGAACGTTACCGGCTCAGGCGGCCGCCAGTGCCATCTCGTACGCCGCGGTGGTCTTCGCCGCGACCTCGTCCTCGGTGACCCCGGGAGCCAGCTCTGTCAGGCGGAAGGGCGAATCATGGTCCGCGCGCTGGAACACCGCCAGATCGGTGATGACCATGTCGACCACATTCTTGCCGGTCAGTGGCAACGTGCATTCGGGGATGAACTTTGCGCTCCCGTCCTTGGCGTTATGCTCCATCACCACGATGATTTTCTTGACCCCTGCGACCAGGTCCATCGCGCCGCCCATCCCTTTGATCATCTTACCGGGAATCATCCAGTTGGCGATGTCGCCATTCTGCGCGACTTCCATTGCGCCCAGCACGGTCAGGTCGATATGCCCGCCGCGGATCATCGCAAAGCTGTCCGCGCTGCTGAAATAGACCGACTGGGGCAGCTCACTGATCGTCTGCTTACCCGCATTGATCAGATCGGGATCTTCCTCACCCTCATAGGGGAACGGTCCGATGCCCAGCATCCCGTTCTCCGACTGCAGCGTCACCTCGACCCCCTCCGGGATATGGTTCGCCACCAGTGTCGGGATACCGATGCCCAGATTCACGTAAAAGCCGTCGCGCAGTTCCTTGGCGGCGCGGGCAGCCATTTCGTCACGGGTCCAGGGCATCAGGCAAATTCCTTCTTCGTCAGGTTGGGCCAGGCGCGCCACGTTCCGATCGCATAGGCCAAGCCATAGACGAGCACGATCGCGGACGACCAGAAGATGAAAGCAGGCGACAGGTCTTGCCGCCCCAGCGCCGCCGGCATGAACAGCACCGAGCCGCGCAGCAGATACACGGCGCTGATCACGACCAGACCGGTTCGCAACAAGGGTAGTCTGCGTATGCGGCCTGCACCCGAAAAGGCATAGGTGGCCCATATACCGAGCACCGTCGCGATCCCGAGAGTCAGCAAGACCGGTACCGGGCTACCGCGCTCGGCCGCGCTGGCCATAGCCTCGCCTGCACCAAAAAAACGATACCAGTCGCCACCCCCAGCGATGGCAGCAAGGTGAGCCACCGCCGCCGCTATGCTAAGCCAGCCGCCAACGGTCAGCCATAGGCTACCGGGGGTCCTGCGGACGAAAGCCGTCATTGCGCGCCAATCGCCGCAACGCTGCGCAAGGGATTGGGCAGGATGAACCAGCCCGAGCCCCAGAGCGGCGCCACCATCGTTTCAGTTGCCGCGGTCTGGCGTTGGCTCGAATCGCTTGCCGCTTCGAACAGCTTGCTGAAGTCGTCGAGCGAATCGCCAACCAGCGCGACAACGCAATAGCCGGCCGCGATAACCTGACGCACTTGTTCGTCGCCCTTCGCCGCATCGGTACCGCCAGCCAGGATCAGCGTGCGGCCCGGCTCGAACCGGCCGAAGCCCAACCGGTCGAGCAGACCGGTAACCCCGGGCGCGCTTTCGGGTGAGCGACGTGTGGTGAAGATCACTGCGATGCCCTCGCGCCGCGCGGCTTCGATCCCCTCGACCGCGCCCGGCGTCGCAGTAACCGCATCGGTTCCGTCACCCTTCCAGCGGCGCCACCGCGCATCAGGGTCAGCCGCCTTGTCGGCGCTCTCGTCCAGATCGAACACGACGGCAAGCGGCTTGCTACCACAGGCCGCATAGCCCGGCGCATCGAGTGTGGCTCCGGGCGCCAGTATCACGGACTGCAGCACCTCACCCCGGCGGCGGCGTTCTGCTTGCGCGGAGAGATGGTTCCACAGCGCCTGATAGGCTTGGAGGCTGTATGCAGCCGCTTCTCCCGAGCCTGCTGCTCCGCCGGGTACCGTACCGTCAGGGCGGGGCAATGCTTTCAAGCCGGTCTGAACTATGGCGCGACCGTCGATCGCTGTCATTGCGACCTGCCCGGTTTCGGTTTTCGGCGGGACAGCGACCGAGGTCGCCGCTTTCTGCTTCGCGGCGCGATTCTTGTCACCGCCAGGAAGCTGGTCGCGAGCGATCAGTCCTCCGGCCACCACGGGGATCGCCGCCGCCACGCAGCCGCCCGCCATTACTGGCAGCAGCGTCAGCGCGACCGCGGCGCGCAGCCGCTTCACGCGACGCCGACGCTTTCGGGCCGCGATCGCGTCGTGCGGAACTCGATCTTCTTGTCGTAAGGTGCGCCGATGATCATCCGCTTCACATAGACGCCCGGCAGGTGGATTGCGTCGGGATCCAGGCTGCCGACCGGCACGATTTCCTCGACCTCGGCGACGCATATGTTCGCCGCGGTCGCCATCGGCTGGTTGAAGTTGCGCGCGGTCTTGCGGAAGATCAGTTTG
>Ga0247823_10002896_pt1 | contig 14074 bp, 12 predicted proteins | sample 13C_PalmiticAcid_2_FD_192426 | JGI IMG/M metagenome (GOLD analysis project Ga0247823, IMG submission 192426) | Soil microbial communities from agricultural site in Penn Yan, New York, United States - 13C_PalmiticAcid_Day30 | ecosystem: Environmental > Terrestrial > Soil > Agricultural land...
CCCAAATCCTGGGACTCACACCCCTGTTCCGGCTTCGCCTTTCCAGCGCGCGTACCGGCCCGCCCGGTCGACCGCCCGGATGCGCGTCTCCGTCGCCGACCGGACGGCCTGGGTGGTGACCACGAGAACCTGGTCGCCCTCCTGCAATCGGGTCGTGGGCCCCGGGGTGAACCCCTTGCCGTCGCGGGCGACCAGGCTGACCGTGGCCCCCGGCGGCAGGCGCAGCTCGGCCAGGTAGACGCCGTGGAGTTTGGAGCCGATCGGGATGGTGACCTGCAGGAGTTCGGCGTCGAGTTCGTCGAGGGTGGCCACGTCGACGTCGATCTCGCGGGCGCTGGCCCCGGTGTCGAGCCGCAGCGCCTTCGACAGCATCCGCAGGGTGCCGCCTTGCACCAGCGTCAGCACGATGACCAGCACGAACACCGCGTCGACCAGCTGGTTCGCCCCGTCGACCCCTTGGGACAGCGGGATCATCGCCAACACGATGGGCACCGCGCCGCGCAGTCCCGCCCACGACAGGAAGACCTGTTCTCGCCAAGGGACGCGGAACGGCGTCATCGTCAGCAGCACCGACGCCGGCCGGGCCAGCAGGGTCACCACGGCGCCCGCGACCAGGCCGGGCACGATCGACTCCAGCAGCCGCGACGGCGAGGCGAACAGTCCCAAGAGGACGAACAGGCCGATCTGGGCGAGCCAGCCGAGCCCCTCGGCGAAGGACACCGTGTCCGCCCGGTGCGGCAGCTTGGAGTTGCCGAGCACCAGCCCGGCGACGTAGGTGGCCAGCAGCCCGGACGCGTGGATGAACTGGCCGGTGGCGAAGGCGAGCACGCACACCGCGACCGTGGCCAGCGGGTACAGACCGGTCGCGGGCAGCGCGGCCCGGCGCAGCGCGTGGGTGCCCAGCCAGCCAAGGCCGAAGCCGACCACCGCGCCGACGCCCAGCTCGTAGGTCAGCGTCAGCGGCAGCTTCCACGTGATCGGGTCGGACGAGGTGAGCAGCACGACGGCGATGTAGCAGGGCGCGTCGTTGAGGCCGGACTCCAGTTCCAGCGAACCGACCAGCCGCCGGGTGACCTTCAGGTTGCGCAGCACGCTGAACACCGCCGCCGCGTCGGTCGAGGCGAGGACCGCGCCCCACAGCAGAGCCAGCCGCCAGTCGAAGCCGAGTATCCAGTGCAGGGCGACGCCCGCGACCCCGACACTGATCGCGACGGCCACTGTGGACAGTGCGATTCCCGGCCACAGCGCCGGTTTCACCTCGTCCCACCGCGTGGTCAGGCCACCTTCGGTGAGGATCAGCACCAGCGCGGCCAGGCCGAGCGCCTGGGTCAGCTCGGCGTTGGAGAACTCGATACCCGCACCGGCCTCGCCGAGCAGCACACCGATCCCGAGGTAGAGCAACAGCGAGGGGAGCCCGACCCGCACCGACACGCGCACCGCCAGCACGGCCACCAGGATCACGGCCGCGCCAATGCCCAGCGCCACGGTCAGATCGGCCACGCCACCTCCACGAATTCAGCGGATGTCTGACGCATTCTCCCCTGTCAGAGCCCTGAGCGCGTCCTCCGAAGCCACGCCGAGACATGTCTCACCCGAGATCGAGCAGGCGCAGCAACGTCGCGGCGGCGTCGGGCGGGGCCGGGTCGACGTCGATGACCTTGTCCCGGCCGCGGTCGCCGGAGACGATCTCGACGTCCTGCCTGCGCACGCCGAACGCCTCGGCGACCGCCTTGCGGACGGCCTCGTTGGCCTTGCCTTCGACCGCGGGCGCGGCCACCGCGACGATGAGCGTGTCGCCGTCGGCCCACCGCCCGCCGGCCCGCGCCTTGCGGGCGCCGGGCTTGACCCGGACACCGAACCGGAAGGCCATCACGCCCCCGCGGGTGCGGTCAGCATGACGGCGAGGACGTCATCGACATAGGCCCGCCGCGCGGCCGCCGACTTGGCCAGCAGCTCCGGGGTCACCCGCATGAGCTGGGCCTGACCCAGGTAGATCGAGTACCCGATCACCGCCCGCCTGCGCGCCTGCGCGCGGCCGAACCCGAGTTCGGTGAACTGAGCGGTGAGGTAGGCGAGCCTGCGCTCGGTGACCCGGGCGACCGCCGCCGCCACCTTGGGATCCGACGTGGAGGCCAGCAGGGCCAGCTCGATCGCGCCGCCAGCGTCGAGCACCGCGCCGAACAGCAACCGCAGCCGCTCGCGCGGGGTGGCGCCCCGGTCGGCCAGCCGGATCACGCCGTCGGTGTGGTCGCGCTCCCAGCGCGCGAGCGCGGCGTCGAGCAGCGCGTCGCGGGTGGGGAAATGCCAGTAGAGGCTGCCCTTGGTCGCCCCGACGCCGGCCGCGAGCGGCTCCACGGCCACCGCGGCGGCGCCGCCCTCGGCGATGGCGGCCAGCGCGATCTCGGTCCAGTCGTCCTTGGTCCTACGGCTCCCCGGCATGGCTCCATACGCTACCGTACGGTAGAAACTATACGGTAGCGTATGGAAAGCGGGTTGCGATGATCCACAATGTGCACCAGCGGGAATTACCCGTCGCCCCGGCCGCCATCGGCCGCCTACTGGACGGGATCCAGGGCTCGGACAGCCCGATCTGGCCCGTCGACACCTGGCCCGCGGTCCGATTCGACCGTCCGATGGCAGTGGGCGCGACAGGCGGACACGGTCCGGTTCGCTACTCCTGCACCGCCTACCGACCCGGGCGGATGATCGAGTGCACCTTCAGTCCTGGCTTCCTCATCCAGGGCACCCATACCCTCGACGTGCTCGACGGCCCGACGCAGGACTCGTGCGTGCTCCGACACGTGATCGACGCGCGCCCGCACGGGATCGGCCATCTCGCGTGGCCCCTCGTGTTCCGGTGGCTGCACGACGCGTTGTTCGAGGACCTGCTCGACCGCGCCGCGACCGCCGTCGGACACCCGCCGATCCGCCCCGCGCGGTGGTCGCCGTGGGTCCGCTTCCTTCGCCGCCGCGCGCAGGGTGGAGTGGACGCAAAGGCGTAGGGGATACACCCGAACAGCCCATCAAGCGCTCCAGCATCACCCGTAAGGCCGCTGGGCCACTTAACGGAAAGTTGCAGTACGCAAGGGCGTGATCATCGGTTTACCATTGTCGAACCGCGGCCCTGGATCACCCACCCCACAAGGAGATGCCCGTCCCGAACGGGCAACCATATGACCGCACACCGTTGGAGTGTCCTCTCCGCGGCCCGCTTCACCTTGCGCTCTTGGCGCTGGCGCGCCGAGGCCCGCGCACTGGTGGCGTGCCGCGCCCTGCACCGACTCGCCGTGCCGCTCGGCCTCGCCGGGCTGACCGCGGCACTGCGGGTCGCTGTCATCGACTCCCCAGCCCAGCCAACGGAAACCCACCACGTCGCCCAGGTCTTCGCCCTGGCCGAGCTGGGACAGTCCCTCGACCCGGTCAGCACCGCGTCGGCCCCGCTCGCGTGGTTGCAGATCGCGGGCTACACCGCCGTGACCGACGCGTTCGCCCGCCACGACAGCGCGCTGGCCGCGGCCCGTGAGCCGATGGTCTTCTTCGCCGCGGCGGGCGCTCTGCTGATCTGGCTGTTCGCCAGACGGATGGCACTTTCGCGGTGGACGGCGGCCGCCGCGGTCGGCGTGGTCGCACTGTCCCCGATCGCGGTGTCGATGTCGACCGCGGTCCGACCGGAGAACGCCGCGCTGCCATGGGCACTGGCCGGACTCGGTCTATTGTGGACACACAACCGGCACCGGTCGCTCGCTCCCGACCTGTGGGCGACCGCGTTCCTGGTGATCGCCGTGATCACCGCCCCGGTGACCCTCGCGCTGGTCCCGAGCGCGGCCTGGCTGGTCTGGCGACGCCGCCGCAAGCGTTTGACACTCATGCTGGCCTCGATGGCCGCCCTCGGCATCGGCATCGGCCTCGGCGCCACCGCCGTGCTCGACGGCGTCCACCTGACCGGCGACGGGCCCGTGCCCGCACAGTGGGTCGCGCTCGACCCCGTCCTCGCCGCCACCGGGGTCTTCGCCGCCGTCGGCGCCCTGTTCTCCTACCGCCTGCGCCCGCTGGCCGTCGGCGTGCTCTCGCTGATCATCGTCGGCGCCATCCCCGGCGGTCCCGGCACCGGCGCGCTGACCGTGCTGCTGCCGCTGACCGCGCTGCTGATCACCGGCACGATCGAGTGCGGGATCACCCACCGCGCCAGGATCGGCAGGCACACGCTCATCCGCCCGTTCCTCGCCCCGACGATCGCGCTGGCACTGACGGTGGCCGCGTTCGCGATCCCGGCGTGGGTCGGCGGTCTCAACACGGCCGCGGCCGCCGACCACGGCCCCAGCGCCGACGCGGCCACCTGGCTGCGGGTGAATCTGCCCGAAACGGTGGTCATGACCGACGAGACGACGTGGGTCGACCTGGTCCGGGCGGGCCGCCCCCGCGCGGTCACCACCCGTCCGGCCGAATGCCCCGCCACCTGTCCGGAGCAGTCCTGGCTGCTCGTCACGCCAGCCCTGCGCACCGAACTAACGACCCGGCCTGCCCTGGCCGTGGTCGCGGGCAGCAGCAGGCTCGTCGCGGTGTTCGGCGACGGGGCCGAGCAGATCGAACTCCGCGTGGTCGAGCGTTAGCCAAGGCCCGCCAGGAACTGACCGGTCACCGCGACGGCGGGCGCCGACGACCCGGCGCCCTCGACGAGCACGGCGAATGCCACATCACCCCGGTAGCCGGTGAACCAGCCGTGCGCCTGCGACCCGTCGCCGAACTGGGCCGTCCCGGTCTTGCCCGCCACCGCGCCGTACTTCGCCAGCGCCTTGCCGGTCCCGGAGGTCACGACCTCCCGCATCATCGTGCGCAGAGCGGCGATGGTGGCCGCGGACGGCGCGCGGTATCCGGTCTGGACGGTGGTCTCGACGGTGTCGAACAGCTTCGGCGTCACCGGCTTGCCCGCCGCGACGGTCGCGCTCATCAGCGCGACACCGAACGGGCTGACCTGCACGGTCCCCTGCCCGATGCTGTTCTCCACCTGCTCGGCCGTACTCGATGAAGGCCGCACCCGGCCGGTCTGGGTCGTGAGCCCGGGCACCTCGAAGCTCGCGTCGAAGCCGAACCGCGCGGCCGACGCGGGCAGCGAGTCGGCGGGCAACTCAGCGGCCAGCGCGGCGAAGGTGGTGTTGCACGACCGGGCGAAAGCGGTGCGCAGCGGACTGTCCGGCAGCCCGAAGCCGTCGTTCTTCACACTGCGCGTGCCGATGGTCTTCTGCTCCGGGCATGGCAGCACGGTGTCGATCGTCGCCTTACCCGCGTCCAGCGCGGCGCCCGCGGTGACGACCTTGAACGTCGAGCCAGCCGGATAGAGACCGTTGAGCGCCTTCGGGTTCTCCCCGGCGGCGGCGTTCTGCGCGACGGCCAGGATGCCGCCGGTCGACGGCTGGATGGCGACCAGGATCGCGGGCCCGGACGCGGCGTCCACCGCGGCCTGCGCGGCGCCCTGGGTTCCGACACCCACCGTCGACTTCAGCGGCGCGGTCGCCTTGGCCTCGGTGCCGAACAGGTTCTCCACCTCGGCGCCCGCGTTGACGAGCACGATCCGGGTCGACGCCGTCGGCGCGTCGGTCGCGGCCCGCTTGATGGCGGGGGTCAGCAGCGGCGCGAAGGCCGGGTCGACCGGCCCCGGCGCGGCACCGACCCACTTCATCAGCGGTTTGCCGTCCTTGTCGACCACCGCGGTGGGGTCTCCGGCCGCGACCTTGACGTCCAGTACGAACCCCGGCGCGAGCTTCGGGTGGACGACCGTCGGCGCCCACCGCACCTGCCACTGGTCCGTGCGCGCGAGGGTGAACGTGCTCGCGTATGCCCACTCCTGTTCACCGAACGCCCAGGTCCACTGGAACGCGACGGGCACCTCGGTGGCGTCCGGGGCCTGCACGGGCGGCGCCGTCCACGCCGCGGTGACCTTCACCGGCTTGAGCAGGTTCTTGACTCCGGCCAGGGTCGTCGTCGCGGCCTGCCGGTCGGTCGTCACGGCGGCGGCGGTGGCGAAGTCCTGCGTGGACAGCGCCTTCAGGAACCGCTCGCCGACCTGTGCGGCCGTCAGTGTGGGCTGGGCCGCGGTCGACGACTTCGAGGACGCGGCGGCGGGCGGCCGGTCGCGCGGCAGCAAGATATAGACGGCCGCACCCAGACAGACGAGCACCGCCAAGACGCCAATGGACAAAATCACGCGTTTACGCGTGGTAGACACGTGTACCGTTTCACGAGACATGGGGAACCGTCTCGTAAGCCGTCACCTTGCGGCGGGGCGTTGACCTCGTGGGTCTTCCCGTGGCGGTACCCGTTGCCCGCGTGGTGCGGGTCTGACGTGGGTTTCCATCGGGCTCGTTTCGTGTCGCCCCGCAACTCGGGGAGGACATGCCGCCGATGGCCTCGCCGACAAGTGCGGCGAGGTTGCGGGCGGCGTTGAGATCACGATCCAGTGTGAATCCGCACTGGTCGCAGTGGAACATCCGCTCGGACAGGCGCAGTTTGGCTCTCACCGCGCCACACGCCGAGCAAGTCTTCGATGACGGGAACCAACGGTCCGCCACCTGCAGGCGGCCACCAGCCCACCCGGCTTTGTAGGTGATCTGGCGGCGGAACTCGCCCATACCGACCCCCGCGATGTGCCGGGCGACGCGCCGGTTGCGCAGCATCCCGGCCACGTTCAGGTCCTCGAGCACGATTGTCCCGTGGGCACGAACCAAGCGTGTCGAGAGCTTGTGCAGCCCGTCCCGCCGGGCGTTTGCCACGGCCGTGTGCAGGCGCGCAATGCGAGTCTGAGCCTTGCGCCACCGCGCCGACGGGACCTGCCGGGTAACGCGGTCCGGCCCGATCCGGCGGGCCGCCTGCCGCTGCAGCCGTCGCAACTCCCGCAACTTGTGATCGAGATGCCTCGGATTGGGGATCACCTCCCCGGTCGAGAGCACCGCCAGCGACTTGATCCCGAGATCCACGCCTACCACCGAGTCCGATCGGGTGGAAACGGGGTCGCGGCGGTCGATCTCCACGGAGAACGCACAGAACCACCGGCCGCGTCGGTACGTGATGGTGGCCGAGCGGATCCGTGCGTTGCCACGCTCGATGTGCCGCGCTAGCTTTCTTGTCGTCTCGTGCGTGCGGACCACCCCGATGCGGGGCAGCTTCACGTGCCTGCGGTCATCGGTCAGGCCGAAGCTGCCGGTGGTGAGCCGACACGACAAACCCGCCCGTTTGCCCTTGAACCTCGGGAATCGAGCATTCGGGCCCTTGCTTGTACCGGCCTTCGAGGCGTTCCAGTTGCCCAATGCCGTGGCAAGGTTGGCCAACCCGGACGAGTAGGCCTCCTTCGAGTTCTCCGCCCACCACGGCGCGACCACGCCCTTGGCGTGGTTCCACAGTTTCCGCAGGCTGTAGGCCGACCACGACACCGACGGCGTCAGGTCTGTCTCCGCCACTCCGTAGGACCTCTCGGCTCGCCGCTGGTCCAGGTTGACCTTGATCAACGCAAGGCCCCAGTTGTAGGAGTAACGCTGCCCACCGCAATGAGACCGCAACCCCATCTCCTGCACCGGGGTTGGGTCGAGGGCGAACCGATAGGCCTGCAAAACCATCGTCATCAGGATTGGACCGTACCGACCATCACCGACAACAATGGCCACCCCGCATTGGGGACCTGAACTGTACGAAGTCCTCACGTGAGCTACCCCCGGTGCAACGCGAAATCCCCCGATGCGCGAGTGTCGCGCTCATCCCAAGATGCCAGGAAAGCGGCTTCCCGAGTCGGAAAGCCGCTTTCCTGAAACCACCTCGTGACGTCGCCTACCGACGGGCGACCGCCACCAAGACGTCGACCCCGTCGCCGACCGAGCCCGCGAAACCACTCTCGACCTCGGCATACGCGACCGACTCCGCGAGGGTGTCCCCGGCCACCGCCGCCTCGTGCGTGCGGACCGCGGCGACCACGTCGTCCGGCGCGTGCACGACCAAGTTGATCCGGTCGGACACGTCGAACCCGGCCTCCCGGCGGGCCTGCTGCACGACCCGGATCAGGTCGCGGGCCACACCCTCGGCGGTCAGCTCCGGGGTGACCTCGGTGTCCAGCACGACCAGCCCGGAGCTGGCGGGCAGCTCCGCGGTCGCGCCGGGGTCGGTGGCCACGAGCCGCCGCTCGTACTCGCCGTCGAGCAGCTCGATCCCGGCCGCGACGACCGCGCCCGCGTCGGTGGTCGACCACTCGCCCGCCTTGACCGCCTTGATCACCTTCTGCACGTCCGGGCCGAGCCGCGGCCCGCAGGCGCGGGCGTTGACCACGAGCTCGAAGTGCCCGTGCGCGGCGACGTCGGTGGTCAGCTCGACCGCCTTGACGTTGACCTCGTCGCGGATCAGCTCGGTGAACGGCTCCAGCACGGCCGCGTCGGCCGCCGCCACCAGCAGCTTCGCCAGCGGCAGCCGCACCCGCAGCTTGTTGGCCTTGCGCAGCGCGGACGCCGACGAGCACACCTGACGTACCCGGTCCATGCCCGCGACCAGTTCGTCGTCGGCGGGCAGCGCCGCGGCGTCCGGCCAGTCGGCCAGGTGCACGGAACGCTCGCCGGTGAGCCCGCGCCACACGGCCTCCGCGGTCAGCGGGAGCAGCGGCGCGGTCAGCCGGGACACGACCTCCAGCACGGTGTGCAGCGTGTCGACCGCGTCGGTGTCGCCCGACCAGAACCGGTCCCGCGAGCGGCGGACGTACCAGTTGGTCAGCACCTCCAGGTACTCGCGCACCGTCAGGCACGCCCCCGAGATGTCGTAGGTGTCCATCGACGTGGTCACCGACTCCACCAGGCCGCGGGTCTTGGCCAGGATGTAGCGGTCGAGCACGTTGGTGGAGTCGACCCGCCAGGTGCCCTCCTTGCCCTCAGCGTTGGCGTAGAGCGCGAGGAAGTACCACGTGTTCCACAGCGGCAGCACGGCCTGACGCACGGCGTCGCGGATGCCGCGCTCGGTGACGACGAGGTCGCCGCCGCGCAGGATCGGGCTGGCCATGAGGAACCAGCGCATCGCGTCGGAGCCGTCGCGGACGAACACCTCGTTGACGTCCGGGTAGTTCTTGCGCGACTTGGACATCTTCTGCCCGTCGTCGCCCAGCACGATGCCGTGCGCCACGCAGTTGACGAACGCGGGCCGGTCGAACAGCGCCGTCGCGAGGACGTGCATCGTGTAGAACCAGCCACGGGTCTGGCCGTTGTACTCGACGATGAAATCGCCCGGGTAGTGGTTGTCGAACCACTCGGCGTTCTCGAACGGGTAGTGCACCTGGGCGAAGGACATCGAGCCCGACTCGAACCAGCAGTCGAGCACCTCCGGCACCCGGCGCATGACCGACTTGCCCGTCGGGTCGTCCGGGTTGGGCCGGGTCAGCTCGTCGACGTACGGGCGGTGCAGGTCGGTCGGGCGTACCCCGAAGTCGCGCTCCATCTCGTCGAGCGAGCCGTAGACGTCCATGCGCGGGTAGTCCGGGTCGTCGGACACCCACACCGGGATCGGCGAGCCCCAGAACCGGTTGCGGCTGATGTTCCAGTCGCGCGCGTTCTCCAGCCACTTGCCGAACTGGCCGTCCTTGATGTGCCCGGGCACCCAGTTGATCTGCCCGTTCAGCTCGACCATGCGGTCCTTGAACTTGCTGACCGCGATGAACCACGACGACACGGCGCGCTGGATGAGCGCGTTGTCGCAGCGCCAGCAGTGCGGGTACGGGTGGTCATAGGTCTCGTGGCGCAGCAGCAGACCCGCGGCCTTGAGGTCGCGGATGATCGGCTTGTTCGCCTCGAAGACCTGCATGCCCTCGTACGGCGCGGCCTCGCTGGTGAACCGGCCGTGCGGGTCGACCGGGATGACGACCTCGATCCCCGCCGCGTCGGTGACGACCTTGTCCTCCTCACCGAAGGCGGGGGCGATGTGCACGATGCCCGTGCCGTCCTCGGTGGTGACGTAGTCCGCGGCGAGGACCTGGTGGGCGTTGTCGCGCCCGACGAAGAAGTCGAACGGCGGCGCGTACCTGGTGCCGAGGAGGTCGGAACCCTTGTAGCGGGCCAGAACCTCGGGCTCCTCGCCGAGTTCGCGGGCGTACGCGGCCACGCGCGCCTCGGCCAGCAGGTAGCGCTGATCGTTCGCGGCGACCACCACGTAGTCGACGTCGGCGTGCACGGCGGCGGCCAGGTTCGACGGCAGCGTCCACGGGGTCGTCGTCCAGACCAGGGCCTGCACGCCGTCGAGGTCGGTGCCGGGGGCGAGCAACCGCAGGCCGACGGTGACCGCGGGGTCCTGCCGGTCGCGGTAGGTGTCGTCCATCTTGGTCTCGGTGTTGGACAGCGGCGTCTCGCAGCGCCAGCAGTACCACAGCACCCGGAAGCCCTCGTAGACCAAACCCTTGTCGCGCAAGGACTTGAAGGCCCACATGACGCTTTCCATGTAGTCCAGGTCGAGGGTCTTGTAGTCGTTGTCGAAGTCGACCCACCGCGACTGCCGGGTGACGTAGTCGCGCCACTGGTCGGTGTAGCGCAGCACCGAGGTGCGGCAGGCCTCGTTGAACTTCTCGATGCCGAAGTCCTCGATCTCGCTCTTCGACGAGAACCCGAGCTGCTTCTCCGCCTCGACCTCGGCGGGCAGGCCGTGGGTGTCCCAGCCGAACCGGCGCTCGACGTGCCTGCCGCGCATGGTCTGGTAGCGCGGGACGACGTCCTTGACGTAGCCGGTCAGCAGGTGGCCGTAGTGCGGCAGGCCGTTGGCGAAGGGCGGGCCGTCGTAGAAGACGAACTCGTTGTCCCCGTTGTCGCCCGCGGGCCGGGCGTCCACAGAGGCCTGGAAGGTGCGGTCGGCCGCCCAGTAGTCGAGCACGGCGGTCTCAAGCGTGGGGAAGGACGGCTGCGCGGCAACCACGCCATGCTCGCCGTAGTGCGCCTTGGGATACGGCATCGGTGGCACTCCTCGTACGGATCGGTTGGACCCACACGGGGACGACGCACGCCTACCTGCAGGCGCTTGCCGCGGTACCACCCCGCTTGCCACCCGGACTCGGGTGACCGCTCTTGGTCGGCTGTGACGGGCCGCCCCGTCCGGTTCTACTGAGGCTCACGCCTGTTCTTCCGGAAGCTCCCCGGTGATGGCCGGATCGACGCTGTGTTGTTCCCAGCGTAACCCGTGAGCGCAAACTCATTAGAGGCGGATCGACATGAACGTCGTGGCGATCAGGCCGCCGTCGGGCGTGGTGGCGTAGTCCTCGACGGTCCCGACCCGCTTCCAGCCGCGCCGCTCGTAGAGGCTCTCCGCCGGGCTGCCGGTGTGGGTGTCGAGGATCAGCAGGGTCCGGCCGTGCTCCCGGGCACCGTCCGCCAGCGCGTCGAGCAGCAGCCCGGCGCAGCCTTGGCCGCGGGCGTCGCGGTGCACCAGGAGCTTGGCCACCTCGGCCCGGTGGGTGCCGTTGGGGTTGCCGACCAGCAGCAGCCGGACACACCCGACCACCCGGTCGCCGTCGCGCGCCACCCACGTCAGGGTGTCGGGCTGGGCCACCGCGGCCGACCACCACGCCACCGCGTCGGCGTGGGTGAGGGAGTCGAGGAACCCGACGCTCGCCCCGCCCGCGACACAGTCGAGCAGGACCTCAGCCAGTCCCGTGATCAGTTCCGAGCTGCCCTGCGCCCCCACTGTCCCGATCCGCACCCGTGACCTCCCACACCCGATCCGCCGCCACCCTGACCAGCAGGTACAGGACCGCAGCGTTGCACACGTGCCAGGCGAAGTGGGTACCCAGGGGGAAGTCGCCACACAGCGGCCCGTCAACGGTCCGAAGCGTGAGCGAGACGCCGAACAGCAGCCCGATCCCGGCGAACCACGCCGCGTACCGGCGCTCGCCGCGGGCGGCGAGCCAGCCCGCGAAGACGAACATCCCGAGCAGGGCGGGCACGTAGGTGCCCCGGACCAGCAGGTTGACCAGTGCGGCGAACGCGATGAACAGCGGGATCCCCAGCCAGGCCCGCCGCCACGGCAGGCCGAGGAACCACCGCGGGAACACCGCGACGTAGGTCAGCATGAACAACAGGATCGGCGTGGTGTCGAGCACCGCGGCCCACCGCGTGGCGACGGTGTGGAAGGTGAAGCTGCCGAGCCCGATCGCCACTAGCAGCAGCACCAACGTCACCAGGCTCGCCGGAGCCCGGTCCCGCGAGATGTGCCGATAGGCGAAGAACGCGGCGATCAGGAACGCGAGATTGGTGACCGCGTTGGCTGGCTCGGACCAGAACGACGGGTCCGTCCGCTCGCAGTAGGCGTCGACCGGCACGGCCGCCAGCCTGCCCGACCCGCGTGAACGCCAGGTGTCAGAGCCGCCGCGACACGTGCACCTCGCGGTCCACCACCGGCAGGATCTCCGGCAGGTACACCGACTGGATGGCAGCCAAGTCGTCGTGGGCGTTCCAGAGTTCGCGGGTCTCCCAGCGCTCGACCAGGGTGAACCGCCGCGGGTCGGCCTCGGAGTGCAGCGCCTCCCAGCTCACGCAGCCCGGCTCGGCGAGGCACATCGGCCGCATCCTGGTGAGCGCGTCGGCCACGGCGGGCACGTCGGCAAGGTCCTTGACGGTGATGATGACGATCAGATCCAGCACGCCGCTCAGTGTTCCTCAGCGAATGCGGACGCCGAGAAGTGGCGCCATGCGAAGACCGACAGCACGACCATCGCCGAACCCGCCAGCCAGAACGGCGACGTCACGCCCCACGCCTTGGCCGCGAGGCCGCCGAGCACGGAGCCGATGGCCGCGCCACCGATGACCAGCAGGTAGTAGACGCTGCCGACCCGGCCGCGCAGCCGGTCGGGCACCACCCGGTGCCGCACCGACATCGACACGACACCCCAGATCGCGCCGTGGGCGCCGAAGACGACCAGGATCGCGCCCGCCAGCCACGCGTCTGCGGTCAGTGCCAGCGCGAAGTGTGTCGCCGTCTCCACGACCAGCCCGATCCGCAGCAGGGCACCGTCGCCGAGGCGCTTCTGCAGCCTGCTCACGATCAGCGTGCCGCCAAGGCCGCCGACCGCGCTCGCCGCGAGCAGCGCGCCGAAGCCGATCTCCGGCAGGCCGAGGTGTTCGCGGGAGTACAGGACCAGGATCGAGAACGGGGCGAAGAAGGTGATGTTCATCAGGCACAGGCAGACCGCGAGCACCCGGACGAGCCGGTGCGCCCACAGCCACTTCAGCCCCTCGACGATCTCCACCCGCAGCGGCTTGCGCTCGACCACCTCGACCGGCTCCGGCCGGTAGCGGATCGATGCCATGAGCGCCGCGGCGACCAGGAAACCGACCGCGTTGATCCCGAACGGCAGGGCCGCGGCGATGACGAACACGGCCGCGCCGACCGGCGGGGCGATCATCATGTTGCCGACCATGTGGACCGCGGTCAGCCGCGCGTTCGCCTTCGGCAGCAGTTCCTTGTCGACCACCGCGGGGATCATCGCCCCGCCCGCGTTGTCCGCGAACGTCTCGGCCACCCCGACCAGGAAGAACGCCACGTAGATCAGCGGGATGGTGACCGCCCCGGTCCACACCGCCGCCGCCAGCCCCGCGATCACCGACGCACGCAGGATGTTGACCACGATGATCAGCTTGCGGCGGTCCAGTCGGTCCACGTACGCGCCGCTGATCAGCGAGAACAGCAGCCATGGGAGTTGCTGGACGGCCGCGGCCCCGGAGATGAGCGCCGGGTCGTCGGTCAGCGAGGCGACCAGCAGCGGCCCCGCGGCCAGCGCGATGCCGTCACCGAGGTTGGACGCGGCGAACGCGCCCCAGAGCTTGCCGAAGTCGCGACCGAGACGGGGTGGCACGGTGGCCTTGACCGACCTATCCCCAGCCATGACTCACGCCCCCCTTGTATCGGCTCAGTTCCACTGTGCCACGGGGGCCTGACGAGCTGCGCTTCCTCTATTGCCCACTGGCCCACTGGCCCACTGGCCCGCTCGCCCACTGGCCCGCTGGCCCGCTCGGCCGCGGCGGCGTTCGGGGTTCTGCGGGCACGCCGACGAAGGAGGTCGTGTTCGCGGGACCCCGAA
>Ga0247823_10002897_pt1 | contig 14072 bp, 14 predicted proteins | sample 13C_PalmiticAcid_2_FD_192426 | JGI IMG/M metagenome (GOLD analysis project Ga0247823, IMG submission 192426) | Soil microbial communities from agricultural site in Penn Yan, New York, United States - 13C_PalmiticAcid_Day30 | ecosystem: Environmental > Terrestrial > Soil > Agricultural land...
GAAAGGCTGCGCGCGACACCGCGCTCGGCGTCGAGGCGATGGCAGGCCGGGTCGTCGAGATCGCATCGATCGCGAGCGAAACCGAGACGCTGTCCGATCGCGTCGCCGGTGCCGCGCGCAGCCTTTCCGCGACCGCGCGCCGCCTCGACGATGCGACGCGTCAGTTCGTGACGGGGATCAGCGCCGCCTGATTGGCCCCTAGCTCGCCTTGGGCGCGCTCACCGACACCGGCCGCGGCGCAAACGCGATATCGCCATTCGCCGAGACCGCGAAGCGATAGGCCTCGTTCGTCCCGCGCTCGCCCGAATGGGTGAAAGCGAGCACGCGCTCGCCATCGGTGCGGATGTGGATGATGCCGTAATTGGTCCGCTCGAACCCGAAATAGACCGGCTTCTCCTTCGCCCCCGGTTCCAGATCGCGCGACGGGCCGCGCATCGCGAAGAACGCCGCCAGCTCGGTGCAGAAGATCACCGCCGGGGTGGTGCGCGACGCCTTGCCCAGCGCCGCCATCAGTGTGGCGCGCGGGTGGATATGCTCCTTCGCCGCACTCTCGTCGCCCGACGAGATCATCGAGACGACCGCGCCGACCTCCTTCAGGAACTCCATGTCGAAATCGGCCGCGCCATGGTGCGGGGTCTTGAGGATCTCCGATCGCAGCGCCGCATTGGGCAATGCCGCGCGCATCCGCGCCATCGATTCCTGGTTCATGTCGCCGGTGAACATGAAACGGACATTGCCGTAGCGCAGGCGGAAGGTGATCGAATGGCCGTTGATCGTATGGCTTTCCGACCAGCTGCCCTTGCCCGGCGGCGGGAAGGTGCCGAGCATCATGTCGGCGTCGTTGGGCGGGCTGCGCAGGAAGCGTAGCCCCGGTCCGGCCGGCGTCGGCTCGCTGATCGGGCCGAGCAGCTCGACCGTCACCCCGTCCTCGTGCAGGAAATCGAACGCATCGGTGCTGAGGTGGTCGACACGGCGGCGAATCATCGGCGCCCCGGTCAGCGCGACGGTGCGCGCGCCCCAGGTGTCGAGCGCCTCCACCCATGATTTGAAATGCTTGTTGCGCTCGACCTCGGGCACGCCAGCAGGATCATCGACCAGGCCTGTGACGAAGGGCACGCCGTCCACCTCGGTCGTCGCGCCCAGCATCTCCAGATCCTTGCGGGTCTTGCCGTCGGGCTTCTTCCCCGGCCGCTTGACCATGCCGTTATGGTAATAGCGGACCGGCGCGATGAAGAGCCGCTGCCGCTCGTCGATCCCGTCTTCGGTCTCGGTCCCCTGCAGGATGTTGAGCCCTTCGAAATGGTCGGCATCGCCATGGGTGACGAGCAGCAGATCGACCTTGAGCGGGTCGGCGGCGGTGGTGCCGCGGAAGCGGAAGGCGGCATGGCGCGCGAACAGCTTGTTGTCGCCGCCGTCGATGAAGATCGTCTTGCGCCCCGGCGTCTCCAGGATCAGTCCGTCGCCCTGCTGGACGTCGATCATCGACAGGCGCAGCAGCGCGGTGTCGCGGAACCTGGCCGAGGATTTGACCAGCCCCTCGCGCCGCACCTTGCCGCCATGCTCCAGCGCCTTGATGCGGTGGCCGGCGGCGCTGGTCGAGACCAGCTCGACCTCATCGCCCCAGTAGAGGTGCCAGATGCTGCCGTCGTCGCAGCGCATGTCGACAAAGTCGTCGTCCACGAATGGCATCGCCGTTCCCCCGTGACCCGCGCGGAGCATAGCGTAAATCGATGACGGGCGCGCGTCGAAACCGTCCGCGGCGGAGCTTGAAGAAGCGGCGCCGGCCGTCGCCCTCGCTCACAAGCGAATTAGAAGCGGAACGCCGCCGTTGCGCGAAGCGCGTGGAAGTCGAACCGGTTCTGGCTGCGCGCGAAATCCGCGCCCCCCGCCAGCACGAACGGGTTGGTCGCGCCGGCGGTACCGGTGCCGACATTCACCCGCGCATCATCGTCATTGTAGCGGCTGTAGAGATATTCGACGCCGACCGAGAAGTTGCGGCCGACCTTCTGCTCCAGACCGCCGCCGGCCTGCCAGCCCCAGGCATGGTCCTTGCCCGACAGCGCGAACGAATTCGCGGTGTTGCTGGTCGCGAAGCTGTGGTCGATCTTGGCATAGGCGCCGCCGCCGGTCGCATAGACCAGCGTCTTCGGGCCTACGGTGTAGCCGGCGCGGGCACGCAGTGCCGCGTTCCAGTCGAGCTCGCGGGTCATGGTGTAGAAGGCCGGGGTGGTGCTGAACGCCGAGACGCTGTCGCTCACCTCCGACTTGCCGAACTCGGCGACGGCGCCGAGCACGACCTTGCCCATCTGCTTGTCGAAGCCGATGCGGGCATAATATTCGATATCGTCCTTGTCGTTCCGGCAGGCGATATTGGCGCTCGACGTCGCCGCGCCGTTACAGAAGCCGGGCGCGAAGGCGTTGTCGCCGGTCGAGGTCGTGATCGTGTCCCCAAAGCTGCCGTTGCGGCCCGCATCGAACAGGATCGATTCGCCACGATCGTTCTTCTGAACGGTGTAGCCGACCGACCCGCCGACATAGAATCCGGTGAACTCGTCGCCGCTCGGGGCATCCTGGGCATAAGCCGGTGCCGCGGCGACAGCGAGGGTCAGGGCGCCGGCGGCGGCGCCCAGCAGGGTTTGCATACGCATTTGGGGGGTACTCCATTGGTTACTAGCGGCGGGACAACGGTCGATTCCGCCATTCTATCCCGCGCATTGCCCGAAACCGGCGATTGTGTTGCATTGCAGCAACAGCGCCGCTTGCCCGCACCCCGCGGAACGATATAGCAACAGGCGATGTCCTCCGATCTGTTCCAGCCCTCCTCCGCCAACCCCGCCAATACCTACGACGCCTCGTCGATCGAGGTGCTGGAGGGGCTGGAGCCCGTCCGCCGCCGTCCCGGCATGTATATCGGCGGCACCGACGAGCGTGCGCTGCACCACCTCGCCGCCGAGGTGCTCGACAATGCGATGGACGAGGCGGTGGCGGGCCATGCCAACCGGATCGAGGTAACGCTGGACGTCGGCAACCGGCTGACGATCACCGACAATGGCCGCGGCTTTCCGATCGACCCGCACCCAAAGTTCCCGGACAAGTCGGCGCTCGAGGTGATCCTCTCGATGCTCCATTCGGGCGGCAAATTCTCGGGCAAGGCCTATGCGACGTCGGGCGGACTGCACGGGGTCGGCATCAGCGTGGTCAATGCGCTGTCGGTCGACACGGTGGTCGAGGTCGCACGCGACAAGCAGCTCTATCGGCAGCGCTTCAGCCAGGGTCAGACGCAGGGTCCGCTCGAACATCTTGGCGGCACGCCCAACCGGCGCGGCAGCCTTGTCGCCTTCACCCCCGATTCCGAGATTTTCGGGGAAATGAACTTCAAGCCGGCGCGGCTGTACAAACTTGCCCGCTCGAAAGCCTATCTGTTCGCGGGCGTCGAGATCCGCTGGAAGTGCGCCCCTGAGCTGATTTCGGACGATACCCCGGCCGAGGCGGTGTTCCAGTTCCCCGGCGGCCTTGCCGACCACCTCAAGGAACAGATCGGCGCGCGCGAAGGCGCAACCGCGGAGTTCTTTTCGGGCACCCAGGAGTTTCCTGAAGGTCAGGGCCGCGTCGAATGGGCAGTGGCCTGGCCGTTGTGGAGCGACGGCAGCTACAGTTGGTATTGCAACACCATCCCGACGCCCGATGGCGGCACGCATGAGCAGGGGCTGCGTCAGGCGCTCGTGCGCGGTATCCGCGCATTCGGCGAGCTGGTCGGTCAGAAGAAGGCCAAGGACATCACCGCCGACGACATCATGGTCGGCAGCGAACTGATGCTCTCGGTGTTCATCCGCGAACCGCAATTCCAGTCGCAGACCAAGGATCGCCTGACCTCGCCCGAGGCGACTGCCCTGGTCGAATAGGCCGTGCGCGACCATTTCGACCATTTCCTCGCCGACCGCATGGACCGCGGCAAGGCGCTGCTCGGCTACGTCCTCGATCGCATGGACGACCGCCTGCGCCGCAAGCAGGAGCGCGAGGTCAAGCGCAAGACCGCCACCAGCGGCCGCAAGCTGCGCCTGCCCGGCAAGCTCACCGACTGCTCGGCCGACGACCCCGCGGGCACCGAGCTGTTCATCGTCGAGGGCGATTCGGCCGGCGGCAGCGCCAAGCAGGCACGCGACCGCAAGACCCAGGCGATCCTCCCGATCCGCGGCAAGATCCTCAACGTCGCCAGCGCAACCAGCGCGAAGATCGGAGCCAACACCGAAATCGCCGACCTCATCCAGGCGCTCGGTTGCGGCACCCGCAAGGACTGCCAGCCCGACAGCCTCCGTTACGAACGCATCGTCATCATGACCGATGCGGACGTGGACGGCGCGCATATCGCGACGCTGCTGATGACCTTCTTCTTCCAGGAGATGCCCGACATCGTCCGGCGCGGGCATCTCTACCTTGCCCAGCCGCCGCTCTACCGCCTGACAGCGGGCACCAAGTCGCTCTATGCCCGCGACGACGCGCACCGCGCCGAGATCGAGGCGGACGCGTTCAAGGGCCGCAAGGTGGAGGTCGCGCGCTTCAAGGGGCTGGGCGAGATGAACCCGGGCCAGCTGCGTGAAACGACAATGGACCCGAAGACGCGCAGCATGATCCGCATCACCCTGCCCCAGGAATATGAGGAGCGCGCCGGGGTCAAGGATCTGGTCGACCGGCTGATGGGCACCAACCCCGCACACCGCTTCGCCTTCATCCAGGAAAATGCGGCCCGGCTGGACGAGGAAGCGATCGACGCCTGAGCTTTTCGCGCCCTGACCTTTTTCACGCTGGCGTGTAAGAAATCCGCGTTGCCCGCGACTAAAGGGGGCATGAACGCGGAAATGGCCCAGATCGAGCGCGGGGATGCGGCACAGGACCGGCTCTATGCCCAAGCTTCCGCAGCATATGCGCCGGCGATCGCGCGTCTGGCGCGAGCGGTCGAAGCGGATACCGACCGTGCCCGCGACCTCGAACAGGACATGCATCTCGCGCTATGGCGCAGCCTTGCCACCTATGACGGGCGCTGCGCACTGGGGACCTGGACCTATCGCGTCGCCCATAACGTCGCCGCCACGCACGTCGCACGCGCCAGGCGCGGCGCGCGCTTCGTTTCACTCGACGAGGCGGATGCGATTCTCGCCGATGACGACCCGGAGGCGGCGATCGATGAGACCCGTCTGCTGACGCGTCTGCACGGCCTGATCGCCTCGCTCAAGCCAACCGACCGCAGTGTCATCCTGCTCTATCTCGAAGGCGTCGAGGCATCGGCGATCGCCGATATCGTCGGCGTCTCGCCCGGCAACGTCGCGGTGAAGGTGCATCGGATCAAGACGCTGCTTGCCAGCCATTTCGCACCAGGAGCGCCGGCATGACCGACCCGATCGTCAATCTCTGGACCGCGCAACAGGCCGGTGCTCGCCCCCCCTCCATCGCCGAGCTGGCCGAACGCGCCCGCCGGTTCCGCAATCGGATGCGCATCAGCAATCTGGTCGAATATGGGACCGGCGCGCTGGGCATCCTCTTCTTCGGCAACATCGCCATCAAGGCGTCCGACTGGGGCGTCCGCATCGCCAGCCTCATGATCATCGCCGGTGTCTGTATCGTCATCCGCAATCTATGGCATCGACGTCCTGCCGATGACCCGGCGGCGCTGGCCCGGGATGCGTGCACCCACTATCGCCAGCTGCTCGTCGCACGGCGCGACGCGCTGGCGAGCGTAGGCCGCTGGTATATTGCCCCATTCATCCCGGGTATGGTCGCCTTCGTCCCGGCGAACGTCCTCGCACAGGCCGACACGATGCCGCTCAGCGCCGCGCTGCTCAACGGCGGCATCGGGACGGCGGTGATCGCACTCATCTTCGGGCTGGTGTGGTGGCTCAACCGCGCCGCCGCCCGCATCCTCACCATGGAAATCGCGACGCTCGACGCCGATCCCGCTATTGATTGATCCGCCCCCGAAAGGATGCCCATGCGAACAGTCCTTCTCGCTGCCTGCTGTCTGGTCTCCGCAATGACCGCTCCCGCCCTCGCGCAATCCGCCGCGCAGCCGACGTCCGCGAACGTCGAGGTTCCGCCAGCCCTCAAGGCGCGGATCGATGCACTGCCGGGACTGATCGACGGCACCGGTGATTTCGAGGCGTTCTTCGCCCCCGCGTTCAAGGCGCACATACCCAAGGCGCAGTTCGACCAGATCGGCCCGCAGCTGAAAGCGCAATTTGGCGCGGTGGTGAAGGTCGAGAAGGTCACCGCGGCCTCACCCCATGCGGCCACCGTCGAACTGGGTTTCGAGAAGGGCGTCGCCATCGTCGATATCGTGGTCGATCCCACCCCGCCGCATCGCGTCACCGGCCTGCGGATCTCGCGCGTCGAGCCGCGCGGCGACAGCGTGACGAAGGTGGCGGCAGATATCCGCGCGCTGCCCGGCACCGCCGCTTTCGGTATCTATGCGCTGGGCGACGGTGTGACGCCCGTCACCGAACTGGCGGGAAGTCGGCCGATGCCCATCGGATCGGCGTTCAAGCTGTGGATCCTTGCCGAGGCCACGCGGCAGGTGAATGCGGGGATGCGCAAGTGGAGCGACGTCGTCACGTTGAACGAGCGCTCGATGCCATCCGGGATCACGCAGCACTGGCCCAAGGGCGCACCGGTGACGCTCCACACGCTGGCGACGCTGATGATCTCGATCAGCGACAATACCGCGACCGATGCGCTGCTCCACGCGCTCGGACGCGACAGGGTCGACGCGATGGTTGCGCAGACCGGAGTCGCCGATCCCGCCGCGACGCTTCCGCTGCTGACGACGATGGAGCTGTTCCAGCTCAAGGTGCCCGCCAATGCCGATCTGGCCGCACAGTGGAAAGCGGCCGGGCCGGACGGCCGCCGCAAGCTGCTCGCTGACAATCGCGCGCGGCTGGCCGCGACGAAGATCGATCCGTCGATGTTCGCGGACAAGCCAATGGCGCCCGATGTGGAATGGTTCGCCAGCGCCCGCGACGAAGCCGCGGTGCTCAACTGGCTGCGCACCAACGGCGGCCAGGAAGCGCTGGAGATCCTTGCGGTCAACCCCGGCACGGCCAGTGCAGCAATGTTCGACTATGCGGGGTTCAAGGGCGGGTCGGAATCGGGCGTGATCTACACCAATTGGCTGGTGAAGACGAAGAAGGGCAACTGGTACGCCGTCACCGGCGGCTGGACGCGCAAAGACAGCGCTGTGGACGAACGCGGTTTCGCGATGCTGATGAGCCGCCTGCTGACGCAGGTGGCGGCGCAATAGGTGTCAGCGCCCGCCGTTCCACTCGTCGCGCAACAACCCGTAGATCGTCGTGTCGCGCACGCCGAGATGGGTTTCCCATTCGGCGCGTAGCAGCGCTTCGTGCTTGAACCCCAGTTTCTCGAGCATCGCGCGCGAAGGCGTGTTGTCGGGGTCGGTATCGGCGAAGACACGACGCTGCCCTTCGGCGAAGATCCGGTCGATCACCGCGGACACCGCTTCGCGCGCGATGCCGCTGCCCCAGTGATCGCGCACGAGGATATAGCCGATCTCGGTGACATTGCCCTGCCGCTTCTCGCCCGCAGCGACGACACCGATTGCGGTGTCGCAGCCCTTGAGGGTGATTGCCCAGCGGCGCCACTCGGGCGCATCGCGCGCCAGATCCGCGCGCGTCTCCTCCACGCTCGCATGCGGCGGGCCGGACCAGTAGCGCATCAGTTCGGCATCGGCGAAGGCAGCATGCAACGCCTCGGCATCATCGAGCGTGCGCGGCCGCAGAATCAGCCGCGGCGTCTCGAGCACCAGCGTATCGCGCTGCACGATCACTGCGCAGCGAGTTGCTTGCGGCGCTCGACGAGGTCCGCGGCGAACTCGGGCCTTGCGCAATATTCGATCTCGAACACGGTGAGCGGCGCCGGCGAGGGCCGCTTGTAGCGCACCGCATACTCCTTGCCGAGGCAGCGGAACACGACCTCGCGGTCCGGCATCATGTCGATCGGCAGGCGCACCGAATCCTTCCGTGCGATCGGCCCAGCCAGCTTCTTGAGATAGCCGGCCCAGCCCTCTCGGTTCTGCGCCGCCTTCTCTTCGGTGCCGCCCGCATCCGGCGCGAGGACGATGGCAGTGCGCAACACCTCCGCCTCTTCGAACCGGCCCAGCTCGCGGAGCGCATTGGCAGCACGCGCGCGCAGGGCGATCGATGCGAAATCCTTCGCATCCGCCGGCAGCGCCATCGCCGCCGCGGCGAACGCGGCATTGTAGCGGCGTGCCCGTTCGCCGGCCTGGTCGGCATTCTTGGCTTCCCAGGTCGCAGACAGCAGCAACCACGCCGCCTGTTTCCTGTCACCCAGCGCATCCGCCAGCCATGAGGCGCGGTAATAGCTGCTCTCGGCGCCGCGCAGCGCCTTGTAGGTGTCGCTCGAGACCAGCGGCGCGAGCCTGGTCACCTGCTCGGGCGTGAACTCGTCATAGATCACCAGCCCGTTACCTGGGCATTCGGCCAGCAGGATGGGAAAGCCGATCGATCCCACCGGCTGTCCGTCGGGCAACGCGCCGAAGGTCGAATAGTGCATCAGCGCGGGGGCATCGAACGTCTCGCCGCCGACCGGACAGGTCGTGGCGCGGCCGGCATAATGGGGCGGGAACCGGGGTGACTCCTGCGCCAATGCGAGCATCGCCACAAGCGTTGCCAGCATCACGCCTCTCCCAATGCCTCAACCAGCGTCTTGACCTTTTTCTGCCGCCACTGCGGCAGGGGAGCGACCATCCAGTAGCCGAGGCGCGAAGGCTTGGGATCGCCGAGTACGGCGACACGGCCAGCCTCGATATCATCGCGCGCGAGCAGCTCGGGCACAGTCGCACGGCCGAGCCCCTGCGCCGCCGCGTCGAGCGCGAGCCCGGCGTCGCCGACACGCACCAGCGCCACGCCGTCCTCTGCAACGCAGCCCGGCCAGGCGATCGGCGTATCGGCATTGGAGCCCAGGCGGCCGACGGTCACCATGCCGTCGCTCTCCAGCGCCTCTCCCTCATGCTCGCCCGGTCCCTCGCCCCAGCGGATCGCAAGGTCGAGATTGGCTTCGGTGAAGTCGATCGCATCGTCCGCGGTGACGAGTACGAAGCGCAGTTCGGCATCGTCGCGCGCGATCTCGGCGAGCCGCGGCATCAGCCACTTCTCGGTCAGGTCGCGCGGCGCAGCGATGGTCAGCGACTTGGACGACTGGCCGGCCTGCATCGCGCGAACCGATTCCTCGAACTGAAGGAAGCCGGCACGCAGTGCGGCGAGACCCGCCTCGGCCTCGGGCGTCAGTTCCAGGCCCTTGGTGGTGCGGCGGAACAGCACCACGCCCAGCGTATCCTCGAGCGCGCGAATCTGCTGGCCGACCGCCGCCGGGGTCACCGCCAGCTCGTCCGCCGCGCGAGTGAAGGACAGATGCCGCGCCGCTGCATCGAGCACGCGCAGGCCGTTCAGGGGAAGATGAGTCCGCTTCATTCCGCAACCGCCGGGGCCAATAGGGAGAATTTGGGGATCGCCACGTCGAACTCCATGCCGTCCGCGCCGACCATCCGATAGCTGCCCTGCATCGATCCGGTCGGTGTCGCGAGCGGGCAGCCCGACACATAGTCATAGCTGGCGCCGGGTGCGATCATCGGCTGCTCGCCGACGACACCCTCACCTTCCACCGAATGCCGCGAGCCGCGGCCGTCCGTGATGATCCAGTGGCGGGTCAGAAGCTGGATCGCCTGGTGCGACTGGTTCTCGATGCGGATATGATATGCCCAGAACCAGCGCCCGCGATCGGGCTCCGACTGTTCGGGCAGATAGCTCACCGACACGCGCACGACGATGTCGCGCGTGTTTTCTTCCTGGGAGAAGAGCGCCTTCACAACCCGACCGAGCCGAGGGCCTGATCGAGATCGGCGATCAGGTCCTCCGGGTCTTCGAGGCCGACGTTGAGCCGCAGCATCCCCTCGCCCACGCCCATGAGGAGGCGCTGCTCTTCGGATACGCCGCTATGCGTGGTGGAAGCCGGGTGAGTCATCAGCGAGCGAGAATCGCCGATATTGTTCGAGATGTCGATAAGGGCGAGCGCATCGAGCAGGCCGTGCGCCTGGGTGCGGCCGCCGTCGAGCTCGATCGAGAAGATCGGCCCCGCCGCCGCCATCTGGCTCATCGCCAGATTGTGCTGCGGATGGCTGGGCAGGCCGGGGAAGTTGACGCGCGGCACGCGGCCCTCGAGGAATCGCGCGACCTTGAGCGCATTCTCGCTCTGCCGCTGGATGCGCAGGTCGAGCGTCTCCAGCCCCTTGAGCACAACCCAGGCGTTGAACGGCGACAGCGTCGGCCCAGTGTTGCGGTGGAAGGGCAGCAAAATGTTGTTGATGAACTCCTCGGTCCCGCACACGGCGCCGGCGAGGACGCGGCCCTGCCCGTCCATCATCTTGGTCGCGGAATAGGCGACGACGTCGGCACCGAAATCCATCGGCCGCTGCAATGCCGGGGTCGCGAAGGCGTTGTCGACCACCGTGACGATGCCGCGTTCCTTGGCGATCTCGCACACGGCCTTCAAGTCGACCACGTCCATCGTCGGATTTGCCGGGGTCTCGAAGAAGAACACCTTGGTGTTCGGACGGATCGCATCGACGAACTGCTGCGGATCGCGCGCGTCGATCACCGTCGTCTCGATCCCGAACTTGGGCAGCTGCGTATCGGTCAGCCAGCGGCAGGAGCCGAAAGCGGCACGTCCGCCGATCAGGTGATCGCCCACCGACAACTGGCAAAGCAGCGCCGCGGTCATCGCGGCCATTCCGCTCGCGGTCGCGCGGCACGCCTCGGCGCCTTCCAGCAGGGCGATGCGCTGTTCGAGCATCTCCACCGTGGGGTTCTGCAGGCGCGAATAGGTCATGCCCTGCTGATCGCCCGCGAAACGCGCGGCGGCGTCGCCCGCGCAATCATAGGCGTAGCCCGAGGTCAGGAAGAGCGCTTCGCTCGTCTCCCCCCATTCGCTGCGGGCGGTGCCACCCCGGATCGCCTGCGTCGCGGGCTTCCAGTTCTGGGTGATGCTGCGGTCTTGTCCGGTACGGCGCTTCATGGCGAACCCTCTAGAAGCCTAGGGCATGGCCGCGCAAGGGCAGTGGGTGACGGCGCCCAAAAGCTGCGCTATCCACGCCGCCGATGCTCGATCGTCTCGAACAACGCCCTGTCCTGCTGGCGGTGCTGATCGGCATTGCGGCACTGTTGCTGTTCGGCATCGGCGTTCAGCGCCCCAGCATCCTGATGTTCGATGAAGTCCACTACGTGCCCGCCGCGCGCGTGCTGAACGCATTGTCTCATCCGGTGAACATCGAGCACCCCCTGCTCGGCAAGTCGCTGATCGGGTTGAGCATGTTGATTTTCGGCGACAATCCGATCGGCTGGCGGGCGATGTCGGTGCTGGCCGGCGCACTGACGATTGTGGGCGTCTATACCTTTACCCGCCATCTCACCGGTTCGGTGCGGGCCGGTTTGTTCGCCGCACTGTTCGCGATGCTCGGGCAGTTGGTGTTCATCCAGGCGCGGATCGGAATGCTCGACGTGTTCCTTGGCGGGTTCCTCGTCTGGGCAGGCACTGCGTTCCTGCGCGCGATGCAGATCGAATCGCGATGGCGCGCGGGCACATTATTGTTTGTCAGCGGCGCCTGGTTCGGTGCCGCGGTCGCGGTCAAATGGGCGGCGGTGCCCTATGTCGCGCTGGCCGGCGTCGCGTTCCTCTGGCTGCGGCGCGGACACCCCGGGCGATTCGGCGGAATCGGCTGGTTCGCCGGTCTGGCGATCCTCGGCGGCGTCAGCATCGCCACCTATTTCCTGACTTTCGCCCCCGCTTTCTTCTATGCGACCGACCCGCTGACACTGGCCCGGCTCGTCCCGTTCCAGCTCGACATGTGGAAGCTCCAGACGCAGCCGCTGACTCCGCACAACTACGAGTCCGACTGGTGGAGCTGGCCGCTGATGCTCCGTCCGATCTGGTATTTCTACGAGCCGGACCAGGGCGCGCAGCGCGGCGTGCTGCTGATCGGCAATCCCGCGATCATGTGGGGCGGACTGGTCGCGGTCGCCGCTTGCTGGTGGGCGGGCTTGCGCGACAAGGCGGGGGCGCCGCTCGCCGCCGCGATTCTCTGGACCGTCTCGTTCGGAGTCTGGGCGGTGATCCCCAAGTCGCTCGGCTTCTATTATTATTACTATCTGCCCGGCATCATCCTGTCGGTCGTGCTGGCCGTCGCCTTTCAGCATTATGCCGAGCGGGTGAAGCGGAACGACGAATGGTATCTGGTGCTGTGCGTCGGGCTGTTCGCCTATTTCTACCCGATCCTTGCCGCACTGGCATTGCCGAGCAGCCGCGGGTTCGAACGCTGGATCTGGTTCTCGAGCTGGGCGTGAGCTAGCGCGCAACGCGCCAGAGCGGCCCCTTCACCGCCAGCCCACGGCGTTCGAGCCGGTCGAGCACACCGTCCGGCTCCGCAAGCACCCGGACCGGCACGACCGCGAGCGTCACGCCGGGTTGCACCAGCGCCTCGTCGATCGCCTCGATCCATTGCCCGCGCAGCGCGAAGCCGAAGCTGTCGTCGGTCCATGGCCAGCAGCGCCCCAGCGCGGTCTCGAGCGGATTGGCCATCAGCGCGGGAATGTCGAAACCGGTCCATGCCCTGCCCCGCTCGGTCACGATATCCGGCCCGATCTCGGCTGCGGCCATTGCCGCGTCGAGGCAGGGGAGATGGCTGGCGGGCGCCGCCGCGAACAGATTATCGAGAATATCTTCGCCCCGTACCTCCCCGACCGGACGCGCGGGGATGTCCGCACGGCGCGCAGACTTGCGCACGATATCGGTGGCATCTTCGGTCGTATCCTTGCTGAACGCCAGCCGCTTCGAGAGCAGGTCGAACGCGGTCATCAGGAAATTCCGGCGGTCGTAGCTCTGCCCATACCGGTTCTCCAGCGCGCGCAGGTGCTCCAGCCGCTTCGCATCCAGATAGTCGGACGCAACGCCCTTGCCGGGCAGTTTGGTGAGCTTCCCGCCCTTGAAGAGAATCCGCAGGATATCGCCGGGCGAGACCTTGGCCTTGGTGCCCAGAATGATGCGCTGCGCCCCGGCGGTGGCCGCTTCCAGCCGCTCGGGCTGCCACGGCGCGGTCCGGGGAACATTGGTGATCTCGCCCACGAGCAACACTACGCCGGCCGGAGTCTCGATCGTCCACATCGGCGCGCCCGAGCGCCGCGCGGTGACGACCACCTCTTGCTCGGGCTCCGCCTCCTGCGCAGCAACGGGAAACGCAATGCTCACCGACAACAGGGCAAGCGGAAGAAGCAGCAAGCGCGACCTGACCATCGCCGCTCCCTCGCGCGCAATCAAAGCGCCAATAAGGCAGCCGTCAGTAACGCCCCCACACGAAACGTGACGACAGCGCGAAATTCCACACCGCTGCCACCAGGATCCCCGCCAGCGCCGATGGCGCCCATTGCGCCTGCTGCACGTCATGCAGGAATGCCGCCACCCCGACATTGGCGATCGCGCCGACCGAACAGACCAGGCAGAAGCCGATCCAGCCGTCGAGCATCTCGCGGAATCCCTTGAGCCGCGCGTCGCGATAGGTGAGCGCATTGTTGAGGAAGAAGTTGAAGGTCATCGCCGCCAGCGTGGCCACGATCGTGCCGGTCAGGAAGCTGAAGCCGGCGATGCGATAGAGCAGCCACAGCGCGCCGAAATGCACCCCGGCGCCGAGCGCGCCGATGCCCGAGAACATCGCGAACCGCACCGGGATCACGCGGCCGAACATCCGGTCGTACAGCGCGATCAGATATTCCATCGCGACGACGTGATCGAGCTTGCTCTCTCCCTCCTGCCGCGTGCGGAAGACATAGGGCAATTCGGTGAACTGCAACGTGCGCGGGCTCGCCGTCATGATGTCGAGCAGGATCTTGAAGCCGATCGCCGACAGATGCGGCACCATCTCACGCACCACGTCGCTGCGGATCATGAAGAAGCCGCTCATCGGGTCGCTGAGCTCGGCCTTGAGCACGCGGCAGGAGGGAGAG
>Ga0247823_10002898_pt1 | contig 14072 bp, 13 predicted proteins | sample 13C_PalmiticAcid_2_FD_192426 | JGI IMG/M metagenome (GOLD analysis project Ga0247823, IMG submission 192426) | Soil microbial communities from agricultural site in Penn Yan, New York, United States - 13C_PalmiticAcid_Day30 | ecosystem: Environmental > Terrestrial > Soil > Agricultural land...
AACGACGGGCTTTTCCTCCTTGGACGACGTCGACACGCGGCGGTGGGGCAGGTGGTCGTCGTCGTTGTCGAGCACCGCCTCGAGCATGCGGATGGCCGTGACATACGAGATCTCGCAGCCGGGGAGGTCCTCGCTGGCGATCTCGTTGATTGCAGCCGTGCGGCTCATCTCGACGGCGCGGTCGTACATCAGCTTCTCGGCGCTGATGCCGGCCGAGAGAAACACGCCTTCGACGCCCGAGTTGGCCACCGCGCTGGTGTCGGTCGGGTGGTTGCTTGGGTGGCTGGGATGCTCCTCGGGCAACTGCTTCTGCGCCTCGATCAGTTTGAGCCGGACAAGCTCGGCCTTCTCCAGGACCTCGTTGAAACGAGACCGAATCCATTGGACGGCTGCGTTGATCTTCAGCCCCAGGGCTTGGCTGTTAACCGAGTCCCGCGTCGCAGAGTGGGTGCTGCTGTTGGATTCCGCCCGGCTCTTGCGCGACCACCAGAGACTGGCAATGTCCATCGACTTGGCAAGGAGGGACAGGGCCTTGACGTAGAGAACCAAAGCCTCCTCCGACAGAGAGACCACCGCGTCTATTGTAAGCCCCTCGTCCTCCTCTCCCATCTTGTCGGCCGGGATCCCGCCAAGGCCGTGTTCGATTGACGGCGCCAGCGGAACGAGCTGCTTGTACTTGACCTCGGCGAAGCCGTACACGACATCGCTCCGCGTCGCATACTCCTCGATGCACTGGGCGACCCGCGAGTCTTCGTCCACCGGAGCGCTCTGTTTGCCGTCCATGATGAGGCCCGCCGGTGCCGACGGCGTGGGGTAGGCCGGGAACGGACTATAGATCTGCGGCGGTGACTGCCCCTTGCCAAGCACATGCGGCGAATACTTGAAGCCAAACAACCGAAGGCTGGCATCTTGGATCGCCTTGGAGATGACCGATGTCGCCGTGTTGGGGCTGCTGGACAATGTCTTTTCGTACGATGTCTTGCGGTAGTGGTCGCTTCGTCCAGGCTGGTTCCTGGAGTGACTGGGCACAGCACCGGTGGTCGAGGTCGGATTCCCCTGCTGTGTGGCACGCCTGACGATCTGGCCAGACTTGGGTGACATGGATGGCTGTGGGTAGAGCTGGATCTGGTCGGCAAGCGCGTTTACCTCAACCGCCGTCTTGTCGATGAAAATGTAGTCGCGTTCAAACGCCACATCTTGGGCAGTCTTCTCCTCCTCTGTAAGGGGCCTGCTTGTTGCGCTCTTTGTCCGAGGACGGGTCGAGAGTTCTTGCGCCGGAGGTTGGATGTCCCGAGGTGGGGCCTTCATCGACGTGTTGGAGTACCGCCGGCTCCGGTCAACGTACGAAATCGGCCGAACAGGCGCCGAAGTAGACGGCTGAACCACAGGGCGCCGTATCCCGAGGCCTTCTTCGGCCTCTTGCCGCGGGGAGTAGCTCAAACGCGGGCTGGCTGCTTGCTCCAGCGGATTTGGCTTGGGTTCAACAGGTGTCGCGAGGGGCGACGACCGGCGCGGCTTCGGCGACAGAGGAGCCCCGGGCTCACGGGCAGGTTCCTGCTCTGTGGGGTATCGCCGAAGAGACTGTCTCCGTAATAACCCCAGCTCACCCGAGTTCCTGGTCTCCGCTGAAACGGGCCTCTCCTCCTTCGGGATATCGTCCTCTACGAGACCTGGAATGGGGCCAGTGATGACTGAATGGTCGAAAAAGTCCTCAAAGCTGATCCGCTGCACCGGGTTGCGCTTCAACAGAGCCCGGATGAGACTCTTCATCTCGGGGCTGACGATGGATTCCCGAGGAAACCGGATGAGGTCTTCTGTTGCCTCGATTTTCCGGAGAAGCTCCACGTGGTTGCCCGCTCGAAACGGCGGCTTCCCTGTAGCCATCTCGAACAGCACGGTTCCCACGGACCACAAGTCAGCCTTGGCATCGTATCGCTCGTAGCGGAGAATCTCGGGAGCCATGTACAATGGCGACCCGCAGAGAGTCTCGGCGAGCGACGTCGACGGCAGCACACGGGCGAACCCAAAATCCGCCAGCTTGAGCATGGGGAGCGAGGGTAGCCCGGCAGCCGGGGTAAGTGAATCGTGGCTGGCGCTGAGAATTTGCTTCTGCATCTTGTTGGCCTCGCGCCACTGCGGCGAAGGGAGCAGCAGCAGATTTTGGGGCTTGACATCACGGTGGATAAGGTTCGCCGACCGCAGGAACTTGAGGGCGCTGGCCAGCTGCTTCAGGAAGTGGCGCGTGACAACCTCATTCAACCCCGAGTTCGGGGCGATGGGGTATTTACGGGCGAGCTCGTGCGTGGCCGAGTGTGTGATGAGCTTGTCTCGCTTCCTGATGAACAAGGATAGATCCCCGAGCTCACAGTACTCCATGATAAGGTTGATATGCGTCGCCGACTCGACACAGTCGTGGAGCGCAACGATGTGGGGATGGCGGAGCCTCTTGAGGATCTTGATCTCGCCATAGAGGTTCTCTTTTAGCTTCTTGTTCAGACGAGCAAGCTCGACAGACTTTATGGCGACGAGGGCGCCAGTAACCTTGAAGCATTATGTTAGCGGGTGCCGCAGCTTGGGGGAGAACGACAATGAAGGAACGTGGACCGGCGCAAGACGACTCCGTTGTAGCTGGGGGTGTTGGTGCTGACCTTGTGGCGACCAGAGTACACCTGGGCGAAGCTACCCTTTCCTATCTCCTTTTCGATGACAAAGTTCCCGATGGCCTCGTCACTGGCCGGCCTTGTCCGCCTTGACGATCCGGAAGATATTCGTTCGGCCATGGTTCCCCGCAGATGTGGGCGGCAACAGGGTCCTGGTGGGGGGGGAGGAACAGCCCGAAGGCCTACGCTATCCGAAAGACGTCGGCGGCCGGCCTGGTCGTCATGTATATGGAGGGCAGGTTGGGCGACAAGCGGGGAAGGAGGACGCAAGGGGACTAGAAGCGGCGAGGTAGAAGGAACGAAGAAAGATATAGGGCTCGATATGTGTGGGCTCTGGAGTCGTCAGGCGCAGGGACGGATGGGGGGCGCGTGCTGCCTGTGCCAGCGGGACGGAGCGGCAGGTATCCGATAGGTCGGGCGAGGGTTGAAGGAGACCGTCTTGGCAACCGGCGTGGCGGACGGTGCAGGAGGTGATGCTGCCGCTGCGACTAGAAAGGGTCAACAGGCAGAGAGGTCGATGGGCGAGGTGCCAAGAGACGACGAGATAGCCTGGCGATATCGGACGGCTGGGCAGGTAACTCGCGGGCAACGACCAGTTCCGGGCTGTTGGAGGGAGTCGTTTGGATTTCGAGCGGCGGGCAGTCGGCAGTGCAGGCGGCACAACAGCAGGTGGATGCCGGGAAGCGGGTGCTGTGGTGTCCGGGAAGGGGGAGGGCGAATGTGCAGGGAGCAGCAGAGCAACAGCGGAAGCTCTCGATCAATGCCTGAGGAGCGTCGACAGCTCCACACGGCACTCTGACGTCCAAGGTCAACTGAATGACTCAGACTCGATCGGCTGCAGGCGAGATGGGGTGCATTCGTCGGGTTCCCAACAATCTGGAATCGGCAGACGGAGCAGTGTGGACGGGACAATCGGGACACAAGGGCGATGTGATGCGGCGGGTGGGTGTTGGGATGGAAAAGAGAGAGGAAGAGATGGCAGGAACCTGGGAGGGACCTGAAAGGATGGCGGCCGAGATGACAAGAGGTGACGACGATAGGCCTGTTCCTGTTGCTGGGTGGCCGCGGTGCGCTCACAAGGCAGGGGGAGCTGGCCGCAGCTGCTGTGCTGGGGAACAGAAGCCTGCACGGGACTGCAAGAGCTGTCCTTCACTGGCCAGCCGCTGGACGGACACGTGCGGATGGCTGGACTGGCACGGTGCCTGTGATGCACAGGCTCCACCAACCACCCTCAGCGCTGGAAGCAACCGGGTACACCCAGGTACCGCCGTGCCCCTTCCCCTCGTTCACACCCAGCGATCTGCAGCCCGGTGAGACAAAGGGGTACAAAGACACCGTTACGCGGTCCGGTCTGAGACGCGCTAAAACGGCATTCTGCGATAAGGCTCCGCGATAGCACCACCGAACACAGACGCGATTCCAACTTGCTCCTCACCATTCACGACTCCTCTTGCGCCTTCGGGGGCGATGATGAGATAAGCACAGATGGACATGACGAGCGACAGGGAGAAGGTGACCGACCGGCTTGATGCCGTGGCGCCGTGGTTCGGTTCCATGGTGTCCCGGTTCCTTCCGCCGGCGGCTCGAGGCTGCTGTCTCGCCCTCTCCGGGTCGACCCTGGACCTGGTGATGCCCGCGGTCCGCTCTTCTTCAACACGCTCGACGACAACCACAGGTTGCATTTGAGGACGCATGGTCTGGGAGGGATCCACCCACCGGCAGCCGAGGGTTCGCATCCGTGGATCGCACAGTGTCGCCCCACTCCATTGACAGCGGCCCGTCGATTCGAGCTAGCACTGTGACGCAGCATCGACGCATCAACAGCCAAAGACGGAAAATACCACATCGACGTTATCTGAGATGTGAAATCTCCTCAACGTGTAGTGCATAAACAGGGGTGAGAGAGCGGTAGCACAAAGAACGAGAGCTTTTGTCGTGCGTTGTGCCAGAGCTGACTGGGACGCAGCCTGGCTTGACTTAAAAAACAGGACCTTGATGGACGGGAGCACATCCACATGGGGTGCAGTCAGGTGGTCAACCCGTCCGCGCCGTCGTTGCAGGTGCCCCAGCTGAGTCCAGGAACGGTTGCAACATGCCACGACCCCACACAGTTCCTGTCCTCCGTCTCCAACTCCTGCACGGTATCTGCCCGAAAATGGAGGATGCGAATCAACAAATCTGGCAGTCACGACGCCTTGCATTATCGATTGCCGGTCTGCCCTATCGCCGCCCGCGGCCAACATTTTTGCTCCCATCTTCCCCCAGTTCTGGTTTGTTCGGACATGTCGAATGCACGCCGCCAGGCAGACTCGGGGGGCTACGACCCTGAACAACTTCCGGTTGGCCATGTTTTGCAGCCCCCCGACCAGGACTGCGTGTGTTACTCACACGGCGTCCTGGCGGTCAATTGACCCATCTCAGATCCGGCGCCAAGCACTCAACCAGTGGTCCTGACAAAACGATTTGCATCTTCCGGGGAACCATTCTCAGGGTCTGGAACCGGGACTGCGGCTAAACGGCTGCCATGGATGCTTGCCAGAAAGTGCCACGTCTGAGCCCGGGGCTTCTAGCGCGCCCGTCGTTGCTGGATCGGTCGCTGGGTGCTCTGGCACAACTGGTCACCAGACACGGCGATGAGCAACGGGACCTCCGTCCCCTTTGTCAACCTCCCACTCTGCCCCAGGCTCATGCTGACCCCCGCGCTCCCTCCCACGCCCGTTGGGGTCAGGAACAGGCAGAGCAGCCTTGCTCGGGCATCCTCCACCCCAGCGGGATGTCCAAAAAGGGAAGTAGGTGACAAACAGGTAGACCACCCACACCAGGCCAATGGTCGTCTCGACGCGGGTGTCAATCCCGCTCGCCAAGAGCCGGGGAGTGTCTTGGAGCAGGACTCAAAACCGGCAAGTCTGTCCCATCACTTGCGGTCACCATCTGACATCTGCTGAAAGACACCGAACATCTGCTGCATCTCAGATGCTACCAATGAACCCTGCTGTTTGCCACAAGTGCCATTTTCCCACTGCTCACCATGCATCTCAAATCCGAAGGCAAGATGTGTCGCCGTGTCATTCGAGAATCGGGATCCAGCCCCCTGAGGACGGACTGCACAGATCTCGATGTCACGGTCCCGAGGCTCGAGGAACCGACCCCATTTGTTTCACCGAAAGACAGCAGCAAGCCTCGAGGACAGCGACGCCGCAATTGGCTGCCCCGGACTGGAAGCCCCTCATTCCGCCCATCCACACCAAGCCCCCGTCTCATTCACCCACGACACAACACAGCCTACAATAATACACTTTTGCTGTCCATGCATCTGCTGTTTGGGATCAAACCACGTGGGGTCGATGCTCTGGGGAGCCTTCCGAATGGCGAACCACTCCATTCGTATTTAGCCATAACCGCTGGACCACCGACAGCGCGAGAGGGTGTGATGGGGGAGCCTACAAGGCAACCGCTGCTGGCTGCAGGGCTTTGAAGGGGAGAACCCATCCGCGGATTGGCCAATGGCTCGCGGATCAGAGGTTGCCTGGCGGGCTGCCTGCCCATGGCGCCCTCTTCGGCTTGCTTGTAACTCAATGTGTCCTGCCTGCTACTGGCAGCCCGACAGCCATCGGTGTCATTGCGCTGTTTGTTGTCTTTGGCTTCACTCGCAAGGAACGAGAATGAAACCTGCCCCTTTCCCGGGCTCAAATTTCCCTATGAAAGGACCCGTCGTATCTCGATGATGGCATGAGATCCCCACCCGATTCACCGCGCGGGGCCCAGGCAACAATTGAAGCAAGGCTGCCTAGACATGCCGAGGACAACCCAGGCGCAGACGACTAATGAGGCCCTCGCATTTGTTGCAGGGGTGGAGAAAGACGATACGTTCATCCACCCGAGGGTGCGTCATTCCTTCGTTTGCTTCTTCCAGGCGTCCTACCTAGTCGCTGCTCAGGTCTTATTTCAGACACTAATTTGAGCCTCAATGACTGGAGCCGAGACGCAAGGAATGATTTGTCTGGACAGGTGGCTGGCTCTTCATGTCACCAAGTTACCTGAATTCAGGCAGTGATCTGGTCGCTACCTCTATCACTTTAAGTGACCTTTACTAGGCCACAGGGCCAATGTCATGATGGAAGTGGCATCCAACCATGGCGATGTTGAAGTGAAATTTGATTAAATGGGGAGGCTGGGTGGGTAGATTGTGTGAGAGAGGCTGTGGCAGTGATGATCTGTCTCGACAAGTGGGAAGTGATTGTATTGATATTGACTTGCTCAACTCCGAATTTCAAGGGTAATTTCTCGAGGTCATAAGCCGTCAGTTTCCAGTAGACTCGGAATGGTAACTGCTTACGGTTTACAATCGATAAAAACACAAGGGCAGTTTCGGGTGAGAATTGCCAGTGTGGTACGAGGTCCGTATAAATGGCTTGAATTGATGTTTCAATGTGTCTGAGAGAGACAAAGCCAGGGAGATTAACCAGCGGGACATAGGGTGTGCAACTCAAAGTTCCCATCAGGCTTATGCTGGACAAAAGGCGGACTCAGGTTTGCAGTAAAGAATTGCTGCTGAAGTGAGAGATTTGTCCTGAAAGACATCACGCCATGACACGCCATCAAATTTTGCAATGAAAGACCGCGAGTGCAAATGGAATGCACCGTCACATGAAGCTGCTCTGAGAGGTTGGGCAAGAAATCCTTTCCTTGCACCCGCCCCTTCCATTAAAACTACAATTCCTCGTTATATTGATACAAGAATAGGTTATGCGAGTCAGACTTCGTACCATCTTTCACTCAGCATCACTCATAGCCGATTCTCCTTTTTCGATCGAATGCCCGGTGCCGTGAGGCAAAATGGTCTTCCAAGCTGGGATAGTCTAGACTGCTTATTACGTCCCTGAGTCTCGCGTCGCTGTGATTCCGGGGTATGTCTTTGCGTTCCCACAGATCACGGTAAATACCGGTATCCCGGATCGACTCCTCCGGATCCACGCGGATGCGATTGTCCTGGTTGGGCACAATCGGAATCGGGTTTTCGGAAGGGAGTTCGTCAGCAAGGAGAAAGTTGAGTAGAGCCTGTCGCTGCTCTGGCAGGAGCTGGCAAATACGATATGTGACCTGATATCGATCCGGGTGCAAGTAGATGGCGTCGGGGTCAACGGTGGGTGCGGCCTTAAAGCCATCCAGTTCATCGGGGTCAGGGGTGGGTTCGGCACCTGGGTTGCGCCGATCAAAGAGAACGACGCCGCCTAGGATGCGTGCCTCAGCCCAGTAGCCCACCATGTCGGCAACACCTCTAGGGTACTGGTCGTAGTCTTTGTACCAGTCGTGGTGAAATAGACTGGGAAGTGGTCCATCCGGGTGCCACCACTCCCAGTACCTGTAGTCGGACTTGGGCGGCGCCCACTCGGTGATGCCGTCATTTTTGTGCACGCTTGTATCGAGCTCAAAGAGGGTCGCGGCGATCTGATGAACTGCAATGGCAACCATTTCAATCAAGCGGGTCTTAAATCCTCTCGATCCCGGAGCACAGGCACGATAGCCATGGAGCAGCTATGTGACGCATCAAGAATCAGCCACGGCTCATCAATCAAAAATGCAAACTGACCTCAGAGTTGAATCTCAGGATCTCGGGACGAAATCCATCACGGAATTCCCGCGTCTTGTCCAGCATGCCTGGACATAACTCATTGTGCGCGTGGTCGATGGGATGAACCCCCCCCTCTAGAGAGTTGTACGGCTCCTTGCGAGCGTCATACGCAACGTCGCCAGTCGGCAACCCATCGATGATCTGCGCATATGTGGTCTCTGCGATTTCAGTCAAGAGGATTCTCGTGATGGCGCGGACGAGCAACTCGCGGTGCTTTCCGTCGAGGTCGGCGATGGAGAGCTGTCTGGACTCTTCCATATCCTCGGCGGACTGCTTTGCAACTGGTGGAGGGGTTGACGGCGCCGACATGATTTCCAATCGTTGGACCGATGCTGGCAGGTACGATGAACAGACGGTTGATAAAGCTTGCGTGAACAGGTCCTTGATGACGGCTGTGGTGACCAACCTGGCGCGGTTCCAAGGTGCGAATGAGAAGAATGGGAACAAAGCTCATTTGGGGAAAGAGGCCGTTGCCTGGATCGCTCGCCTTCCGGGTTGACTGCGATTTGGGATGTGGCTGCAGTGCCTGGCAGGGGTGTGTAGTGGGGGTGGGGAAGACCCTCATGCACCTCAAGGCACAAAAAACAGCAACCAGACATCACAAGTTAGCCGCCAGCAACACTGGGCCCTCGAGATCGTGGCCTGCCAGCGCCAATTGAAACTTCCAAGGTTAGCCGCCATCAGTAACGCTCCGCAATCGTTACCCGCTGGCAATATTGTCCCTAAGTGAAACCGATCCGTCTCAATCAGGACTGCATTCGTTTTGCACTGGCGGTTAATTTTGTGTCAGGCACAGCCGCACCTCCCCTCGACACCGTCTAACTTGAGAGGTTCTCGTTGCCCGAATTTCACAAGCGAGTATTGGTGCGACAGCATGCGGCCATAGAATGCAGCCATGTCTTTGCGGGCGCTAATTGCCACCGAGGGGGTAGGATACCCAAAGTCCCAACTTAGGAACAGACACAACCCAATACTGCAGGTACCTTACCCATCGCTCGCTGCTTCGGTACCAGCAGCAGGCACCAGGCTGGCGGCAGCGAGACATGGCAGCTGAGAATAGCAACATTCCATCTAAGCGCGCAAGCACGTCTATCCCTCTTGGGAAAAGGCACAGTTTCTGATCAGCAAGAGGGGGTCTGGGGCCATGGGTGAGAGACCGAGTGTGATGGGATCAATATAAGAACCGGGAGGGAAACTGCAAAGGACTCTCGTCTTTTAATCCGGTCCTCCAGGCTTTCACCACTCTTTTTTCTCGAGCTCCGACTCTGATCCCTTGAGCAAAATTTGACCGTCCATTTTCGCTCCCGTAACCTTGAACCATCACCACAATGTCCACTTCCAGGGTCGGAAACCTTGCTGTCTATGCGCAGGACGCGCTTGACACCGTGGCCCTACCCTCAACCTCAACGCGATACCGAATCACCGAGGCGATTGTCGAACACGCGTTGGCTCTGCTCGAAACTGAGCAAGGAAGGCAGAGCTTGGCTGACGTTGCTACGATCATCATCCAAACCCGCGAGAGACTCGGAAGGACTCTTCCACTGAGACGTCGACCGACACACATTTACCGGGGCTCGTTGGACAACATGCGGACTTGGATCGACGTGTTCCTTCAAAAAATGAGGGAAAACTTTCCCCACGTTCACATTTCGGGAAGAGTCGATGGTGAGGCTGAGGCCCGAAGGTACGACTGGGGGAGCGAGATGGGGAACTACAATACAGTCGACGCAGGCGTTCTGTTCCTGAGCGAGGGGATCATTGACAACATGATTTACGCGCGCCAGCAGAACCAAAGAACTGCCGAATCTACTTACCCACTGTTCAAGTTCCAGATGGTCATCAGCGTGGCTCACGAAATTGTGCACTTCCTGACAGGGTTCATCACCGGCACGGCGACGCCCGACACTCCTCCCGGTGTCACTGCACGGCCATACGGCCGGGACGACGTGGGGGAGGCGGGCAGGTGGTGGGAAGACGCTCTCCTCGGCGGCTTCGTCGAGTTTTGGTCTTACCCTTCCGACCCCTTGGGGTCTCGGCAGGCAGGCCTGCCCTATTTGTTCGTTTCAGGGAGTCGGTCAGACGCCGCCGGCCAGCGGGTGTCGATGTCGTACATCCAAGAATTCCTTGACGGAGGTGAGCACCTCACCTACCTTACCCAACCTGCCAACCTTTGACTGATTGGTTTCCCACACTCTCAGAGTTCAGCTTTCCTATCCGCACGTCCAGCACGGCGACTCGCACTGTTACACGCCGAGTTCTGGACAGGGAAAGGTCCCGAGAGACCACCGACCTCCGCGGATCACGTCAATTCCGCAGGGCTGAGCGCGCCAATTCGCCGTCGTCCAGTGAGGAGGACCTTGCCCTCAGGTTTCGCAGAATCAATCTAAGCCCTGAATCTTACCGCTACACCGAGGAGAGATCCGATCGGCGCTACTACCGCTGACGACCCGCCAAAACGGTTTTGATGGATACACGCTCTCTTGCTTGCGGTTGGCCTGTTAAGTAGTCATTTTCGGAGTCATGGGGTTAATGTAGTACTAATCTTATTACATCGTTGTCTTCCTCCTCATCATTGTCTTCCTCCTCACCATCTTCTTTTCCACCATCCACTTCATCATCCCCCTCCTCATCCTCCTCATCTCCATCCCAAAAGCCTCGCCTCCCTTGTCTACCAATGCAACACATCCATCTCCAACAGCCACTGGAACATTCTCAACTCCTCTTTCGGGTACCACCGGCAGCTGAAACAACGCAAAAAGAAAATCGCCATCCCCTCTCTATCCTCATCCCCTTGACTCTCCTTCCTTCATTCTTTTCCTTCGCCGCATCCCCAGCTGATTCATGATGTGTATACCCACTGCGGTGAATACGTATCCTCTCCCCTTCTACCACATCGTCCACATCCGGCGCGGAGGTATTTGTAGAACCACGCCCTCCCGATCTTCCCAGACGCAAACACAATTGCAAAGCCCCTCGTACCCGTATCACCAGCAGGGATGATTCGAGTTTGAAATCCCGCTGGGTGGCGAGCACGGACTCGTCGCGCAGGGCAGAGGGGAAAGCCTGCGAAGGCGAAGCTTCCAGAAACGTGGGCAGGAAGAAGCAAAGGAGGGCATTGAAATTTTTGTTGGCGAGGTTAGGTTTCTGTGGATAGGAAAACAAAGAACGAGGAAAGCGGGTTTTGGTTCCCAGTCGAAGACGGCTAGGGGCCAGAGTAGGTTGCCCGCTACTCTGATGGGCCGAGATTTTGTAACTGCCTGTGCCATTGTAACAATTGTTCCAGATAGAAATCGTGATTATGGCCCCCGTGCTGAACAAACCATCTTGCGATACCTAGAAAGGGAGACAGGCTTCTGTGAGCAGGTCCAATGCACGTGTGGCCTGTCATCAGAATCATTCAACCTGACGATGTAAGTAGGGCTACGTAGACAACCGAAGAAGGCCAAGCAAGTAAAGTGATTCTGCAACCTTGCCAGGTGTGAGGGCGTGCCAGCTCCGCTATGCACCGGAACAGCGACATACAGAGGGCCAAGACACGATACAAATCAGCAATTCAATATAACGTGCTTTATAAGCGAGTGAAACATATAAGCGAGTGAAACACCTCTACCTCCCTTACAGAAGTTATCTTCGAATACAACAACACAACACTAAGACCCAACTATAATTACATCAGAAACAGTTGAATTAGATACTTCTACAGCCTCTTGGCAAGTGCGGGCATTATGGCCAGGCTTGCCGCACACACCATAGCACCGAACCTTCGTACAACCCCCCCCTACACCACTACCCTCCGGCTGCATTTCCTACACTCCCTCCCCATCTACAGCCCCCTGGCCCAGTGACTCCTATGCACCCTGTACAGTAAGTGACCCTCCAAGCTGTACGCGTGTTTTTTTAGCTCTCCGGCGCTTGCTTAGTGCCTCGTTGGCCTTACAGAGCGAAGCGTTCTCTGCCCGAAGGAGGGCCACCTAGTACATCACAGCCATCGTACCCTTGGCAAGCTGGTCTATAGCAGCCAGTATCGAAGTCGGGGAGCTGTTTTAATAGTTGGCAATGCGAGTCTTGATAAGCGTTGACTGCGAGGTCGCTTCTCGAGGGTTCTGCGGTGTCTAGAAGACCTAAGGTTGTAGTATAGTAGCCCGCGAGTTCAAGGGGGTTGGCGTACGAAGCTTAACATCTAGCTTAGAAAGCACCCTCTCTAGATCGTACGGTACAAGGCTAGACCCTATAAAACCGCCCTAGATATTCCTCTCTATTATAGAGGCAAAGAAGGCCTTATAGAAGCTATAGAGGAACTCGAGCTTGCTTACGTAGTTGATATATATCCGTATCAAGTCCTCAACCTAGCGGCCGTACGCCTGCTTCAGCGGTCCAAAGCAGCCAATATCGAGTGGCTAGAGTAGGTAGGAAGAATGCGGAGGTATGTAGAGTGTGATGATGTTGTTCTACTGGTAATAGAGCTCGAATTCGGTCGAGTGGTGGCTCTCGTAGCCGTCGAGGATCAATAGCCGGTATTTACCTTTCGTACGAGGTACTATATAGAAGTCGAAGTGCTTGATCTAATCTAGGCCTACTATATTAGTCGTCTAGCTATTATCGGTAGTTACAATACGCTAGTTGGCTAGGAGGTTGTATTTAGTATACTAATTGGCGAGGTGGTATTATACGGCTAAGATGATGAACGGAGGGATAGCCCAGCCGAAGGCATTAACGCCCTAGATCACTATTGCCTATTCGCGGTTACTAGGCTAGGCGAGCTTTGCCTTGCCACGGCCGTCCGAGGTCGTAACCACTATTCCTACGAAAATGATGCCTATTATAAACCTAGTCTTATCGAAGTTATAGATATCGTCATCTACAATACTATATTTGGCCTTGACGTTTCGTATAAGGGTAAACTATTCGCCAATGACCTTTAGATCCTTGCACTTAGCCCTCTAGTAGTCGTATCTATATATATAATGCGTTCGGAGCTCTAGCTAGTATTTGATAAAGTTGTATACCTAGAGCTTGCCGATAGGGGGCGCGTCGCGTATGTGTAATAGTTGGTTGGCTATATCTTCTATACTATATAGTCTTGGTGGAAAAGATCGTGTAGCTAGCTTAAGGATATATCGAATAATGGCCTCCTCTTCTGTTTGGGTAAGCTTCTTCGAATTGACTGGAGAATCGCGTCGTGTAGGCTTGCCGTCGCGTCGTCGTAGTAGGGTTGCAGCGCTAACGCTATACGTCTTCGCTGTAGCCCGAAGACTAAGGGTATTATTGTTTTTGAGAGCTTCGAGTGTAAGAATAATCCTGCTTTCGTTAGAAAGCAAAGCCATGGTGTGTTGTTGAGAAATTTGAGGTTAAGTGTAAAAGAGATGCGTGGTGGTGGAGAGTGTTTCACTCGCTTATATGTTTCACTCGCTTATAAAGCACGTTAGATTTATTAACGTTGAGGATAGATACGGTAAGATGGTCCATTGCCTTGTCTCAAACGCTCCACGGCAAGGCTTTGCTGTTGGTTCTGGTTAAGGGCATGGCCAACAGTGCCAACACCAGGCCGGGCTGAGTCACGCCGGAATGGCTTGCATTCACGCGGACCCAGGAACCAGTTTTCAGTGACTTGCTTCCTTTTCATTTTAGCCACTTTGGTGCGTGCCTTTCAGGGCTTCAAGTTCTTTCCAGCCCAAATATCCCCCGTCAATTTACCTACTGACGCTTTCTTCCTGTGCGGCCTTAACCTTGGTGTGTTGCCTTGCTTTGCAAATTGCCACCGTCATGTACGCACCGCCATC
>Ga0247823_10002899_pt1 | contig 14070 bp, 10 predicted proteins | sample 13C_PalmiticAcid_2_FD_192426 | JGI IMG/M metagenome (GOLD analysis project Ga0247823, IMG submission 192426) | Soil microbial communities from agricultural site in Penn Yan, New York, United States - 13C_PalmiticAcid_Day30 | ecosystem: Environmental > Terrestrial > Soil > Agricultural land...
TGAGAACAGCGCGCGCCAGAGCGGCGATCACGCTGAAAAACGTGGTCCGGCGAGGCGGACCATACTGACACTATAACAAGTGGGCGTCGGCGCGTGAAGCAATGGCACGCCGGACGCCGGAACGGGCCTGCTGCGCACGGAAAGGCATCTGACACCCGAGAAAGCTGAACGCAAGCGGACACTATGGAGGCAGCAAAAGCCAGGCGGGGCCGGTCAGCGCAATCACGCTGAACCGGCCCCGCCCCGATCCCCGACTACCGCTTACTGGCCTGCGAGTACCGCCTTGACTTGAGCTGACACAGCCGTCATATCGGCGCGGCCGGCCAGCCGGGGCTTGAGAATACCCATGACCTTACCCATATCCTGCGGACCAGCGGCACCAGTTTCAGCCACGGCCTTGCGGACCTCGGCCAGTGTCTCGTCGGCGCTCAACTGGGCAGGCATATAGCCCTGCAGCACAACCAGCTCGGCCTGCTCCTGCGCCACCAAGTCGTCGCGGCCAGCCTGCTGGAACTGGGTGATGGAATCCTTACGCTGCTTTACGAGCTTGTCGATCACCGCCAGCACGGCGGTGTCGTCGAGCGTGATCCGCTCATCCACCTCGCGCTGCTTGATAGCAGCCAGCAACAAGCGGATGGTGCCAAGGCGGCCAGCCTCGCGGGCGCGCATCGCGGCTTTCATGTCTTCGGTGATTTGGTCTTTGAGCGACATTGAACACTCCTGAGGCGGCAGTGGAACGTCACCCACGCACCCGCCATAATTCGATTCATGAACGACGAAAACCCGCTCAGCGTTCGCTTGAGCGGGTTCTTGCGGCGCCGACTGTAATCAGTACAGTTTCTTCGGCAGCATCTGGCTGCGGATGCGCTTGTAGTGGCGCTTCACGGCAGCTGCTTTCTTACGCTTGCGCTCGGCCGTCGGCTTCTCATAGAACTCGCGTGCGCGCAGTTCCGTGAGCAGGCCATTCTTTTCGATGGTGCGCTTAAAGCGACGCATCGCAACTTCAAACGGCTCGTTTTCTTTCAAGCGAATAGTGGTCATGTGCCCGTAACTCTTGTGCAGGGTTTGCAAAGACGCCGACTATAGCAGCTTTTTGGAAAAATTGCCAGTATCGCGATACTTTGGCATCTTGATGCCAGTTCGATCACCTTCGCTCCCGCTACTCGGCACAATAATACCCCACCAGCGCGCCCCCCCAAAAAGCCTGATTCCCATGGGAACCGGTTCCCGTGGCCAGTCCAATCCTGCCTGAGGGACGCCAATCAAGCGGTATGTGCATGGCGGGCACACCGGACCGCGTGCTGCGAATCACCGCCTTTAGTTGACAGCCGCCGCCCGCGCCGCCGCAACCGCCGACGCCCATGCCCATTGGAAGTTGTAGCCGCCGAGCCAGCCAGTGACGTCGACGACTTCGCCGATCATATACAGGCCGGGCACGGATTCCGCCATCATCGTGGTGGATGACAGGACACGGGTATCGACACCACCCACTGTGACCTCAGCTTTGCGATAGCCCTCCGAACCCGACGGCCAGAGTTCCCAACGATTCAGGCGTTCGCCCAATCGGCGCAGAGCTTTGTCCGGCAAGCCGGCAAGCGGCGCCTCGGGCAATAACCCCTCTGCCGCACACCACACATCAGCCAGGCGTGCCGGCAGGCGTTGCGCCAGCACATTGCCAAGCTGGCGGCGCGATATCTGTTTCTCCTCCAGCAACCATTCCGCGGCATCGTCTTCCGGCAGCAGATCCGCAACAATCGCCGTACCCGGCCGCCAGTAACTGGAAATCTGCAGGATGGCCGGACCAGACAAACCACGATGCGTCAGCAGCAGATCTTCGCGGAAGCTGCCTTTGTCTCGACCCTTACCGGTGCTCAAGGTGCAATCGACGGCGATACCGGAGCACTGCGCGAACGGCGCCCACGCTTCGGCCGGGAAAGTCAGCGGCACCAGGGCTGGGCGCGGCTCGATCAGCGGTAGGCCGAACTGTCGCGCCAGCCGGTAACCGAAGTCCGTCGCGCCGATCTTGGGAATGGAGAGCCCGCCGGTGGCCACCACCAGTTGCCGGCTGCGGAACACGCCCTGGGTGGTATCGATCTCGAAATCGTCGCCCGCCCGGCGCACTGCCTGTATCGAACAGCCGCCATGCAGCGTGACGCCACCGGCTGCGCATTCCGCACGCAGCATGGCGATGATGTCTTCGGCGCTGTCGTTGCAAAACAGCTGGCCCTTGTGCTTCTCGTGCCAGGCGATGCCGTGCTTGCGCAGCAGGTCGAGAAAATCCTGCGGCGTGTAGCGCGCCAGCGCGGAACGGCAGTAACGGGGATTCTGCGACAGGAAATTGGCCGGCGAGGCGTACAGGTTGGTGAAATTGCAGCGCCCACCGCCCGAGATGCGGATCTTCTCGCCCAACCGGGTCGCGTGGTCCAGCAGCAGCACGCGGCTACCCAGTTGCCCGGCCACCCCCGCGCACATCATGCCGGCGGCGCCTGCGCCAATCACGGCCAGATCGTAGCGGGACATTCGATTCACCATCCAGAAACAGAATGACGCGCATTGTAACGGAGCCGCCCGCACCGGCATGGCCAGCTTGTGCTACGCTGCGCGGGTCTTGGAAATTCCTGCGCTGTTCCCATGCTCGTTCTCGGTGTCGAATCCTCCTGCGATGAAACCGGCCTGGCCCTGTATGACACGGCCGACGGCCTGCTGGCGCACGCCCTGCACTCGCAGATCGCCATGCACCAGGCCTATGGAGGCGTGGTGCCGGAGCTAGCTTCGCGCGACCATATCCGCCGTGTAGTGCCGCTGCTGAACGAGGTACTGCAACGCGCCGGACGCACCCGTGCCGACATCGATGCGATTGCCTATACGCGCGGCCCCGGTCTGGCCGGTGCACTGCTGGTCGGCGCGTCGTTCGCCAATGCCCTCGGCTACGCCCTGCGCGTGCCGATGATCGGCGTGCACCACCTGGAAGGCCATCTGCTGTCGCCATTGCTAGCGTCCGATCCGCCCGAATTTCCGTTCGTAGCACTGCTGGTGTCGGGCGGCCATACGCAGCTGATGCGCGTTGACGGCGTCGGCCAGTACACACTGCTCGGCGAAACGCTCGACGATGCGGCAGGCGAAGCATTCGACAAGACTGCCAAGCTGCTCGGCCTCGACTACCCGGGCGGACCTGCGGTATCGCGGCTGGCAGAGTTCGGCATCGCGGGCGCCTACGAACTGCCCCGCCCGATGCTGCATTCGGGCAATCTGGATTTTTCGTTTGCAGGGCTCAAGACGGCTGTGCTGACCCAGGTGCGCAAGCTCGGCAATGTGTGCGAGCAGGACCGCGCCAACCTGGCGCGCGCCTTCGTCGATGCGGCGGTGGACGTGCTGGCGAGCAAGGCGCTGGCGGCACTCAAGCACACCCGTCTGAAACGGCTCGTGGTCGCGGGTGGCGTGGGAGCCAATGCGCAGCTTCGTGCGCGCCTCAACCAAGAGGCGGGACGGCGCGGGCTGAAAGTGTATTACCCGGAGTTGGCCTTCTGCACCGACAACGGCGCGATGATCGCCTTTGCCGGCGCCATGCGGCTGCAGGCCGATCCGGCGCAGGTCCAGGACGGCTACGGCTTCGGCATCACGCCGCGCTGGGATCTGGAAGATATCCGCATTGCGGCGCCGGTAGCCAGTTGACCGTCCAGCTCCTTCGTACCAAATAGAAAACAGACGCTCCAAAGCAACATTCCCGCCGTAGCGGGAATGTCAGGGGATGCGTCACACGGAGCGGACCGATCAGTCCTTGCGCTTGTCGCGCTCAATCACGGCATAAGCACTGTGATTGTGGATCGACTCGAAGTTCTCCGCTTCCAGCACATAGGCCACGATGCGGTCGTCGCGGTTCAGGCGCATGGCAATGTCGCGCACCAGGTCTTCCACGAACTTGGGATTCTCGTAAGCGCGCTCGGTCACAAACTTCTCGTCCGGACGCTTGAGCAGGCCCCACAGTTCACACGATGCCTCCTCCTCCGCCATGCGCACCAGTTCCTCGACCGGTAGGTCGGCCATCAATTCAACATGCATGGTGATGTGCGAGCGCTGGTTATGCGCGCCATATTGCGAGATCTGCTTGGAGCACGGGCACAGGCTGGTCACCGGCACGAGCGCCTTCATCGACAGTGTCGACTTGCCGTCGCGGATCTCGCCGATCAGCGTCACTTCATAGTCGAGCAACGACTGCACGCCGGACACCGGCGCGGTCTTGTTGATGAAATACGGGAAGGTCACCTCGATACGGCCGGCCTCGGCCTCGAGCCGCTGCAGCATGTCCTCGACCAGACCATTGAAGCCAGCGAGGCTCAGCGGCCCCTTCTGGTGTTCCAGCAGGGCCACGAAACGCGACATGTGCGTGCCTTTCTGGTCGGCCGGCAGATGCACGTCGAGATTGAACGTGCCGACCGTGGCCTGCACGCCTTGCGGGGTTTCCAGGGAAAACGGGTAGCGTACGCCGCGCACACCCACACGCTGGATCGGGATCTGGCGGGTATCCGGTGTCGACTGGACATCCGGCATCACAAAAGCAGGGTTGATATCATTCATGAGACCTGGTTTCCTCTACGGTCGTGGCCCGCTCGCAGAATGCCGGGCCTCGCAACGAGTCTGAAACCGCAAAACGGATGTCCCATGGAGCGTCCCACAAGTCTTCCCTTTTGCGACTGCGACAGATGACTACGGCACAAGTGTAAGGGAAAAACCGCCGCCACGCCCGCTATCAGGCTAAACCCATGCGTGACGTACGGGCGATAGCCTGAGGCTATCGATTTCAGGCGCTCAGGCTGCTCGGCGCCGCGCCGGTCGTCGACACCAGCGTGGGCCAGGCCTTGCGGATCGAAGCCTCGATTCCCTTGGCGTCCAGGCCGCACTGGGCCAGCAGCAGGGCTGGGTCGCCATGATCCACGAAACGGTCGGGCAGCCCCAGTTGCAGCACCGGCACTTCGAGCTCCATCTCGGCCAGCGCTTCCAGGCAGGCGGAGCCCGCGCCGCCCATCACGCAGCCCTCTTCCACCGTCACGAAGCGGTCATGGTCCGCGGCCAGCGTACGCAGCAGTTCCACGTCGAGCGGCTTGACGAAGCGCATGTTGACGACCGTGGCATCGAGCGCCTCGCCAGCGGCGAGTGCCGGATGCAGCATGGAACCAAACGCCAGGATGGCGGTACGCTGCCCCGCCGGCGCATGGCCGGTGCGGCGCACGTCGCCCTTGCCGATGGGGAGTGCAGTCAACGCGGAATCGATCGCGACACCCGGACCGGCACCGCGCGGATAGCGGACCGAGGACGGCCCATCGTGCTGGAAACCGGTGGTCAGCATCTGCCGGCATTCATTCTCGTCGGCTGGCGTCATGACCAGCATATTGGGAATGCAACGCAGGTAGGCGATATCGTAGGCGCCTGCATGGGTTGCGCCATCCGCACCGACCAGACCGGCACGGTCGAGCGCAAACAGCACCGGCAGGTTCTGCAGTGCCACGTCATGGATCAACTGGTCGTAGGCACGCTGCAGGAAGGTCGAATAGATCGCCACCACCGGCTTCATGCCCTCGCACGCCAGTCCGCCAGCAAACGTCACGGCATGCTGCTCGGCGATGCCGACATCGTAGTAGCGGTCCGGGAAACGGCGCTCGAACTCGACCATGCCGGAGCCTTCGCGCATGGCCGGCGTGATGCCGATCAGACGCGCATCGGCGGCGGCCATGTCGCACAGCCAGTCGCCGAACACCTTGGTATAGGCGGGACGGCTTGGCTTGGCAGCTGGCCGGATGCCTTCCGCCGGATTGAACTTGCCAGGCCCGTGGTACAGCACCGGATCCGCCTCCGCCAGCTTGTAGCCCTGGCCCTTGCGCGTCACCACATGCAAGAACTGCGGACCGCGTCCGGCATGGGCCAGTTCGCGGATGTTCTGCAGGGTCGGCACCAGCGATTCGAGGTCGTGGCCGTCGATGGGCCCGATGTAGTTGAAGCCGAATTCCTCGAACATCGTCGCCGGCACCAGCATGCCCTTGGCGTGCTCCTCGAAGCGCTTGGCAAACTCGAGCACCGGCGGAGCGACCGACAGCACTTTCTCGATGCCCTTCTTGGTGGCGGCATAGAAACGCCCGCTCATCAGGCGCGCCAGATAGCGATTGAGCGCGCCGACGGGCGGCGAGATCGACATATCGTTGTCGTTGAGGATGACCAGCAGCGGCACGTCACGGTACACGCCAGCATTGTTCATCGCTTCGAAGGCCATGCCGGCCGTCATCGCGCCATCGCCGATCACGGCAATGGCCACGCGGTCCTCGCCCTTGGTCTTGGCGCCCAAGGCCATGCCGAGCGCGGCGGAAATCGAGGTGGACGAATGCGCCGTACCAAACGTGTCGTACTCGCTTTCGCTGCGGCGGGGGAAGCCGGAAATGCCGTCGAGCTGGCGCAGCGTATGCATGCGCTCGCGCCGCCCCGTGAGGATCTTGTGCGGATAGCTTTGGTGGCCGACGTCCCAGACAATGCGATCTTCAGGCGTGTTGAACACGTAATGTAGGGCAATGGTCAGTTCAACCGTGCCCAGATTGGAGGACAGGTGTCCTCCCGTCTGCGAGACCGATTCCAGCACGAACTGCCGCAGCTGGTCGGCCAGCGCCGGCAGTTGCCGACGGTCCAGCTTACGCAGGTCGGATGGATAGTCAATCGTGTTCAGAAGCTCGTACGTCATTGTCGTGGGACCCTGCCGGGCCCGTTATCAGTGGGTTCGCAGAACGATCAGGTCGGCCAGCTGGCGCAACCGCAGCCCGCCGTCGCCACAGTCGGCCAATGCGTCGAGCGCAGCATGCGCCTCGTCGCGCAGGCGACTGGCCAGCACGCGGGCCTCATCGAGGCCGAGCAGCGAAACATACGTCGGCTTGTCGTGCGCGGCATCCTTGCCGGCCGTCTTGCCAAGCGTGGCGGTGTCAGCCGTCACATCGAGAATATCGTCGACCACCTGGAAGGCCAGGCCCATCGCCTGCGCATAGCGGTCTAGCAGCCCGCGTGCATCACTGGAGAGATGGCCACACAGCCCGCCCATCCGCACGCTGGCGCGCAGCAACGCACCGGTCTTTTTGCGATGCATGGTTTCAAGCGCCTCACGTGACAAGGCGACACCCACGCTTTCGAGATCGATGGCCTGTCCGCCAGCCATGCCGAGCGAACCCGACGCTTGCGCGAGTTCGACAACCAGTGCCAAGCGCACACCCGCCTCCAGATCCGCACCACCATCGCGGCCGGCTAATGTCTCAAACGCTTGCGTCTGCAGGGCGTCGCCGACCAGCAGCGCAGTCGCCTCATCGTAGGCCTTGTGCACCGTAGGGCGGCCCCGGCGCAGATCGTCATCGTCCATGCACGGCATGTCGTCGTGCACCAGAGAATAAGCATGGATCATCTCTACCGCGGCGGCGGCGGCATCAAGTGCCGTCGGGGCAGCGCCGGACACGGCTCCGGCCGCATGCACCAGCAGAGGCCGCACGCGCTTGCCACCACCCAGCACCGCATAGCGCATGGCTTCATGCAGGCTGGCCGGTACGGTCTCCGCGGGTGGCAAGTAATGGTCGAGGGCGGTTTCAGTACGGGCGGCAATGGCGTTGACCCAAGCGTCGAAGCCGCTCATGCCGTATCGCCCTCTGCCGTAGCAAGCGGCTTCAACGACTCGCCTTCGAGCACGCGGACCTGCTGCTCCACACGCTCCAGCACCTGCTGACAATATCTCACCAATTCCGCCCCACGCCGGTACGCGGCGAGCGACGCTTCCAGCGGTAACTCGCCACTCTCCATTGACGCCACCAGGGTATCGAGCTCCGCCATCGCGGCCTCGTACGAGGCTGGCGTGGGAGCGGCTTCTGGGGGAGTGTCCGGTAGGGTTTTGGCTTTCGGCATGCCCAACAAGGTCCTGGATGTAATCTGGCCCGCAGCGGTCCATCCGGCGGGAATCTCGTATTCTACGGCAATTGCCCGGCGATCCGCCTGCCAACGCACGCAAAAATGCACGCAAAAGCCTGTGTAGACGGGCACAGCCGGGCCCGGCTGGGGTACAATTTGCCCTTTGCCGTGAACCGACGCAGCGTTTCGGCGTCAAATCAGGGCTGTTTGTCCCATATCGATTTTTCGATGGTTGGGTTGTTCACTGCTTTCACCTTATTTGGGAGTGGGGATAATGTCCAATCTCAGCACCGCGCTGAAACTGGTGCCATCCGAAACCCAGTTGCCCGTCACCGCTTACTTTGACGAGGCACTGCATCAACAAGAGCTGGACCTGCTGTTCAAACCGGGACCCGGGTACGTCGGCCATGCGCTGATGGTGCCGGAAACCGGCGATTACTATGCGCTGCCAGCCGAGAACGAAGGCCGCATCCTGGTGCGTAACGGTAACGATCACGGTGACGACATCGAACTGTTGTCGAACGTCTGCCGCCATCGTCAGGCTGTCATGCTGAATGGCCGCGGCAATGCCAAGAATATCGTCTGCCCGCTGCACCGCTGGACCTATGACCTGAAGGGCGAACTGCTCGGCGCGCCGCATTTCAGCGAGCAGCCCTGCCTGAACCTGGGCCGCTCGCCGCTGCAGAACTGGAACGGCCTGCTGTTCGACGGCAAGCGCGACGTGCGTGCAGACCTCGCGCGCCTGGGCGTGGCCAAGGACCTCGACTTCAGCGGTTACATGCTCGACCACGTCGAGGTGCACGACTGCAACTACAACTGGAAGACCTTCATCGAGGTCTATCTGGAGGACTACCACGTCGAGCCCTTCCATCCCGGCCTCGGCAATTTCGTGACCTGCGACGACCTGGTGTGGGAGTTCGGCGACTGGTACAGCGTGCAGACCGTCGGCCTGAACGCCGGCCTGCGCCGTCCCGGCACGCCGGCCTACAAGAAGTGGCATGACGCGATCATGCACTTCAACCGTGGCGAGCTGCCCAAGCAGGGCGCGATCTGGCTGACCTACTTCCCCAACATCATGGTGGAGTGGTATCCCAATGTGCTGGTGGTGTCGACGCTCCACCCCATGGGCCCGCGCAAGACGCGCAACGTCGTGGAGTTTTACTACCCCGAGGAAGCCGTGCTGTTCGAGCGCGAATTCGTCGAGGCCGAGCGCGCCGCGTACATGGAAACCTGCATCGAAGACGACGAGATCGCCGAGCGCATGGATGCTGGCCGTGCCATTCTCATGGCGCGCGGTGTCAACGAGGTGGGCCCTTACCAGTCGCCCATGGAAGACGGCATGCAGCACTTCCATGAGTGGTACAGGCGGGAGATGCGGCTCGGCTGAGCTGCGGCGGTCCCGCCACACCCGCCGCGACGCCTGTACGATTCACCATGAAAAAGCCCCGCCTGTGCGGGGCTTTTTTTTGCGTGCTGTCCGTGACGGCGCTCAGTCGATCGGATCGAGCTTGGCAATACCGAGCGCCAGCCACTTGGTATCGTGCCGCTTGAACTTGATCTGGGCACGCGCGTCCTGCCCTTCACCCTCCAGTGCGACGATCTTGCCTTCGCCAAACTTGTTGTGGAATACCGACTGCCCCACGCGGAAACCAGTCTTTTCGCTGCGCTTGGCATCGGCATAGCCGTTACCGGTATCCATGCCACCAGTCGGCTTGGTGCCGGTGTATGCCACCTCGTCAGGACGCTTGAACCAGTCGCGCCCCCAACCACCCGATGCGCCGCCTGAGGCGCCAACACGCTGCTGCGCGTAACTCTGCTGCTGCGGCGTCAGCCATTTGAGCGTGTGCTCCGGTAACTCATCGAAGAAACGCGAGCGGATGTGGTAACGCGTCTGTCCATGCAGCATACGACTCTGCGCGAAGGACATGTACAGCCGCTGGCGGGCACGCGTGATCGCCACGTACATCAGCCGCCGCTCTTCTTCCAGGCCGCCCGGATCAAGCATGCTGTTCTCGTGCGGGAACAGCCCTTCCTCCAGGCCGGTGATGAAGACCACATTGAACTCGAGGCCCTTGGCCGCATGGACCGTCATCATTTGCACCGCATCCTGCCCGACCTGGGCCTGGTTATCGCCCGACTCGAGCGAGGCGTGCGTCAGGAAGGCGACGATCGGCGTCATCTCGGCCGTCAGCGCGTCGCTGATAACCGTTATGCCAGCCTCGCCCTCGCTCTCGTCACGCAAGGCGGGCGTGGCATCACCCTCCCGTAGCGGCAAGGCAAAGGCCGGCGCATCGAGTCGATACCCTTCTTCGCCGACGAAGGCCTGCGCGGCCGTCACCAGTTCCTGCAGGTTTTCGATGCGATCCTGTCCTTCCTTCTCGGACTGGTAGTGCGTGATCAGGCCACTGGCGTGGATCACATGCTCGACCGTTTCCGGCAAGGTCATATGGCGCGTGTCGGCACGCATCTGCTCGATCAGGCGTGCGAAATTGCCGAGACTGTTGCCGGCCTTGCCGGGCACGTAGGCCACGGCGCGGAACAGCGGGCAATTGGCCATGCGTGCCGCATCCTGCAGCTGCTCGATCGAGCGCGCGCCGATGCCGCGCGTGGGGAAATTCACGACGCGCCCGAAGGCCGAATCGTTCTCCGGATTCTCCAGCAACTGCAGGTAAGCCAGCGCATGCTTGACTTCGGCCCGCTCGAAGAAGCGCAGCCCGCCATACACGCGGTACGGAATGCCAGACGAAAACAGCGCATGCTCGATGATGCGCGACTGCGCATTGCTGCGGTAGAGCAGCGCGATCTCGGAGCGCAGCATGCCGCTGGCAATGAGGTCCTTGATCTCTTCCACCATCCAGCCGGCTTCCAGCGCATCCGTGCCAGCCTGATACACACGCACCGGCTCGCCGTGGCCGGCATCGGTACGCAGATCCTTGCCGAGACGGCGCGCGTTGTGGGAGATCAGGTGATTAGCAGTATCGAGAATATTGCCGTGCGAGCGATAGTTCTGCTCGAGCTTGATCATGTGCCGCACCTGGAACTCGCGTTCGAAGTCCGTCATATTGCCCACATTAGCCCCACGGAAGGCATAGATGCTCTGGTCGTCGTCGCCCACCGCGAATACGGCATTGGGCTGTGGCCCGGCAGCGTTGTGGCCATGGCCTGCGAGCAGCTTGAGCCAGGCATACTGCAGCACGTTGGTATCCTGGAACTCGTCCACCAGGATGTGGCTGAAACGCCGCTGATAGTGATCGCGGATCGCCGCATTGAACGTCAGCAGTTCATAGCACCGCAGCAGCAGTTCGGCGAAATCGACCACGCCCTCGCGCTGGCACTGCGCGTCGTAGGCGATATACAGCTCGACCAGGCGGCGGTTGAACGGATCATGCGCCTCCACCTTGTCCGGCCGAAGGCCCTGCTCCTTGGCGCTATTGATGAAGTTCTGCACGGTGCGCGGCTGATACTTCTCATCGTCCACATTCAACGACTTGAGCAGGCGCTTGATGGCCGATTGCTGGTCCTGCGTATCCAGGATCTGGAAACCCTGCGGCAGGCCAGCGTCGCGGAAATGCGCACGCAGCATGCGGTTGCACAGCCCGTGGAAGGTGCCGACCCACATGCCGCGGGTATTGATCGGCAACATCGCGGTCAGGCGCGCCAGCATTTCCTTGGCCGCCTTGTTGGTAAACGTGACGGCCAGCAGACCGGCAGGCGACACCTGCCCGGTCTGGATCAGCCATGCGATACGGGTCGTCAGCACCCGTGTCTTGCCGCTGCCCGCCCCCGCCAGGATCAGCGCCGGTTCGGCCGGCAGTGTTACGGCGGCAAGTTGTTCGGGATTCAGGTTGGCAAGCAGATCGGTCATGCGCAGGGGTGTCCGGTGAATGGCCCGATTATACCGAGCCAGGGATCGCAGCCGCTCCATACCGGGTCATACTGCGGCTTATACCGTCGGCATCGGTGCGCACACCTGCGCAATCCGCAGACCTGGCTGGCCTGCTGCAAGGCACGCGGCTAGGCTGATGGCAGGATGAATATCACATCACCCGGTGGCAAACGGATACAACCGGGTGTCCATCATGGCAATCCCCTATAATTAACGATTCAGCCGAATCTCCTCCCTTGCGCAGCATGACCACAGAAGACCAGTCTCTCGCCAAAAGCTTTGAACCCGCCAACATCGAGGCCCATTGGGGCCCTGAATGGGAAAAACGCGGCATTGCCACGCCCACGCTCGACGACGGCAAGCCCGATTTCTCCATCCAGTTGCCGCCGCCCAACGTCACGGGCACGCTGCACATGGGACACGCCTTCAACCAGACCATCATGGACGGCCTGACGCGCCATGCGCGCATGATGGGTGCGAACACGCTGTGGCTGCCGGGCACGGACCATGCGGGCATTGCCACGCAGATCGTGGTGGAGCGCCAGCTCGATGCGCAGAAGGTATCGCGCCACGACCTCGGTCGCGAGAAGTTTGTCGAGAAGGTGTGGGAGTGGAAGGAACAGTCGGGCTCCACCATCACAGGCCAGATCCGCCGCCTGGGCGCTTCCATCGACTGGTCGCGCGAGTACTTCACCATGGACGAACGCATGTCGTCGTCGGTGGTCGAGGTGTTCGTGCGCCTGTATGAACAGGGCCTGATCTATCGCGGCAAGCGTCTGGTCAACTGGGACCCGGTGCTCGGCACCGCCGTGTCCGACCTCGAAGTGGTCAGCGAGGAAGAGGACGGCAGCCTGTGGCACATCCGCTACCCGCTCGTGGAGACCGATACCCTCAAGGGCCTGACGCACTTGACCGTGGCGACCACCCGCCCCGAAACCATGCTCGGCGACGTGGCGGTAATGGTCCACCCTGAAGACGAACGCTACGCACACCTGATCGGCAAGCAGGTCACGCTGCCGCTGTGCGATCGCGCGATCCCGGTGATTGCCGATGACTACGTGGACCGTGAGTTCGGCACTGGCGTGGTCAAGGTCACGCCCGCGCACGATTTCAACGACTACGCCGTAGGTCAGCGCCACGGTCTGCCGCAGATCAGCATCCTGACGCTCGACGCCAAGATCAGCGCCGATGCGCCGGCCGCCTACCAGGGCATGGACCGCTTTGCAGCGCGCAAGCAGATCGTCGCCGATCTCGACGCCCAGGGCCTGCTGGCCGAGGTCAAGCCGCACAAGCTGATGGTGCCGCGCGGCGACCGCACTGGCGTGGTGATCGAGCCGATGCTGACCGACCAGTGGTTCGTGGCAATGAGCAAACCAGCTGCGGACAATGCGTACCGCCCTGGCAAATCGATTGCCGAAGCCGCGCTCGACGCCGTGCGCAGCGGTGACATCCGCATGGTGCCGGAGAACTGGACCACCACCTATTACCAGTGGCTCGAGAATATCCAGGACTGGTGCATCTCGCGCCAGCTGTGGTGGGGCCACCAGATTCCCGCCTGGTACGGCGACAACGGCGAAATCTTCGTCGCCCGCACGGAAGCCGAGGCCCAGGCCAAGGCTCAGGCCGCCGGCTACACTGGCGCGCTCAAGCGCGACGACGACGTACTCGACACGTGGTTCAGCTCCGCGTTGGTGCCCTTCTCCTCGCTCGGCTGGCCTCAGCAGACGCCGGAACTGAAGCACTTCCTGCCATCGTCGGTGCTGGTCACCGGCTTTGACATCATCTTCTTCTGGGTGGCGCGCATGGTCATGATGACCTGCCACTTCACCGGTCAGGTGCCGTTCCACACCGTGTATGTGCACGGCCTGGTGCGCGATGGCGAAGGCCAGAAGATGAGCAAGTCGAAAGGCAATACGCTCGATCCGATCGATCTGGTCGACGGCATCGACCTCGACTCGCTCGTCGCCAAGCGCACCTCCGGCCTGATGAACCCCAAGCAGGCCGACAGCATCGCCAAGAAGACCCGCAAGGAATTTCCGGACGGCATCGCGCCGTTCGGCACCGACGCGCTGCGCTTTACCTTTGCCTCGATGGCCACGCTGGGCCGCAATATCAACTTCGACCTGGCGCGCTGCGAGGGCTACCGCAATTTCTGCAACAAGCTGTGGAACGCCACGCGCTTCGTGCTGATGAACACCGAAGGCAAGGACTGCGGCCTCGGCGAATGCAACCACGATTGCGGTCCGCCTGCGAGAAGTGCAGGT
>Ga0247823_10002900_pt1 | contig 14063 bp, 9 predicted proteins | sample 13C_PalmiticAcid_2_FD_192426 | JGI IMG/M metagenome (GOLD analysis project Ga0247823, IMG submission 192426) | Soil microbial communities from agricultural site in Penn Yan, New York, United States - 13C_PalmiticAcid_Day30 | ecosystem: Environmental > Terrestrial > Soil > Agricultural land...
CTTCCTTGTTCATCTGGTGGTGGTGGGGGTGGTGCGGATGGTGCGGGTTGTTGGGCCCGTAGATGGGGCTCGCCGACTCGCTTGGACTAGTCAGCGGCGTCATCAGAGCGCCCATCGACGTTGAGCTCGAGGATTTGCCCGTGGCGATGGTCTCGCCGCGCGAGAGCGGCAGCCGGGGGAAGGATTCGGCCTCGTTGTCGTTGTCGTTCTCGTTCTCGTTGTCCTCCGAGGGGGAGGGCGGACAGGGGATGAGTGCTGGTTCGGCGGGCTCGGGGGTGTGGACGGTGCGGAGCGGTGTGCCAGGGCGGTGGGCGGTCGTGGGCCGCTCGTCGAGCTCCGGGATGGTGCGCTGCTTCTTGTGCATGTTTGGGTCGGACATGTACTGGTGGTGTTGGAATCCTGATATCGGGCTCGAGGTCGGGGGTAACATGGTGGATGCGGCGTGCTCGAGTTCCTTGATCATCTCAATAGAGCGCATCGGGCGGGGTCCTACTGCAAAGTGTACGGCGCCCGGCGCGACGGCCGTGCTCAGCGAGACGCGAGCTTCGGCACGCTTGTCGTCGCTGGCAAACAGCCCGCGGTCGACCGACCGCGCCCGGCCAAGTTCCTCTGCGTTTGGCTTGGTGTCGCGGGCCTTGCGCAGCGCGCTGCTCGGATCCTCCAGAGGGCTGCCGAAAAGAGGAGTCGGGGGGAGCGTTTGTGTTTCCATTGGCGCGGGCGTGAGGCTCAAAAAGGCGTTTGTCACGGACCGGGCATGCCCATGACGAGGCAGTGTCCTGTGCGGCGAGGCGGATGCGTGGCGAGTACCGTGCTCGTCCCTTCCGAAACTGGTAAACAACTCGAGCGGCCTGCGATGCGCATGGCCACCGGCGAGTGAGGACTGGTGCACAGCCGACGAGGCGGGAGGGCTCGCAGGCGCCGAGTCTTGCGGGCTAGCCAGCACGCTGTGCGTCAAGGGGTGCCCGCTCGTCTGCTGCGTCGGGCTGGAGAAGTAGTCGTCGGGGCGTAGGCTCCTCCGCCGGCTGTCCCGCAGGTTAGGAGTGATGAGCCCAGCGGCGGGGTTGTCCCCCGCAGAGCTCACGCTACTGGTGGCACGCCTCCTGGACGAGACGCTCTCGTTGCGCTCCCCGCGAGGATGCATGACCTTGCCGACGGCCTTCTTAACCACCGACCTCGCGCGCTCCATCAGGCTCAAGGGCACAACGGCACGAGCCATATCCTTCTCATCAACCTGGATCTTCTTGCCAGACGTCTTCCTCGAAGGGTCCGTATCATCGATCCACGCCATGAGGTCCACCCCCTTGATGACCCACGGGTGCCGCTTGACGTCACGGAGACGGATCCTCTTCTCTGGATTCCGCGTGAGCATCTTCCGCAGGAGATCCTGGAGGTCCGGCTCGATATCTTCGTAGGCAAGCTCATCGTCGTCGCGGTACGGCGGCATGTTAACTCGCGTGTACAGAGACTTTTCGCTGGGCTTGGTGGCCGGGTCGACGGGCCGCAGCCGCCGATCCGGGATGTAGGCCTCCTCGTTGGCAATCTTCTTGAACATCTGCCACTCGTCCTCGGCCAGAAAGGGGAGGCGAGCGTAGATCAAGCAGTAAAGCGTGACGCCCAATGACCAGACATCAATCTGCTCCGTCACCCTGAGCGTCTTGCCGGTGGGGGAGTCGTGGAGATCGGTGGCGCAAAGTTCGGGAGCAAAGAAGGCCGGCGTGCCGACCGTCTTGGCGAGCTCGAGGTCGTTGTCAAAGTCCCGAGCCTCCGACTCGGAGATGGTGTCGTCGGGCTCCCCATCCCGGACGGGGCGGCCAAAGTAGGACACGCCGAAGTCGGCAATCTTGGCGCGCTTGTCTCTGGTCCAGAGCAGGTTCGCTGGCTTGATATCCCGGTGGACTACGCCCTCATAGTGCAAGTACTCGAGACCCAAGACCGTGTCGCGGAACGTGTTCCGGGCCTGCTCCATGGTAAAGCAGGGCACGTACGAGAAGTCGTCCACATACGGGTCGTGGACCTTGTTGAAGTCAAACGAGGCCATGTGCGACATGAGCGAGTCGGCCATGCTGGGGGACCTGCCCCGGAGCGCAGGATCTTCGACGTACGCCCCGTACATGGTGCCGTCGAGCGCCGCTGAGGAGGTCGCCTTGATGCGCAGGGCGCCGGGGGTCTCGAGGTCGTCATCGTCGGCAGCCGACGCGAGGGTCGAGGACGGCAAGGGCCTGGACAGCGACTTGTTGGACTGTGATCGTGAGGGCGCTCGTGAGGTCGCCCTCGACCCGGCTAGAGAGCTCGTGTTGGACAGGTTGGACAGTGTCGCACGGATCGCCGACAGGCCCGAGTCGTCCCTGCCGATCGAGCCGACGCGCGAGTCGAGCTCCTCGTCGTCGGCGGGACCGTACTCGAGACTCCAGTAGTCGGCCGAAGGCCGCTGGGCCTGGGCCTTGACCCTCGCGCGGTCCGCATCCTTGGCGGCCTGGCGCTGCAATAAGAGCCGTTCAAACCGCTGCTCCTCGGGGGTGGGCTTCGCTCCCCGCACCTCGCGCTCGACACGACGGCGCTCGTATTCGCAGATATGGGGAAGACCCTTCTTCCTCCACACGACCTCGCCCAGTTCCACGTGTTCGAGCACCATGTAGATCTTCTTCAGTTCGGGGTCGTCGATGACCTCGAGCAGGGCGACGACATTGGGGTGGCGGATCTTTTTCAGGATGGCAATCTCCCTCTTGCTCTTGTCCTGGGTGGACATGGCCGTGACCTTGCCCAGGCGCCGCCGCTTGGAGAAGCGCGGGATGATCTTGATGGCCACAAACTCGCCATTCTCAATGTTCCGGGCCAGCTTGACCTTGCCATGCATGCCGCGGCCGAGCTCCTCGATGATCTCGTAGTTGTTGATGAGCTTCCTGCCGGTTGCGTAGTCGTGCTCGACGTTGGCTTTGTGCGTCCTGCAGCGGAGGGCGTTGCGTTAGTGGCATGGGTCGGGACGGGGAATTGCCCCGCTCGGCATTTGCTCCTCTGGTCCCCCTCTCGTATTGCCGGGCGACGCCAAAAGCCAAGACGGGAGAAGAAGACTCACTCTCGGACCCTGTGGCCCTGCAGCGGGTGCAGATACGGGCTGTTTAGACCGCCGGGGGTGGCCGTCTCGGAGCCGGGCTGGGACGAAAAGGACATGTTTTGGCGGTGGAGGGTCGGACTGAAGAGCCCCGGCGAGGATAGGGGGGTGCTATTGGTGGTGCGGGAGGGGACATGCGACGGAGGGAGGATGTTGTGCAGACGAGGATGCGAGGGCCGATGGAACGGCGGCCGTGGCTGGTGAGGCTCCATGGTGAGAATCCGGGCGAGCACCGCGGGGGGAGGCCTTCATGCTGGACGGGTTTGCGTCGTGCGGCAATCGGGGCGGATTGCGGAGTGCACTTGCTGCTGGGATTTCGTGGGACGTCGTTCGACGGGTGCACTATTGCGACTGCAATCAGACAGCCATGGTGTTGCTAGGGAAGGGCTCGATGAAAAAAAAACAAAGGGAAGGCGCGCAGATTGGGATGCTGGTTGGAGTGTGGTGATGACGGCGACGACGGGTTTCGCTGACGTCGGGGGGGTCTGCGGGAGGATACCCTTTGATGAGGGCGGGTGCAGTCAGGAAAAGGCCGGGCTGCTGGGGGTTGACGTCCAGGCGGAGAGGCAAGCCCGATGCACAGTTTTTGGTCGGCTACGGCCTTCACTAGCGGCTGCCCATATTGGTGGGCTGCGGCCTGCAGCGCTGCGGCGTCGGCGGGTCGGGCAGCCTCCAAAGCACCAGAGAGTACCTACGTACCCGGTACTTCAGTCCAAAGACGCTGCGTTTCCGGAGCGGGACAAGGCGCACAGTAAGTACATAGTGCGCACACGCAACTGCTTTCTGGTGCCTTTGACACCCAGCAATCGCTGACGATCCGTCGAGACAGAACACAGTGCAGCAATATAAAGCCAGCTGGAGTCCAGGGCTTCGTGTTCTGCGGCAGACAACAGCCCAGGGACTCTCCTCGACCCCTCCACAATGGCAAGATGGCCACGCCAAGACTCGCACCACCAGCACGCAGAAGGCCCGAAGATGCAGACATTTTCTCAGTTGCGTGGACTGATGCCGTTGAAAACAACACAGGAGAGGGCCATGCAAGAGTCGAGCACAAAGGGGGGATGCATCGAGGCCGTTTGTCCGTCTTGTCAGGTATTTTACCCACACAACATGTATTTTCCCCGCTTTCAGGGTTGTCCATCGACGGCGGAGAAAGCCATTCTGGCCAAGAGCCCTGACGTCGCAGCCAAATCGCCAAGACCCGGCCAGAAAAGGAGGGGCCGAGCTTATCGCGTCTAACCCAGGCGGGCAATGATTGGCGCACCAGGCTTGGCCAGCCCCTCCCTGCATTGCACCCCCTGTCGGCGCTCTCATCACGTTTCGCGAAGACGAAAGAAGACGAGTTGCAGGAGACCTGGAGACCTAGAGACGGGAAACGGAACACGGATTTCGACACCAGCAGACGGCTCTGCCCGCTCGGGGTCCAGCAGCCACTTTGGTTCGGGTGGATAACTCGCCGGCACGGGTAGGCTAATGTGAACGCGAGCTGCCAGGGGTATCCAGCTCAGGCAAGCTCGCCTGAGCTCTTTCCTGTGTACGCAGTTTCCTCAGAGACTTGTTCGTTGTTCAATGGACACTTGACTTTGTCTCTCGAAAACCTTGCCGCAGGCCCATTGAATGTTGGACAGTGCCCGATGTGTGGCTTGAGCTCAACGGCTGCCCTCGGTTTGCCCGGACAGGCGTCGAGTTGTGTGACTGAGTTGAAGACCGATGCATTTGCGCCACAGTCTCCGCCAATCTCGAAAGCCCCTGAAACGATTCCGGTGGCGGCGGGCGGTCCTCAACACGGCAAGGCAAATGTTCAGCTCGGGAAGCCGACGTGCAAGATCAAGGAAATCACTGCCGGGGAAAACTCCGACTCTGTCTTGCCGACCGATGCTGTGTCTTGGAAACAGACGTCCGCTCATCGGCCGGAAAGACGGCAAACCTCTCTAAAGCGTTGATATCCACTCGGCACAAATACAGCGCAGAGATGCAGCAGCTGCAAGTTCTTGTTGGACGTGGTGGCTAGGCGAGATCTGCACGGCTGGTGGAACTCGGCGGCGAGCAGAGATCTGGTTAGGCATCATTTGCCTGCCCGCGACGTTGAGTGTGTGAGGTGTATTCTGTACTCGGTACGAAGTACACGAGACCAGCGCAACGCATCCATGGTTCCATGTGTCGCCTCGTTGCTGCAGGCTCCAATGAGGGTTAGCCTTGTGTGACGGATCTCGGCTTGCCAAAAGTGGGCTGTTCTCTTTGGGTCAACTCCATCGAGCGTCTCATTCTGACCCGTCATCAAAAGGGCCCTCTGGCGTGCCGAAACGGTGCATCTCGATATTGGTGGCGATGTGATGCGATGCGATGCCACCCAGCACGTCTCCAGAGTCCAGAGCCTTTAGTTCCTGCCAGACTGCTGTCTTCCGTACACAAGTCTGCCACGCATTGTGCAGAGGGTTTGCGTCCGACAAGCACTCGAGGGAAAGCGTGCATGTGCTGGGCCGAGCCGACGGCAGGGGGGATGGCAGGCTTCGGATGACCGAGTTGGGGAATGGTCGGGAGTGATATCGTGGAATTGGTCGGCGGTCCAGACCCTTCGGCCTCTGCCAGGCTGCCAGGCTGTCGGGGCCTCAAGCTGCAGTGCTGAGTGGTCCAAAAACTCTCAATCGCTGCCCAAGGCACCCACGCGTCGACCAGAGCAGATTCTGCCACGCGAGGGCGGAAGAACAGGCAGGATGGAACGGAGATGGCCCGGAATGATGGGAAACATGGCGATGGAATGGGAATGGCACGAGCAGAGGCCAAAGTCAGGTCATTCCTGTCGACAAGCCTGGTGACAAGTCAAGAGTGGCAGGGGCTTGCGGGCTGAGACGTGATGAAATCATTGATGCCGCGAGAACCCGAAGACGTGGTTGAGCAGAGACGCCACTTCCTTCACGGCCGCGACGACCAGGAACACTTGCGAGCGAGTGGCAGGAAAGAGGGCCCACAGCGGGACCTATCACGGCTAGCGCAGATCTCTTTTCTTGAGAAGTGCACGGGCCTCAGTTGTGAACCCAGCACTCCTTCCTCTGTCAACTGCACCTGTGTTTCCTGCCATCTCCCTGCTTCGATACGAATCCGCCGCCGTCGTCACATGAGCTGTTTCTGGTGGTGTCTGTCATGCGAGAAGCGTGTATTACTCCTTTGCCACACCAAATGTTGGGACGGAGAAGACGGGAAAATGAGGACTCGCACTTTGGCACGCACAAGGCCCGTCATCGCCCGTCGCAGGCCTGTCCGTTCCGCAAGCTGCCCCTCCAAGCCCCAAATGGGGATGGCTTGACCACCCCAGCCCCGCCTGCACCAATGGTAGCCTTTGATAGGCATGTCTCCCATGCAGGTCTCACGCACCAATTCGCGCTGCTCTGCGCTTTCCAGTCTCGCACACACACACACACTCTCTCCAGGCATCGCAGAGATGACAGGTCGCCAGCGAGACGCAGACGACATGAAAAAACCGGGATGACGAGTTCCGGCGCCATTCACGGTGTCCCGCTCCGCCCCATGTCGGGCAAGTCGAAAATAATGCCGGCCGAAACATCGAAAAACGTCTCTCAAGCCCGAGATATTTCCAGCCCAGAGAGGCCAGGGGTCCTTCGTTACACAACACACAGGACAAATCAGACCGGGTCCTTTATCTTGAGCCGTGTCTTGCCTCCAATGTCCGCTGAAACACAAAAACGGTTTCCTGCTTAGCCGCCGCTCGAACCGCATGTGCATTGCCGGGAAATCCTTCTTTTTTTTCTCCTTTGCTTTTGCTTTTCTCCCCGGGTACCTCTCGTCATGCAGCCTGCCCTGCACGGGAAAGGAGACACGGAGCGCGACAGAGACGACGACGGGCGACGGGCGGTTTTTTTTTGCAGGGCAATCGCGGATGCGCAAGTGGCCTGACCACCAGGAACTGCACCGATTTGGCCTGTCCGGAACCCTGATTGCCACCCCTCGCATCCACGCGATGCAACCCCTCCTGGCGCCTCTGGTCGCCCTCGACGCGAGCGGCGCGGCCTGGTTGGTTTGACTGCTCCCTTCCCGTTGTCCTGCAGCGGGTTCGCTCCCACCACAAGTGCGCAATCTCGGAGGGATCAACTTAGTGGCCCCGCCCTTATCGCCAGCCGTTGGGTTGCTCGTCTGCACGTCATATCATGCCCTTGCGATGGTGGGGTCTGGGGAGCTGACGGGGACATGGTTGTGTTGGTGTCGTTTTCTGGTCCCTCGCAGGCTGCGCCGCGGGCTTGCAGTTGAGGAATCTCATGTGCACTAGACCGTGATGTGAGATTCGGTCGATGACCGTTGGACTTGACTGGCTCCCGGCCCCAGCGCCGACTCGGATCACGGTGTTCTGTGTAAGCCAGTTTCACACCTCTTTCGAGGCTCGACACGACACCTGCCCAGGCATGTGATCGGGTTTGGCGCCGGGATGAGGCCAGCAGCATTGACCAGCTGTTTCCCCTTTCTGGCTTCCCATGTCTCAGGAGGGCTCCAGCAGCACCAGCATCGTGCTGCCCACCGGACGCGTACGAGCCAACCGTCTCGCTAGGCTGGCCAGTCCTCAGCCCGGCCTGCCTTGGTCAGTGTTGGTCCTGACAAGCCCACAAACACCCGCACGAGGCTGACCAACCAACCCCCTCTCGCCAATGAGCATCGAGATGTTTGACAGACCAAGAACACAAGCTTGGGAGATTTGGAGAAACCACCCCGCCGCAATCCTGCGTCCCCCAACCCAGCCCCGACCAGCTGGAAGCACACGATCCTTCGGCTAGTGAATGCTGGGAGCTGGTTCGTCACACCAGTAGCGTGCTTGTCAACGCTAGTCTCGACCACAACCATGGAACAGCCACAGACACAGTTTCATGCTCTCATCTTGGGCAGATCTTTGCGGGGAAGGGAGAGCAAGTCGAAAAGTCCCATCCATCACCACGAAACCGCGGGGAACAGCACCATGGAACGAACCATGCCCGCGCTAACAAACGTTAAAGCCAAGGTTGGCTTGTATGTACCCTCTACCTCACCAGACTGATTCCGCACCCCAGACAAGGCCGCCGCAGTCCTCACACGGGGATGCCACACATCACCCATTCAGGTAATCGCCCGGAACGACAGTCATACTGTGTACAAACGAGATCGAGGCGCTGCCCCTTCTCCGGCGTTTCCACGCACTCAGCCACGGATGCTCAGTAATCAACCTCATTGGCCCGGCAGGCAAGCAGGCAAGGGGCCAGGAAACGCCACAACCAAGCCGGGGGAACAAGAAAGACAGGCACGGGATCCCGACGGTATGGTTCTTTGACCCCTCGACCCCAGATTCCGCGATTCCCACTGCTGCGGCGCGGTGGCGCGCCATCGAACCAAACCCGCCTTGCCTTTTGAACTGACTGGACGGACTGTGGTCGGGTTTGGGGTTTGGGGGCTAACGTTGACATGAGCGAGCTGGTTGCGCAAAGCCCATCCATCCATCATCCATGGGCTCGCCAGCTCTGGGCTCAGACAGGGGGATCGTGTGGTTCGTCTGGGGTAGTTGTCGGACCTTGCCTCGTCGGGGGGTTATTAACGTGAGAGCGAGCAACCCGTGTCTCCCCGTCTGGCTGGGATAGTCATCGGAACCGGCTTGCCTTTTTGCAACAAGTTTTAAGCCGAGCCCATCACGCCCATCCATTCACTCGTCAATCTGTGCAATCTGTCAATCAGTGCACCAACCCACCACCAACACCCAACCCAGCTCCGCTCAGCTCAGCTCGTCACAACATGCCCAAATCAAATGGCCTTTAGTAAAACACCACCACCACACTCTAACAATCTGGCAATCTGCAATCTGCAATCTGCAACCTGCGTTATCTCTGCAACATCCCATGCCTTACAAACTGGTCACCAAGACAGATAGATAGAGTCGCAGCAGCATCCGCAGTGTGCCTCGCTTCGAGTTATCGTCAACTGAAAGGAGAGTGTTACGGGATAATGTGAGCCAAGATGGGCACACACACGCAAAGGACAGAACGGAACGGAGAAAGCCATTTCGGCTTGGCTTGTCTACGCTGGGGTGCTGTGCATGTGGGTTTCCTTGGCGAGTGTGGAGAAATGATGCTTGGGAGGATCGGGGTTAGTTCGGTGGATGCGATGCCCATGTGTGTGCATGGGGAAGGGGGCTGTCATGTCATTCACAAACTGGGGGGAGGGGTGGAGGGGGCACTGTGCGCCATCCCACCTCCATCCATCCCACCATCGCATCCCTCACTGACATGTTGGCTGGGCTCACTGGGCTGGCTTGGCTGGGGAGGAGGATGATGATGATCGTCGGTGGATGGGTTTAAAAATAAGCCACACTAACTCACGTTACCGCAACCATTCTTCCTGAGCCGAGAGCGAGCTTTCGACAAGCGAAATGGACCTCTCCAGAATTACTTGCGTACTCAGAACCGGGACTTCCAACACCATCTCATGCCAGACCATACCAGACCATCAAAACCCACCCCCTCAGCCCAATCCGGCCATGTCTCCTGCCCCATGTCTCACCAATAATTCCAGGGAAAGCCACCTCTTCGTGTTCAGGCGCAAGGCTGTGAGACATGCAAGGGGGGCACACACACGTTTTGAGAGAGAATCGGGAGTTGGTGTGTGGTGCTCAGGGGGGAGAGAAAAGTGACAGGCTGCCCCAAAGCCAATAGTTGGGTCCGGCACTGAGCTGGTGTGGGAGGGCCGGCTGAAACTAACTAACTTTACCTGTTGTTGTGATCCTCCACACGCAAGACTGAATGACTGACTTAGACAAGCTTCGTAGTTAGTTTGTGCGCTACTGACAAGAAGCCGGAGGGTTTGGTGCGTGCGTGCTGTGGAGGTTGAGGTTGAGGTTGGGTCGTGGTGAGGTGACGGGTGACCACCTCCCTACCCAACCCAAGGACCCAGACTGTGACGGAAGGGGCGGGGGGTTCAAGTCGGTTTTCTTGTTTTTCTTGTCTTGGTATGGTTGCGCAACGGGTCGTTATCGTTTCTTGTTGAGAGGAAGTGTGTGTGCGTGTGTGGTGATGAGGGAGACGCGATACGGGTGGCCTCACCGGATATCGGCAACGGCTTGGCCTTCCCTCGGCTTGCCCTCGCCCGGTCTGCACGGCGCAGATCATCCGGCGGAGCCAGACGCCATGGTTGCAGCCTCCGCGGCCGCGTCGTGCTGATGCCGCTGATCTCGGGGGCTGTGGTGAGATCTGGGTGCCGTCCGTCCGCTCCGGCTTCGTGTGGGGGCGGGCAAGTCGTCGATTCTGCAGGCGAGGTGCAGGCGGGTTGGACAGATGTATGCGTGCGAGATATGAGATATGGCAGGGCCGCTCCGTGATCGGGGGATCGACCTCGCGTCTCCTATCTGCAATATCTGCAGTGGCTGTTTTTTCCTTGTGATGGTTACGTCGAACTGAGACCCTGTCTCGAGCCCTGTGTTTGCTGGCGGTCGAGAGCCCCGTCTCCCCGGAACTGGCATGTCCTGGCTCAAACCTGGTCAACCCCTTGACCACCCATGCATGTGGCCCCTCGCACAACTGCAGCCCGGCGGCTGCTCCCTAATTCCAATATCTTGTTTCCGGGGTTGGCCTTGCTGCGGGCGGCAGATGTGGCTGCTGCTGCTGCTGCCCCCCTGATCGGACACGAAGAAGGTATTGAGAATAGAGGACAACATCCGCTCACTCGCCGCCGGGATGCTGCCATCCCGTCACACATACCTCGGTCGTGTCCAACGATGGAACCATGTGGTCTCGTTCAACGCAACGTACCATGCCTCGTGGATTTGGACCGTAAACGTTGAGCCAAATGAACCCCTTTTCATGTGAATTGGTCACGACATGGGACAGGCGCATCCATGAACCACCTCACACATCGCAAAATCACAAACAAACAGCAGGATAGATGTAAAGATGCATTAATGACCTTCCCTAGCAGTGTTTGAGTACTCTACATGGCGCGAGAAGGCAAAAATCCGTAAGAGTCCGTCCCAAAGAGAGGACTAATGCCCACCCAACCTGTAGCACTCAAATCCGCATGTCCCCAACGCCAAAGGACCTCAGACGAAACCAGACTCCCAATCTACCGACGGTCGATGTTGATGAGTGAGCAAAGGTGCTCAGTGACCGTCCTGATTCGCCGCACCGCCCAACTGAAAACCGAAATTAACTGCAAGTGAGAGCAAAGGAAAAAGAAAAAGAAAGAGAGAAGCGAGCAAGCCATAAGCAGCACCCCAGATCGATGTCTCTGGATGATTATGTTTCTGCCTTTGCCATATCCCCCCCAAGTCCCGGAAAAAAAAAGAAGCGTCCCAACGGGATGTAGTCCTGAATCCCATCCCAATCCTGAGGGGGAAGCTCCAAGAAGGCCACCCAAACCAGTCAGTCGAGTTTCCTCCATCATCCAGCTCCCAAGCTCCATGTTCTCCGTTCCAAGAAGGAGTGTGGTGTTGAGCAAATGATAGCGAAGGGAGGTGAAGCAAGCAGTGGCGCCATAATGAGCTGACTCGCAGAGATTGGTTGCGCGGCTGTTGCTGTGTGGGAAGAGATAATGGAAGTTGGCAAAACGAAATTTGGCTAAGGCGAGATTCGTGAGGGATCTGCTTGCTGGCGCTAGATCCCATCCCAAAGTCTCCGCTGAGAACTGCTGAGTGTGGTGTTGGCTGTCATCTGTCGCTTTCCCGGCGGATATCTGTGCGAATGATCCGTCTCATTGCGGCGGAGATGGGGTGATGGCGAATTGAGAGCAAGAACACTTGTCGAGGAGTGCTCGAGAGAAACCCGACAACCAAGACTCAAAACCCAAGTCAGGCAGAGTCTCCGCTCAGTAGCGCATCACCAGCACACCCGCCTTGAGGATGTTCTTGGTGTCGATCGTAAACCCCTGATCATTGCGCATGGTCACGACCGGGGTCGCGCACAGCTTCACCCGGCAGTACTCGGTCTGCAGCGTGCGGCGGTCGACGCTGCAGTCCAGCGGCTCGTGGGTCTCGACGCTGAACCGGGCGCCGGCGTCGTTCCAGACGTACTGGAACGTCAGGCGCGAGCGGAACAGCTTGCCCGACAGCTCCCAGGCCGACGTGGTGATGGCGAAGAGGTCGTAAAAGGCCTCGTTGGTGACGTTGCTGTTCTTGCGCCGCGCCAGGAAGGGCGCCACCATGGTCTTGAGGTACTGGTGGTGCTGCGTGAGCTTGAAGTTCTTGAACGCCGCCGCGTTGGAGCCCTCGGTCATCTCGCCGACGAGCTGCGCGCGCCGGTCGATGATGACCTGGCGCTCGTACGTCTTGGAGGCTGTGCGTGGTCGGTTAGTAAATGTTGCGAGGGGGGAGCAGGTGTGTTGTGTCACTCACGGTCAATCCGCTTCAGGTCCTCCTCCAGCTTCTCCATCTCCTCGTCAATATCCTCCGAGTAGTCCTTCCAGCCCTCGTAGCTAAAGATGAACACAATAATGTGCTGCAAAACGAGGCGCTGCATGAGGTACGGGCGCGAGTCGCGGTCCTTCAGCAGACGCATCGCATTGTCGCCGCGCTCCGGCTCCTGCGTCGACTGGCAGATGCGGCAGACGTACTCCCACAGGTCGCCGTTGGCCTCGCGACGGATATGCGCCTTCCACTCCTCGTCAAGGGTCGGCGCCTCGTGGAAGTAGGAGGCACAGAAGCCGTAGATGAGCGCGAACAGCGACTGGAACTCATCCGCCCATTTCAGGCACTCGGCGTCCTCGAGGTCGGCCCTCATGAGAGATCCAGCCGCGTTGCGCTTCCGCTCCCTGGGGCTGCCGGTCTCGGTGATGGTGGGCTCACGCGGGGTCCGTCTGGGGCCCGACGAAGGGCGGGACGAAGGGCCGCCCGACTGCCGGCTGGCCGTGTACCCGACGCTGGAGGTAGTGGCGGTTGAGAGACGGCGCAGATGCTGGGGTTGGGTGAGGAACGCAGCGGGTCCAGAGTGGGAGTGTGGGATGGGCTGAAAAGGAGAATAACCACCAGCAACAAGAGGGCCGGCTTGATAGGGATTGCCGCCGTTGTACGCGTTGGAAGGGTTGATATTGGCTGGGGTGGCGTTTCCTGATCGATCAATGGCCAACTGGCCGCCAGTCGTATGGGAGCTGCTCGAGCGGACACTGCCAGGGCCCTTGACGCTCTGCGCGTAACCTTGATCATTGGCAAGCACAAGAGTTTGGCCGCCAAAGGAAGTGGAGGAACGGAGGCGGTCCAGAACGGCAGCCCGCTCCTGGGGATCGCTGTGGACATTGAGCCACAAGTTCCGCTTTCCGTTGACTTGCTCTTGGAGGATCTGCCACCGGCTGTCATTAACAGTGTCCAGAGAAAATCCAGCAGGGAGTGCTTACCGTGCGAGCCATTTCATTCTGGCGAAGTTTCTCCTTGAGAAACTAGAGTTGTCTGTCAGTCACTCATTCTCTCACACGGATGGGGATTTCATGGTTGCATGCCTGGATTGCCCTCATGTCCTCCTCAGTCCGCGATGCCAGGCTCGCCAGGGTCCTCTCTGCGCTCTGGGCGCGCTGCTTGTAGTCGGCAAGATCGCGCTCGAGGTCGCGAATGGTCACCTCCATGCCGCGGATGCGCTCCTGCTCGCCAATGGCCTTCTTGAGCTCGGCGGCCAGCTTGTCCACCGCCTCGTTCATCTTGACAGTGTTGTGGATAAGCTCTTGCACGTCATAGTCAAACGCCATGAGAAATTCCTTGGGCACCGAGGGCTGGTGGTACATGCCCTGACGCAGACCCCAGATGCGCGTCTGGAGATCGCCGGTCTGGTCGCGATGAAACTGACGGAGGAGGTCAGAATGGACGAACGAGACCGAATTGGCAAACAAGATCAAACGGGAAGCGCTTACCTTCTGAGCCGGATGGAGATTCTCCTCGGCCGACTTGAGATTCATGGCTTGCATTGCGCTGATGAAGGAATGGGTGGTCGAGCCCGGGAGAGAAGACCTTGGA
>Ga0247823_10002901_pt1 | contig 14057 bp, 14 predicted proteins | sample 13C_PalmiticAcid_2_FD_192426 | JGI IMG/M metagenome (GOLD analysis project Ga0247823, IMG submission 192426) | Soil microbial communities from agricultural site in Penn Yan, New York, United States - 13C_PalmiticAcid_Day30 | ecosystem: Environmental > Terrestrial > Soil > Agricultural land...
TCTTGTCTTCGTCAGTCTCCGCGGGACCGAGCGGCTTGTTGTAGGCCGGGCCCTTTTCGAGCCGCCCCTCGTCGGAGATCTCTTTCGGCAGCGGCCGCGTCGGCGCCACCGGCGCCATCGCATTCAGCCCGTACAGCTTCGCTTCCGGATAGCAGGCGCAGTTGTGAGGTGGGGCGTAGATCAGGCCGTTGCAGGGAAGCACACCGTACAGGCAGCCGCCGCGGACCCAGTGATGGATGTCCCAGTGTTCCTTGTCGGTATCGACGAACTCGATGCCGGTGCGGGAGGGGATGATGAAGTTATCGGTCGCCTTCGCGATGTAGCAGCGATGGTGAAACCAGTACGTATCGACATCCGGTGCGAACTCCTTTTTCACCTCGCCCGTCCGCGGGTCGCGTCCCGTGAACTTGCCCGTGTCGCGGCCGGTCGTCGTCGGAGCACACCAGACGAGGCCGTTGACCACCATCAAATCCTGCGGCGACTGGTAGCCCGAATTCGGATGGTCAGCCGTCCACAGCGGCTTGCCATCCCCGCCGTTGAAAGCGCTCATCTTCCCTTCACCACCGGCGAAGAGAACCGTGTCTTCATACACCACGAGCCGCGGGCCGAAGTTGAACGTCACCCGCGCCCGGCGATTCACGGGATCCGACGTCCACCTCTGTTCGCCCGTCTTCCGGTCGACCGCCACGATCCGTTCGCCGTCATGGAAGTACGCACGATCGGGCCCGAGAGCCAGCGTCAGCGGCGTCACCCGTGTCCCCTTGGCCCATAGCTGTTTGCCGCTGGCGGCATCGTAGGCCATCAGCACGCGCGAACCTTCATCCCAGGCATAGTCGGTCCGCACGCGCCCCTGGTCGCCCGTGTTGTGCAGCGGAGCGTACTGCTTCAGCTCGTGCTCGCCCTTGTTCGCGACGACGTACAAAACGCCGTTGTCGTACAGCACTTCCTCGCAAGACCCCGAGCCCTCATACGTCCGCAGCGTTTCGCCCGTCGCGGCGTCGATGGCCGTCAACGGAGCCTCGAAGCTCAGCGTGGCGTACACCTCTTTGTCGGTGGAGACGAGCCGCCGCGCGAGCTGCGTCGGTCCGCTCTTCAGCGGCCACAGCTGGTTGTTCCATTCCGTGATGTCCCGCTTCCACAGCACCACGCCGTTGAACGCGTCGCGGGCGATCAGTTTCCACTTCGACGGCAGCTGGATCGAGATCCGGCTCCCTTCATCCATGATGTAGAACATCCGCCCGTTGGTGGACGTCATGGCGCTCATCGAGGCCATGCGGTCGTGATGCCGGGACCACCGCGGCGTGCCGACCCACTGCAGATGCCGCGGTGGGCCGACGACGTCATCGTGCGCGACGGCGTTGCCGCTCGGGTCGTGCAGGTAATGCGACCATTCATCGATCTCCTTCGGCCGGGGCTTCACGACCTTCGTCCACTTTGCATCGGCCGAGGCCCGCCGCATGATCACGCCGTTCGGAACCACGACCCGCAGCAGCTCCTCATCCGTCACGCCCGCATCGCCATCGACGACGAGCAGGTTCACGAGGTTGTCGACGTACGGCAGCGTCGCGCCAGCCAGCCGGTCGATCGCCACCTCGCCATACACGCCGGCCTTCGCAACGTTCGACCGAGCCGCTGTGACTTCGTCGGCTTTGCGCGTCAGTCCCTGGACCTGAAACGAGTCGTTCGCCTTCAGCCCGGCCGTCAGCGAGCCGTTTCCGCAGTTCACGTGGGCGACAAACCCGCCGTGAACGCCCGACTCACTGATCACGGCCGCCGCATCATCGGCCGCGAACGTCGCCGGAATCGCCAGCAGGAAGGAAAACACCGCCGCCACGACGAAGCGGGCGACAATCAGCGAGCAGGAACGAAACATCAACCAGGCCCCTCGAATGGCGTTGGGATCAGCCCGGTCAGTATCGGGAATTGAATTGGCAAAAGCCAACAGAGACGCCGGCGGTCACCCCGCGCCCGAGTTGTTGCCTCTGTTAACGCGTGCACTGCACTGCGGTTTCTCCCATGGCATCGCGACTGGCATGTCGCGCCGGGATGGGAAGCGTGAACGGGCACTTCGATTTTGGCTGGCCCCGCTGGGCCGTGATGTGGATGCTGGCTTTCGCCGTCTTCGGCGCACTCAAGCTGTTGAGTTGGCTCAGCCGGCCGAGTGCTCACATCCCCACGTGGAAGCACTTAGCGTTCCTGCTCGCCTGGCCCGGCATGAACGCGGGAGCGTTCCTCTCCACTCCAGCGGCAAGCGTGGTCCGCGTGACCTCGCGTGAATGGTTCATGGCAACATTCAAAACGTCCCTCGGCGTCTCGCTGACCGTCGCCGCGTTTCATTCAGGATGCCGTCTCCCATCATTCGTCGCCGGCTGGCTTGCCGTGACGGGCCTGGTGCTGACGCTCCACTGCGGATCGTTCCACCTGCTGTCATGCTTCTGGCGCACCTGCGGCCTGCAGGCGACTCCCATCATGAACTCGCCCCTGGCCGCCACGAGCGTCTCCGATTTCTGGAGCCGCCGCTGGAACCTGGCTTTCCGCGATCTCACGAGCCGGTTCGTCGTACGTCCGTTGAGCCGTCCCCAAGGCGCGACCGCGGCGGTGTTCGCCGGGTTCGTCATCAGCGGGCTGATCCACGACCTCGTGATGTCCGTCCCCGCCGGCGGCGGCTACGGAGGCCCGACGCTGTACTTCGTCGGACAGGGAATCGCGACGTGGATCGAACATGCCTCACGCGGCCGCCGCGTCGACCTGTCGACCGGTGTCCCCGGCCGACTCTGGGCCTGGGCCGTCGTCCTCCTCCCGACCCCGCTCCTCCTGCACAAGCCGTTCATCGACCGCGTCATTCTGCCGTTCGTCACGGCCCTTGGAGAACTGTCATGACCTTCGACCTTTCCCGCGCCATCGCCCTCGTCGGAGCCGGCCAGCTCTGCGTCCTCGTCGCCTCGGCGATCGTTCCCGTCCGGCTCGACTGGCAGAAGCGGCTCGCGGAACTTCCGAGACTCGTCCGCCAGATGTACTGGATCTACGGCGGCTACGTCGTGCTGTCGATCATCGCCCTCGGCACGATCTGCCTGCTGCACTCCCACGAACTCGCCAGCGGCACCGGCCTGGCCCGCGCATTCTGCGGCTACGCCTGCCTGTTCTGGCTCGTCCGCCTCAGCCTGCAGCCGTTCCTCGATGCGAAGCCGTTCCTCACCACCTGGTGGCTCACGGCCGGTTACCACCTGCTGACGGTGATGTTCGCAACGTTCGCAATTACGCTCGGCTGGGCGGCATTGCGGTAATGCCGCAAGTCATGCGGCGCAGCCGCCGAGTGAGCGGTCGGCGCTAGCCGCCGGTCGATCATTGCCAGCGATTCAACTTCATCACTGTTCGGCCCCAGCCAGGCACGGCGCTTCACTCGTTCGATTCCGCGGACTCCCATTCCGGCGGTGGACTCCACCCCTCGCCTTTGGGGCGAGGTTTGTACGGGTGGTGAATCTTTGTCGACGGATACACCTTGGGAATCGGAGGAAGCGCCACGTCGTCCGCGTTGATCAAAAGCCCTCCCGACGCCAACTGTTGAAGGACGACCGGATCGATGTCCTTATTGATTGTCCGAAGCTGACCGTCCGCAAAAACGAATTCCGTCTCGTCGCGACCGACATGCCCGTAGCTCCGAGGGCCGGCGTTCAGAGGACTCTCGATGGGTCGCCAAGTCCAGGGACATCCCCAGGGTCGATATTCACCAACGATCTCTCCGGCCAGAAGTGTGTTCCCCAAACCGGACACAACTTCATCGAACCGTAGCGAACTGTTCCGATGCATGAGGTTCGCGTTCACGCCGTATTGAACCAGTCCATAGCCCTCCGCTGTGGTTGTCACGCCGGCGTGCGGGTAGAGCGCGTACGGAACTGACCACCGGCACAACGGCTGATTCCGCGGATGATGCCACGACTTGTTCAGATCCAGATCGTTGTACAACGGCGACGAGTCCAGGTAAGGGAGAAGCGTGGTCACCCAGCCGTGCCGTTCCGTTCCGTCCGGCAGCACCCACCCACCCGGAGGCAGGCGGCCATATGTCGACTCGTAGTTGTGGACTGCCAAACCCCACTGCTTGAGATGCCCACGGGACATCGACTGGCGGGCGGCGTTTCGCGCCCTCTGCACTGCGGGGATCAGGAGTGCCGCAAGCAGAAAGATCACAACGAAGACGACGATCAGTTCAGTTCTGAGCGCCCCCGGACGAATGCCGACGATCTCTCTATCTTTGACGGCCGTCCGCTGCATGTGAATATCTGCGCCCCTTCTCCACACCATTGACCCATGAGGCTTCAACGTCTGCTTACGCCTACATGGCCGGCGGCGTTGGCGCTCCGCGAGCGGAGCGCGGCACGTCAACAACGACATCGACCGGGAACGGACGTCCCCGGGCAATGACAGTTGCATGACGACACACGGCCACAGGGAGCTGACGCCCACCGCTCGCCAACAACCACGAAGTCTCGACTACTTCACCTTCTTCACCGGTGGAATCTTCCACGACCCGTCCAGAATCGAAGGCGGCGTCTCCTTCGGCCAGTACAGCCGCATCATCAGGATGAACTTCCCCTTCGGTGCCGGCAGCCAGTTCGCTTCCTTCTCTTTGCCGGGCGACTCGGCCTGAATCAACAGGTCCAGCGATCCATCCGCGTTGTACACCAGCTTGTCCCGCAGGCTCACCGTGTACTTGTTCAGCGGATTGTCGACGAAGAAGTAGCCCGCGTCGTACATCGTGATCGACCAGAACGCGTTGGCCGGAGGCGTCCGGCCTTTCGCGAAATGCATCACGTACTTGTTCGCCCCATCGAACGGCTTGCCGTCCGAATCGGCCTCTCCGGTCGGATACACGGCGTCCTGCGGCCGGTTCGCACCGAGCCCGACGGCCGTGATGAGCGCCCGCTGCACGTACTCCGTCCCGTAGAGGCCGGTCTGCGTCGTGAACACCCAGCCTCCTTCGTCCACACCCGCCGACTTGAAGTGCCCCATGATCTTCTCGAACGCGACCTTCGGGACATCGGCAATCGCCTTCGCAACCGCCGGATCAGCCTTCGCGGGATCAAACGCCTTCCCCGGCACGAGTCCGATTCGCGCCATCTTCTCCAGGATCGGACCATCCTCCTTTGCCGGCGGATTGTCCTTCATCAGCGTGGTCAGCAACTGAAAATAGGCCGTCGCGCTCAAGCCGTTCACCTGGTCACGAACCGGCGTCTTCCCATCGATGGAGGGATCCACTTTCCCGGCCGGCGGCGTGTAGGGCTTGCCGTACGAGCTCAGCGGCGTGATCTGGAATTTGTCCATCAGGGCGTGCGTCGCCTTGTAGTCCTCCGGCGTTCCGGTGCAGTAAGTCCGACCCAGGATCCACACCATGCTCGTCGGCGATTTGTACTCCGTGACTCCGGCCGGCAGCTTCCCCGTCCAGCCCGGCCCCGTGATGGCATACGCCTGCGCCTTCGTTCCGGTCGTCCGCTTGCCCGGCACCTGGAAGACGTTCGTCCAGCCATCCAGCATCGGCATCAGGAAGTAGCGGTCGTCCATGTCCGGCAGCACGAGGACCGATGGCTCCTTCGAGACGTCCAGCCACGCCGTCGAATACAGCGTGTCGGCATTCGGGGCCGTCACGTCCCTGAACGAGGCATCCGGGTAGGTCCGCATCCGTAGGAACTGCCCCATTGGAGCATGCGTCCCCTCCGGAGCGGCCACGTTCGTCATCACCCGCCGCGTGTACTCCATCGTCACCAGCGGGTAGCCGTAGATGTACGCCTCGACGGCAATCGCCTTCGCCTCTTCCGGCGTGAGCGGCGCGGCCCCCCGAGTCGCGGCCGGTACGAACAACGAGGCCGCGAAGACGCCAAACAGAACCGAAGCCCAGCGAGTTTTGTCCATCTCTAGATCCTCGTGCAGGAGGTTCGACTCAAAAAGGCTCACGTCAACTCAGAGAATCAGCCTAACACGCCACTTGCAGAATTGCTGTTCTGCCAGCATTGGACATTGGACTGAGCAACTCTTGTCCTCCGCGTGAGACGATGCTTTTGGCCCCACAATCCACTGCCTGTCGCCGTTAAGCAGGAGAAACAGCTTCGCACCACAACTGGACGAGGACAGCGCCCGGACTCAATCTCGCTGCTAAACTGCAAATCGAGCCAACTCAGCGAGCACGTTGCCATGTCCACCGTCGTTCAGAATCTGAAGATCGAAGACCTCACCCGCGAACAGAAGCTCAAGCTCATCGAGGAGCTGTGGGACAGTCTCATTCAGGAGGAGACGCCCTTGCCGGTTCCCGACTGGCATCTCGAAGAGTTGGATCGGCGACTCGCACTGTATCGCGACAATCCGACAGCCGGCTCCTCCTGGGAAGAGGTGAAGCAGAGGCTGCTTGACGCCAGATGAGCACTCGAATCGTCATCAATCCGCTGGCAGAGCAGGATCTTCAGGATGCTCGCCGATGGTATGAGCAGGAACAGGCAGGCAGCGGTGAGGGCCTTGTTGCGGAAGTCGAGGCCGTTCTCCGACGAATCGCGGACGCGGCCGGAACGCACGAGCGCATCCGCAGGGATGTGCACCTCATTCTGGTGAAGCGGTACCCCTATGCGATCTACTATCGCATGGAAGGCGAACTCGCGGTTGTGCTCTCGGTGATGCACACGAGCCGAAACCCGAGAGAATGGAAGCGTCGTTTGTGACGGACTGTCCAGTCGAAGATTCGAGTCCTCCCTCGCTGGCAGTCAATGCACCGCTTCGCCCTCGATAACCTCATCAGCCGTCCCGTCCGGGCCATTCTCTCCATCCTCGGCCTGGCAGTTGCCATCGGCGGGATGGTCGGCCTGTTCTCCGTCGCCGGCGGCATCAACGAACTCGTCTCCAGCACGTTCTCGATGATCCCCGGCATCCTCGTCCAGGAACGCGGGGCCCCCATTCCCATCTTCTCGTCACTCCCGGCCGCCTGGCAGAAGGAGATCGAACAGATCGATGGGGTCGCCGTCGTGAACCCCGAGGTCCTCGTCCGGATCAACGTCCTCGAGAACAAGCCCGTCATCAGCCCGCCCCGGTTCCTGCTCGGCTTCGACATCCCTTCCCGCATTCGCCTCAAGGATTCCATCTACGGCGACAAGGTCCTCGAAGGCCGGTTCCTGAACGAACAGGACATCGGCACCACGAATGTTCTCGTCAGCCGGCAGATCGCCGAGGCCGCGGGCCGCAAGCTGGGCGACACGATCCGCGCCAACGGGAACGCGCTGAACATTGTTGGCATCTATGAATGCGGCACGCTGCTGCTCGACTGCAACGTCCTCATCGACATGGACACGCTACGAAGACTCGCCCGCTACGACGAAGGCTCTGTTTCCTGCTACTACGTCGAGACGAAGCCCGGTGCGAAGCAGAAGGACGTCGGCAAGCAGATCGAAACGCTGTTCAAGGGGCGCGATCTCAAACGTCGTCCCGACGATGCATCGAGCGCACTGACAAATCTGCTCTCTGGCCTCGGCCAGACGCTCGGTTTCGGAGTCGCCGCTCCGACGCCACTGGCAAACGCGACGCCGCCAGTCTCAACTCCGACCGATGGCCCGACGGAAGTCACCGCCGCCTCCCCGGTCGAAGTCCGTTCCGCCGACGACTGGGCCGAACGCTTCGAAGAATTCACCAGCGACCTCAACTTCTTCCTCACGCTCATCACCGGGGTCGGCATCACCATCGCCGTTCTCAGCATCGTGAACGTGATGCTGATGAGCGTTACGGAGCGGACGCTCGAGTTCGGCATCCTCCGCGCCAACGGCTGGTCACGACGCAACGTCATGTCGCTCGTCACGCTCGAAAGCGCCGTGCTCGGAATCGTCGGCGGCGTCCTCGGCTCCATCGGCGGCTGGGTCGCCGTGCAGGCCATTAACCGCGCCTTCCCCGAACGGGCTCACCTCCACGCCGGCCTGCTGCTGATCCTCTTTGCCGTCGGCTTCAGCACCCTCCTCGGCATGCTCGGCGGCCTCTATCCCGCCTGGCGGGCCGCGAAGATGTCGCCGATGGATGCGATCCGCCGCGGATGAGTTTTCTCAGCCGGGCTGCGTGTTTTCCGTGAACCTCGCCCACGGCCTGCTGGTCCGTTGCCCTACTCGCTCACCGCGCGTCCCCGTTTCGGGCAATGTTGCTCACTTCGACGCGCGAACAGGACTCGTTGCGCAAGGAGAGGCGCATGTTCGCCTCACAGATTGAACGGCACTTCACGAAGATCGGCGCCCGCGCCCGCATTCATCCCGATACCAGTTCGTGGGACATCGCCATCGATATCCGCAAGGATGGCGACGGCGAATACTTCGACATCGCCCTCGGCCGGAACGACGCCGAGCTCAGCGTGATGGACGTTCAGCCCGGACTGCGTCACCTGCTGTTGATGTCCCGCACTTCCCGCCGCAGCAAGTTTCTCTGCGGACACGATGAACGGCACTGGTTCGTCGCGGCGGTCCCCGAGTCGGCCCCGGTCTCGAATGTGAAGACGGCCTTCGAAGCCCTCAAGCCGCTGCAGATCCGGACGGCGCTCGTTCGTAAGCACGTCCGGCCGAAGGACCGGAACCGTCGCCGGAACGAAGCCTTCCTCCGCCAGGGAGAATGGTTCTTCGTCCCCGCCGACGACACCTACGTCCCGGAGACGCTCATTTTCCGCAACGAGCCGATCAGCCGCGGTCGTGGCAAGCCGCACCTCTGCGAAGAACTCGTTCGCACGGGCGGTGAAGTCGTGTACGTCTGCTCGCAGTACCCGCGCGGCGTCACCTCGAACATCTACCGCAAGCTGATGTCGAAGAAGCCCGAGCTGCGGAGCATGAAGTGGGTGATCCAGCGGCGGAACCCCGAGGTGTTCGTCCGCGGACGTGTCCGTCACTCCGACCACAAGACGATCGAGCTGAACGGCTGGCATCGCGTGTTCATGAACACCGAGAACCAGGCCGCGGCCATGCGGAACGTGGTCTTCCTCGACTGAGCCGACCAGGCGGCGCCGATAACGGGCGCCGCCTAGTCTTTTGTTTTCCGCGACTTCGACTGATCATTCCTGCACAGAGACGCTCGAACGCCTCTTCGACCGATCACCTTGCAGGAAAGTCTCCCATGAAGATTGGTGTCGTCGGCTGCGGATTCGTCGGCTCAACGGCCGCGTATGCCATGGTCATGCAGGGGGTCGGCCGCGAGATCGTCCTCGTTGATCTCAGCCAGACCCGCGCGATCGCCGAAGCGGACGACATCCGCCACGCGGTTCCATTCGCGCATCCGCTCGAAATCCGGGCCGGCAACTACGCCGACCTCGAGGGAAGCCGCGTGGTTGTGATCTGCGCCGGCGTGGGACAGCGGCCCGGAGAGACACGCCTGCAGCTCCTCGCGCGGAACGCGGCCGTGTTCGCGGAAGTCATCCCGCTCGTGCTGCAGCATGCGCCGGACGCCATCCTGGTCGTCGCGACCAACCCGGTCGACGTCATGACTCACCTGGCGGCCCACTTTGCGAAGCAATGCGGCATCGGTGCCTCACGCGTCCTCGGTTCCGGAACGACGCTCGACACCGCCCGCTTCCGCAGCCTCCTTGGAACGCATTGCGGCGTCGATGCGCATCACGTGCATGCATACGTCTGCGGCGAGCATGGCGATTCGGAAGTCCTGACGTGGTCGCTGGTCACGATCGGCGGCATGCCGCTTCAGGAGTTTGTCCGTCGCCGCGGCGTCGAACTGGGTGACGACGATCGCCGGAAGATTGATGAAGGCGTCCGCCGCGCCGCGTACACGATCATCACCGGAAAGGGGGCCACCTACTACGGCATCGGCAGTGCGCTCAGCCGGATTGTCGATGTGATCCTGCACGACCAGCGGGCCATTCTGACCGTCTGCACGCCCACTCCCCTGGTGGCCGGTGTGCATGATGTCACGGTCTCGATGCCGCGACTGGTGGGCGGAGACGGGGTGCTTGCCAGTTTCGAGCCGCCGCTTGATTCCAACGAACAACGCGATCTCGCCCGCAGCGCCGGCGTGATTCGCGAAGCCCTCGATTCGCTGGATGTCCTGAAGAGCTGAGTGGCCCGTACGCGGTCGATGGGCCCCGGATTCGTTGGGCTGTTGACCGGCCAACGTATACTTGCCACACCGCCCCCAACGTCTGGCTTTGGAACCGATCCCATGGACTACCAGCCCTCCATCGAACTCCTCGAAGCGACTCATCGCTTCCCGGGTCCGTTCATGTTCAAAGTCGTCGGCCGCAACGAAGACCAGTTCGCCGCCCGCGTCCTGGCGGCCGTGCGCACGCAGCTCGGTCAGGAGAACGAGCCGGCGTTCTCCATCCGCAAGACCGCCAACGGCGTCCACACCTGCGTCACCATCGAGCCCGAGGTCCCGAGCGCCGCGGCGGTGGTTGAGATCTACACGCACCTCCGCACCGTGGACGGCGTCATGATGCTGTTCTGAGCCGACGCCGCGAGCTTGTGATCCGTGTGGCAGCGCAGAGAGCCCGTCTGTGCTGCCGCGCTCACGAGCCCGGCACAAGTTGCTCAGCCGTCCAGCCAGCGGCAGGCGTCTTTCGCGTGATACGTCAGGATCATGTCGGCCCCCGCCCGGCGGATGCTCGTGAGAATCTCCATCGTCACGCGTTGTTCATCGATCCAGCCGTTCGCCGCGGCCGCTTTCACCATCGCGTACTCGCCACTGACGTTGTAGGCCCCGAGCGGAATGTCGGGATGGGCCTGTTTGACGCGGCGGATCACGTCGAGATAGCTCAAGGCCGGTTTGACCATCAGCAGGTCAGCCCCCTCCGCCACATCAAGTGCGACCTCGCGCAGCGCCTCGGCCCCGTTGGCCGGATCCATCTGATACGACCGGCGGTCTCCAAACTGCGGAGTGCTCTCGGCCGCCTCGCGAAACGGACCGTAAAACCCGGAGGCGTACTTGGCCGCGTAGCTCATGATCGGCACATGCGTCAGGCCCGCGCCATCAAGCCCCGTGCGCAGCGCCTGGATCATTCCGTCCATCATGCCGCTGGGAGCAATCAGGTCCGCGCCGGCTTTGGCGACACTCACCGCTTCCTTCACCAGCAGCGGCAGGGTGGCATCGTTATCAACGTCGATCCGGCCGGCCGAGTCATTGATCACGCCGCAATGCCCGTGGTCGGTGAACTCACACAGGCAGACGTCCGCCATCAGCAGCGTCTTCGTACCGGTCTCCTTCAGAGCCTGGAGCGCCTGCTGCACAATGCCGTCCGCGGCATAGGCCCCGCTGCCGTGGGCATCCTTGTGATCGGGAATGCCGAACAGGATGACCGCCGGGATTCCCAGCGACTCGATCTCCTTGATCTCGGCCGGAAGCTGATCGACCGACAGCTGAAACTGCCCCGGCATCGACTTGATCGGCAGTCGCTGGTTCTTGCCGGCTTTGACGAACAGCGGCAGGATGAAGTTCGCCGGCGTGAGCCGTGTCTCGCGAACCAGTTCACGCATCTGGGGATGCATGCGGAGCCGGCGAAGTCGGGTATTGGGAAACATCGCGGTGCGGTGATGATCACTCTCGGGGCAATTCGGACCGCTCGTTGAAGCGGGTTCCGTATCATACACCGCAAGCCACCAAACGTACGGCCAGCTCCGACGGAGAAAGCACGCAACGTCGATCAGGGGGCGTTCAATCGCCTCACCGACCGAGCGAATTGACTTCGAACACCACCTCGTCCAGGGGCTTCATGTTTCGGTGATGTCCGGCGGGCTTGATGCTGAAGACCCGCAGGTCGGTGAACGGGTGATATTCCCGGCCGCTCTCCACCTTCGCCTGGATGAATTTGCGCCGCGTCTGCTTTGCGGTGAGCAGAGTCGCTCGCGCGAGTCCCGTCACCATGTAGACCGTCAGGTAGTGCGGACGGCCGGGATTGATCTTGTGAATCGGCGGGTCGGTCTTCCAGCTGGCGACGTCGAACCAGGCCCGATCGCCGCGATCCTCCGTGCCGCCACGCAGATCGTCGATCTTGAAGTACCAATCTAAGATATCAGCCATCGCCCGGTTCCCTTTGCTTTCCAATGTGTTTGAGGTGAGGAAAGCCTCCAGACGGAATCGCGGACGGAATGTCACAGAAGAAAATCGCTGAACGGCCCGCTTGACGCCTGAGAACGCTGCCTGGCCTCGTCTCCACGTCGCCGCACGTCCTACAAAAAAAGCAACCCGGCCGTTTGAACGACCGGGATGCCTGGAGTGACAGATTGATCAGTCGCGAAATTACTTCGCGGCGGCTTCGTCTTCCTTCTTCTTGCCGACCACTTCCGGCTCGATCGCGGCGGCTGCCGGAGCGGCTTCTTCAGCCTTCGGCATCACGCAGTGGACAATCACCGAATCGGCCGCGTTCTTGATCTTCAGCGAGGGCGGCAGATCGGTCAGGTCGCGGACATGGATCGACTGACCCACTTCGAGCGTCGCGATGCGGACGGCGATTTCGTCCGGCACTTCGATGGCCAGGCAGTCGACGTGCAGGGAGTGCAGCGGCTGCTCGAGGATTCCGCCAGCCTGGAGACCGGCGGCCGTTCCCTTCAGGTGAATCGGGACGTCCACCAGGATCCGCTGCGTCGCGTCGATCCGCAGGAAATCCATGTGGATCAGGTGCTTGCTGAAGGTGTCCCACTGCACATCGCGGAGCAGGGCCTTCTCGGTCGTGCCGTCGATCTCGAGGTCGACGACCTTGTGGCCGCTCATCACCAGCGGGCGGGCGGTCTCGGCCGGAACCGAAATCTTCACCGGGTCCTGTCCGTGACCGTAGACGTTGGCCGGAACGATTCCCTGCAGCCGGAGACGGTTGCAGTGGGCAGAACCGGACTTTTCACGCTTCTGAGCGGCAAGCTTGGTGGCGGTCGACATGACAAAACACGCTTCGATGATTCGCAAATGGACCGGCGCTCAAATGCGCCGGGCGCGCCGGGCGAAGAAACGTCCTCTTCGCGTCACGGCCGCCAGAGACCCCGGGGGCTGCCCGAGGTCGAAACCGCGAGAAATACCAAACCGGGAGAATGATCGCAACGGACGCCGCCGGAAAAACAGGGGTCGGGGCGATGGAAGGCTTGGTCGCGACGTTTGTCCGCCTCGCCGCAGTCCAATTTGGCTTCCCGGATTTCTCGGCGGCCGGCGTTAAAGAACGCTGAAGCGGCCATCACGCCCTTCTCAGGCCCCGGGCCTGCTCCCTAAACGCTTCGTGTGGCGACTGTTATGGTGCTCGATAACCGGAGGCTCCGGCCGTTCTCGACCGGCAAATTCCTGAATCTGTCAGTATTTTCCCTGAATTCAGGAATTTCGCGTCAGGTCCAGCGAGTCTCCTCGTGTCTCCCAACGGAGCCGTGCATGATCATGACGCTGCCCGAAACACGCCCTTCGCTGCTGGTGCGCCTGCACGACCCGGCGAATGACGACGCCTGGAGGGAGTTCATCAGGATCTATGAGCCTGCAGTGTATCGCTTTGCGCGCAGGCGCGGCCTCCAGAATGCAGACGCGGTCGAACTGACGCAGGAAGTCCTGGCCCGTGTCGTCCGCAGCATCCCCGGATGGGACACTTCCCGCTCGAAGGGCTCCTTCCGCTCGTGGCTGTTCGCAGTCGCCCGCTCCCGGTTGATTGACGCCTGGCGGGCCAATGCGCGATCCCAGGCTGCCTTGGGTGAGCCGCTCGGCTCGGCCCCGCTCGGAAAAGTCGCCGACGCGAACGACACGGACGCATTGAGCTTCGAACTGCGTAAAGAGATGATTCGGGTGGCCGCCGAATCCATCCGCCCGGAGTTCCATCCCAGCACCTGGGATGCCTTCGTCCGGACCGCCATCACTGGCGAATCGATTGCCGAAGTCGCGACGCAGCTCAAGCTGTCCGCCGGAGCGGTTTATGCCGCCCGGAGCCGTGTCCTGGCACGGCTCCGCGAAGTCGTCCGCCGCACCTGGGACGACTTCGAAGCCTCCAACGAGGTTCAAGAATGAGCACGCTTCTGACATGCGACCAGACCCGCCTCAAGAACTTCCTGCTCGGGGAGCTCAGCGACCATGAGGAGGCGGAACTCATCGCCCAC
>Ga0247823_10002902_pt1 | contig 14055 bp, 13 predicted proteins | sample 13C_PalmiticAcid_2_FD_192426 | JGI IMG/M metagenome (GOLD analysis project Ga0247823, IMG submission 192426) | Soil microbial communities from agricultural site in Penn Yan, New York, United States - 13C_PalmiticAcid_Day30 | ecosystem: Environmental > Terrestrial > Soil > Agricultural land...
AGGATCGACAGCACGCTGTAGCCGAGCGTGGTGGCGGCGAGCAGCACGCCGAACCACACGAGCACGTCGGCGCCCGACGCGGACACCGGCGGCACCATCAACCCCCGGAACGCGAGCGCGAGCAGCATCGCGAAGACGCCCGCGGTCATCCAGGCGCTGGCCGGCGGCCGGGCGAGCACGCGGTCGGCCCAGCGGCCGATCCACGGGTCGACGAATGCGTCGAGAAGACGCACGCCCAGCAGCACCGCGCCGAGCACCGCGAGCGGCACACCGAAGCGGTCGGCGTAGTGGTTCGGCACGATGACGTACAGCGGCAGGGCCACGAACGCGAGGGGCAGGCCGAGGCCGCCGTACCGCAGGCCATCGGTCCAGCGGCCGGTCCAGGTGGTGGTCATCGCGGGCCCCCGATGAGGTCGCGGCGCAGGACCGGCGCCGACGTGCGCGGGGACAACCAGATGCCGAAGAACCGGTCCGCGAACTCGGGGTCGTTCACCTCCCGGCGCAGCCTGCCGTTGACGAAGAACCGGGCGCTCTCGCGCGGCCGCAGCACGCCCGTGATGCGGTCGCCCTTGACGACGTCGGGGAAGGCTGCCGTCATCTCGGCGAGCCAGCCATCGGCCTTCGCCGCCGGCACGTCGCCCACCCGGCGCATCTCGTCGAGCGAGGCTTCGGCGATGCCTTGGCCGGAGAGGGCACGTGCGTACTGCAGTTCGAGCGCGAGCGGCTGGCGCTGGAAGCCGGTGGCGTCGAAGCCGGGGCGGGTCCACAGCCGGGCATCGCAGATCAGGAGGCCGAAGTGCCGCATGCGGCCGCTGCCCTGCAGGCGGGCGCCGGGGAGTTCGGCGGCGACCTCGTCCGGCACCTGCGGCTGGGCCATGGCGCGGCTGGCGGCAGCCGACGCGGCGACGATCAGCAGGGCGCGGCGGGTGGCCATGGCCTCATGCCCGCTGCAGGGTGAACTGCCAGACGCCGGTATTGCCGGTGGCGAACGCGGCTTCGCAATAGGCGAGGTAGAACTCCCAGGTGTGCATGAACCGCGTGTCGAACCCGAGCGAACGCACCTCGGCCTCGTGGTCGAGGAATTGCAGCCGCCAGCGGCGCAGCGTCTCGGCGTAGTCGGCGCCGAACGGCAATTCGTTGACCACCTCCAGGCCTGCGCGCGCGGCGGCGGCGTGGAACTCGGAGCGGCTCGGGAGCAGTCCGCCCGGGAAGATGTACTGCTGGATGAAGTCGGTGGACGTCACGTAGCGGTCGAACAGGTCGTCGCGGATCGTGATGGTCTGGATGCAGGCGCGGCCACCCGGCTTGAGCTGGCGCTGCAGCATGGCGAACCAGCCGTCCCAGTACTCGCGGCCCACGGCCTCGAACATCTCGATCGACACCACGGCGTCGAACGGGCCGTCGGCGATGTCGCGGTAGTCCTGGTAGCGCAGTTCGCCGGCGAGGCCCTGCCGGGCGAGCCGCTGCTGGCCGAACGCGAGCTGTTCGGTGGACAGCGTGACCCCGGTGACCTCGGCGCCGAACTCGCGCGCGGCGCATTCGGCGAGCGCGCCCCAGCCGCAACCCACCTCGAGCACGCGCGCACCCGGCGCCGCGCCACATTCGACGAGCGCACGCCGCACCTTCGCCCATTGCGCGTCGACCATCGGGCGGTCGAGGTCGCCGTCGAACCAGGCGCTCGAGTAGTTCATCGTGGGGTCGAGCCACAGCGTGTAGAACGCGTTGCCGAGGTCGTAGTGGGCGTGGATGTTGCGTTTGCTGCCCGCGCGGGAATTGCGCTGCAGCAGGTGCCGGAGCCGGTGCAGCAGCGCACCCCACCACGAGCCGTACACGACGGAGCCGATGGCCTCGCGGTTGGCGGCCAGCAGCGTCATCAACGCGACGAGGTCGGGCGACGACCAGTCGCCTGCGATGAAACTCTCGGCGAAGCCGATGTCGCCGGAACGCAGGGCGGCGCTGCACGCGTTCCAGTTGCGCAGCCGGATCGCCGCGCGGGGTGCATCGGCGCTCGCCTGGCCGAAGTGGCGGTGGCTGCCGTCCGGCAGCTGCACGTCGAGGGTGCCGCGGGGCAGGTTCTTCAACAGGGCGAACACGGCCCGCGCCGCGGCCGGCGCGGCCTGCGGCAGGTGGGACGGGAACGCGGTCGATCGGGTGCTGGTGTCCATCGGTCGGCGGCCTGGTGTTCAGTGGGTGACGAAGGCCTTCGGGGCCTCGGGCTTGCGGAAGAACGGCACCCGCTTCGCCCACAGGCGCAGGGCCTGCCAATGGATGCGCGCGATCACGCCGAAGGTCATCAGCGGCATGCCGAAGAAGGCCGCGCGGAGGCAACGCGTGTCGAGCGGCTCGAGGCGTCCCGACACGCTGGTCTGCAGCAGGGCGCCCTGTTCGTCGTCGTGGTCGATGCGGACCACGGTGCGGCCGTCGCCGGTGCGCATGAACCGGAACCGGTAGGTGCCCGCCACGCTGCAGAACGGCGAGACGTGGAACACCTTCGTGGCCTGCAGCTCGCGGCCGAACGCGAGGCCGGGCCCGGTCAGGAGGTAGCAGTGGCGTTCGCCGAACGTGTTGTTGACCTCGACCACCACGGCGGCGAGCGTGTCGTCCGCGCGGTGGCAGTACCAGAAGCTCACCGGCTTGAACGTGTGGCCCAGCACCCGCGGGTAGCAGTGCAGCCACACCTCGCCCGTGGCGTCGGCGATGCCTTCGCGGGCGAGCAGGTCGTCGAGCCAGGCGAGGCTGTCGCCGCGGCCGTCGCCGTGGTCGCGGTCGTGGAAGCTGACGAGGCCGAAGCGGTTGCGGGGCAGGTGCGGCGACGGATGCTCGCGCAGGCTGCGCATCGGCAGCATCAGGAAGTACGTGGGGTAGGCGAAGCGGTTCGGCACGGGCCGCAGGCGGGTGTGCCGCACCTGGCCGCGGCCCAGCAGCGGCCCGGCGTTCATGCCGCGGCCTCCATCGCGGGCCGCTGGCCCCAAGCGCGCCGCAGCCCGTCGACCACCGCGAGGCCCGACATCAGGCCGTCCTCGTGGAAGCCGTAGCGGGTCCACGCGCCGCAGAACCACGTGCGCTGGCGACCCTGCAAGTCGGGCACCCGCCGCTGCGCGGCGATGGCGGCCTGGTCGAACACCGGGTGGGCGTAGTCGATGGTTCGGTGGACGAGGTGGGCGGCCGGCGCCGTCACCGGATTGAGCGAGACGATGACGGGGGTGTCGACGGGCAGCGGCTGCAGCCGGTTCAGCAGGTAGTGCAGGCAGACCGACGCGTGTTCGCGCGACAGGTCGGGCGCACGTTCGTAGTTCCACGCCGCCCACGCGAGCTGGCGCCGCGGCAGCACGGCCGTGTCGGTGTGGAGCACGGCGCGGTTGCGGTGGTAGCGGATGGCGCCGAGCACCACGCGCTCCTCGGCGGTGGGGTCGGCCAGCAGCTTCAGCGACTGGTCGCTGTGGCACGCGAGCACCACGTCGTCGAAACGCTCGGAGCCGTGATCGGTGGCCACGAGCACGCCGTCGGCGAGGCGCCGCACCTGGCGCACGGGCGTGGCGAGTCGCGTGTCGCCGATGGCGGGCAGCATGCGGCGCACGTACTCGCGCGCGCCGCCCACCACGGTGAACCAGCGGGGCCGGTCGCGCACCTGGATCAGGCCGTGGTTGTGGCAGAACCGGATCATCGTGGCGATGGGGAACTGCAGCATCTGGTCGGTGGGGCAGGACCAGATGCACGCCACCATCGGCAGGAAGTAGCCGTCGCGGAAGGTGTCGGAGAAGCCGTGGGCGCGCAGGAATGCACCGATGGGCTGTTGCAGCGCCGCGTCTTCCCCGCGTTCGGCGAGGCCGGTGCACAGGCGGTTGAAGCGGGCGATGTCGAACAGCATGCGCCAGAACCCGGGGCGCAGCAGGTTGCCGCGCTGGGCGAACACGGTGTTCAGGTCGGAGCCGCTCCACTCCAGGTCGTCGGCCGGGGCCTTCACCGAGAACGACATGTCGCTCGCCGCCGTCTCGACCCCGAGTTCGGCGAAGAGCCGGATCAGCTGGGGGTAGGTGCGTTCGTTGAAGACGAGGAAGCCGGTGTCGACGCCGAAGGTGGTGCCGCCGAGCGTGAGGTCGACCGTGTTCGTGTGGCCGCCGAAGTGCGGGCCGGCCTCGAACAGCGTGACCCGGGCGTCAGGCGCGAGCCGGAAGGCCGCCGACAGGCCGGCGATGCCGGAGCCCACGACGGCGACACGGCGGGTCATGTCGACCCCCGCCGGTCAGGAAGAAAGATTGCCGCACAGCGCCCCAGGATGAAGTAGGGAGGGAGGAGGGAGGAGGAAAACCATCCAGGGATTGCAGTCGGTGGAACCGAACGGCTGTGCGGCAGGAAAAGGGAGGCGGTGACCCGGCGGGGCCGGGGCGCTCGTGCCTTTTCGATGCGATGGGTCGGGCTGAGTTCCGTCACGCCCGCACGAATTTGCACATCGCGCCGCGGCAGGGGCGTCGGAAGCGTGCAAGAACCGGCAGGGGCATGATGTGAACTCATTGGTCACAAATATAACCCATGAGTCTTCATTTTGCATCCAGAAGTTTTTCCACCGCCGAAACGAAGGCCGGATCGCTCGGTTTCGTCGTGCTGCCGAAGCTCTGCACCGTCTGGCCGTCGCGGGCGATCACGTACTTGTGGAAGTTCCAGCGGGGCGTGGAGCCGGTCTTGGCCTTCAGGTCGGCGAACAGCGGGTTCAGCGGGTCGCCGGCGACGCGGCTCTTCACGAACATCGGGAACTTGACCCCGAAGGTGTTCTCGCAGAAGTCGGCGATCTCCTTGTTGGAGCCGGGCTCCTGGCTGCCGAAGTCGTTCGACGGGAAGCCGAGCACGACGAGCCCGCGCGGGCCGTACTTCTCGTTCAGGGCCTCGAGGTCCTTGTACTGGGGCGTGAAGCCGCAGAAGCTCGCCGTGTTCACCACGACGACGACCTTGCCGGCGTACTGGCACAGGTTCTGCGGTTTTTCGTCCTGCAGGCGCGGCACCTGGCGGTCGAGCAGGGCGGGGCAGGCGGCGTGGGCGCCAGCGGCACCGAGCGACAGGGCGGCCCACAGCAGGCAGCGGGAAAGGAATCGGGCGGTCATGAGGGTCTCCGGCAGCGGGGGAAAAACAATCAGGATGCCACTTCGCCGCGCCCGTTGCCCGCGAGGGAAAATGAACGCCGGATGACCGATGTCCTTGACAAGTCCGGGGCAGCCCCGAACTGTCATGGAGGCACGTCTAGAATGCTGCACCCTCACCTTGGGCCGAACCATGCTGTATCCCGAACTCTTCAAACAACTCGAAGCCGTCCGTTGGAACATGGACACCGACATCCCCTGGGATCAGTTCGATGGCAGCCAGCTCAGCGAAGAGCAGGCGCAGACCATCAAGATGAACGCGATCACGGAGTGGTCGGCCCTGCCCGCCACGGAAATGTTCCTGCGCGACAACCGTGACGACAGCGATTTCTCGGCGTTCATGAGCGTCTGGTTCTTCGAGGAACAGAAGCACTCGCTGGTGCTGATGGAGTACCTGCGCCGCTTCCGTCCCGACCTGGTGCCCACCGAGGCCGAACTGCACGAGGTGCGCTTCGAGTTCGACCCGGCCCCGGCGCTCGAGACGCTGATGCTGCACTTCTGCGGCGAGATCCGCCTGAACCACTGGTACCGCCGTGCCGCCGAATGGCACTCGGAGCCGGTCATCAAGGCCATCTACGAGACGCTCGCCCGCGACGAGGCCCGCCATGGCGGCGCCTACCTGCGCTACATGAAGCGTGCGATGCAGAAGTTCGGCGACGAGGCCCGTGCCGCGTTCGCGAAGGTGGGCGTGCTGATGGCCAGCGCCCGCCGCACCGCCCAGGCGCTGCACCCCACGAACCTGCACGTGAACGAAAAGCTGTTCCCGCGCGACACCATCCAGAGCCGCCTGCCCGACCCGCAGTGGCTCGAGCAGTGGCTCGACAAGCAGATCCAGTTCGACGCCGTGTGGGAAACGAAGGTCGTCGACCGCATCCTGCACAACATGAGCCTGCTGCTCGAACGCAGCTTCGCGAGCGTCCAGGAACTCAACCGCTACCGCAAGGAAGTGACCGCCAAGGCGCTGGCCGCCGCGAACGGCCGGTCCGCTTCGGGCGACGCGCAACCTGCCTGACGTGTCGTCGTTCCTCGACAAGCTGTGCGCGCCTGACGACCTGCCCGCGCGGGTCGCGGCGCTGCCGCAGCCGGTGGTGTTCACCAACGGCGTGTTCGACATCCTGCACCGCGGCCATGTGAGCTACCTGGCCCAGGCCCGCGCGCTCGGCGGCAGCCTGGTGCTGGGCCTCAACAGCGACCAGTCCGCGCGCCAGCTGGGCAAGGGCCCCGACCGCCCGCTCAACGCCGAGGCCGACCGCGCCTGCGTGCTGGCCGCGCTCGAGAGCGTGAGCCTCGTGGTGCTGTTCGACGAGAAGACCCCGGTCGAGCTGCTCAAGCGCGTGCGGCCGCAGCTGTACGTGAAGGGCGGCGACTACGACATCGAGTCGCTCGAGGAGACGAAGTGGGTGCGCAGCTGGGGCGGCGACGCCCGGGCGCTGTCCTTCGTCGACGGCTACTCGACCACGTCGCTCGTGCGCCGCATCCGCGGCTGACGATTGACGAGCGCGATGCCGGCGACCACGCCGCCGAGCGCCACCAGCAGCCGCACCGTCACCGGCTCGCCCAGCAGCACCACCCCCAGCAGCAGCCCGAACACCGGCGTCAGCAGCGTGAAGGCCGACAGCTGCGTGGCGCGGTAGTGCCGCACCAGCCAGAACCACACGAGGTAGCTGGCGAACACCACGATCACGACCTGGAACGCCAGCGAGGTCCAGGCGAGCGGCGACAGCGACACGGTCCAGCGGTCGCCCTGCCACCACGAGCCCAGGGCCAGCAGCGCGCCCGACACGCCCAGCTGCCACGCGAGTGTCTTCTCGGGTGGTGCGGACGCGAGGCGCGATGCGCGGATCACGAGTGTGGTGGCGCCCCACAGCACGGCGGCGACCACGCCGAGCGTGTCCCCGAGCCACTGTCGCGGCCCCGCGGCGGGCTGGGTGAAGCCTTCGGCGAACGCGAAGGCCACGCCCGAGAACGCGAGCAGCAGGCCCGCGAGCTGCGTGCGCGTGAGGCGCTCCGCGCGCGAGACGAACGGCATGCCCAGCGCCACCACGAACGGCGCGAGGTAGATGAACACGATCATGCGCGACGCGGTGGTGTACTGCAGCCCGAGGAACACGCACGCGAACTCCGCGCCGAAGAGCGTGCCCGCGGCGAGGCCGCCGGCCAGCGTGCCGTCGCGCGCGCCCATCGGGATGCCCCGCCACCGCGCCCACGCGAGCACGAGCACCACGCCCAGCAGCGAACGCAGCGCGGCCTGCACGAGCGGCGGCACTTCGCCGACGATGGCCTTCACCGCGACCTGGTTCAGCCCCCACAGGAAGCTGCAGCCGATGACCAGCACGACGGCCAGCCGGTCGAGGTGGGGATGGCGGTCAGGCACGGTGCGACCTCGCTTCGAGGGCGGCCGCGGCCAGCCCGCACAGCAGCCCGGCCACCGCGCCGGTGAGGTGGGCGATGGGGGCGACGGGGATGTCCCACTGCGGCGACACCTGCACCGCGGCGCGCCACGGCGTCTCGGACAGCACCTTCGCGGCGACCGCCACGAGCGTGGCCACGCCGATCCAGCGGTGCAGTCCGGTGCGGTGGACGGCGAGCTGCACGGCCGCCACGGCGACCCCGGCATGGAGCAGCCCGGACAGCCCGCCGTAGTGGCGCAGCTCGGGCATGCTCAGCAGGCCGAGGTGGGTCAGGGGCCACGCGGCGAACCACGCGGCGGTGGCGCGCGCCGGCATCTCGCCGGAGACGCCGAAGGCCGCGATGAGTGCCGTGGCCGCGAGGTTGCCCCACAGGTGCATGGGGCTCAGGTGCACGAAGGCGGCGGTCCACCAGCGCCAGGGCTCGGCGACCCAGCGCGCGGGCTGCCAGTCGATGGCCATGGGCCCCACCAGCGCGGGCGCGAGCAGCGCACCGGCCGCGAGCACCACGGCCAGCGCCACCCAGGTCACCCCGGGGGTTCGCAGGTGCACGGTGGGCATCAGGCCGCGGGCGGGAAGACCGCGGCCCACAGCGCCAGCACGGCGTCGCGTTCGGCGGCCAGCAGGCTGGCCTCGAACTGCGTGGGCTTTTCGTCGAGCCGCGCCCGGTGCTGCGCGCGGCGCAGTTCGCGGTACGCGTTGGCGGCGTCGCGGCCCACTCCGGCGGGCAGCAGCCCGCAGGCCTCGGCGCGCTGCAGCAGCGCGATGTTGCCGACGTTGTCCTGCAGCTCGGGATGGTTCGCGCTTTCGGCGAGCACCAGCACCTGCACCGCGAACTCCACGTCCATCATGCCGCCGGGGCTGTGCTTGACGTCGAAGAGGCCCGGCTTGACCGCGTGGGCCGACCGCACCTTCTCGCGCATGGCCGCCACCTCGTTGCGCAGCGCCGCGGGGTCGCGCGGGGCGCACAGCACGGCGCGGCGCACGGACTCGAAGCGCGGTGTCAGCGAGGTGTCGCCGGCGGCGAGGCGCGCGCGCGTGACGGCCTGGTGTTCCCAGGTCCACGCGGTGTTGCTGCCCCGGCCCACCTGGTAGTTCTCGTAGGACTGCAGCGACGTGACGAGCAGGCCCGAGTTGCCGTTGGGCCGCAGCGCGGTGTCGATGTCGAACAGTTCGCCGGCCGCCGTGCGCGTGGTGAGCCAGTTGATCAGCTTGCGCACGAACGCGGTGTAGATCTCGGGCACGCGGTCGCGGTCGGGTTCGTCGGCGTCGTCGAACAGGAAGACCACGTCGAGGTCGCTGCCGTAGCCCAGCTCCTTGCCGCCGAGCTTGCCGTAGGCGATGACCGCGAACACCGGGTTGTCGCGGTGGCGCTGGCGCAGGTGCATCCAGGCCCAGCGCACGGCGCAGCCGAGCGTGGCGTCGGCCAGCGCCGAGAGGTCGTCGGCCACCTGTTCGACGGTGATGTGGCCCTCGACGTCGCGCACCAGTGTGCGGAAGACCTCGGCGTGGTGGGCACGGCGCAGCGTGTCGAGCAGCGATTCTTCGTCGGCCTGGTTGAAGCGGGCCCAGGCCACGTGGCGGGCTTCCAGGTCGGCGATGTAGCTGTCGCGCTCGAAGCGGCCGTGCAGCAGGCGTTCGTCGGCCAGCTCGTCGATGACGCCCGGGTGGCGCATCAGGAACTGCGCCGGCCAGCGGGCGAGGCCCAGCAGGCGCAGCAGCCGCACCTGCACCTCGGGGCGTTCGACCAGCAGGGCGAGGTAGCTCTCGCGGCGCAGCAGCGGCTCGAGCCAGTCGATGAAGCGGGTGGCGGCCTCGAGGCTGCAGGTGCCGGCGGTGACGGACTGCGCGGCGCGCAGCACGAGGCGTGCGAGGCGCTGCTTGCTCTCGTCGCGCAGCAGGCGGACGCGCGGGTGGTCGATCCACGGGCGCACGCGGTCGGCCAGCGGCCCGGGCAGCTGCTCGAGGAAGTCGTCGCTGTCGATCAGCTGCGGCGCGGGCCGGCAGCTCTTGCCCTTGCAGCTGCCGTTGCCGCCGCCCGCGGGGGCCTGGCCGTCGTGCAGCAGCGCGTCGAATTCCATCGCGACGAACTCGCGGGTCTCGCAGAGCGTGTCGAGCAGCTCGCAGGCGTCGGTGTCGCAGGCCGCGAGGCCCATGCTGGCGGAGATCCAGGCGAGGTCGCCGTCGGCCGTGGGCAGCAGGTGGGTCTGCTGGTCGTCGAGGAACTGGATGCGGTGCTCGATGCGCCGCAGGAAGGTGTAGGCCTCGGCGAGGCGTTCCGCGCTGGCCGGCTTCATCAGGCCGCCGGCGGTGAGCCGCTGCAGCGCCTTCAGCGTGGACCGCGTGCGGATCTCGGGGAACTGGCCACCGCGCACGACGAGCAGCAGCTGCACGATGAACTCGATCTCGCGGATGCCGCCGCGCGAGAGCTTCACGTCGTTCGCACGCTCCGGGCGGCCGGCGGCGCGGCGCTGGGCCTCGTCGCGCACCTTGCGGTGCAGCTGGCGCAGGCCCTCGAACACGCCGTAGTCGAGGTACTTGCGGTAGACGAACGCGGTGACGGTGTCGCGCAGCGCGATGGCCCGGCCGGTGCGCAGGCTGGAGAACGGCGCCACCACGCGGCTCTTGAGCCACGCGAAACGCTCCCACTCGCGGCCCTGCACGAGGAAGTACTCCTCGAGCATGGACAGGCTCACGACGGGCGGGCCCGAGTTGCCGTTGGGCCGCAGCGCCAGGTCGACGCGGAACACGTTGCCGTCTTCGGTGACGTCGCCGATGAGGGCGTACAGGCTGCGGGCCACCTCGCTGAAGTACTCGTGGGCGGTGACGGACTTCGGGCCGGTGGTCTGGCCGGCGTCTTCGTAGACGTAGATCAGGTCGATGTCGGACGAGACGTTCAGCTCGTGCGCGCCGAGCTTGCCCATGCCGACGACCCAGAACTCGATGCGTTCGCCGGCCTCGTTCAGCGGCGGGCCGAAGCGGGCGTCCTGGTCGGCGCAGGCCTGCACGACGGCGCGGTCGAGGGTGACCTCGGCCAGGTTCGTCATCGCGCGGGTGATGTCTTCCATGGCCGCGTTCTGCTCGATGTCGAGCACGGCGAGCCGCTCCAGCACGAGGTGGCGGGCCACGCGCATGGCGCTCGGCAGGGCGCGGCCGCGCGCGAGCAGCGTGTCGATGAGCGCGCCGATGCGGTCGGTGTCGGGCAGGCCGGGCGGCAGCAGCGGCAGTTCGTCGGCATACCGCCGGCGCACGCGCTGGACGAAGCGGCTGTGTTCGGCGAGGGCGCCGCGGGCGGGAGCCGCGTCAGGGCGCGTGCGGGCCGGCGGGGCGGAGGTGGACTCGGTGACCATGAGTGTTGCGAAGTGCCCGCGATGCCGCTGTTGGCGGGGCTGGGCCCAGGGATTTCGCCGGATTCTGCCCCACATCCAAACCCTCTGCTGTGCGGGGACACCCTGAAAAACGCACGCCGATGCAACGTGATGTGTCGTCTGCACGCGGGTCGCGGGTTCGGCGTAAGCTCGGACGAGCACCCTGACGAACCGCTCCCGGAGCACACCATGCTGATCGCTGCCCTGCAGATGGTTTCCACCCCCGACGTGGCCCGCAACCTCGACCGGGCCCGGGCCCTCATCGCCGAAGCGGCGGCGGCCGGCGCCGGCCTCGTCGCGCTGCCGGAGTACTTCTGCCTGATGGGCCGCAGCGACCGCGACAAGCTCTCGGTCGCCGAGGCCCCCGGCAGCGGCCCCATCCAGGACACCCTCGCCGAGGCCGCCCGCACCCACGGCGTGTGGGTGATCGGCGGCACGCTGCCGCTGCGCACCGCGTCGCCCGACCGGGTGCTCAACAGCTGCAACGTCTTCGCACCCGACGGCCACCTGGCCGCGCGCTACGACAAGATGCACCTGTTCCGCTACGACAACGGGCGCGAGCGCTACGACGAGGGCCAGGTGCTGGACGCCGGCCAGCAGCCCGTCGCGTTCGACGCGGGCCCGCTGCGCGTGGGCCTGAGCATCTGCTACGACCTGCGCTTTCCCGAGCTCTTCCGGGCGCTCACGGTGCCCCCGTGCGACCTGCTCGCCGTGCCCGCGGCGTTCACCCACACCACCGGACGCGCCCACTGGGAGCTGCTGCTGCGGGCGCGGGCCGTCGAGAACCAGTGCTACGTGATCGCGCCCGCGCAGGGCGGCCTGCACGAGAACGGCCGCCGCACCTTCGGCCACAGCCTGATCGCGGACCCGTGGGGCGAGGTGCTCGCGATGCGCGAGGAGGGCGACGGCGTGGTGATGGCCACGCTGTCTCCCGAGCGCATCCAGGCGGTGCGGTCGCAGCTGCCGGCGCTGTCGCACCGGCGCGGCGCCTTCCCGCCCACCGTCACCGGCGTCCGAACATCATCCGGCGGGCCAGCAGCGACCTGAGGGGCGGCGCCACCTGCAGGGCCGCGAGGCCCATGCCGCGCAGCGTGCTGAGGCCGGGCAGCTGCCACGTGAAGCTGCGGGCCAGGAAGTCGGTGGCGGCGATCATGGCCCAGCGGTCGGGCGCGCGCTGCCACTGGATGCGGCGCAGGGCGGTGTCGAGGTCGGCGTGGCGGCCCAGCTGGTCGACCAGGTCGTGGGCGTCGCGCAGGCCGAGGTTCAGGCCCTGGCCGGCGACCGGGTGCAGCGTCTGCGCGGCGTTGCCGATGCGCACGGTGCGCCCGTCCACCAGGCTGCGTTCGGCGTTCAGCCCGAGGGCGAACGACTTGAGCGGCGTGATCCCGGTGATGCGGCCCGCCCCTTCCGGGAACAGGGTGTTGAGCACGGCGAGGCGCTGGGCCTCGTCCAGCGGGGCGACCGGATCGTCCTCGGACGGCACGCACCACACGAGCGAGGCGCGGAGTTCCCCGCCCGGCCCGTCGGGCAGCGGCAGCAGCGCGGCGGGGCCGTTGGGCGTGAAGCGCTCGTAGGCGACACCGCGTTCGCCGCCGGACAGGGTCACGGTGCCGACCCAGGCGGTCTGCCGGTAATCCCTGCTCACGCCTTTGCGTGCCTGGTCGCTGAATATGCCGCCCTCGGCCACCACGGCCAGGTCGAACCGTTCGACGACGCCCGCGTCGATTTCCACGCCACCCGGCACGGCCTTCAGTGCCGTCACCCGGGTGCCGAAACGGGCCGACAGCCGGGCGGGCTCCGCCTCGCAGGCTGCCTGCCAGGCCGCCTGCAGCGGGGCCACGATGGTGCCGTACGACGCCACCGCCCCGAGCTGCGGCACGTGCTCTGTGGCCGCATCGATGCGAAGTGCGGGCTCACGGTCGGAGCCGAGGGCGAGGCCCAGGAGGGCGGGTTGCTGCTGCGAGACGTGGACGGTGCGGATCGGCATGGCGCGGGCCGAAATGGCCGGCCACACCCCCAGGCGCTGCAGGATCTGGACGCTGCCCAGGGACAGCGCCAGGGTGCGGGGGTCGGCGGCGACCGGCGCGTCGGCAGGCCGGGTGTCGTACACGCTCAACCGGGCCGACGGAAGCCGCGCGGCGGCGTGCAGCGCGAGCGCAAGTCCGACCGGGCCGGCGCCGACGATCGCCAGGGACAGTTCCGGAGGTTTGGCGGGCATGTGTGAAACCTTTCACGAATGGCGGGGTGTCGGGCACGGAACTTGTAATCGACTCCCGCGAATGAGGGGTGAGCGACGCGGATCGTCCCCCCCGGCACGCGGGGGGAGAGTGCGCACATTTCTTTACACAGAGTGGCACATTGGCTCAGGCGTTTCGCCACGGTATTTGAACAGGAGGTACTTGATGAAACTGAAATTCTTGGCTGCAGCCGCCATGTTGGCTGTGTCCGGCGCATCGATGGCCGCGACCTTCAACCTCGGCAACCTGGGCCCCCCGGGCGCGGCGGAGCTGCGGAACGACTTCACCAGCACGGGTTCGTTCTCGGACACCTACAACTTCACGCTGTCCGGTGGCGCTGACTCGTTCGGTGGCGTCTTCGAATGGGGCGACATCCCCTTCGTGGGGCTGAACCTGAGCCTGACTTCGGTCTCTCTCTCGGGCACCGGCCTGTCGTCCGCACTGATCGACAACTCGCCGCTGTTCTTCAGCTTCGGCAACCTGGCGGCCGGCTCGTACAGTCTGGTGGTCAACGGCACGGTGACCAAGTCCCTGTTCTCCCGCGGTGACGACACCGTCGGGTACAAGGGCGGCATCGCGACCATCAACAACGGCGTCTCCGCTCCGGTTCCGGAACCCGAAACCATCGCCATGATGGCGCTGGGCCTGGGCGTGATGGGCTTCGTCGCCCGTCGCCGCAAGCAGCTCGGCAAGTAAGTGACACCACGGCGCCGCTCGCGGCGCCGGTCGCTGGAAAGCGGACCGGTTTTCCGGTCCGTTTTTTTTGCCATCCCACGCATGACACCCCCGATTCGAGGCGTGAACTCCCGCACGGGATCCGGGTCTGTGCCATGCTCGCTCCCCGGATTCCGGGAGGCCCCGCTCCCGAAGCCGAGTTAGGCTCCACCCCCTGTCCGCAGTCCTGATCAGG
>Ga0247823_10002904_pt1 | contig 14052 bp, 13 predicted proteins | sample 13C_PalmiticAcid_2_FD_192426 | JGI IMG/M metagenome (GOLD analysis project Ga0247823, IMG submission 192426) | Soil microbial communities from agricultural site in Penn Yan, New York, United States - 13C_PalmiticAcid_Day30 | ecosystem: Environmental > Terrestrial > Soil > Agricultural land...
GACTGCCGAACGCGTCGCCGCGGTTCCCGAAGGACAGGGCGTGCTGACGCGCGCCGGCCACCTTATCTTCGAACCCTCGTTCGAATATACGCGCTCGTCGACTAACCGCCTCGTCTTTCGCGGGATCGAACTGATCCCGGGGATCCAGATCGGCCTGATCGAGGCGACGGACGCCGACCGCGACACACTCGTCGGCACGGCCTCGATGCGCTACGGGATCACCGACCGGCTCGAGGCCGAAGTACGCGTACCCTATCTTTATCGGAACGACCGGATCGAGGTCGTCCAGCAGCGTGACGAGGGCATCGTCCGGTCGATCGCGCTGCGCGAGGACGGGGTCGGCGACGCCGAATTCTCGCTCCGGTACCAATTCAATCGCCCGGTCGGTCAAAAACCGATCTTCGTCGGAACGCTGCGGGTGAAATCGGACACGGGCAAGGGGCCGTTCGAGGTCGGCTACGACGAATTCGGCGTTGCGACCGGCCTCGCCACCGGATCGGGTTTCTGGGCGGTCCAGCCGGGGGTCAATTTCCTCATGCCGTCGGATCCCGCGGTGATTTACGGCGGCGTGGCCTATCTTTATCACATTCCGCACGACGTGAACAAACTGGTCGGCGACGTGCTGATCGGACGTGTCGATCCGGGCGATGCGGTGTCGGCCAATATCGGCTTCGGCTTCGCGCTCAACCCGCGCTTTTCCTTCTCGCTGGGGTATCGGCACAATTATATCTTCCCGACCAAGACCGAGATTGGCGATACGAACCAGAAATCCAATTATATCCACGTCGGTTCGCTCAATTTCGGCATGTCCTATCGCCTGACCGAGCGTGACGTTCTGAACATGGGCTTCGAAATCGGCGTGACCGAGGATGCGCCCGACGTGTCGATCACGCTGCGCATGCCGTTTGGCGGGAAATTATAACCCCCGGCGACCGCCCATTATCGCAAAGAAAAGCCCCGCCAAAAGAGGCGGGGCCAGGTGACCGTCCCCGTCGAAACGGGGGCGGGGGGTCGTTCAGTTGCCGAGGGCGCCGACGGTCTGCGCGCCCATCACCGAGCCGATCGCGTCGCTCAGTCGTGTGGACGCCAGCGCATCGCGGAAGCCCTCATAACCGCTGAGGTCGAGCACCGCGTCGACCTGTTGGTTCAGCGAGACGTTGCTGGCGGTATTGATCAGCACATTCTGGATCGCGTCGGTGTTCTGGATCAGCGCGGTCTGGCCGTTGTTCGCGAGGAACACCTGTTCGTCGCCGACGCGCATCGTGATGCCGCCGCTGGTCAAAATCCCGCCCTGGATCTGCGCGGCGTCGACCGCGGTCAGCGCCGGCGACACGAAGCGTTCGATCGTCGACCCCTGCGGGGTCCAGCTGACGACGGTGCGGAGCGCAAGCTCGTCATTCACGAAGCTGCGAATGTCGGCGCCAAATGCGATGACCATGCCCTGAAAGGCGAAACCGCCGCGCTGTGTTGCAAGCACCTCGTCCGGCACCGTCTCCGCCGTCACCAGCGGATCGACGCTGGCGGGCTCGCTGGCCGCAAGCAACACGGGAGCGAAGGCGAGCAGGAGGAAGCGGGGGGACATGGTTGGCCTCATTTCACGGTACCGACGCGCACATCGAGCAGTATCTGCGGCGATAGCTGATATTGGGGGGGGAGGTTGGTCGTCAGATCGCCGACCGAGACGCGGAGCGACCCGTCTTCTTCGAGCGGTGCCTGCGACCAGGGGCCCCAGTCGCCGGCCAGATTGAAGGAAGGACGCTTTTGTCCGCCCTCGACAATCGCGAGCGCGATACCGTTCCAATGCTTTTCGAAATCGCTCAGCGAATATTCGTTGAGGCCGAGCACCGAATCGCCGGTGAGCACGCGGTCGCCGCGCACGCCCTTGATGACGACGAAATGTTTGAAACCCTTCAGGTCCATCAGCACGATGGTCGGACGCTTTACCTGCTTCAATTGCTCGGTGGTGATCCGGAAACCCTCGGCGCGATATCCGCGCGAGGCGAGATAGGTCTTCATGTCGAGCATCGAGAAGCCGACCTTGCGGATCGCCTCGCGGTCGCCCTTTTCCCACATCGAGCGGAAGGGCGCCGTCTCCGACGTCGGAGCGCCGTAATGATAGGTCAGCAGGGTTGCGAGCGCGGCCGAGCCGCAACTGAAATCATAGCGCTGGCGAACGACCGAGCGGAAGGGAATGTCCCACCAGGTCATCACCTGAAGCTGATAATTGCCGCCGGTTTCGGGTCCGGTCAGGCGGACCTCGGCGGCGGCTGGCGCCGCGGCAACGGCGCACAGCAGGCCCGCGATCAAGGTGCGCAGGGCCCCCATGGCGCGTTCAGTCGCCGAGGTTGATCGTCAGGTTCATACCGCTCTGGGCACTCACCTGCGCGCCGGTGTTGATCAGCAGATTGCCGACACCGTTGAAATTGGACAGGGCAAAATCGCTTAGCGTGACAGCGCCCGCAGTATAGTCGCCCTTGAGGACGTTGCCGCTGACGATCGAGTCCATCGTCTGGTTGGTAATGACAAGTGACTGGCCGCCGCGCAGTGTGTCGAGCTCATCGTCTTTCAGCATCGGCGATTTGCGTTCGCGTTGCACCACGCTGGCCGGGAGCGTGACAGTCATGTCCGCCGGGGCCGTCTCGGTAACCAGCGGGGCAGCGGCGTCGGGTGGAGGCAACTGCGCCGATACGGGCACGGACAGGCCTGCCATAACCAGCAGAACCGGGACGATCGGGGGTTTCATGACGCGGGCGCTCCTTGAAAGCGAAACTGGAAGAAATGGCCGGCCCGCCAGTGGTGCCGGGCCGGCCATCCGGGGGGACTTAGTCGCCGCCGCCGTCGCCGCCACCGGCTGCCGGGGCGCTGTCGCCGAAGCTGACGGTGCCGCTAGCCGCGATGTTGGTGGCTGCCTGGGCGTTCGAGTTGATGCCCGTGTTCCAGGCGGCGTTCAGGATGCCGGCATAGGCCGCAAAGGCGCTGCCGCTCACCGAGTTGTTGCCGCTGTTATAGCCGACGGGGGTTTCGCTGTCGTCTTCACCGTCCATGTCGACGAGTTCGTCCATCTGCTGGTTGGTGTTGTTGGCGTTCAGCGTTTGGGTCGCTACAACGAGGCTGTTGCCGTTGAACGAGCCATTGCCGTCATTGTCCTGATCGTCGTCCGAAAAGGTGTCGGCGGCATTGTCCTGAACGAACAGGTCGATCAGGTCGTTGACGACGAGGGTATCGCTGTTGTTGCCAGCGGCACCGGTCGTGGTGTTGTCATTGTCCTGATCTTGGCTGCCCTGTGCGAACGCGGGTGCGGCCGAAACGGCAAGCGCCAGCGACGACACCGCCAGGATGACTTTCTTCATCATGACTTCTCTCCTAAAAAGGGGATGGCTCGCGATGCCGAACGGCATTGCTGATGCGGATCCTCCCCGACTCCGTCCGCATCGGTGCGAACAAGGCGATCATGATCCGCACCGGCATGGCCCGCTTTGCGAATTGGCAATGTCGGGGGTGGAGAAATACCCAGATGATCTCGGTGGGTGGATTTGCGTTGCGGTCAGGCGGCGACGTCGGCGCGCATCGTCGTGTGTCCCGTGGCGTCGCGCGCCCACAATCGCACGGCGTCGCCATCGCGGGCGAGACAGAGGTCGAAGGGGGCGCCGTCGATCAGCGGCGCCTCGGCGCGGAAGCTGAAGTGGCGGGGGGCGAAGCCGGGCAGGGCGTGCAGGGCATGATCCATCAGCAGGGTCGCGATCAGCGGTCCGTGGACGACGAGCCCGGCATAGCCCTCGACGTTGCGGGCATAGTCGCGGTCGTAGTGGATGCGGTGGCCGTTGAAGGTGAGCGCCGAGTAACGGAACAGCAGCACAGGGTCGGGCGATATGCTGCGCACCGCGTCGGCCGGTTCGGGCTCCTGCGGCGCGAGCGGAGCGGCGGCGGTCGCGGGTGCGGTCGGTGCAGGTTCGCGAAAGACGATGTCCTGCTCTTCGCGGATCGCCGCGACGCCGTCGGCCGCGATGTCGTGGCGCAATGTCACGAAGAGCAGGTCGCCGCTCGCACCGCGCTTGGGCTTGATCGCGTTGATCGTGGTGATGCGGGTCAGCGCGGCACCGACTGAGATCGGTGACAGGAATTCGATGCGGCTGCCCGCCCACATGCGGCGTGGGAGCGGAACGGGTGGAAACAGACCCGAACCGTCGCGGCGTGGGTGACCGTCGTCGCCGAGGACCGACTGGCGCGCGTTGGGCAGGAAATAGAGCCAGTGCCCGAGCGGGGGTACCTCGCCGGAAACCCACGGCGAGACGTCGTGATCGAGCAGCGCGGCGAGGCCCGCGAGCGGCGCCGCGGTCGCAACATCCTCGCGCGTTTCGCTGCGACCGACCCAGGCGGAATAATCGTCCATCAAAAGCTCTTGGGCAGGCCGAGCGCGTGGGTCGCGACGTGGCTCAGGATCAAATTCGTGCTGATCGGCGCGACCTGATAGAGGCGCGTCTCGCGGAACTTGCGTTCGATGTCATATTCCTCGGCAAAGCCGAAGCCGCCGTGCGTCTGGACGCACATGTCGGCGGCGTACCAGCTCGCTTCGGACGCGAGCATCTTCGCCATATTCGCCTCGGTCCCGCCATCCTGCCCGGCGTCGAACAGGCGCGCGGCCTTGTCGACCATCTCGGCGGCGGCGGCGATCTGGACATAGGCGCGCGCGATCGGGAACTGGATGCCCTGATTCTCGCCGATCGCGCGGCCGAAGACTTGGCGGTCCTTGGCATAGACGGTTGCGCGGTCGATGAAGAAGCGGCCGTCGCCGATACATTCGGACGCGATCAGGATGCGTTCGGCATTCATGCCCGAGAGGATGTAGCGGAAGCCCTTGCCCTCCTCACCGATCAAATTCGCGGCGGGGACCTCGAGATCGTCGAAGAAGAGTTCGGTCGTCGCATGGTTGAGCATCGTGCGGACCGGGCGGATGGTGAGGCCATTGCCCTGCGCCTCGCGCATGTCGACGAGCAGCACGCTCATCCCGTCGGAGGGTTTTGCGCATTCCTCGCGCGGCGTGGTGCGGCAGAGGAGGACCATCAGGTCCGAATGTTCGGCGCGGCTGATCCAGATCTTCTGGCCGTTGACGATATATTTGTCGCCGACACGCTTGGCGAAGGTGCGGATGCGCGTCGTGTCGGTGCCTGCGGTCGGCTCGGTGACGCCGAACGCCTGCAGGCGGAGCTCGCCGCTGGCGATGGCGGGCAGATAGGCCTGCTTCTGCTCCTCCGACCCATGTTTGAGCAAGGTGCCCATCGTGTACATTTGCGCGTGGCATGCGCCGCCGTTGCAGCCCGATCGATGGATTTCCTCGAGCACCGCCGTCGCGGCACCGAGCCCAAGGCCCGATCCGCCATATTGCTCAGGGATGAGGACTGAAAGGAAGCCCGCTTCGGTGAGCGTGCGGACGAACTCGGTCGGATAGATGCGGTCGCGGTCGAGGCGCTGCCAATATTCGCCGGGGAAATCGGCGCACAGGCGGCGCACCGCCTCGCGGATCTCGGGGTAGCTCTGCGGCTGCGCTTCGGACATCGGCTCTTGGCTCTCCCCTGATCGTCGGGGAGAGCCTTAGGATGCGAAGCTGTTTTGGTGCAACCTAAACAAGCGCTAGATGCTTGGCAGGTCGAGGCCCTTCTCGCGGGCGCAGTCGATTGCGATGTCGTAGCCTGCATCGGCGTGGCGCATCACGCCGGTGCCGGGGTCGTTCCAAAGCACGCGTTCGAGCCGCTTCGCCGCTTCAGCGGTGCCGTCGGCGACAATCACCATGCCGCTGTGCTGCGAATAGCCCATGCCGACGCCGCCGCCGTGGTGCAGCGACACCCAGGTCGCCCCCGATGCGGTATTGAGGAGGGCGTTGAGCAAAGGCCAGTCGGACACCGCATCCGATCCGTCACGCATCGCTTCGGTCTCGCGATTGGGCGAGGCAACCGAGCCCGAGTCCAGATGGTCGCGGCCGATGACGATCGGAGCTTTAAGCTCGCCCGACGCAACCATCTCGTTGAAAGCAAGGCCGAGCCGGTGGCGGTCGCCGAGCCCGACCCAGCAAATGCGCGCGGGCAGGCCCTGAAACTGGATCTTCTCGCGCGCCATGTCGAGCCAGTTGTGGAGATGCTTGTTGTCGGGGAGCAGCTCCTTCACCTTGGCATCGGTCTTGTAGATATCCTCGGGATCGCCCGACAGCGCGACCCAGCGGAACGGTCCGATGCCGCGGCAGAAGAGCGGACGGACATAGGCGGGGACGAAGCCCGGGAAGTCGAACGCATTTTCGACGCCCTCATCCTTCGCGACCTGACGGATATTGTTGCCATAGTCGGTCGTCGGCACGCCTGCGGCCTGCAGGTCGAGCATCGCCTGCACATGCACCGCCATCGACGCCTTGGCGGCTTTGGCGACCGCAGCGGGGTCGCTCTCGCGCTTTGCAAACCATTGGTCGAGGCTCCAGCCGGCGGGGAGATATCCGTTGACCGGATCGTGCGCCGAGGTCTGGTCGGTGAGCAGGTCGGGGCGGATACCGCGGCGGACCATTTCGGGCAGCACTTCGGCGGCGTTGCCGAGCAGGCCGACCGATACCGGCTTGCCCTCCGCATGGCTCGCCTCGATCATCGCGATCGCCTCGTCGATGCTGTTCGCTTGCTTGTCGAGATAGCCGGTGCGCAGGCGCATTTCGATGCGGCTCGGCTGGCATTCGATCGCGAGGCACGACGCGCCCGCCATCACCGCGGCGAGCGGCTGCGCGCCGCCCATGCCGCCGAGCCCGGCGGTCAGCAGCCAGCGGCCGGCAAGGCTCCCGCCATAATGTTGGCGGCCCATTTCGACGAAGGTTTCGTAGGTGCCCTGCACGATGCCCTGGCTGCCGATGTAGATCCAGCTGCCCGCGGTCATCTGGCCGTACATCATCAGGCCCTTTTTATCGAGCTCGTGGAAATGCTCCCAATTCGCCCATTCGGGGACGAGGTTCGAATTGGCGAGCAACACGCGCGGGGCATTTTCGTGGGTGCGAAAGACGCCGACGGGCTTGCCCGACTGGATCAGCAAAGTCTCGTCGCCTTCCAGCCGCTTCAGCGTTTCGACGATCTTGTCATAGCTTTCCCAGTCGCGCGCGGCGCGGCCGATGCCGCCATAGACGACGAGTTCGTGCGGCGCCTCGGCGACGTCGGGGTGAAGATTGTTCATCAGCATCCGCATCGGGGCCTCGGTGAGCCAGCTTTTCGCGCTGATCTCTGTTCCGGTCGCCGGGCGGATCACGCGGCTGTTGTCGAGGCGGGTGGTCATGGATATCCTTTCGCAAAGTCTAGGGTCGCGGCGATGATCTGTTCGAGAACGGGCCGGATCGCGGGATTGGGGTCGAGGGGGGAGGGCCAGTTGGCGTGGGTGATTGCGTCGGGCTCGGCCATATAACCGCGCTGCGCCAGCTCCATCTGGATCGCATGGATGCCGTCTTCGGGACGGCCGTAGTGGCGCGTCGTCCAGCCGCCCTTGAAGCGGCCGTTGACGACATGGCTCTTGCCGCTTGCCGCACAGATGTTCGCGACGATGGTTTCGAGTTCGGGCGCCGAAGTCGCGCCGCCATTGGTGCCGATGTTGAACTGCGGCAACTCACCGTCGAACAGGCGTGGGACATGGCTGCGGATCGAATGGGCGTCGTAGAGGACGACGCGGCCGTGTGCCGATTTCAGGCGGTCGAGTTCTTCGCCCAGCGCCTCATGATAGGGTCGGTGGTAAGAGTTCAGCCGCTGCAAGATCTCGGCCTCGTCCGGTGCATCAAAGCGATAGAGCCGGTCGCCGTCGAAGGTCGTCGTCGGGCATAGTTCGGTCGTCGCCTGTCCCGGATAGAGCGACGCCCCCGAAGGGTCGCGGTTCATGTCGATCACGCTGCGTGAGATACCGGTCGCGACCAAAGTCGCGCCGAAGTCGGCGGCAAAGGCATAGAGCTCGGCGATATACCAGTCGGTGTCGATCTGTGCGTGCCAGGGCGAGACGAACTGCTCGTCGAGACCCGCCAAGTCCGTCCCGCCGTGCGGGAAGGCGATGACGAGCGGCGCGTCGCCGCGATGGACGCGCAGCCAGTCCATCAGCCGACGCCCGGCAGGCTGGCGGGCACCGCGACGACAAGGCTGCCGGTGCGGATCAACGCGGTCGCGGCCTCCATATCCGGATGGAAATGCCGGTCGTCTTCGAGCGTCGGGACCTCGGCGCGCAGATGCTTGTGCGCGGCTTCGAGTGCGTCGCTCGATTTCAGCGGGGCATGGAAGTCGATGCCCTGACACGCCGCGAGCAGTTCGATCCCGATCACCGCGCTGACATTGTCGGCCATCTCGAGCAGGCGGCGCGCGCCATGCGCCGCCATCGAGACATGATCCTCCTGATTGGCCGAGGTCGGGATCGAATCGACGCTGGCGGGGTAAGCGCGCTGCTTGTTCTCGCTGACCAGCGCGGCGGCGGTGACCTGCGGGATCATGAAGCCCGAGTTGAGCCCGGGGCGCGGGGTCAGGAAGGCGGGCAGGCCCGACAGCGCGGGATCGACGAGCATCGCGATGCGGCGCTCCGAAATCGAGCCGATCTCGCATAGCGCCATCGCGATCATGTCGGCGGCGAAGGCGACGGGTTCGGCGTGGAAATTGCCGCCCGACAGCGCTTCGTCGGTGTCGGCGAAGATCAGCGGATTGTCCGACACGCCATTCGCCTCGACGCCGAGCGTCGTGGCGGCTTGGCGCAGCAGGTCGAGCACCGCGCCCATCACCTGCGGCTGGCAGCGCAGGCAGTAAGGGTCCTGCACGCGCGGGTCATCGACAGCGTGCGAAGCGCGGATCGCCGATCCCGCCATCAGCCCGCGGAGCGCATCGCCGACCTCACGTTGTCCGGCGTGGCCGCGCAACGCGTGGATGCGCGCATCGAAGGGCGCGTCCGAGCCTTTGGCCGCTTCGGTCGAGAGCGCGCCGGTGATCAGCGCCGAGCGGAAGACGGTTTCGGCACGGAAGAGACCCGCGAGCGCGTTGGCGGTCGAAAATTGCGTGCCGTTGAGAAGCGCGAGGCCTTCCTTGGGGCCGAGGTCGAGCGGCTTGAGGCTCGCCTGCGCGAGCGCATCGGCGGCGGGCAGCGTCTTGCCGCCGACTTCGATCGCGCCGACGCCGATCATCGCCGCCGCCATATGCGACAATGGTGCAAGGTCGCCGCTCGCGCCGACCGAGCCCTGCGACGGGACGACGGGGGTCAATCCCTTCGCCAGCATTGCTTCGAGCATCGCGACGGTCTCGCGCTTCACGCCCGATGCCCCCATGCCGAAGCTTGCAAGTTTCAGCGCCATCATCAGCCGGACGACCTTCGTCGGCGAAGGCGCGCCGGTGCCCGCGGCGTGGCTGAGCACGATATTGCGCTGGAGTGTCGCCAGATCGTCGTCGGCGATGCGGACGCTCGCGAGCTTTCCGAAGCCGGTGTTGATGCCATAGACCGGGGCGCCCTTCGCGACGATCCGCGCCACTGCGGCGGCGCTGGCGTCGATAGCGTCCCATGCACCGGCGCTCAATTCGGCGCTTGCGCCCTCATAGATTTCGCGCCAGTCGGCGAGCGTGATGTGCCCGGGCTCGATGATCATTTTCCGTCCTTGATGCGTTGGTGAAGCGGGTTGAAGCCGATGCGATAGACCAGCTCGGCCGGGTCGCTGACGTCCCAGATCGCGAGGTCGCAAACCTTGCCGGCCTCGAGCGTGCCGATCTCGCTCGAAAGGCCGAGCGCCGCGGCGGCGTTGACCGTCACCCCGCGCAGCGCCTCGACCACCGTCAGCCCGAACAGGGTCGCGCCCATGTTGAGCATCAGCAGCAGCGACGTCGTCGGCGAGGTGCCTGGGTTATTGTCGGTCGCGAGCGCGATGCGCGTACCATGGCGGCGCATCGCCTCGATCGGCGGCAATTTGGTCTCGCGCATGAAATAATAGGCGCCGGGGAGCAGCACCGCGACGGTTCCTGCATCGGCCATCGCGCGGACGTCGTCGTCGGTCGCATGTTCGAGATGATCGGCCGACAGCGCGCCGTGCTGTGCGGCGAGCGCGCTACCGTGAAGCGCCGACAATTGTTCGGCGTGGAGCTTGACCGCGAGACCGTGCGCCTTTGCCGTCTCGATCACCCGCGTGCATTGCGCAGGCGAAAAACCGATGCCCTCACAAAACGCGTCGACCGCGGTCGCGAGCGGCGCGGCGGCGGGGATCATCTCGCCCACGACGAGGTCGATGTAAGCGTCGCCGTCGCCCTTATATTCAGGGGGCAGGGCGTGCGCGCCAAGGAAGGTGGGCTCGACGCGGATCTGCCGGTGCCCGGCGAGCGCACGCGCGGCGCGCAGCATCTTGAGTTCGTCTTCGGTCGACAGGCCGTATCCCGACTTGATCTCGATCGTCGTGACGCCCTCGGCAATCAGCGCGTCGAGGCGGGGCAGGGCGTTCGCGACCAGTTCGGCCTCGCTCGCTTCGCGTGTTGCGCGCATCGTCGAGACGATGCCGCCGCCCGCACGGGCGATCTCTTCATAGCTCGCACCTGCCAATCGCATTGCCCATTCGTTGGCGCGGTTGCCGCCGTGGACGAGGTGCGTGTGGCAGTCGATCAGGCCGGGGGTAATGAGGCGGCCTTCGCAATCATGGACCGTTCCTGTCGCCGCGGGCGCGCTTTCGGCTGGTCCTGCATAGATGATCCGGCCGTTCTTCGCGGCCACCACGCCATCGTCGATCAGGCCGAGGTCACCATCGGCCATCGTTGCGAGTCGGGCGTTTGTCCAGCGTTGCTCCATCTGGACAGCATCGTTCGAATGCGCCATTATGTCTAGACATAATATGAGGACGAACGACGATGGCTCTCTGGTTCGAACGCGCGTGGATCGACAATGGCTGGGCGAAGGATGTGCGGCTCGGCATTGTCGATGGCCGGATCGCCAAGATCGAGACGGGCGTCGCTGCGGAGCCCGGGGACGAACGGCATCGCGTCGCGCTTCCGGGACTTTGCAACGTCCACAGCCACGGCTTTCAGCGCGGCATGGCGGGGCTTTCGGAGCGCCGCAGCCGCCCCGACGACAATTTCTGGAGCTGGCGCGAAATCATGTACCGCTTCCTCGATCGGCTGACCCCCGACGATGTCGCGGCGATCACCGCGCAGGCTTATGCCGAGATGCTTGAGACGGGGTTCACGCGCGTCGGCGAGTTTCATTATCTGCACCATGATCCGGCTGGCGCGACCTATGCCGATCCCGCCGAGATGGCGGGCGCGATCGTGCGGGCGAGCGGCGACACGGGGATTGGCCTGACCTTGCTTCCCGTCTTCTACGCACACGGCAATTTCGATGCGGCGCCGCCGAGCCCCGGCCAGCGGCGCTTCCTCAATGATGTCGACGGCTTCGCGGCGCTGCTTGACGCATCTCGGTCGAAGCTGTCGGGCAATGCCAATATCGGCGTCGCGCCACATTCGCTGCGCGCGGTAACGCCGGGCGAACTCGAGGCGCTGCTCGAACTGTCGCCGACGGGTCCGGTGCATATCCACGCCGCCGAGCAGGTGAAGGAAGTCGCCGATTGCGTCGCGTGGAGCGGTGCTCGGCCGGTCGAATGGCTGCTCGACAACGCCGGGGTCGATGAACGCTGGTGCTTGATCCATTCGACCCACCTCGACGCAAGTGAAGTCCAGCGCCTCGCAGCGAGCGGCGCGGTCGCCGGGCTGTGCCCGATCACCGAGGGCAATCTGGGCGACGGCATTTTCCCGGCGGTCGATTATCTCGCCGCGGGCGGTCGTTTCGGGATCGGCACCGACAGCAATATCCTCGTCGACGCGGCGCAGGAACTGCGCGCCCTCGAATATTCGCAGCGCCTCGCACAGCGCGCGCGCGCGTTGCTGGCGAGCGAGGAAGCGCCCTTCGTCGGCGCCAATCTGTTTGCGCGCGCGGTGCAGGGCGGGGCGCAGGCGCTGGATGTTCCGTCCGGGCTGGCTGTCGGCCATGCGGCGGACATCGTTTCGCTCAATCTCGATCATCCGGCCTTTGCAGGAACCGATGACGCGACGCTGCTTGACCGCTGGATCTTTTCGGCGCGGGCGGGCGCGGTCGACAGCGTGTGGCGCGCGGGCACGAAGCGCGTCGAAAAGGGACGCCACATCGATGCCGACGCGATCGGCGCCGCCTATCGCGGCTGCATCGCGCGGCTGCTCGCGTGAACCCCGCACGCCGCATCCGCGACGAGATTGCCGCCTCGATCCAGTCGGGCGAATGGCGCCCCGGCGACCGCGTGCCGACCGAACAGGAACTCGCCGCGCGCTACGGCTGCGCGCGCGCGACGGTGAGCAAGGCGCTCGGCGAACTCGCCGCATCGGGGCTGGTCGAACGCCGTCGCAAGGCGGGGACTTTCGTCGCGCATCCGCCGGTCCATTCGGCGGTGATGACGGTGCCCGACCTCGCCGAACTCATCGCCGCGCGCGGCGAAGCCTATCGGTGGGAGCTGGCGTCGCTCGAAACCGCGGAGGCCGACGACGATCTGCTCGCGGGGCCGGCGCTGCGCATCGAGGGCGTCCATATGGCGGCAGGCGAAGCCTTCGCGCTCGAACGGCGCTTCATCGCGCTCGGCGAAGTGCCCGAGGCGGCGGGGGCGGACTTTGCCGAGGAAGCGCCGGGGACATGGCTGCTCGGCCATATCCCGTGGACACAGGCGCGCCACGTGATCCGCGCGGTGACCCCGACGCGCAAGGAAGCCGCGCTGTTGGCGATCGGGGCGAGCGCCGCCTGCCTCGAACTCGACCGCACGACATGGCGTGCGGGACGTGTCGTCACCCATGTCCGGCAGCTATTTCGCGGCGATCGTTTCGACCTCGTCGCGGAATTCAACGCCGGCCCTTAGCCGAAGGTGAAGGCGTAGACGCGCGTGCCGGGGTCGAGGAACTCGATTTCGAACGTTCGCGCTCGCGACCCCGCCGACTGCCGCACCAGCTGGTACAAGCGGTCGCTCGTCACGCTGCCCATCCCGCTCGCATCGACGTCGATGCCGTGGTCGGCCGCGGGGGGCAGCCCGTCGAGCGTCACGCGAAAGCGGACGGGCTTGCCGTCGGCGCGAGCGCCCAAGACCAGATGCAGGTCGCGCGCCTGGAAACGATAGCGGATCTTGGCCGACGGCGCGTCGGCGCGGGCGGACTCGCCGCCGACGGTCCATCGTCCGGCAAGATTCCATTGGTTCGGGCCGATCGACGCCGGCGCGTCATATTGCGCCGAGCTGTCGGACTTGAGCCGCTGCGAGGGTGCGAGGTTCGCGGCCTGGCGATAGCCGACATAGGTTTCGCCCGTGCGGATACCGTCCCAATCGGGCGAGGCTTCGATGCCCTTGCCGATATCGCCGGTGAGCGGCGCGTTGACGGGCTTGCCATTCGCTTCGGCCAGCAGCTCCTGCAGCAGCCGCTCGGACGCAGCATAATCGCCTTCGCCGAGGCGATGGTGGCGGACGCGGCCCTTGGCGTCGATGAAATAGAAGCCCGGCCAGCCGTCGTTGCCGAATTTTTGCCACGTCGCATAATCGCTGTCGAGCTTGACGGGCCAGGTGACGCCGAGCTCGGCGGCGGCGCGCCGGACGTTGTCGGCATCCTTTTCGAACGCGAATTCGGGGGTGTGGACGCCGACGACGACGAGGCCGTCGTCCTTATATTTTTCCGCCCAGTCGCGAAGATAGGGAAGCGGGCGCAGCGAGTTGATGCACGAATAAGTCCAGAAATTGACGAGGACGACCTTGCCGCGCAGCGCTTTCGGCGCATCCTTGCCCAGCCACGGACCGTCGGCCGCGAGCGCGGCGAGCGGCCGCGAAACCGTCTCGGTGGCGCCGGCGGCCGGGACGTCGGCGAGCGGTCCGCCGGGAAGATCGGCGAAGCAGGTGGCGACGGCGCCGATCGCGGCGAGCGCCGCGACGCCGGTAAAAGCCCAACGGCGTCCTTTGGGTGGCATAAACAGGCTGTCCTTCGATGGTGATCGGTCCGGCAGGCACAAGATCACAGGATCGTGTGCTCGCCGCTATGACACCTTCGTCCAAGC
>Ga0247823_10002905_pt1 | contig 14051 bp, 12 predicted proteins | sample 13C_PalmiticAcid_2_FD_192426 | JGI IMG/M metagenome (GOLD analysis project Ga0247823, IMG submission 192426) | Soil microbial communities from agricultural site in Penn Yan, New York, United States - 13C_PalmiticAcid_Day30 | ecosystem: Environmental > Terrestrial > Soil > Agricultural land...
GGCCGGCGCATTGCGCGCCGCGCATGGCGATCTGTTCCGCGCCGGCTGGTGGCGCGATCTGCAGGCGCGGCTCGCCGCCGGCGACTATCCGGACACGCCGCCGTATCCGGATGCGTTGAAGCTGGCCTGAGCTTCAACCGACTGAGCCGTTTCACGCGGGCGTCCACGATCGCGTCCATTCCCCTGCGGCGGTGCGGCGTCGACAATCGGACGCGTCCTATGGGAGATCCCGCCTGGCCTGCCTAACGTCTCCGGTTCCTTCACCGGCAACGGCATCGTGCGAGTCATTCCTCGAATCCTGCTTTCCATTCTGATGGTCGCCGCATGGCCGCTGGCGGCCAAGGACGCGGTACCGCCGTCGCCGGCGGAAACCTTCCAGCTCTATCTCCGCACATTCGTCCATTTCGACACGGATGCGGCCAGAACGCTTTACGACGCACTCAAACCCGGGTACCGCACCTGGAGCATCCCGAAGCCGGAAGACGTCGCGGCGGCAAGGTCACTGATTCGCTCTGGCGGCATACCTGGATTCCCGCCTCAGGCCGACGCCGCGGGCAGCGGCGCGGATCCGACGGAACAGAAGATCATGCAATCCATGCAACGGGTGACCGCCCCCCTCTTCGATACTCTCGCCAGCGTGACCTGCACGGTCGGGGACGTCACCATCGCCGATCTGGGCGAGCCCGCCGGGGGAAAGGTCGCAACCGTCGCCTACGCATGCCTTGTTCCGGATGTTTCCCGCACGCACGAAGCATTCCAGGCCGCCATGAGCGAACCCTCGCCCGAGCGGATGGATGCCTTCGCCAACGCATACATCACCGCACTGAAGGGTCCCCGCAACCTCCGGGTCGAGGGGGACTTCCTGCTCTTCGCCGCGACCGCCGATGGTCCCTGGTACGACCCCGACCACGATTTGATCAACGTCCTGTACACGCTACAAAAATCAATCGTTCCGTTCACGGATCTGCACGAGGAAACCGAGGTCGCGAAGGTTCCCTCCCTCACCGGCGTCCCGATCTGCGATGTGCTGATCGCGCGGCACCGCGCTTGCATGACCCGGCGCGCCCCCGACGCGCTGCCGGCAGTGGAGGAAATGGCGGGCGAGCTCGAGCAGATGTCGGCATTGCGGGATGCCCGGGACATGACCCGCCATTGCAAGACGCTTCATCTGCTGCTCCTGACCCAGTGGGGACCGGAGTGCTTCGCCACTCCCTGACCCTTTGCCGCGGTATCGACGCGGGAGGCGGGGCTTCCCGAAGCGACAAGTGTCCCCACCAGTTCCGAAGATCGCCAGCGACCTGATCATGGCCTGCTGACGGCCGCCGCGTTACCTTTGTCGCGCCTCCCGTCTTTCCGGTCCGCGATGAGCACCTACCGCCTGCAATCCATCTTCCGGCCCACCTCGGTGGCGGTGGTCGGCAGCCGGTCGCGCCCGCGTTCGGTCGGACGCGCGGTGATCAACAACCTGCTGGAAGCCGGTTTCGCGGGCCCCATTGGCCTGGTCAACCTGCATCCCGCCACGATCGACGGCGTGACCACCGCCAAGCGCCTGCGGGATCTGCCGTGGAAGCCGGATCTGGTCGTGATCGCCACACCGCCGGCCACGGTGCCGGGCATCGCCCGAGAGGCGGCCGAGTGCGGTGCCGGCGCGGTCGCCGTGCTGACCGCGGCGATGGGATCGGGTCCCGATTCGCCGGCCGCGCAGCTGGAAGCGATCGCGCGCGAAAAGGGCCTGCGCGTGCTGGGCCCGAACTGCCTGGGCGTGATCGCGCCGCACGTACACCTCAATGCCAGCCTCGCCGGCCGTTTGCCCAGCGCGGGCGATCTGGCGTTGATTTCGCAATCGGGGGCGATCTCCGGCGGGCTGGTGGAATGGAGCGTGGGCCGCTCGATCGGATTCTCGGCGGTGGTATCGCTGGGCGACGCGCTGGACGTGGATTTCGCCGACCTGCTGGACTACTTCGCCACCGATCATCGCACCCGCGCGATCCTGCTCTATGTCGAGGCGATCAAGGACGCGCGCAAGTTCATGTCCGCCGCGCGCGCGGCCGCGCGCACCAAGCCGGTGGTGGTGGTGAAGTCCGGACAGGTCGCCGCGGCGGCCGCGCGGGCCGCCGCCGACAGCACCCACGTGCAGCATCTGGCGCATCCGCGCGCGGTGTATGACGCGGCGTTCCGGCGCGCCGGCCTGCTGCAGGTGCGTTCGCTGGACGAATTGTTTTCCGCCGCCGAAACCCTGGGACGCCTGCGCGCATTCCCAGGACGCCGGCTGGCGATCCTCACCAATGGCGGCGGCGTGGGCGCGCTGTCGGTGGATCGCCTGCATGAACTGGGCGGCACGCTGGCGGCACTGTCCGACGGCACGCGCGACCGGTTGGATGCGATGCTGCCCGCAGGCTGGTCGCGCAGCAATCCGGTGGATCTGCTGACCGACATCGACGCCGAACGGTATGCGGCCACCATCGAGGCGCTGCTGGACGATCCGGAGAATGACGCCCTGCTGGCGGTCAACGTGCCCACCGTGCTGTCATCGGCGGTGGAGACCGCCGAGGCGATGACCCGACTGCTGCGCGCACGTCCCGCGCATGGGCCGCGCAAGCCGGTATTCGCCGTCTGGCTGGGCCACGATCCGGCCGCCGCCGAGGTGCTCGACGCCGCGCGCATTCCCAACTACCCCACCGAGTCCGACGCGGTCGGCGGCTTCATGCATCTGGTCCGCTATCGCGAGGCGCAGGCGGCGCTGATGGAAACGCCGCCCAGCCTGCCCGAGGACTTCGTGGTCGACACCGATGCCGTGCGCGCACTGGTGGAGCAGGCGCTGAGGGATGGCCAGCACTGGCTGGATCCGCTGGCGACCGCGCACGTGCTGGCGGCCTACGGGATTCCGGTCGCGCCGCTGCAGCGCGCGCGCGATCCGGACGATGCCGCGCGGGTGGCCGAGCCCCTGCTCGCGCAGGGCCTGGCGGTGGCGGTGAAGATCCTTTCCCCGGACATCCCGCACAAGTCCGACATCGACGGCGTGCGCCTGAACCTGGTCAGCGCCGGCGCGGTGCGCGAGGCGGCGGCCGGCATCCTCCAGCGCGCGCGCGCCGCGCGCCCGGACGCGCGCATCGGCGGCGTGCTGGTGCAACCGACCCTGCTGCGGCCAAAGGCGCGCGAACTGATCGCCGGCATCGCCGACGACGAGGTGTTCGGTCCGGTGATCGTGTTCGGACGCGGTGGCACCGCCGTGGACGTGATCGACGACAAGGCGCTGGCGCTGCCGCCACTGGATTTGCGCCTGGCCCATGAATTGATCGGCCGCACCCGGGTCTCGCGCGTGCTCAAGGCCTACCGCGACGTGCCGGCCGCCGACGAGCGCGCTATCGCGCTGGTGCTGGTGAAGCTGGCGCAGCTGGCCGCCGACATTCCGGAGATCCGCCAGCTGGACATCAATCCGCTGCTGGCCGACCGCGACGGCGTGATCGCGGTGGACGCGCGCATCGCGGTGGCACCGGGCCGCAAACTGCACAAGGGTCGCGGGCATCCGCGCTTCGCGATCTTCCCGTATCCGAAGGCATGGGAGCGCACGATTACCCTGGCTGACGGCAGCGACGCGTTCGTGCGACCGGTGCGTCCGGAGGATGACGCGATGTTCCGGGAGTTCTTCACCCACGTGACCGACGAGGATCTGCGCCTGCGCTTCTTCCAGTCGGTGCGTCATTTCAGCCACGAGTTCATCGCCCGCCTCACCCAGATCGACTACGCGCGCTCGATGGCGCTGGTGGCGCTGGATCCGGTCAGCGGCCAGATGCTGGGCGCGGTGCGCCTGCATGCCGACGCCAACTACGATCGCGGCGAGTACGGCATCCTGGTGCGCTCGGATCTCAAGGGCCACGGCATCGGCTGGCGGCTGATGCGCATCATGATCGAGTACGCGCGCTGGCTGGGCCTCAAGGTCATCGAGGGCCAGGTGCTGCGCGACAACCGCACCATGCTGGCGATGTGCGAGCAGCTGGGCTTCCGCATCCGCGCCGATCCCGACGAGCCGACCCTGATGGACGTCGAGCTGCCCATCGACGGGCGCATGGAAAACGACGCCGGCTAGAGCCGGCAGACCTGGCGCAGGCGGATCGCGCCCGCTTCCGCCCCGTGCTGGTCCGCGGCGGCCTGGCGCAGCCGCCGGATCAGCCCCACGGGGTCGCGCTCGCCATCGTCATTGGCGCAGGCCAGGGTGATCTGGCCCCAGGCCACCGCCTCGCCCATCACATAGACCTCATAGTCGGCGAAGTAGCCGACTCCGGAACTCGCGAAGTCAGGTGCCGACATGGCGTTCGGATTCGCATTCGGCGCAGCCCAGATGCTCCAGCGCCATTTCCAGCGCCAGCGTGTAGCTCTGCGCGCAATATCCCTGCGCCACCGCCAGGCAGGCCCGCGACGGCGGCAGGCGTGGTTCCGGCGCATCGCAATCGTCGTCGTGGACTTCGATGTAGGGAATGCCGGCGTGATCCACCGCCGCATGCAGGCGCGCGCTGGTGGCGGCGCTGCCCGGATCCAGCAGCAGCAGTTCGGTGCGGGTGAGGCGGGCGCCTTCCAGTGCGTGCAGGTACTCGGCTTCGTTGGCGCAGACGCGCACGGCCAGGATCTTGCCGGCGGCGGCGGCGCGTTCGGCCAGGGCGCGCACGACCGGCGCGGGCAGTGGCGGCGGCGGTTCGCTGGCATTTGCGCGGCGCTCCGGGCCACGGATGAGCAATAGCGACATGGGGATGCTCCCGGTTGCGGAAAGGAAGGAACGGGTTCAGGCGGTGCCGCTCGTCGCGGCCAACCGGCGCAGGGCGATCGACAGCGCCAGGGCGTGACCCTGATGGCGGTCGCGATTGAAGACCACCGTCGCCAGCGGCGGGTGCCGCAGGTCCAGGCGGGACTCCAGCACCTGCGTGCTGTCGTCATGCACTTCGATGTAAGGCGTCGACAGCCGGTCGAGGATTTCGCGCAGGGCCGGCAGCGCGGGCTCGCCGGCGGCGATGTCGCCCGAATCCAGCAGCAGCATCCGCACGTCCAGTGCGACGCTGGCGCGCAGGCCGGTCAGCAACGCCTCCACGCTCGGGCATCGGCAATGGAACACGGCGTGGCCATGGATGCGGGCCTGCGCCCGCAGGCCGCGCAGGACGGGCGGCGCCAGTGGCGTTCCGGCATCCGGCGAGGGGTGCGGGCCTTCGAGGATCATCAGGTTCATGGCGGGTTCGCGGCGCGCCTTCGCGCGGTGGAAACAGGCTATGCGCCACGGGCGTAAACGGGCCATTCCGTCCACCGCGCCAACGCGTAAATTCCACATAAGCGAATGCGTACCGGCGGCGCGTATCCGGCCTTGCCGCATTGCACATGCGTGATAGGCTCGCCGCACTTTCCCCGGAGAACACCGATGAAGCCGCATTCGATCTGCCTCGCCGTGCTGTTGGCCCTGGGCGTGCCCGCGATCGCGCAGGCGCAGGACGCCGCCGCCGTCGCGGCCGATGCCGCCGCCAGCCTCGACATCGCAATCAAGGGCGACTGGCGAACCCCCGCCAACGTGGCCCGCGATGGCTATCGCCATCCCGCCGAGACCCTGTCGTTCTTCGGCCTGAAGCCGGACCAGACCGTCGTCGAGATCACCCCGGGTGGCGGTTGGTATTCGGAAATCCTGGCCCCCCTTCTGCGCGATCGCGGCCACTACGTCGCGGCAATCGTGGACCCGGCGGCGGTGGCGCAGGGCGGTGGCCGCGACTACCAGCAGCGCAGCAAGGACGGACTGGAAAAGAAGCTCGCCGCCTCGCCGGCGCTGTACGACAAAACGACGGTGGTGGCGTATTCGCCGGCGGCGCCGGTGTTCGGCGAGGCCGGTTCCGCGGATCTGGTGCTGACCTTCCGCAACGTGCACAACTGGCGCTCGGCGGGACAGGCCGAAGGCATGTTCAAGGGCTTCTTCAACGTACTCAAACCGGGTGGCGTGCTGGGCGTGGTCGAACACCGCGCCAAGCGTGACGTGCCGGCGGACGACAACAGCGGCTACGTGGGCGAGGCGCAAGTGATCGCGCTGGCCGAGGCGGCCGGATTCCGGCTCGACGGCAAGAGCGAGGTCAACGCCAATCCGCGCGACACCAAGGATCACCCCAACGGTGTGTGGACGCTGCCTCCGTCCAACAACCACGATCCCAAGGATGCGGACAAGTACAAGGCCATCGGCGAAAGCGATCGGATGACGCTGCGGTTCGTGAAGCCCTGATTCGAGCGGTTGTTTCGTGCTGATCGCGTTCAACAAGCCGTTCAACGTGCTGTGCCAGTTCACCGATCGCGGCGATCCGCCCCGGCGGACGCTGGCGGAATTCGACCTGCCGCCGAAGGTGTACGCGGCGGGTCGACTGGACTACGACAGCGAGGGGCTGCTGTTGCTCACCGACGATGGCGGACTCGCGCATCGTCTGACCGACCCGCGCCACAAGCAGACCAAGACCTACTGGGCGCAGGTGGAAGGCACGCCGGACGACAGGCAGCTCGACGCGCTGCGGCGTGGCGTGACGTTGAATGACGGACCCACGCGGCCGGCGGAGGTGCGCCGGCTGGATCCATCGCCGACGCTGTGGTCACGCGATCCACCGGTGCGCTTCCGCAAGACCGTGCCGGATGCGTGGCTGGAAATGCGCATCACCGAAGGCCGCAACCGGCAGGTACGGCGGATGACCGCCGCGGTGGGATTGCCGACCCTGCGGCTGGTGCGCGTGGCGATGGGCGATGTCGCGCTGGACGATCTCGCGCCGGGTCGGTGGCGCGAGATCCGTTCATGACCTCCGGGCGTCTCCACCCACGGTGACCGGACGAGGCATCACCGTGGAGGAACCGGCGGCGTCCTATGGCTGGGGAGAGGCCTGCAAGGTCTTCAGCTTCTCCTGCGCCTGCTTCGAGTCCGGTTTGAGCTCGATCATCCGCCTCGCCTGCGCGATGGCGGCTTCGCGGTCGCCCCTGGCCAGATAGGCGTCGGCCAGACTGTCATACACGTTCAGCGACTGAGGGTGCGCGTCGCGATTGAACTCCATGACCGCGACGGCCTTGTCGAACTCCTTGCGCTCGATCAGCGCGTAACCCAGCTCGTTGACCTTGTCCTCCAGGAAGTCGTAGCGCGCGGGACTCGCCGCGCGCTCCCCCGCCAGCCATTTGCGCAATGCATCGGCATCGTCCGATTGCAGGCGCTGGAACAGCGGAACGTGGATCGACGCCTTCACCGGCGTGTGGGGCTTGCCGGCCACGATCGCCTCCACCGCGTCGCGCGCATGTTCGACGCTGTCATCCTCGCCGTTGTTGGTGAGCAGCACGATGTCCAGGTCCTGCGCCGGCAGCAGGGTGAGATCGGCCTTGAAGCCGCGCCAATGGCCGCCGTGGGAAACCCGCGCCTGCCCCAGCGAAGACGGGCGCAGCGCCAGCCCGAAACCGTAGGGCACGCTGCCGCCATCGGCCAGACGCACCGGCGTGGTGGCCTCGGTCCAGTGTTCGGCGGACATCAGCTTGCCGCCACGCAGCGCGCGCGCCCAGCGGTGCAGATCGCGGGCGGTGGAATAGATGCCGCCGGCGCCGGCCACGTAGAACTGCGGCACCTGATCGAACGCCTGTCGGCGGCCGCTGGCGGAGACCCGGAAGCCGTATGCGCGCGGATCGATGCCGGCCTCGTTGTCCGGCATCCGCACGCGGGTGTGCGACATGCCCAGCGGGGTGAAGAACTCCCGGTCCAGATAGCGGGCGTAGTCGACACCCGACGCGCGCGTCACGATCCGCGCCAGCAGCAGATAACCGGTGTTGCTGTACTCGAAGCGGGTGCCGGGCGCGAACACCGGCTGCATCTTCTGCCCGGTCAGAATCTGGACCGCGTCTTCGGTGGTGATGGGCGTGGTGACCTCCCCGCCGCGCAGGACCTTGGAGTAGTACGGCATCACATCCGGCACGCCGGAAGTGTGGGTGAGCAGCTGGCGCACGGTCACGTCGGGATACGGAAAGCCCGGCAGGTGTTTCGCCGCAGGATCATCCAGACCCAGCCGGCCCTGTTCGGCCAGCCGGACGATGGCGGCGGCGGTGAACTGTTTGGTGATCGAGCCGATGTCGAACGCGTGGGCCGGGGTCAGCCCCTGCCCGCCTTCGGCCACGGCGTCGCCGAGTGCGCCTTCATAGAGGACCTGCTCGCCGCGCATGACCAGGAAACTGCCGTTGCACACCTGGACCGCGTGGCATTGGCGGAAGTACTCGGCCAGCGCGGGGCCGGGTTGCGGGGTTTCGGCCATCGTGACCAGCGGCCACAGCAGCAGGGCCAGCGCGACGCGGGCGGCGGGGCGGGAACCGGCCGCGCGGGCGGACGGGGAAAAACGGGCAAAGCGCATGGGACTCTCCTGGGTGTACCAACTGTACTATTATTAGTAGTACAGTTGTCCCAGGAAGGCTGTCAAGGGGATTTCGTCGGATCAGCGGAAACGTCGGGAAGCGGGGAGCGGAGCGAACTCCGCTCTACGGGTCCATGCAGAGCCGAGCTTGCTCGGCTTTGGCTCGTCGGTGTGGAAACACCACGTCAGCGGAACCAGTTCCGCATTACGTCAGGGGTTGGCCGACGTGGAGCGGGAGGCCGCGGCGCGGCGGCCGGCGCGGCCGGTGCCATTGACCTTGCGCGCCTCGATGCGGCGCGACTTGCCCTCGATCGGCGCGTCGGCGGCGTCGCGCTTGCGCTTGCGGTAGGCGGCATAGGCCAGCAGCCCGATGCCCGCCGCCGCCGCGACAGCCACGACCGGGTTGCGGCGGATGAACTTGCCCGCGGTCTTCGCGCCGGTCTTCGCCGCGCCCAGCACCACGCCGGTCTGCAACAGCTTGTCGGCGTTCTTCGGCACCACCTGCCTGAGGCTGCTGCCGGCCTGGCTGACCAGTTCCAATGCGCGGTCGGTGATGATGGTGAGCTTGCTCATCGTCGTTGTCCTGTGGGAGATGACGGGATCCAGTGTCCATCCGCGGATGTTCACGGCACGTTAGCGGACCACGCGGGCGCCGACCGGTGGCTGAATGACTGCGGCCGCGTTCGTGTGGCCGCGTGGGAGCGACGTGAGTCGCGAAGGGCTTTCCCGCGAGCGTCATCGCGACTCACGTCGCTCCCACAAGGGGGAAAGAGCTGATCTCAGGTCCCGCGCGGCTTGGCGCGATGGGTGGCCTGCGCGGTCCAGGGATCGTCGGGCCAGGGATGCTTGGGGTAGCGGCCCTTCATTTCCTTCTTCACTTCCGGATAGGTGCGTTCCCAGAAGCCGCGCAGATCCTGGGTCACCTGCAGCGGCCGGCCCCCCGGCGACAGCAGGTGCAGGGTGAGCGGGACGCGGCCGTCGGCGATGCGCGGTGTCTCCGCCAGACCGAACAGTTCCTGCAGCTTCACCGCCAGCACCGGCGGTTGTCCGTGCGTGTACTCGATGCGTCGCTCCATGCCCGACGGCACGGTGATGCGGGTCGGGGCGAGTACGTCGACGCGTTGGCGCACTGACCAGTCCAGCGGGGACTTGAGCGCTTCCGCCAGTTCGGATTCGTCGAGTGCGTCCAGTCGGCTCTTGCCGGCGAAGGCGGGTCGCAACCAGCGATCCAGATCCGCCAGCAGGGCCTCGTCGGAAAGATCTGGCAATCCGAGTTCCGGCATCCATTCGCGCAGGCTGCGCACGCGTTCGCGCCATTGGCCCAGTGATTCGGTCCACGGCAGCGCGTCGATTCCCAGTTCGCGCACGGCGTCGGTGAGCGCCTGCGCGGCCAGCGCGGGATCGACGCGGCCGGTCGAACGCGTCTCCAGGATGATCCGATCGAAACGGGTTTCGCGTTGGGCGCTCAACGCGCGCTTGCCGGCATCCCAGCGCACCGCGTCCTCGGTGACGAAACGGTCCGGAAACTCCGCGCGCAGGAAACCCTCGTCGACCGGGGCACCCCGCTGGATCAGCGCATCCTTGGCCTCGTAACGCAGTTCGCTGGCGACAATCCAGGGTTCGCCGAACAGGGCGCTGTCGTCGAACAGGCGCGCCATGCGCCCGTTGGCCAGCGCATAGCGGCGCGGATCCTGCGGGTGCTGGTAGCCGATGCGGTCGGGATAAGCGTGGGCGAGGCGATCGCCCAACAGGTGCGCTTCGAGGGTCGATGGCGGCGCGGCGTCCTCGCGCAGGCGGCGGCGCCATTGCTTCGCGGCCGCGTCGATCGCGGCCAGCGCGGAGCGATGGGCGTCGCCCGGCGTCCGGCCCTGGCGGAAACCCGCGAGCGCGCGCCAGCGCGCGGCCAGCGCGTCACCGCCTCCACGCAGCGGATCCCGCGCTTCGATCAGCGCCGCCAGATCACAGGCCAGCGCGCGGATCGCACCCGCCGACGCTGACAGCAGCATCGCCGCCAGTCGAGGGTGCGTGCCCAACGCCAGCATGCGCTGGCCCAGCGGGGTCACCCCGCCGCTGTCGCCGAGCGCGCCCAGCCGCTGCAGCAGTTCACGCGCCGCGCCGAGCGCGCCGGCGGGCGGCGGATCCACGAAGCGCAATTGATCGCTGCCCCAGGCCGCCAGTTCCAGCGCCAGCGCGGCGAGTTCCACCTGGGCGATTTCCGGGCGGCGCTGCGGTTCCAGCCGCTGCGATTGCGGCCACAGCCGATACGCCCAGCCCTCGGCGACACGCCCGGCGCGGCCGGCGCGCTGATCCGCCGACGCCTGCGAGATGGCGACGACTTCCAGCCGCGCGAAACCGCTGTTGGGGTCGTAGCGCGGCTCGCGCGCCAGCCCGGCGTCGATCACCACGCGCACGCCCGGCAGGGTCACCGAGGATTCGGCCACGTTGGTCGCCAGCACGACCCGGCGATGGCCCTGTGGATCCGGCTGCAACACCTCGGCCTGCCGCTCCACCGGCAGCTCGCCGTGCAGCGGCAGCACCGCGACATCGCGCGGCAAGCCATCGAGGAGCGATTCCAGCCGCGCGATCTCGCGCTGGCCGGGGAGGAAGACCAGCAGATCGCCCGGATGCGACGCCAGCGCCTGTTCGATCGCGCGCCGCGCCTGTACTTCGGCGGGTTCGTCGCGACGCGCGGGGAAATGCGCCAACGTCACCGGAAAGCTCCGCCCTTCGCTGCTCAGGCGCGGCGCGTCCAGGAAACGTGCCAGGCGTTCGCCGTCCAGGGTCGCCGACATCACCACGATGCGCAGGTCCTCGCGCAACTGCGCCTGCACGTCGAGCGCCAGCGCCAGACCGAGATCGGCCGACAGATGGCGCTCGTGGAATTCGTCGAACAGGATCGCCGCCACCGATTCGAGCATCGGGTCGTCCTGGATCATCCGGGTCAGGATGCCCTCGGTGACGACCTCGATGCGGGTGCGCGCGGACACCTTGTTCTCGAAGCGGATGCGGTAACCGACGGTCTCGCCGACCGCCTCGCCGCGCTGCTTCGCCATGAAGCCGGCGGCCGCGCGCGCGGCCACCCGGCGCGGTTCCAGCATCAGGATCCGGCGTCCCTGCACCCACGGTTCGTCGAGCAGCGCCAGCGGCACCTGGGTGGTCTTGCCGGCGCCCGGCGGCGCTTCCAGCACCAGCCGCGGATGCGCCGACAGGCTCCGCCGGATCTCCGGCAGCAGCGGGGTGATGGGAAATTCCGGCAAAGGCGCGGGCGACGGCATGGCCCGCTAGGATACCGGCTCCGCGCGCCGGGCCGACTACAATGACGCGCCCTCCGCTCCACGACTTCCGCTCCATGCAACTGATCGACATCGGCGCCAACCTGACCCACGAAAGCTTCGGCCACGATCTGGACGCGGTGATGCAGCGCGCCCGCGCGCACGGCGTGGCGCAGATGGTGGTGACCGGCGCCAGCCGCGAACATTCCCCGCAGGCGCTCGCCCTGGCCCGGGCGCATCCGGGCGAACTGTTCGCCACCGCCGGCGTGCATCCACACCACGCGGTCGAGTACACCGACGAATGCGACGCCGAGATGCGCGCGCTGCACGTCCATCCGGAAGTGGTGGCGGTGGGCGAATGCGGGTTGGACTACTTCCGGGATTTCTCGCCGCGGCCGGCGCAGCGGCGCGCATTCGAGCGCCAACTGCAGATCGCGGCGGAGAACGGCAAGCCGCTGTTCCTGCACCAGCGCGACGCGCACGCCGATTTCATGGCGATGATGAAGAACTTCGACCGCCGGCTGGGTCCGGCGGTGGTGCACTGCTTCACCGGCAGCCGCGAGGAACTGTTCGACTACCTGGACCAGGACTGGCACATCGGCATCACCGGCTGGCTGTGTGACGAGCGCCGTGGCCAGCATCTGCGCGAACTGGTGCCGCACATCCCCGCCGGGCGGCTGATGATCGAGACCGATGCGCCCTACCTGCTGCCGCGCACGGTGCGGCCGCAGCCTTCGCACCGCCGCAACGAGCCCATGTACCTGGCCCACATCGTGGAGGAGCTGGCGCGCGATCGGAACGAACCGGTGGACGTCACCGCCGCCGCGACCACCGCGACGGCGCGCGCGTTCTTTCGCCTGCCCGGGTAGCCGGAGCTCCAGCGCCCTCGGGAAGGTGCCAGCCCACCGCGCAGGCCAGCCCTAGCGCATGGCCGATTCGCTCCATTCGCAGATGCCACGCACGCGCGCCAGATCGCAGTGCATGTCGATGTGGTGGGGCGGCCATCCGATGTTGCCCGCCCGGAATCCCTCCACCAGCCTCCCGCCATCCTCGATGCAGACGCCCCACGTGTTGATGCGATCACCCAGCGGCAGGATCATCCCGATCTCGTTCGCGCCCCGGACCGTGAACCGGCCGGCCGCATCGGTGACCGCGGTATACCGGGAAGGTCCGCAGCCGCCCTTGGACAGGCTTGGCAGCACATGGATCCGCGCGCCCGCAACGGGAGCCTGCCCGCTCACCAGCGTGCCTTCGATCGCCGGAATGATCTGTTCGCGATGCGGAAAGCAGCCGGTCAGCAACAGCAGACTCGCGAACAGCGGCAACAGACATCGAAAATGACGCGGGTGGCGTGGCGGCATGGGCCGGGACTCCAAAGCGGGACGGGTGGGTTCATCACCGTACGAACGACGTCCGCCGCCGGCCATCGCCGCATTCCGAATGGCGCCGACTCTCCCGTGTCGTGTGGTCAATGCGCCGGCAGCGAAGCCTCGTAGGCCTGCAGATGGCACCAGGCGGTGGACAGCAGGGGTACCGGCAATCCGGACTTCTGCGCACGATGCACCATGTCGCCGACGATCTGCAGGCCTTCCACGCGCTGGCCGGCTTCCAGATCGCGCAGCATCGACGCCTTGATGTCCGATCCCGATTGCCGCAGCGTCGCCAGCGCGGTGTTCTGGGCGGCCTGTGGAATCGGCTGGCCGGATGCCGCCGCCACCGCGGTGCATTCGGCGTACAGCGCGGTCATGAACGCCGCGCCGCCCTCGCCCGCCACGATCCGTCCGATCGGCGCGCGCATCAGGCAGGTGCCGGCGGCCAATGCGGTGAGGAAGCTGTACTTGATCCACTGCTCGCTGGCGATGTCCGGCGCCAGCAGGTGATCGATGCCCGCCTTCGCGCAGGCATCGGCGAAAGCGTGCAGACGCGCGCGCGGCGCGGCGCCATCGCGTTCGCCGAAGGTGATCGTGGCGGGCTTGCCCAGGTGCAGGATTTCGCCCTGCGGTCCCTTGGTGGCGCTGATGAAGCATAGACCGCCGATCACGTGATCGTGGCCGAACCGCTCATCCAGTCGCGCGTAGTGCAGCAGGCCGTTGAGCACCGGCAGCACGTCGGCGCCAGCCTCGACCGCGGGCGCGATCGCATCGATCGAACTGTCCAGGTCGTAGGCCTTGCAGCTGAGCAGGACCAGGTCGAACGGCCGCGACGCGACCAGCCCGGGCAGGGCTTCGGCGGTCACCGTCATCACCGGCAGATCGGCGTCGCCGAGCGGGCTGCGGATGTGCAGGCCCTCGCGTGCCAGATCCGCGGCGCGCGGTGGACGGACCAGGAAAGTGACGTCGGCACCGGACTGCGCCAGGCGTCCGCCGAAATAGCCGCCGGTGCCGACGTCACTTTCCTGGTC
>Ga0247823_10002908_pt1 | contig 14045 bp, 12 predicted proteins | sample 13C_PalmiticAcid_2_FD_192426 | JGI IMG/M metagenome (GOLD analysis project Ga0247823, IMG submission 192426) | Soil microbial communities from agricultural site in Penn Yan, New York, United States - 13C_PalmiticAcid_Day30 | ecosystem: Environmental > Terrestrial > Soil > Agricultural land...
CTGAAGAAGCCGAACGGCCTTGAGAAAAAGGGCGGTGACGGCAAGCGCAAGGCGACCTTCGTCGCCGAACCGCTGGAGCGCGGCTTTGGCCTGACGCTCGGCAACGCGCTGCGCCGCGTGCTGCTCTCGTCGCTGCAGGGCGCTGCGGTGACCTCGATCAAGATCGAAAACGTGCTTCATGAGTTCTCGTCGCTCGCCGGCGTGCGTGAGGACGTGACCGACCTCGTGCTCAACGTGAAGCAGATCGCGCTCAAGATGCAGGGCGAGGGCGCCAAGCGTCTTCAGCTCAGCGCGACCGGCCCGGCCGAAGTCAAGGCCGGCGACATTGCCGTTTCGGGCGACATCGAAGTGATGAACCCCGAGCTGGTACTGTGCCACCTCGACGACGGCGCGACGCTCAACATGGAACTGACCGCGGACACCGGTAAGGGCTATGTCCCTGCCGCCGCGAACCGTCCCGCCGATGCGCCGATCGGCCTGATCCCGGTCGACGCGCTCTACTCGCCGGTCCGTCAGGTGAGCTACAAGGTCGAGAACACCCGCGTCGGGCAAGAGCTCGATTACGACAAGCTCAGCCTTTCGGTCGAGACCGACGGCACCGTGACCCCTGAGGACGCCGTGGCCTATGCCGCGCGCATCCTGCAGGATCAGCTCGCGCTGTTCGTCCACTTCGACGATTCGGCGATCACCCGTTCGACGCCGATCGGCGTGGCCGCTCCGGCTGCGGCGGAAGGCGGTGCGGGCGATACCGCGACGATCAACCGTTACCTGCTCAAGAAGGTTGACGAGCTCGAGCTGTCGGTCCGTTCGGCCAACTGCCTCAAGAACGACAACATCATCTACATCGGCGATCTGGTCCAGAAGACCGAAGCCGAGATGCTGCGCACCCCGAACTTCGGCCGCAAGTCCTTGAACGAGATCAAGGAAGTGCTGTCGTCGATGGGTCTGCGTCTGGGCATGGAAATCCCGGGCTGGCCGCCTGAGAACATCGAAGAGATGGCCAAGAAGCTCGAGCAGGAGATCATGGGCTGATTTCGCACCGGCGCAGCGATGCTGCGCCGGAGACGAAACCAGCCCGGCCGGCGGGGCCGAAGGCTCCGTCCGACGCCGCAGTTTTGCCGCGGCGGGCCGTCTCCGAAGACTAGGGTTATGGGCGGTGGCCCTTATCACCGCCTGCTAAGGGGTACCTTGCACGGCCCCCTAACGAACGAAGGAAGAAATCATGCGCCATAAATACGGCGGTCGTAAGCTTCAGCGTACCTCGGCCCATCGCCTTGCGCTGTTCCGCAACATGTCGGCCGCGCTGATCAAGCACGAGCAGATCACCACCACCGTCGCCAAGGCGAAGGAACTGCGCCCCTACGTCGAAAAGCTGATCACGCTGGCGAAGAAGGGTGGTCTTTCGAACCGCCGTCTCGCGCATGCGCGCCTGCTCGACGATGCGCAGCTGGTGAAGCTGTTCGACGTGCTCGCGTCGCGCTACGCCGACCGCAACGGCGGCTACACCCGCATCGTCAAGGCTGGTCCGCGCGCTTCGGACGCGTCGCCGATGGCGATCATCGAGTTCGTCGATCGCGACGTCTCGGCCAAGGGTCAGGATTCGGGCCCGGTGCTGGGCGACGAGGATTTCGACGAAGCGGCCTGATCCGCGCCGTCGCAAGCCAATCGAAAGGGCGGTCGCACTCCGGTGCGGCCGCCCTTTTGCTGTCGGTGAAGCGGATATTTCGGGTCCGAAAGAATAGCTGCCCTTTCGAAACCGAAACGGCTCCCCATCTCACCGTCAGCGCGATGGGGATTTTCCCCGCGCCGGAGGTCGAGATGCGGTCGAACGCAAGAAATGGTGCTGGCAGCGCGGTAGCGATCGGGTTCGCGGCCCTGCCGCTGCTCGTGATGGGCTGGGTCAGCTATTCGACCGGGCTCGGAGCCTTTGCCTGAACCGGTGGGGCCGGCCGGACGATCCCTGCGATCCGCCTTCCAATGTTGGATTTCATCTGGTCTATCCTCCGCGATGAACCGGCCCGTGCGTACTTCCCTGCGACTGACAATGGCGCGTTCCCATCGCGCCGGCGACGCATATCGGGCGCATGATTGTCGCGCGGTCGTGGCGCACCGGTCGCGCGGCTGTCGCGAACCGGTCGCCAACCGGGGGCTTCGCGGACGCATTGCGGGCGCTTCCGCCGGAAACCCCGTTTTTGTGTCAACTTCGTCAACCAGTCCGCTTGACCGCCAGCTTCGCCGCAATAGGTTGCCGCTATCCCGTAACCGGAGAGACCAATGCGTCACGCGTCGCTGATCGCCCTTCCGCTGCTGTTCGCAGCCCCCATTGCCCATGCCAGCCCGGAGTCGCCCAAGACGATGCCAGCCCCGATTGCCTATCCCGAGACCAAGCGCGTCGACGTGACCGACGAGAGCTTCGGCCAGAAGGTCGCCGACCCCTATCGCTGGCTCGAAAACGATGTGCGCAACGACAAGGAAGTCGCTGCCTGGGTCGAGGCGCAGAACAAGGTGACCGACGCCTATCTCGCAACGCTGCCCGGTCGCGACATCTTCCGCAGCCGGATCAAGCAGCTGTTCGATTATGAGCGGTTCGGCGTGCCGTCGCGCAAGGGCAGCCGCTATTTCTACAGCCACAATACCGGCCTTCAGAATCAGGCGGTGCTGTGGGTGCGCGACAGCATCGACGGCCCTGGCCGCGTGCTGATCGACCCCAATGGCTGGGCCAAGGACGGCGCCACGGCGCTGTCGGAATGGGTGCCGTCGGAAGACGGCAAGCTGCTCGTCTATGGTATTCAGGACGGCGGCAGCGACTGGCGCACGGTCAAGGTGCTCGACGTCGCGACCGGCAAGACGCTGGATGACGAGGTCAAGTGGATCAAGTTCAGCAACCTTGCCTGGGCGAAGGATGGTTCGGGCTTCTTCTATTCGCGCTTCCCGGCTCCGGCCGAAGGGCAGGCATTCCAGCAGCTCAATGAGAACCAGTCGGTCTATTTCCACAAGATCGGTACGCCGCAGAGCGCCGACACGTTGATCTATGCGACCCCGGAAACCCCGAAGCGCGGCCATTATGCGCAGGTGACCGACGATGGCCGCTGGCTGATCATCACCACCACCGAGGGGACCGACGACCGCTACGAGATCACCCTGCTCGATCTCAAGACTGCCGGCGCCAAGCCGCGCAAGCTGATCGCCGGGCTGGAGAATAACTGGAGCCTCGCCGGCAATGTCGGCACGCGCTTCTTCTGGACGACCAACAAGGGCGCACCCAAGCTCAAGCTGGTGTCGATGGACGTCGCGCAGGCGAACCCGGTCGCGACCGACCTGATCCCCGAGGACGCCGCCACGCTGGAAGGCGCGGGGATCGTCGGCGGCCAGCTGTTCGTCAGCTATCTGGTCGACGCCAAGGACGAGCTGCGGCGCTACTCGCTCGACGGCAAGCTGCTGGGCAAGGTCGCGACGCCGGGCATCGGCGCGGTCGCGGGCTTCAGCGGCGATCCGGATTCGAACGAGGCTTTCTACGCCTTCACCAGCTTCAACATGCCGAGCACCGTCTATCGCTACGACGTGAAGACCGGTGAGGCGAAGGCGTGGGCGCAGCCCAAGGTCGATTTCGACCCGGCCAAATATAGCGTCGAGCAGCGCTTCTACACTTCGAAGGACGGCACCAGGGTGCCGATGTTCATCGTCAAGCGGAAGGACGTGACAGGCCCGGCGCCGACCTTGCTGTGGGGCTATGGCGGGTTCAACGTCAGCTACGGCCCGGCCTTCTCGGCGGCGCGTCTCGCATGGATGGAGCAGGGCGGCGTGTTCGTCCTCGCCAACCTTCGCGGCGGCGGCGAATATGGCAAGGCGTGGCACAATGGCGGCCGTCTCGCCAACAAGCAGAACACCTTCGACGATTTCATCGGCGCGGGCGAGTATCTGATCGCTCAGGGCATTACCAAAAAGGACGGTCTCGCTATCCAGGGCGGCTCGAACGGCGGCCTGCTGGTCGGTGCGGTGGTCAATCAGCGTCCCGACCTGTTCGCGGCGGCGCTGCCCGCCGTGGGCGTGATGGACATGCTGCGCTTCGATCGCTGGACCGCCGGCCGCTATTGGGTGGACGATTATGGCCATCCGTCGAAGGAAGCGGACTGGAAGGTGCTGCGCGCCTATTCGCCCTATCATAACGTCACGGCGGGCAAGACCTATCCGGCGATCCTCGCGACGACCGCCGACACCGACGATCGCGTGGTGCCCGGCCACACCTTCAAATATACCGCGGCGCTGCAGGCGGCGGATATCGGTCCCAAGCCGCATCTCGTCCGGATCGAGACCCGCGCCGGTCACGGCACGGGCAAGCCGACCGACAAGATCATCGAGGAAACCTCGGATCTCTGGGCGTTTGCGGCCAAATGGACCGGGCTCGACGTCAAGCCGGTCCGGTAGCGTCATCGCCTTGTATTAGGGCGCGTATTCGATAGGTTCCGTCCACTTCCCAGTGGATGGAGCCTTCGATGCGTTTGATCAGCCTGCCTTTGCTCGCCCTTGCCGCCGCTTCCTGTTCGGCCCCTCAGGCGAAGCCGGGTGAGGCGGCCCCGCCGCCATCGCTGCACCAGCGGCTGCTGACGATCGACACCCATCTCGACACCCCGGTCTGGTTCTCCAACCCCAACTGGAAGTTCGGCGACCGCCACCATTGGGAAACCGATCTGGCCCAGGTCGATGTCGGCCGGATGGACACCGGCGCGCTCGATGGCGGCATGTTCGTCATCTACACCGCCCAGGGTCCGGTGACCCCTCAGGGATTTGCCGATGCCAGGGCATTTGCGTTCAAGCGGCTCGGCGAGATCCACAAGACGATCGGCGCCTATCCCGACCGGATCGAGCTGGTGACCACCGCCGATCAGGCGGTCCGCGCCGACAAGGCCGGGCTTCGCTTCGCCTTCATCAGCATCGAGAACAGCTACCCGCTCGGCGAAGACCTGTCGCTGCTCAAGCAATTCTACGACCGCGGCGTGCGGATGGCGGGGCCGGTGCATTCCAAGGACAACCAGTTCGCCGACAGCGCGACGGGGCAGGGGACGTGGAAGGGGCTGTCGCCGCTCGGCAAGCAATGGGTGGCCGAGATGAACCGGCTGGGCATGGTGATCGATGGCAGCCATTCGTCCGACGCGACGTTCGACCAGTTGCTTGAGCTCAGCAAGGTGCCGATCATCCTGTCGCACTCCGGCCCCAAGGCGCTGTGGGGCCACAATCGCAACATCGACGACGACCGCATCCGCAAGCTCGCGGCGAAGGGCGGGGCGGTGTGCATGAACAGCGTGTTCCTGACCAAGATGACCTACACCGACGAACGCAATCGGCTGTCGGCGCTGGTCGACAAGATCGGCACGATGTCGCCGGCGGAGCAGGCCAAGCTGACCGCCGAGGTGCGGGCGCTGGACAAGGTGGCGCCGGTTCAGGACACCGACTTCGAGAACTTCATGACCAACCTGCTCTATCTCCTCAAGGTCGCCGGGCCGGACCATGTCTGCATGGGCGCCGACTGGGACGGCGGCGGCGGGGTGCGCGGGTTCGAGGACATCACCGCGCTGCCCAAGGTCACCGAGCGGCTGCTCGCGGCGGGCTATTCCGAGGCCGACATCGCCAAGATCTGGTCGGGCAACGTCCTGCGCATCATGCGTGCCGCGGATGCGGCCCGCCAGCGTTGAGCGGCTGTCCGGAACATAGCGGGTACCGCGGCGTTTCACCCTGTGGGTGAAGGTGACGAACGCTGCGGTGCCATGCCATGCTCGACCAACCCACCCCAGGAGACCGGCGGCTGCCGCTGGCGGTCGGCCTTCTCGTCGCGATCGCCCTTTCGCTCGCTCTGTGGGGACTGATCTTCCTGTTCCTGTTATCCTGACCCGTTTCAGGGCACGCGCCGGACGCTCAGCACCTTGATCCTGGGTTCGAGCATCTGGCCCTTCATCACACCCTCGCCGCGGGTGGGCGAGGTGGGGGCGTCGAGGATCTTCCAGATCACGTCCATCCCCTCGACCACCTTGCCGAACGCCGCGTAGCCGAGATTGTCGCCCGGCGCGGACGGATTGGCGTCGAGCGAGGTCTGGTCGCCGACGCTGATCGTGAACTCGCCCCGCGCAGTGCCGGGGGCAAGACGCGCGGTGGAGATCGCGCCATCGACATGCTTCACACCCGTCTTCGTGGTCGGCTCATGCGTGATCGGTGGCAGGATGCGCTTGGGATTGCCCTCGACCCCGAACTGCACGAAGCCGAATTTGTCCGCGACCTTCACCGAACGATAGAAACCGATGCCGTCCAGCCGCTTCTGATCGACATAGCGCAGGAAATTGCGCGCGGTGATCGGCGCGCGTGCCGTCTCGAGCTCCAGCACGATCCGGCCGAGGCTGGTCTCGATCGCCACCTTCTGTGTCGCAGGCTTGGGTGTCGATTCCCCGATCGCCGGCGTGACGGGCGGCGGCGGCACGGTCTGGGCGAGGGCGGTCAGCGGGGCCAACAGCGCGGCGGCGAGGAGGGTGCGGCGGATCATCATGCAGCCAGCTTCGCGCAAGCCGGGCCGGGCTTCAACCGGCTTTCGTCCACAACAGAATCGCTTTGCTGGTGCGCGGCATGACGCCACCCATGTTGCGAAAAGCGATGCCGTTCCCCTAGATGCGGCATCGCCTTACATTTTCGGCCCCAACCGGTGGGGACCAACAGGATATCGGAATGACCGCCACTCACTCGACCCGTATGCTTATCCTCGGCTCCGGCCCCGCCGGCCTTTCCGCCGCCATTTACGGTGCGCGCGCCGGCCTCGCGCCGATCGTGGTGCAGGGCATCCAGCCGGGCGGGCAGCTGATGACCACGACCGATGTCGAGAACTATCCCGGCTTCCGCGAGGTGATCCAGGGTCCGTGGCTGATGCAGGAGATGCAGGCGCAGGCCGAGCATGTCGGTGCGCAGATGATGTACGACACGATCGTGTCGATCGACCTCAGCCAGCGGCCGTTCCGCATGACCGGCGACAGCGGCACCGTCTATCTCGGCGATACGCTGGTGATCGCGACGGGTGCGCAGGCCAAGTGGCTGGGCCTCGACAGCGAGGAGGCGATGAAGGGCAAGGGTGCGTCGGCGTGCGCGACCTGCGACGGTTTCTTCTATCGCGGCAAGAAGGTCGCGGTGATCGGCGGCGGCAACACCGCGGTCGAGGAAGCGCTGTACCTGACCAACCACAGCCATGACGTGACGTTGATCCACCGCCGCGACAGCCTGCGCGCCGAGAAGATCCTGCAGCAGCGGCTGTTCGCCAACCCCAAGATCAAGATGCTTTGGAACAAGGAAGTCGTCGAGTTCGTCGGTGGCGGCGATCCCGAAGGACTGGTCGGCCTGAAGCTCAAGGACACGGTGACGGGCGAACTGTCCGACATCGATGTCGAGGGCGGCTTCGTTGCGATCGGCCACCATCCGGCGACCGAGCTGTTCCGCGGGCATCTGAAGCTGGACAGCGACAGCTATATCGAGGTCGAGACCGGCACCACGCGCACCAGCGTGCCCGGCGTGTTTGCGTGCGGCGACGTGATGGACAAGGTCTATCGTCAGGCGATTACCGCCGCGGGCACCGGCTGCATGGCGGCGCTGGACGCCGAACGCTTCCTGGCCGAGGCCGATTTCGAGGCGGTCGCCGAAGCGGCGGAGTAACGCCCGTTCCCAAAGTTGCCGGATCCGCGCGCCATTTTTGAACGTTGGCGCGGGGTCCGTGCGGCCGCTGTCGACCGGGCCGGTTGACGAAGTTGACACAAAAACCGGGTTCCCGGCGGAAGCGCCCGCAAGGCCGCAGGATTGCGCCGGGTTTGCGCCCGGTTCGCGACAGTAACGCGCCGCCGACGTCATAGCGGCGCGACATGGACGCGACAGGCACGCGACGAATGTGCGCCGGCCATGCACGCCGACGCGCCGGCCGGGCGACAATGCGCGAGTTTGGTTGAGACGATCCAGCCGATCCATCGACCAGGGTAGATCAGACGAAATCCAACATTGGAAGGCCATGCGAAGCGAGCCTGCGTGGCCGCTGGTGTCGGTGGGCTCAACGGCGCGCGGAGAGCCGGGAGCGGGCCGTCCCTCAGCTGGCGCGGATGAGGGCGGCAGCCATGCGATTGAGCGGGGCGTCGATACCATGGCGGGTGCCGAGGCGGACGATCACGTCGTTGCGCGCGTCGACCTCGGTTTCGCGCCCGGCGAGACGGTCGGCATGGATCGAGTTGATCGAATCCGCTGGACTGGCGCGATACCCCTCCACCACCCAATCCGCGACGTCGTCGGCGAGCAGCGCGCCCTCCGCCCGGCCCACCACGACGCATTCGCGCACCAGTCCGCGCATCAGATCGGCGATATCGGGATCGTGTGCGATACCGGCGGGCTTGAGCGTCAGCGCGCTGACCACGCCGGCGCAGTTGATCGCCAGCTTCTGCCAGGCGGCGGTGCGCCAGTCGTCGCTGAGGCGCAGTTCGATGGGGGTGGCGGCGAACAATGCGGCAAAGGCGGCGCCGCCCGGTCCGGCGGGAACCGTCAAGCTGCCGGTCCGGCGCTGGACGACATCGCCCGGTGCGTGGCGTTCGGCCGGAATATCGACGACCACCGGAACGACGCTGTCGGGCGCAAGCCGCGGAAAGCGAGTCAGATGCTCGACCCCGTTCTGCAGGATCGCCACGCGCGTGCCATCCCGGACCAGCCGGTCGAGCCAGCGCGCCGCGCCCGGCGCGTCATAGGTCTTGGTGGTGACAATCGCCCAATCGACCGCAACGGCGTCGTCCGGATCGGTGAGCAGATGCGGGCGGCTCTCCAGAACGGTATCCGGGGTCTGCACGCGCAGGCGCTCGAACGGGGTACGCGCGCACAGCGTGACGTGGAGCGCGGGATCGGCGATCAGCCATGCGCCGATGGTCGCGCCGATTGCGCCGGTGCCGATGACAGCAACTTCGGTCATTTCCGTTGAGCTTCCATGAGGACGGCCAGAACACGCTGCGTCAGCCACGCCTTGTCCTGCGGCCGTGCGAAGCTGTGGCTGTCGGTGTCGCAGGTTTCGACGGTGCAGCGCGCGCGCGATCCGGCGAAAGCGGCGGACTTCCAGCGATCGGCGAAGGCAAGGGCCGTGTTGTCGCCTCTGGCCAGCAGGATCGTGACCGGCGTGTCGCTGGCGTCCAACGCCGCGGCGAGGCGGGCGGGAAGGCTGGTCGAAGGTTGCGATTGTTTGGCAGATGCCTTTAGCAAACCGCTGACAAGTTTACGGATATTTACGCCACCCGTGAACAGCCGAAGCAGCTCGCGCGGGTTCTTGAGCTTTTCGACATAGCGCGAGCGGATCGCCGCCGCAGGGGGCAGGTCGTCGCCCCCATTCTCGTCAGTCTCGATCGTCCACGGATTGGTGAGCGCGAGCGCGTCGATCCCGGCGCCGGCATGAAACAGGATCAGCGCGCTGGCGGCATCGCAATTGCCGAAGGCGACGATGCGAGTGAGGTGTGGTACCTCGCGGCGGAAGGCGGCAACGGCTTCACGAACGTCCTCAGCAGTGGACTCGAAGCCGTTGTTTTCGCCTGTTGAATCTCCGATTCCGCGACGGTCGTAGCGAAATACCGGATGGCCCGAGGCGGCGACGGTCGCGGCGAGTTCCGCCATGCCGCGATGCGCGCCGATGCGGATCTCGTTCCCGCCAGAGACGATTAGCAGTCCGGTGGTGCCCGGCGCTTCGTCCAGCGTGGCGGCGAGGGTTTCGCCCGCGCATGGAAAACCGGTCAGCCGGCGCATGTCGCGATCCACTGGGCGATATCGCCGGCAACGGCGTCGGCAAAGGCGAGGTCGTTGTCCGGCTCTGCCCGGCGCCACAGCGGACTGCCGGGGAGCCTGGCGTCGGCGGGCCTTGCCTCGGTCTCCAGCCGGACGGTGCGGGCGATGCCGGTCACGGGGGTCGCGATCGCGAGTTCGGCGAGCATTGCCGGAGCGATCAGGTTGCCCGCCAGCTCGACGGGATCGGTCGCCGTGTCGATCGATGCCGGGTCGAATGCTTCGCCAGCCTCACGCGAAGAGGCCTGCCGCGCTCGCACCAGCTCACGGCGCACGTCGGCGCCGGTCATGGGCGAGAGGTGATAGCGGCCCGCTACCGCCGCCTCGCCGTCGAGCAAGGCGCCGCTGCGGATGGCCAGGGTGAAGGCGGGCGTGCCAAGGCCGGTCACGGCGGCGGCGAAGGCAGTTCGCAACTTCGCAAGACCGGTTTCATGGGTCGGGATCAGGCTTTCGCCCTGACCCGGCAGATCGGGCAACGCACCTGCAATCCCGCGCCCGGCCAGCGCGCGCAGGATCGTCACCGCGAAAGCGCGGGTACGGTTGGCTTCCTCGAACAGCGGCAGCGCGACGATGACGACCGGGCCGGTGGCGGGGCCGAAGCGCAGTATCGCTTCGCGGCCGCCCGGCCAGTCATAGGCGTCGAACGCGGTCAGGTGAGCGCCTTGCTCGCGGCGAAGCGGACCAACGCGCCGAAGGTCTCGAGCATGTCGCCGTCGACCTCGTCATCCTCGATGATGATGCCCAGGCGATCTTCGACCTCGGTCAGTACGCCGGCAACCGCCATCGAATCGAGTTCGGGCAGCGCGCCGAACAATGGGGTCGCCTCGTCGAAGGCGGCGGCGCGCTCGGCGCTGATGCCCAGAACGTCGCGCAGCACGCCGCGTACCGTTTCCTCGACCTCGTGAAATCCCTCCGGCTGCACGTGTTCCCCCTGTGATTTTTTGCCCCGTTACCGGTTGCGGGCAAGGCTGCCAAGTGCTGCACCTGCTAACATATCAAACCGCACTGTATCGTTAACCGATGCGGGCTATGGAAGCGCGATGGTGAAACTGGACCCGACCCCACGGCCGATCGACGCGCTGCCCGGCATGGGCAAGCCGGATGACGTGGCGCTGGAAGATCGCAACGGCACGCTCACCTATGCGGAACTCGATGCCGCGGTGGGAGCGCTGGCACGCCGGTTGCGGGAGCAGGGGCTGGCGCCGGGCGCGCGCGTGGCGACGTGGTTGCCCAAGACGCGGATCGCCTGTCTGATGCCGCTCGCCGCGGCGCGGGCGGGGCTGGTGCATGTGCCGGTCAACCCGGTGCTCAAGCGCGCGCAGGTGGCGCATATCCTGGCCGATAGCGACGCGTCGCTGCTGGTGACCCAGCCGACACGATCGATGACGCTGGAGAGCGGCGACCTGCCCGACGGATGCCGGATCGCGGGCGAGGCCGAGACGGTGCTGGAAGGGCCGGGGCTGCCGGTTTCGGACGCGGACCCGAATGCGCTGGCGGCGATCCTCTATACCTCGGGGTCGACCGGGCGGCCCAAGGGCGTGATGCTGAGCCATGCGAATATGTGGCTGGGGGCGATCTCGGTCGCGCATTATCTGAAGATCGTGCCCGAGGATCGGGTGCTGGGCGTGCTGCCGCTGAGCTTCGACTATGGGCAGAACCAGCTCTTCTCGACCTGGGCCGGCGGGGGGCGGGTGATCCCGCTGGACTATCTGACCGCGAAGGACGTGATGAAGGCGGTGGACCGGCATGGCGTGACCACGATCGCCGGGGTGCCGCCGTTGTGGGTGCAGTTGCTCGACGCCGAATGGCCCGAGACGACCGCGTGGAAGCTGCGGCGGCTGACCAATTCGGGCGGGGCGCTGACGACGGGCATGGTCCGCGGGCTGCGCGCGAAGTTTCCCAACGCCGACCTCTATCCGATGTACGGCCTGACCGAGGCGTTTCGCTCGACCTATCTCGATCCGGCGCTGGTCGATGCCAATCCGGATTCGATGGGGCGGGCGATCCCCTTTGCCGAGATCCTGGTGGTGCGTGCCGACGGCACGCGCGCCGATGCCGGCGAGCCGGGCGAACTGGTGCATGCCGGGCCGCTGGTGGCGCAGGGCTATTGGCAGGACGAGGAGCGGACTGCGCAGCGCTTCAAGCCCGCGCCGGAATTCTCGGCCTATGGCGGGATGGCCGTCTTCTCGGGCGATACCGTGGTCGAGGGCGCGGACGGACTGCTGCGCTTCGTCGGGCGCGACGACGAGATGATCAAGTCGCAGGGCAACCGCATCAGCCCGACCGAGGTCGAGGAAGCGGTGCTGGCCGGCGGCGAGGCGCGCGAGGCGGCGGCGTTCGGGGTGAAGGACGAGCGGCTGGGGCAGGCGATCGTCGTGGTTGCGGTGGCGCGCGGCGACGCGGCGTTGGCCGAAGCCGGGCTGCGCGAACGGCTGCGGCGCGAACTGCCCAGCTTCATGCAGCCGACGCGCTACGAATGGCGCGAGGCATTGCCGCGCAACGCGAACGGCAAGTTCGACCGGTCGGGCCTGAAGGCGGAGTTGACGTCATGAAGCCAATGGGGCCGATTCCCCCTTATTTCGAGGGACAGGGCGAGCTGACGATCGCGGGCAAGACCGCGGCGGACTGGGTCGCGCAGGCGGGTTCTCCGCTGTTCGTTTATGACATCGGGATCGTGCGCGAGCGGCTGGCGCGGCTGCGCACTGCGCTGCCCGAAGCGTGCGAGATCCACTTCGCGATCAAGGCCAATCCGCTGCCCGAATTCCTGACGGCGGTGGCACCGCTGGTCGGCGGGCTCGACGTCGCGTCGGGCGGGGAACTGGCCAAGGCGCTCGCGGTCAAGGATGCGGCGCACATCAGCTTTGCCGGACCGGGCAAGCGCGACACGGAGCTGGAGGCGGCCATCGCGGCCGGGGCGACGCTCAACCTCGAATCCGAGGGCGAGGGCGAACGCGCGCTGGCGATCGGCCAGCGGCTGGGCGTGGCGCCTAAGCTGGCGGTGCGGGTGAACCCGGATTTCGAGCTGCGCGGATCGGGGATGAAGATGGGCGGGCGCGCCTCACCCTTCGGAGTCGATGCGGCACGGGTGCCAGGGCTGGTGCGGCGACTGATCGCGGCAGGCGCGGACTGGCGGGGTTTCCATATCTTCGCGGGATCGCAATCGCTCGACACCGCTGCGATCATCGAGACGCAGGCGGCGACCGTGGCGCTGGCGGCGCGGCTGGCGGACGAGGCGGGGGCGGAGCCGCCGCTGGTCAATCTGGGCGGCGGGTTCGGCATCCCCTATTTCGCGGGCGATACGCCGGTCGATATCGATGCGGTGGGAACGGCGCTGGGTAACGCGCTGGAGTCGCGGCCGAGCGTGCTGACCAATTCGGGCTTTGCGATCGAGCTGGGACGCTGGATCGCGGGCGAGTGCGGCGTCTATCTGATGCGCGTGATCGACCGGAAGACCAGCGGGGACGAGACCTTCCTGATCTGTGACGGCGGACTGCATCACCAACTTGCCGCGTCGGGCAATTTCGGAACGGTGGTGCGGCGCAACTATCCGGTCGCGGTGGCCGGGAAGATGGGTGCGGAGCGGGATGAGAGCGTGTCGGTGGTGGGGCCGCTATGCACGCCGCTCGACCGGCTGGCGGACCGCGTCGCGCTGCCGCACGCGGTGCCGGGCGACATCATCGCGGTGTTTCTGGCCGGAGCCTATGGCGCGAGCGCCAGTCCCGCGGCGTTCCTGGGGCATGGGGCTGCGGCAGAGATCGTCGCCGGAGCCTAGCCCGAGAACATGCGGAGGCGCAGATATTCGGGCTTTCCCGAACTGCCCTTGCCGCCACCTTTGCCGGGAAAACCGGATCGCGCTTCGCTGAAATCCATGCCCAGCGGCAGGAAGATCGTCTGCGCCAGTGCGGTGAAGAGCAAGCCCCACCAGGCGAGCACCTCCTGCTCCCGGATCAGCGCGAGCGCGTCGCATGCCAGCATCGGCACGAACATCACCCAGGCGACGATACACCAGTCGTTACGCAGATACCGGCTGCCGATCACGAACGCGGTGAGGTGCTGGACGAGATTGACCCAGTAGAAGGGCGCACCGAACCAGAAGGCGAATTCGCCCGCCAGCCAGCTCAGCACGATGACGCGCGCCAGCGGGCTGAACGGGGCGACGAACAACCCGGTCAGCAGGATGCCGACATAGTAGAGATGCCCAGGGCCGATCAATGGCGGGTTCGCGC
>Ga0247823_10002909_pt1 | contig 14045 bp, 17 predicted proteins | sample 13C_PalmiticAcid_2_FD_192426 | JGI IMG/M metagenome (GOLD analysis project Ga0247823, IMG submission 192426) | Soil microbial communities from agricultural site in Penn Yan, New York, United States - 13C_PalmiticAcid_Day30 | ecosystem: Environmental > Terrestrial > Soil > Agricultural land...
CCGCGGTACGTTCGCGACCGCCGACACCAATCTGGCGGCCGCCTTCGGCCCGGTGACAGGGCTCACGACGACGCTCAGCTTCGACGATCTCATCGGACTCAAATCGGCGCCGGGGCAGATCGCGCGGATCAAGGACATCAACCCCGGCATCCCGGTTATCGACGGCACGATCGAATATCAGCTGCTCGGCGATAATCGTGTCCGGGTCGAGGGCGGAAGCTGGCCGTTCGCGGGCGGGCAATTGCTGCTCCATCCGACGACGATCGATTTCAACGCGGAACAGGCGCGGCGACTGTCGTTCGACATCGTCGGCGTCGACGCCGCGGTGTTCCTGCAAAGCTTCGGGTTCGACAATATCAACGCCACGGGGGTGTTCGACGGGACGTTGCCGGTCGTGTTCGACGGGCAGGGCGGACGGATCGTGGGCGGGCGCATCGATTCGCGCGCCGGCGGCGGCACGCTCGCCTATGTCGGCGAATTGTCGAACCGCAATCTGGGCGTGATCGCCAATTTTGCCTTTGGCGCGCTGCGCAGCCTCAAATATGACGATCTGACGATCATATTGAACGGGGATCTGGACGGCGAGATGGTGACCGATATTCGCTTTGGCGGCGTGGGGCAGGGCGAGGGCGCGACGCGCAATTTCCTGACCAACCAGGTCGCGAAACTGCCCTTTATCTTCAATGTGAAGATCAGGGCGCCGTTCCGCCAGCTGTTGACGTCGGCGAAGGGATTTTACGACCCGTCGTTGTTGATCGAACAGAATCTGCCTGCGCTGATCCGCGCACAGGAAGACGCGAAGAAAGCAACAATCACTCCCGTTCAGCCCCCAGAAAGCGAGCCCGTGCAATGAAGACGACCAAGACTGGAGCTAGGAGGCTGGCCATTGACGGTCGGATTGGTGCGGTGATGATCGGCGTATCGGCCCTCGCGGGCTGTGTGCAGATCGAGACGCCCGACAAGCCGATCGAGATCAACCTGAACATCAACATCCGTCAGGAAGTGGTGTATAGGCTAGACGGCGATGCCAAGAAGCTCATCGAGCAGAATAGCGAGATATTCTGATGGGGAAGAATGTAATGGTGATGAAAATGTGGAAACCGACCGGACTGGCGCTGGCTGCGATCGCGGCGACCGCCGCCGTTGCGCTCGCGGTGCCATCGGCGATGGCGCAGCGCGATCCCGCCTACGCCGCCGCGCGCGCCGCGGGACAGATCGGCGAACAGCCCGACGGCTATCTGGGATTTGCAACGACGCCGACCCCGGCGATCCGCGCGCTGGTGCAGGACCTCAATATCAAGCGCAAGGCGGCCTATACCGCGAGCGCGCAGTCGACCGGTAGCACGGTCGAGCAATTCGCCTTCACCAGCGGCTGCAACCTGATTGCGAGCACCAAACCGGGCGAGAAATACCAGACGCCCAGCGGTGCGTGGAAAACCCGCGACGGCAGCCCGCCCGAGCGCGACGCACGCTGCCCGTAACGCAACAAACCGCATAAAGGACCTGCGGGTCCTCAGATGCCGCCGCGCCCCTAAACGCGGCGGCATTTTTGCGCGGCGCAGCAGAAGCATTGACTTAATCGGGCGGCATTCCTAAACGGACCGCGCCTTAGGGGTCCCCCGAATTTTCGGGCCTTTTTTCGCAGGCGGAATCGGGGCTTTCCGGTTCTGTTTCAGGAGGATGGCGCAAAATGACGGGGAACGGCAGCGATCCGGAACCAGCTTCGGAGGATTCGCGCCTGGTCTCGCTCGAAGAGCGATTGGACCGGGCCGAAGCCGCAGAAGCGAAACGGACCGCGGTGAACGCCGGACCGGAATCCGATGCCAACTACCGGCTCGGCAACCGTGTTCTGGCTGAGCTGCTGGGCGGACTGATCGGTGGGGCCTTGTTTGGCTGGCTGATCGACCGTTTCGCGGGAACGTCGCCCTGGGGCCTGTTGGGGATGTTGTTCCTGGGCATAGTCGTTGCCTTCCGGAACATCATCCGCATCTCATCGACGCCCCGTAAATAGCGGGACGCAAATGATATTTTCACGGGACGGCATATCCAGCCGTCTCGCCATACGCGTGGAGTGAATAGTGGCGGCGGAATCCGGCAAGATCGACCCGATGCACCAGTTCGAGGTGACCCCGCTCGGCGGCGGTTTCAACCTGGGCGGGCATGACGTCCTGTTCACCAACAGCGCGCTGTGGATGGTGATCGCGGCGGTCGCGCTCGGCCTGTTCATGTGGGGCGGGATGCGCCGCCAGCTCGTTCCGGGCCGCTGGCAGGCCGCGGTCGAAGGCTTCACCGGCTTCATCTCGAGCATGATGATGGCGAATATCGGCACCGAAGGGCGCAAATATACGCCCTATGTCTTCTCGCTCTTCATGTTCATCCTCTTCTGCAACCTGCTCGGCATGTTGCCGCTGGGCGTGCTGGGGCTGCACCCCTTCACCGTCACCAGCCATATCGCGATCACCGGCGTCCTCGCGCTGCTCTCCTTCTCGATCGTGCTCGTGGTCGGTTTCTGGCGCCACGGCTTCCACTTCTTCTCGCTGTTCGTGCCGCACGGTACGCCGCTGCCGATGATCCCCTTCATCGCGGTGATCGAGTTCATCTCGTTCATGATCCGCCCGTTCAGCCTCGGCCTGCGACTTTTCGTTGCGATGACCGCGGGCCACGTGCTGCTGAAGGTGCTGTCGGGCTTCGTGATCAACGGCTTCAACGCCGACAACATCGTGATCGGTTCGGTCGTGTCGGTGCTCAGCTTCACCCTGATGATCGGCATCAGCGCGCTCGAACTGCTCGTCGCCGGTATCCAGGCCTATGTTTTCGCCCTGTTGACCTCGCTGTACATCAACGACGCGGTCAACCTTCACTAATACCGTTTACTTTGAAACGATTATACCAAGGAGTAGTTATAATGGACGCAGAAGCAGCAAAGCTGATCGGTGCCGGTCTGGCCGCTATCGGTGCCGGCATGGCCGCCATCGGCGTGGGCAACGTGTTCGGCAGCTTCCTCGAAAGCGCGCTGCGCAACCCGGCAGCCGCCGACGGCCAGCAGGGCCGCCTGTTCATCGGCTTCGCCGCTGCCGAACTTCTCGGCCTGCTGGCGTTCGTCGTTGCGATGATCCTGCTCTTCGTCGTCTAAGCAGACGATCGGGTGATGCCGGTCCCCGCGGGACCGGCGTTGCCATGCTGGTTTTTCAGTAAGTTAAGGTTCGCCTTTCATGCCTCAAATAGCCCAGCTCACCGCTGACAATTGGTATCTTGCCTCGCAGCTTTTCTGGCTGCTGGTCGTCTTTGCCGGGATTTACCTGGTGATCGGCCGCGGCATGCTGCCAAAGATCGAAGCGACCGTGGATGCCCGCGACCGCAAGGTGGCGGACGATCTGGCGGCAGCGAAAGCGGCGCATGCCGCAGCGGACAATCTGGAAGAAAGCTACCGCCAGCAGAGCGACGCGAGCCGCGCCGCCGCGCAGAAAGCGGTGGCCGAAGCCAAGGACAAGGCCGCGCGCGATGCCGAAAAGCGTCTCGCCAAGGTCGATGCCGAACTGGGCGACAAGCTGTCGGCCGCCGAAGCCGATGTCGCCGCGGCGCGCAAGTCGGCGATGGCCGAAATCGAATCGGTCGCGGCCGAAGCGGCGGGCGACCTCGTCGCCAAGCTGTCGGGCGTGAAAGTCGGCGCGGCGGATGCCAAGGCGGCGGTGAAGGCGGTGCTCCATGGCTAATTTCCTGTCTGTCCTGTCCGAAGCGGCGGGCGAAGCGCACGCCGATCCGACCGCGTTCGGCCTGGACGCGACCGTCTGGGTCTCGATCGCGATGCTCGTTTTCCTGGGCATCCTCGTCTGGAAAGGCGTGCCAAGGGCGATTGGCGCGATGCTCGACAAGCGCATCGCCGAGATTTCGAAGCAGCTGAGCGAAGCCGAACAGCTGCGGCTCGATGCCGAAGCGCTCAAGGCCGAATATGAGGCGAAGCTCGCCACCGCGGCGAAGGAAGCCGACGAGATGCGCGTGCGCGCGACAAGCGAAGCCGAAACGCTCGTTGCCAAGGCGAAGGCCGACGCGACCGCGCTGATCGGCCGCCGCAAGCAGATGGCCGAAGACCGCATCGCCGCGGCCGAAGCCACCGCGCTCGCCGAAGTACGCGCGGCGACCGCCAAGGCGGCGACCGAAGCGGCGGCAAAGCTGATTGCCGAAAAGCATGATGCCGGCGCCGACAAGGCGCTGGTCGATCAGGCGATCGCCGGCGTCGCCAAGAGCTGACTTCTTCGACATCGCAGAAAAACAGAGCGCCCGCGGATTTCCGCGGGCGTTTTGCTTTTAAGATATACAAATCTCTTTCGTCACCCCGGACTTGATCTGGGTCCAGCTTGCGGCGATCCCGGGTCAAGCCCGGGATGACGATATTAGGTTGCGTTTGATCCGGCCATCGTCGCGACCCACGCCTTCGTAGCGGGGCAATTGTCCATCGCGCTCCGATACCCGTCGCGATCGGTGGTGCGGGCGACATAGGCGCGCTCAGTCGCTCCGAGCGTGAAGCAGCCGGTTCGTTGGGCGAATTCCAGCGCATAGGTCAACGAGATGTCGGCGGCGGTGAAGCGGTCGCCCGCGATATAGGGCGTGCCGGCAAGCTGGCGCGTTACGAGGCCGAGGCGGCTCTTGAAGATGCCGAGTGCCCAGTTTGCGGTCCAGTTCTTCTGCTCGGCTTCGGGTGCGAGGATATTGGTCGCGACGATGGCGTTGATCGGACCGGCTAGGCCGGCCTCGCCCATGTGGAGGAACTGCTGATAAGTGGCGAACGTCGGGTCGTCCGGTGTTGGTGCAAGCGGGCTTGGACCGTAACGCGCGAGCAGATATTCGATGATCGCGATCGATTCGACCATGACCGTGTCGCCGTCCTGTATCGCAGGAATGAAGCCGGCGGGGTTGATCGCCAGAAACTCGGTGTCCTGTTCGACCCCGGCGAGCAGGTCGACCTGCCGCAGCCGGTAGGGAAGCCCCATTTCCTCAAGCAACCAGGCAACACGGAAGCCCCGTCCTTCGCCGTATAGGGTGATCATGCTGCGATCCTCAGAACTGGATCATGATGCGCCGCGCGAGCGCGGGTGAGATGCTGTACACGAGCTGTAACATCTTCACCATTCCCGCATTGACCTCGCTTTTGCCGGTACGGATGCCGCGCACGATCTCGGCGGCGCAGTCGTGCGCGCGCATCTTCTTGCCCGCGCGGCCCGCGGTCATGTTGGTTTCGACGACGGGCGGCAGAGCTTCTATCACGCGGACGCTGCTGTCCTTGAGCAGATGGCGGATCGCCTGGGTGTAGCTGCGCAGCCCCGCCTTGGTCGCGCAGTAGACCGAGCCGCCCGCACGCGGCGCGATCGCGAGGCCCGATGTGACGTTGACGATTGCCGCTTCGGGCTGCGCGCGCAGCACCGGCAACAGCCGCGTGCAGAGCGCGATCGGCGCATCGAGGTTGGTGCGGATGCAGTGTGCGGCATTCTCCAGCGTTTCCGTCTTGTCGAGCTCATATTCGCTGCCGACGCCGGCATTGTTGACGAGCAGCGCAAGCGGCTTGCTCGCTACGCCGGCCACGACCGCGTCGACGCCCGCCGGAGTCGACAAATCGCCCGCGATCGTCCCGAAGCCAAGTGCTGTCATGGTCTGCAATTTCTCCGACGATCGCCCCGTCACGATCACGTCGGCGCCCGCTGCCTGCAGTTGCAGTGCGATCTCGCGCCCGATCCCGTCGCTGCCGCCCGTGACCAGGGCGAGTTTTCCGCGAACATCCATAAGACCCCCTCCCATGTTGTTTTACCTTGCACACTATGGCGGGTCGCACCGCCATCGCCTACATGCAAAATCATGGCTCGCCCGAACGCTCCCGACCGATTCAACGAAGATAAAGCCACCTATGTGATGCGCGGCGGTGACGGGGAGGGCGACCAGCCCGACCTCGAGCGCGGCGCCGAAGCGATCCGCAGCGTCGTGCGCAAATTGCCGACGCGGCCCGGCGTCTATCGCATGCTCGATGCGCGCGGCGACGTGCTCTATGTCGGCAAGGCGCGCGCGCTCAAGAACCGGGTGACCAATTACACCCAGGTCGCGCGGCTGCCGCAGCGGTTGCAGCGCATGGTGTCGCAGACGCGCGCGATGGAGATCGTGACGACGACGAGCGAGGCCGAGGCGCTGCTGCTCGAGGCGCAGCTGATCAAGCGATACCGCCCGCCATATAATGTGCTGCTGCGCGACGACAAAAGCTTCCCCTTCATCCTGCTGCGCATGGATCATGACTTTCCGCGCGTGCAGAAGCACCGCGGCGCGCGGCGCGCGAAGGGGCGCTATTATGGGCCGTTCGCGAGCGCGGGGTCGGTCGCGCAGACGCTCAACGCGCTGCAGAAGACCTTCCTGCTGCGCAGCTGCACCGACAGCTTCTTCGCCAACCGCTCGCGCCCGTGCCTGCTCTATCAGATCAAGCGGTGCAGCGCCCCGTGCGTAGACCGGATTTCGAAGGAAGATTATGCCGGGCTGGTCAGCGACGCGCAGGATTTCCTCGAGGGGCGTTCGACCGCGGTGCAGAAAAGGCTGGGCAGCGCGATGACGCACGCGGCCGAGGGGATGGATTATGAGCAGGCGGCGGTGCTACGCGACCGGCTCAAATCACTGACCTTTATCCAGGGCAGCCAGTCGGTCCACGCCGACGGGCTCGGCGACGCCGACGTCTTTGCGCTCGCAGCGAAGGGCGGGCAGCTGTGCATCGCGGGCTTCTTCATTCGCGGCGGGCAGAATTGGGGTCATCGCAGCTTCTTTCCCGCGCATGTGTCGGGGGTGCCCGAGGAAGAGGTGATGGCGAGCTTCCTGATGCAATTCTACGAAGGCGTGCCGCCGCCGAAGCTGATCCTCGTCGACCGCGAGCCCGCCGAATGCGCGCTGCTGTCCGAAGCGCTGGGCGGGGTGGCCGAGCGCAGGATCGAGATCAGCATCCCGCAGCGCGGCAATCGCCGGCGCTTGCTCGAACAGGCGGTTCGCAATGCGGGCGAGGAGCTCGATCGGCGGCTCGCCGAGAGCAGTTCACAGGCGAAGCTGGGTCGCGAGCTCGCCGAGCTGTTCGATCTCGAAAACCCGCCGCAGCGGATCGAGATCTATGACAACAGCCATATCCAGGGCACCAACGCGCTCGGCGCGATGGTCGTCGCGGGCCCCGAGGGCTGGATCAAGGGCGCGTACCGCAAGTTCAACATCAAGCGCGCCGAGACGATGCCCGGCGACGATTTCGCGATGATGCGTGAGGTGTTCCAGCGCCGTTTCGCGCGCGCGATCGAGGAGGATCCCGAGCGCACGAAAGGCGAATGGCCCGATCTGGTGCTGATCGATGGCGGCAAGGGACAGGTGTCGGCGGTCGCGGCGGTGTTTGCCGAACTGGGGATCGACGATTTGCCCTTTATCGGCGTCGCCAAGGGGCCGGACCGCAATGCGGGGCGCGAAACCTTCTATTATCCCGACGGGCGCGAATTCACCTTGCCGCCGAACAATGCGGTGCTCTTCTATATCCAGCGGCTGCGTGACGAAGCGCATCGCTTCGCGATCGGCGCGCACCGGGCGAAACGCTCGAAAGCGATGGGCGCGTCGCCGCTCGACGAGGTGCCGGGCATCGGTCCATCGCGCAAAAAGGCGCTGCTGATGCACTTTGGGACAGCGCGCGCCGTGCGCGGCGCGAGCCTCGAGGATTTGCAGAAAGCGCCGGGGGTGAGCGCGGCGGTCGCGCAAGCGGTGCATGATTTCTATCATTCGGGGCGGTGATTTAGCCCCACCCCTTCAGGGGAGGGCGTATTGGGAAGGAACGCATATGGATTTCGCCGCAATGATGCCACTGGCCGCAACGTTGGGCATCACAATCGACGAGGGCAGCAAGGACCGTGTCGCCGGGAAATTGCCCGTCAGCCCCGAAATCTGCACCGCAGGGAATATCGTCCATGGCGGCGCGATCATGGCGTTTGCCGATTGCCTCGGCGCGGTTGGCGCATTCCTGACGCTCCCCGAGGGCGCGAACGGAACGACGACGATCGAGAGCAAGACCAATTTCCTTGGCGCCGGCCCGGTCGGGGCAGTGCTGGTCGGCGAGGCGACGCCGGTGAAGATCGGCAAGCGCCTGTCGGTATGGCAGACGCGCATCCGCGCCGAGGATGGCGCCGATGTCGCGCTGGTGACGCAGACGCAGCTGGTGCTTTGGCCAGCCTGACCGCCCCCGCCATCGTCTGTGCAGTCCGCGCGCACGGCGAGCATGGTGCGATCCTGCGCGCGCTGACCGAGGAGGCGGGGCTGGTTGCGGGTTATGTGCGCGGCGGACGATCGACGCGGCTGCGCCCGATCCTGGTGCCGGGAAACCTGATTGCCCTCGAACTGCGCGCGCGCACCGAGGAGCAGCTGGCAAGCGCCACGGCGGAGTTGCTCGCGAGCCGCGCCCCGTTGCTCGCCGAACCGCTGCCCGCGGCGGCGATCGACTGGGTGACGAGCCTGACCGCGGCGATCTTGCCCGAAAGCCAGCCCTATCCCGCGCTTTTCTCGGCGCTGTCGGCGGTGCTCGATGCGATCGGCGTCGCATCATCGGCGCGGCAATGGGCGGCGGCGCTGGCGCGCTACGAGCTGTTGCTGCTCGCCGAGCTGGGGTTCGGGCTGAACCTCGACGAATGCGTCGTGACGGGCTCATCGGCCGATCTGGGGTTTGTGAGCCCGAAATCGGGCGGCGCCGTGAGCGCCGGCGCCGCGGCGGGTTATGAAGAGCGGTTGCTGCGCCTGCCGCCGTTCCTGCGAGGCCATGATGCGAGCCCGGCGATGGCCGATGTTCTCGACGGGCTCGCGATCACCCGGCATTTCATCGACCGCGATCTTCTCGACGGACGCAACCGCGACTTGCTGACCGTAAGGGAAAGATTGGTTTCCCGGTTGGGCAGGGCAGTTGCGTGACGCGCCGCCGCTGTCTAAGCGGCTGGCGAGACACGAAAGGGCGACATGTTGAAAATCCTGCTGCTGGCTGGCGACGGTATCGGTCCGGAGATCATGGCGGAGGCCGAGAAGGTTCTTGCGGCGCTCGCGCTGCCGGTGATGCTCGATCGCGCGCTTGTCGGCGGGGCCGCTTATGCAGCGACCGGCCATCCGTTGCCGCCCGAAACGCTGGCCAAAGCCAAGGCGGCCGATGCGATCCTGTTCGGCGCGGTCGGCGATCCGCGGTTCGACAATGTCGAACGCCACTTGCGCCCCGAGCAGGCGATCCTCGGCCTGCGTGCCGACCTTGGCCTGTTTGCCAATCTGCGCCCCGCCAAGCTGTTTGCCGGGCTGGAAGACAGCTCGGCGCTGCGTCCCGAAGTCGCGTCGGCGATCGACCTGCTGATCGTCCGCGAACTCAACGGCGACGTTTATTTCGGCGAGAAGGGTACGCGCACGACGGCAAGCGGTGAGCGCGAGGGCTATGACATCATGTCGTACAGCGAGAGCGAGGTGCGGCGCATCGCGCATGTCGCCTTCCGCGCCGCGCAGGGGCGCAAAGGGCGGCTTTGCTCGGTCGACAAGGCGAATGTCCTCGAAACGTCGCAGTTGTGGCGCGACGTGGTGATCGAGGTTGCCGCGGATTATCCCGATGTGACGCTCAGCCATATGTATGTCGACAACGCCGCGATGCAGCTGGTGCGCAACCCGGGGCAGTTCGACGTCGTCGTCACCGGCAACCTGTTCGGTGACATTCTTTCGGATCAGGCGTCGATGTGCGTCGGGTCGATCGGCTTGCTCGCTTCGGCCTCGCTGAGCGAAGGCAAGCAGGGACTGTACGAGCCGATCCACGGCAGCGCGCCCGACATTGCGGGCAAGGGCATTGCCAACCCGCTGGCGATGATCCTGTCGCTCGCGATGCTGCTGCGCCATTCGGGCGGCGACGAGGCGAGCGCGGCGCGGATCGAGGCGGCGGTAGCGACGGTGCTCGCCGACGGCTGTCGCGGTGCCGATCTGGGGGGCAATATGGGAACGGCGGCATTGGGCGATGCTGTTGTTTCGGCTTTGAACGGATAGATGAGATGAAGAAAACGACGGGTTTCGATCGCAGCAAGACGAAGAACTGGCACCCCGCGACGCAGGCGGTGCGCGGCGGTACGTGGCGCAGCGAGCATGGCGAGACGTCGGAAGCGCTCTTCCTGACCTCGGGCTATACCTACGACAATGCCGAGGAAGTCGCGGCGCGCTTTGCCGGCGAAGAACAGGGCATGACCTATTCGCGGCTGCAAAACCCGACCGTCGCGATGCTCGAAGAGCGCATCGCGCTGATGGAGGGCGCCGAGGCCTGCCGTACGCAGGCGACCGGCATGGCGGCGATGACCACCGCGCTGCTCTGCCAGCTGTCGGCGGGCGACCATATTGTCGCGGCAAAGGCGGCGTTCGGGTCGTGCCGCTGGCTGGTCGACCATCTCTGCCCGCGCTTCGGGATCGAGACGACGGTGGTCGACGGGCGCGACAATGATGCCTGGGAAAAGGCGATCCAGTCGAACACCAAGGTGTTTTTCTTCGAAACCCCCGCGAATCCGACGATGGACATCGTCGACATGAAGCATGTGTGCGGGCTGGCGCGGGCGCATGGCATCGCCAGCGTCGTCGACAACGCCTTTGCGACCGCGGTGCTGCAGCGGCCACTGGATTTCGGCGCCGATGTCGTTGCTTACTCGGCGACCAAGCTGATGGAAGGGCAGGGGCGCGTCCTCGCCGGCGCGGTGTGCGGGACCGAGAAGTTCATCAACGACGTGTTGCTGCCCTTCCAGCGCAACACCGGACCGAACCTGTCGCCGTTCAACGCGTGGGTGGTGCTGAAGGGGCTCGAGACACTCGACCTGCGGGCGCGGCGCCAGTCTGAAAATGCGCTGAGCGTCGGCAAGGCGATTGAAGGCCGCGTCGCGCGCATGCTCCACCCTGGCCTTCCGAGCCATCCGCAACATAATCTGGCGATGAGCCAGTCAAATGCGTGCGGGCCGATCTTCTCCTTCGTCCTCGACGGTGGGCGCGAGCAGGCGATGGCGTTCCTCAACGCGCTCGAGCTCGTCGATATCAGCAACAATATCGGCGACTCGCGCAGCCTCTGTTGTCATCCGTGGTCGACCACCCACTATGGCGTCAGCGAGGACGCGCGCATCGATATGGGGGTGGTCGAGGGCATGCTGCGGATCAATATCGGGCTCGAGGACCCACGCGACATCATCGCCGACCTGGACCAGGCATTGACCAAGGTCGGGCTTTAGTGGAGTCTGTGCGGGCGATGATCGACTCCTTCTTTCCCTTTGCGGCGACCACCGGGTCGATCACCGTCCGCGTGTCGGTCAGCTATCTGCCCGAACAGTCGCACCCGGCGCTCGGCCGCTGGTTCTGGGCCTATCATGTGCGGATCGAAAATCACGGCGAGGTCGCGGTGCAATTGCTCAGCCGTCATTGGCGGATCAGCGACGGGCGCGGCCAGATGAGCGAAGTCGAGGGCGAGGGCGTCGTCGGCGAACAGCCGCTGATCGGACCGGGCGGCGCGTACGACTATGTTTCGGGCTGTCCGCTGTCGACCCCCGAAGGATCGATGGTCGGCAGCTATGCGATGGAGATGGGCGACGGATCGCAGATGCTCGTCGCGATCCCGCATTTCCCGCTCGTGGCGCCCGCGACCGCGTCATGAAGCGCACCCACCTGCCGCTCAACGCCCTGCGCGTCTTCGACGCCGCTGCCCGGCACCTGAGCTTCACCCGCGCCGCCGATGAGCTGGCGGTGACCCCCGCCGCGGTGGGGCAACAGATCCGCGCATTGGAAGATATGCTGGGCGTCGTGCTGTTCCGGCGCACGCCCAAGGGGCTCGAGCTGACGGGTGAGGCCGATGCCGGGCTCGACGCGCTGCGCCAGGGCTTTTTGCAGTTCGAGGAATCGGTGCGCGCGATGCAGGCTGGGCAATCGTCGCAGTCGCTGACGATCGCCGCGCCGCGCGACCTCACTGCAAAATGGCTCGCGCCGCGGCTCGCACGGTACAGCCAGCAGGCGCCCGACGTGCGCTTTACGTTGGTGTCGGCCGATGGCGGGATCGATTTTACCGAAGCCAACCTCGATCTCGCGATCTTCTGGACCGACAGCGCGGGCGAGCATGAAGGCGTGGCGCTCGCTGACGCGTTGATGGTGACCGTCGCGGGCCCCGGGAGCAGCAGTGACACGCGGATTGCCTGGCCGGGCTGCCCGGTCGCCGACGGCGAGCCCGCGCTGCGGCTTGGCGACGCCGGGTTGGCGATCGACGCGGCAGCGAACGGGCTGGGGCAGGCCAATGTGCCCGCGATGCTGGCGGAGGCCGACATCGCGGCGGGCCGTGTGCGGCAGGTTGGCGATGAGTTTGCCGTGAAACGCGGCTATTGGCTGGTCGCGCCGACGCCGCAATGGCGGCAGGCGAAGGTAAAGGCGCTGGTTGCGGCGTTGACGGGGTAAATCTCCCTAACCTCGGCATCCCGGCGAAGGCCGGGATTTCGCCTTAGCTACTTCGCTGCCAGCGCCAGCAGCCGCGTCACCAGCCCGACCAATGGCTCGGTTGCGACATTGGCGTCGGAGTTGTTCCAGCTGGCGGTGACGACGAACCACTTGCCATCCGATTTGCGCTGACCGAGCAGGCTCATCGACAGCACGCCATTCTCCGACCCGCCCTTGTAGCCGAGATAGCGCCAGTCAGCGGCCGCGACGGGGCCGACGCCATTATTGATTGCCATCGCGGCGAGCAGCGGTTTCGACTGACGTGCGCGCAGGTCGGCCATCACGCGCGCGATGTCGTTCGGGCTGGCGAACCATTCGAGGCTGTCGATGAAGCGCGGCCCCGCGGTGAAGCTGACCCCGTCGACATTGGCGAGCGTGAGGCGGTCCTGATTGCTCTCGATGAGCCTCCGCTGCGCCGCATCGTCGCCCTGGATGAAGAGCGGGCGCAGGTCGTTGAAATTATTGCCCTTGAGCGCAAAGGCCTCAACCGTCGTGAGCAGCGGGATGTTGCGCGACGGGTCGCTATGCCCCGCGGCACGCATCCGCGCCTCGATCGGCTCGCGGCCGAGCAGGTGGATCAGCGTGTCGGTGGCGCCATTGTCGCTGACCGAGATCATCCAGTTGGCGAACGTCTGGAGCGTAACGGGTGTATCCTTGGGCCAGTTCGCGGTGCCCGCCGACGAAAAGCTGAAATGCGACAACGGCGCGACGTCGGACCATTTGCGCTTGCCCGCCGTGACCTGCGCCGCGAGTTCGCCCAGGATATAGAGCTTGATCGTCGAGCCGACGGCGAATTGCCGGTCCGCGTTGGCCGAGGCGAGGGGGCGGATGCCGGCCTCGCCCAGTTCGGCGACGAGAAACCCGGTCTGTCCGGGCAGCGTCGCGATTTCGGCCGAAACCTTGGCGTAACTGTCGTCGGCGACTGTAAAGCCGGTCACGCGAAGGCCGGTGACGCGCGCATCCGCCGTGGCGCCGACGTCGAGCAGGACCGTCGCGACACCCTTTTCGAAGCGTAGCAGGATCGTGCCCGAACGGCCGTCGGCCGACGTCGCCTTTTGGGTCGCGACCGGACGGCCATATTGCGCGATCAGGCTGGCGGTGATCGCCTGGAACTGCGCCTCGGGGATCGCCGCCTGGAACGACGGATCGAAATAGTCGGCGAAGGCGATCTTTCCGCCGAGCAGGTCGACGAGCTGCGCGGCGCGGCGGTCGAAGGCTGTGGTTGTTGGCGCTGGTGTAGTGGCCTCGCGCGATTGGGCAGTTGCGCCGGAAATAGGAAGAGCGGCTCCCAGGAGTGCGGCGCAAAGCAAGGTGTCGTGAACGGCCTTCATCGCTCCATATTATCCGTTCGCCCTGAGCTTGTCGAAGGGCCGTTCTGTTCTTCGGCGCTGCCCGAAAGAAGTACGGCGCTTCGACAAGCTCAGCACGAACGGGTCGGAGTGAGGGGCGATGTGATCCTGCCTCGTCAGGCGTCGATCGCCGCCTCGTCGAGCGTCGCGGCATTGGCCTGGATGAACTGGAAGCGGTGCTCGGGATGCTTGCCC
>Ga0247823_10002910_pt1 | contig 14044 bp, 14 predicted proteins | sample 13C_PalmiticAcid_2_FD_192426 | JGI IMG/M metagenome (GOLD analysis project Ga0247823, IMG submission 192426) | Soil microbial communities from agricultural site in Penn Yan, New York, United States - 13C_PalmiticAcid_Day30 | ecosystem: Environmental > Terrestrial > Soil > Agricultural land...
CCCCCGCCCGGTTCAAATCCCTGGTCTGGGCAAGCGAGAGTTGGTGTCTGTGCGCTGAGCATACTATCACCAGGTGCGTGGTGCGTGCCAAGCGAGACTACAGGGTTGACTGTGTGACTATTGCTGCTGTGCCGCACGCCAGTTGGGCGAGGGGCTAGCAGCAGTCTTTGAAAATCGCTCCAATCCCTGTATGTACTCAGGCCATCTCCACCCCTATCACTCATTCCTATCTACCTACACGCCGGATCGAACAGGACATCAAACGGATTGGGCGTGTCGGCGCGTAGCCGCGGACTGGGGGGGGGGTTCGGCTCTGCAGCGTGGGTGTGCTCCAGTAGCGACGCAAAAGCAGCGCAGACCCCCCGGCCAGTGATAGGGGAGTATTCGCCAGTGAGACAGCCCCCTGTGCTCTCGGGAACCCCAGGGGCCGCGGGTTCTTGGATGGGGCCGTTGGGGCCGTTGGGGTCGTTGGGGCGGCGCATAGCGAGCAGGAGGGTGGTGAATGGGACGGTCCCGTTCTCGCGCCGACCTCGGATGCCGTCGTAGGTGGCAGTCACCTCCTCCCGCGACGGTTGAGACGCCACGTCGTACGTAAAAATGAGGTTGAGGTGGTGCCACCCGCCGGGGTCGGCGTACGCAGGAAAAGACTTGACCAGACCGGCCGGCACGACCTCCATCAGGTAGACCTCTCCGTCACAATGGAAGCGCGCCACGTCCTCATGTATCCCCAGCACTACCTCGGCTTCGCCCAGCCCGGTTTCCCGCTCAAGAAGCTACATAGTAAGCGCGGTCAGTTGGGCGGGCGCGAGTGTTGGGCCGGAGAGGACATACCCGAACGAGGCCTGGGCCATCGGTGGCCCCCGAGGCATTGAAAACGACGACGACAATGCGCTTCACAATGGGACGGCCGCCCGACTTGTTCCTCACTGTGAGTGGCGACCATTCGCTCTCGTGAATGGCGCGGGGGGGTGACTCGGATGGCCCGGCGATGGTTCCGGGTGGCGTGTTCGAGAGAGGCGGCGACGATGCGCTGCCGAAAGATAGGCGCTGCATAATCCATTTGATGATTTTAGACATGGCCTTGGTCCAGGATTGGATTGGGAGGGGCGGGTCGAGGATGCGAGCTACACGGGACCGGAGGAGGAGGACGAGGATGAGTCGGGAGCCGATGAAAAATAATCTTGAATACGGGGAGTTGATGGCGGGCGAATTATTATCAGACTGCTCTCCTCAATGCAGGAGCTTGGACATACCGAAACCAGGGAAAAATAAAAGAGGATTGAAATTCCCACACACCCAGCAACGGCCATCCCCGATGCAGCCTGGTGCCTCTGCCACCAACCCCCACGAAAACGTGGGTGCTGGATGTGAACCCCGTCGCCTGACATATTGCACTGGTGTTGAACCCTTATATTATATCTCCAGCTGTTGAAGCTATCAAGGAATTACCCGTCACCCAACAATGAGATTGAAATAGGAGCATCGAATAGTCAGAATCAATAACAACGACGATCGTATCCGCAATAAGCTCCTGCTCCCATGCAGGACGTTGCTTCTGTCGCTGTTTAGCCTTCTCAACACAAGCCCCAACCTCTGCTACAAACTTTGGGGCTTCTTCCTCATCCTCTGTTTGTCGGACCTCAGCCCTTTTGGCGTGTCGTTGCTCAGCTTGTTCCACTACGTCTTGTGCCTCAGGTGACCAGTTGAAAACAGCCACCGCGTAAACAGCGTTCAAATGGCTCTCCGGTTGTTCAGACGCGACGGGACCCCCCACCCGAGCAAGATCCCATGGTCTGATAGGTCCACTTGACGACGACAACCTTAAAGCGCGACTTGCTCCGAAGATTTAATTCTCAAACATGCTCACTTAAGCCTGCAGCTTCCCGGGTTGGGGTGAACCGAGCCACCCCATCCTCGGGAGATATGACAGGGCAGACTACAGTCAGATATAAAACATGCTGTCCCTCAACCTCGCATGGATCAACACATCCTCGCTCGTCACCTCGGCAGGCTTCCCCCCAACACTCCCCGCCACCGACTGGCTCGGCGTCTCGAAGACTTCGCTTAGATAGCACCTTGCCCGTTCGCACACCACGTCGGCATAGTACGCCGGCGTGCACAAGCTCACGGCCTTGGTGGCTCTCCCGTACGTGTAGCACATGCTCTGCGTCAGCGCCTCGAGCACATCAGCGACATTCTGGTACGGCGGCGGCACCGCCTTGGCATACCGCGCGCGGAAGATCTCATCCAGCAGGACAAAGTAGTGCGCCGGCCGCGCCGTGCCCTGAATGGCGGCGTGGGACTGTAAAAAGAAGTCCCAATTCCGCGCCTCGGTCACACCCCGGTCTACCACCGTCCCCGCCTTGGGGTTCATCGACCGGTCCGCTTCGCCCTCGCGGCTCGCGTAGAAGCGCGTGTGGTGCCGCTTGCCGACGATGACGACAGTCAGGCGCGGGAGGCCCCTCTTCTGGTCGGCCGGCGGGTATATGTCCTCGCAGGCTTGGCGTAGGAGAGGCACCTCCTCTTGCAGCACAGTCTGGTACTGGCCTTCGGAGACGCCGTCGCGGTAGACGAGGATGTTCTTAGGCAAATGGGCGTGCTTGCCGTGTCTCGGGTCCTTCCACACCCGCAGGCGCGACTTGAGCATGTCGGTCAGGTCAGAGACCATCTCCTTGCGGGCCTTGGACTGGATCTGTAGTACGGCGGGCCACTGGCCTAGCCAGCGGTCTACGCTGGCGACTATGCCGGCGATGCTGGGTGCGTTGGCAGCCGAGCCGGGTGAGGGATGCGTGACATCGATGCCGACGACTATGGTTTTGTCCTCATCAATGAGGCCGTGGCGGTAAGAGTCTAAGAGCTGGTTGTTGCCGCCGAGCTTGAGGTTGAACTTGAGGGCCACGTTGGCGAAGTACTGGTCGTTGCACTTTGCGAACTTGTGGCCGACGCTGTAGACGGTGTGAATGCCGTACTTGACGTCGCCGTAGTGCTTGATGCGATTGTAGAGTGGCGTGATGGCCTCGGGCAGAATAACGAGAAGGAGGTCGAGCTTTCGGGACGCGTCCTCTAGGCGCTGGTCCAGACGGGCATCCTCCGGGCTGTCTAGGTCTAGTTTCTGTCCCGGCAAGGGAGCGGCCATAGAAATGCCTGTCTTGATTAGCGTGTCTGTGAACTTCTGGACGGCCACTGCTGGGCCGGCCGGGTCAAATGGGCTTCGATGGGTGGGCAACGAGATGATTAGGTATGACCATGCCTTTAGCGTTCCGGTCGTGTTGAACTTCACGTCGATCATATTCCAGCTGCCGAACCGGACCAGGGCAAACTTCTTGTCCTTGTAGAGAACCTTAGGCTCGTCTAGCACTCGTCCTGGGACAGTGATCAGACCCGGGGCGACAGAGATGCCAAATTGGTTCTGTACAATCAACTCAGGTTAGCGAATTACCCCCCTCTCTGACTTCCGTTAACGGCGGGGGGATGTTACCAAGAGAACGTTCGTGTTTGAGAGGCCGACAATGCTCAGCCCCTCGTGAACAATCGAGTTGGCATTGTCTGCCGGCTTGCGGACGGTAAATCGAATCATTTGCTGGGTTTGGCCGGGGTCTAGCTTGGAATCGGCACTCTGGCCCGGCATGACAACGCAGACCTCGGGAGGGAGGTATGTCGGGTTCTCCCGCGTTCCGACGTTGACAACGGGGAAATCCGGCTTGTGGAGAATTCTACCGTACGCTGTGAGGTGTAAGTGGAGATAAGGGTGAGTATGAGAAGACTTCAGGGGGGAGTCTAACTGTTCAAGAAAAAGTCGTAAATGCTAATGTATCGTCCTCCCGATGACGGCGGCGCAGATGGAACGTTCGGGCCTCCTCCCTTCCCACCCTTTTTCTTTTTCTTTGCCTGACCGCCGCTGGCTTCGGTAGCCGCGCCCGGCTGTGCTGATGGACCCGAATCTAGCCAGAACTCGACAAACTTGGGTCCGGCGCCAAAGTGCTGTACTCTCGGTGGGTGAGTAAGGCCGTGACCGTCGTTCGGCGTAGCAAGTCCCATAATGGTCTTGACCTGGTAAATGACCTCACCTGCCCTATTCTTCTTCTCTGGCAAGTGGGTGGTCCGGACTCGAACTTGCTTTAGGAATGACGCTAGTCTGAACTTGCCGCCTCGCCGCTGGGGCTCGAACGCGGTTATTAGCTGGTCTAAGGGCCCGTCGTTGTAAAAGGCTGCGTTGGTAACGTTGACATTGACCAGGATCCGGCAGGTTGCGGCGCGGACGCTGGCAAAGAATCCCCTGATTGCGGTCAGTCCGCCGCCGAGGTCCCACTTGGGCGCGTCGGGTCGTAGTGAGAAGGCTCTGGCCGAGCCGATGGTACCAATGTTATCGGCTGACTTCGCGTAGTGGTTCAAAAAGATATTAAAGGCCTGAATCAGTGGCTCCTTGTTCTCAAGGCCTGCAGCGAGATCCGTCGACGTCAAGTACTCGGTTAGTTCAGCAACGCTCAGCGTGTTCGTATATAGAATATGAACTTTGTACGAGGTTGCACCCGGACGCGGCTCGTCTTCAGCCTCGGCACGATAGGTGATTGTGATGTTTATGTCGTCTTTAGGAAGCCTTTGCCGTGAGACGCAGGTCGACTTGAAGTCCGACACCATGTCCTGGCGGAACTCAGTCAGTTCCGGCGACTCCAGCAGCAGCCGGATGATCTGGGTCAGCTTCCTGCCGGTTGCATTTGGGGAAACCGCGAGGGCGTATCGGTAAAGGGTCAGGTCCGGAGCTGCAATGAGTTGGACGTAGTTCGCCCAGAGCGTGACGGTGGTGCCCCTGGTGCCAAACCCGGGTCTCCGAGGCGTAGAGGTCTTCAGGCTCAGGGGTCCGAGACCTGACTTGCCGGTGGCGAGTGCGTCTTCCACTCGCGTAACAGCGGCATCGGGAGAAGGGATGCTGCCATCTTCGGAGCTGGGCCACAGAATTATCAGCGCGCACGTTCATGTACAAAGGGCGCGAGTGTTGGGTAAAAGTATACCGGTAAACTTGAGCTGCTGCTCCAGTCGTGAACCCTCCTCGACCCCCACCGCGTGCTCCACCGCGTGCTCCACCGCGTCCGCCTTGGGGTGGTCCATAATAGCCTCCACTTCTACCTCTTTCAACCCCCCGACCTCTGGGAAAGCCGCCCCGGCTCTCGGGCGATGCCCCACCGCCTCGTCCGCCTCCAGGTGCCCCACCCCGACCACCTCCGTGACCACCGGGACCTCCATGACCTCCGCGGCCTCCGCGAGGACCGCGGGGCGCACGGCCGCCTTGTTCGAAGCCTCGTCCACCGGGGTTTGACATTTTCGGACAAGCACTCTTGAAAATCTGATACCGTGTGTCTCTCTATGTGTGTCTCTCCACTGCTGTCGAAACTGCGAATGAACCGACTTAAATGGGTTGATTGTTTGCCACAATCGTATTTCGCGGGGAAGCAAGGTGCACTGCGTCAGCGTGCGTCACGCAGGTTGGGCATTGGTTGGTGCCCAAACAGCTCCCCTCAACCATGATTGGTATAGCTAACCGCTTGAATTGCATATTCAACACAAACAACGATTTTGTGACACTTGATAGTACGTTGATCCCAGACAAACACAGCATGTGTTGGCGTTGGCCGGTGAGGGCGGCCAAGGCAGTGACTACCTAAGCGATGCGTGCCTTTTTCCCTAGTAGCAACCGCTTCTTTGGCGACCAACTCGTCTCTTGTTCCCCACTGAAGTTTACCGTTCGCTCGAGACTTCCGTTGGATTAGCTTCTGGCTAGTGCCTCAACGTAGGAGGCCCTTACCTAGGCAATACAGTTCAATCATCACCGCCCAAATCATCACCGCCCAAATCATCCCAGCCTAGTTCGTCTCCTCTCCCCCCAGTGAGCCGAGCAATATACTTGTTATCCGGTCTCAGAGCCCCATAGACATGAGGCACGACCGGGACGGGGAGTTCCCCACATGCAGCACTCGCGTGGTTTGACCCGGAATAGCAGCTTGGCCTTCTTCGCGCAGTACTTGCGCCCCCGAGCGCCTTGATGAATTGCAACTGGCGTCCGGCGATTCGCCAAGCGAACTTGGGCAACTTGTAGTGATACAGCTTGAACGTTTGGCTCGCCTTCAACAACTCCCAGTGACTGATCTCGGGTGCGAGGAAAGCCGGCTGCAGGAGGCAGGCAGGCGCATATTCCTCCAGCTGAGGGTGTCCGTCGGCGTTTCGGGGCTTGATGCCGCGCCACTGTTCGTAGACCCGCAGCACTCCGGTACGGTAATCTGAGTTCTTGGACGTGAGAATGCTCCACTCATTCGCGCACGCCTCGAGGTCGGCCGTCAGGCCCCGGCGTAAGGACAGTATCCACGCAGGCTGTGAAGTCGAGTCCCTCGCAGAGGCCGCAAAGCTGTCCTCAAATTGGTTCCAGTAGGCAGCGATGTCGGCATCGTAGGGATGGTTCGGGTCTGGGGACATGGCGTGGTCCTTGAATATGAAACGATCCAACCCGACTAGCGCCTTCTCGACTGCAGACTCGGCAACAGATCGGAGGTAATCAACAATATGGCTTTGGTTCTTTCCGCTCCTGGAAACCCCGTCCTTGGATGCACTTCTTTCTCCGATCATCTTAGTCTGAAACCGCGCCCAATGTGAGTCGGTGAAGATGATGCCTTTCTTTGCCTCGTCGGCCAGCTCGCCGAGAAGCCAGCTGAGGAGGATGGATGGCTCGTCGCCGATACAATTGCGCCGGCGGCAGAATTCCTCTTTGTAGTTCGTGCAGATGCCGAGCAGGGTGCGCCTCAAGCCAAAGGAGAAAGCTTGTTCCACCACCTTATCGACACAAATCCTGTCGCCATGCCTGGGTATAAGCTCCCCGACGGTCATTGTATTCCAGTCAAAAAGCGAATACAGGACATGTTTGGGTGGCAATATGTCTTCTGGTTTTGTCTCCGTGTTGTGGAAGTTGCCCACGATATCAGAATCCCAGCAAACCCAGGCAATGTCTCCGTCGTAATCGCCTCCGGACAGCGTGTGTGCCAAGGAGACATCGCCCTTCACGGAGAAAACGATGACATCTTTGAGGTGTCGAAGCTCCGGCTTGAACACGGCTTTGACCCTTTGTATATCGCTTGGCAGGTGTGCCGGGTTGCGGGCAACAAGCACGTCGAGTCCGTCCAGGTCGAAATAGCGATCCGTACCAAAGGGCTTTGAGAAACATATGTGAACCTCGTCCGGCTCTAGGACGCCGAGAAAGTCGACAACCATGAATGCACGAGTAGATCGCTCAATCCTGATCTTCAGCTCCGTCTCCAGCTTCTTGCACTTGTCCTTCTGCAGGTTGAACACAAGGTTGGAGAGATACTGTTGCCTCATCGGATCGAATCCCCCGTCCACTAGAAAGCTGAGAACATCTGCATCGGTATCGGGTAGACCTGCCAAAAACGGAACACCACGGACGCGCTCCGGGTGGCGGGAGGACAGCCCGTGAACCCATTTTCTGAACTGTGCTGGATGCTTCAATGCGGCCTTCATAGATTCGAGATCGCCGTTCAGATCGTCGATTAAACATTGACGGATCGCGTTTCTGGTACTCTGCTTGTCTGTAGACCTGTCGTCCAAGATTGGGAGGAACTGCAAGTTCATGGTTGCCGGCCTTAGTTCTGTGGCCCAGCTCTTGACTTCAAGGGTCCGATGGTCTCCGTCAGCCCAGTTGCAAGCCCACTTCTCCTGCTTTGGGTAGACCTCAATCCAGTCCTCAACCGCGACGCCAATGTCTGGTTCGACATTGGCAGTTATCCACATGCCTTTTGCGCCACCAATGCGGGCCTGGATCGCGCACAGATTCTCTGTCAGGCCGAGCGCCTCTCGAACTCTTTTCATGAGGCTTGGCGAGATGCGCCCGATGCCGTCATTCATCACGTTCCCGGTGGTGGGTGATTCCACGTCAACCGAGCGCCGGAGTATCTGGTGTTCCTCGAGCACGACTGTAGGGATCGTCTCTGTCAAGCCTTTGACCGTGTCAGAGTCAGTCAACTCCACAATGAGGAGACGGGGGGCGCTGGGGGGATCACCTAGCGAAATACGAGAAAAGAGCTTCAGGCAAGGCTCCGATGCATTCTCCCGCAACTGTAAAAGCCAATCCAGCAGAACGTCCCTCGTGCATTTCGTTCTGGTCATGGGGGGCTCGCTCTTTGGCGGGAAAGAACTAGGCGTTGCGGCCTCGGCAAAGCCCTGTCCCTCTTCCGCAAAGAACTGAATTCTCTGCTGGAATTTTGGCTTTTGGTCTGGCCCGGAGCGGGACTTCCCCTTCCGATACCCCTTTTCCCCCTTGATCCAGAAAGCAGCCCATCGTCGACCAGCAATGGAATGGCTTGCACCGGTCAGCCACCGGACGGCCATGTTCTCTGCTTCCCGGCTTTGTAGGGAAGGAGGCTTCCACGAGTGGACGGGCGGGAAGAGGAGCTGAAGAAATCTGTCGGAACCGAACCGCCGGTATAAACGACAGCTCCTTGCGCGCTTGAGCGGACGGAGCACGAGCTTCATCTGTGGCCCACCTCTTGAACCGTGGCGCACCTCAACCGCAGCAACGAATATTACTGCTGTCGGTCCCGTCTTGAAATCACCGTGAATGCTATCGTGCCAAGCCTGGGCGTCAGACTTCTCAGGCAGCAGTTGCCCTTGGAGCAAGGGGTGAGACCTGAGACTCTCCCAGCATCGGTCTTGGTCTTGCCAGCAGTCATCGTATCTCAGGATAACGTCTCCTGGATCAACAGAGCAATGAAGAATCACTCGCAAGACTTCCCACGCGACGGCAAACGGGGCACGTTCCAATCCGGGTGGGAATGTCGCTAAACTTTCCGTCAGCTGGGACAGGGAACATGGGGGCAGCAGAAACAAAACAAAACCCTACAGGTGAAGACATACGCCAAATCATGTCCAGGTCAGTTTCCACGGATCTTGGCATTGCAAGTTCTGTTTTGATGAGGCTCAGAGATTGCCGCGCTGGCGATTCTGGTTGCGTCGACTCCTGATGAAGCACTCCGAGATCCGTCGGCTCGGGAGTAGTCGAGCATTCCGTAGTAGCGGCCGGGGTGGCTGGAGAGTTCCAAGCTTCTTGAATGACTGTCGCAAGTTCGGTCTTCCCGAAGGCAGCTTCATGCTCCGCGTACAGTTCGTCCAAGACGTGAATGTCTGAAGATGTAGGAGAATACGACTCCTGAGACTATCAGTGTTGGTCACAAAATGAAACGGCGTTAGTAGGCAAATTACCTTGACCGTAGCTCGAGCCATGTCGTTAGCCACCTCCGGCATCTCTCTAGTGCTTGCTGAGGAATGGCTATTTTCTGTCGACACAACCGGCCGTACCTTTCCATTTTGCGCGCTAGCCTTGTGGTTCGGCTGAGGGTTGATCATAGGCTTGCGGAGATCCGATTCGGCGCAGACGCTGCTCGTTTCGTTTCCATCTCGCTCAAGTTCACACTGATGACAGTCGTTCAGTGTCCGGTCTTGCGACAGCGACGCATCAGGCTCACCCCGCGGCTGATATGGAGAATCCAAAGCTGCCGCGTTCGTTCCCCCGTTCTCCAAGGGGCGGGCCCCCGTCGTGGGCACCGGGAATGCTCCAAATTTGGTGGATCCTTCGCGCAAATTGATGGCCTCTGGCTTGTGCTCTTCGGAAGCTACGGCTTCATCTTCTCGGCTCTCGCAGGTGCTGGACGCGGAGACTGGCTCAAATCCTTCGGTCGCCGCATGTCGTTTGCCGGCAACATTTAGCTGTTCAGAAACGGCTGGTGTTTCCCAGGAAATCTCGATGGCGTTCTTGACAATGGCTTTGACAAACATCGACACATGGCCGAGGAACCCGAGAGAATCGTATCGTAGCGGTCTCGGTAGGCCCTGAAATAAACCACGAATACACGTCTTCAGGTAGTCCAGGAACCACGTGTCATCCTCTCCCAGGTCCGGGTATGCTTCCATTGCCGCACTCAGTCTGTCGGAAACTGGTAAGTCTTCTGCCAGGCGCTTAACTTCGCTCTTGGCGGCGGCTTCCAGGTCAGGCAACGCATAAGCACGGGCAACGGCGTATACACTTAGAGCAGATTTGAACCTGGCAACTCCACGCCCAGTGGGTGGGATTTCCTTTGGCTCGAGGCTTTGGTAACTACCTGTGTAGAGATGGTGCACAAGCGCATGGGCTGCGCTCTCGGACAAGTGACTGAGGTCGAGTGTGTTTTGCTTGGCTTGATCGCACAGACGACCAAGGACAGGACTCTTCTTGAGCACGCTGTGGTGAACGCACCAACTAGCTCCACCCTGGAGGCTAAGAGCCAAGCATCTGTCTGCATAAGGCCTTCGCCTCCGTGAGTTCGGGATTCATGATGTTAGCTGAGGTGGGCAACGACTTACGAGTTTGGGCACAGCCCATCAAGCTCATCACTGCGATGCTCCATGATGAGTGTTCTCCGACCTAGTGAGGGCCCGCGGCGTGTTATCTGGTCTTCAACGATACACTTGCGATGACAAGGCGGTGCGAGGTGTGTTGGGGGGCGATGTGACAATTCCAGGCTCCTCTCAACGTGTCTGCCGTTGCTCGGTGGTAGGCGACATTGGGCCAAAACCCCGCCTCAAGAGGTTGTTTCCCCGCAGAAAGAGAAAGTCAGATTCCAGCTTCCGACATGCGCGGGTTACACAAGTTGGGTAATTTTGCCAGCACACAGCCTTTTGCACGTGCCGGGAAACACCCAATCTGCAGGTCGATGGCCAGAACGTATTTCTCCCCCTCTTGCCGATCGGCCTCCATGTCCCCAGATCGGGCGGTTGTGAAAGTAATATTACGGCAGCATGGTACAGTACAGATGAGACATTCAAGCATGGTGCTCCCCGCCAGCTACAAGCCCGACACGCTGGTCACGCTCTGCTGAAACGAGCTCAGGTTTCCGTACCACCATGCTGCTGTCAAGGACAGGAATACCATTTCTTGCTCCCTGGCTGCTTAATGCGAGGGGATGGAGAAACGTGAGGTTAGGCTGGTTGGGTGTGCCATGACTCGATCAGGGTGAGATAGAGGATCGGGCGGAAGGGGGCATGCTGAAGTATGTCAACGAACTGGGGGATGAGAGAGTGGGGTGATAGAAGGGGGGATTGGGCAGAAGTGTCTGCTTGGCGGGACGGCTTGAGCTGTCCTCCGGTAATTGAAGACTTATTTTGGTGGGAATATTTCTCCCTTAAAATGGAATGTTGTGTGACATGAGATGCGCCCGGCGGGGAGCGTTCTGGAATCTGGACCTCGAGCAAGTTTTGCAGGCCGGATGGTGCAAACTGGCAGGCAGACACTGTGCCAGTGACGGAATGCTTCCTTCCTCTGGCTGTTTTACACACCAACCAAGCCGAACTGTTCTTGCCTGAACCTTCCGCAAGCTTTTGAGCTTTGCTTCAGCTCGTTCCAAATCCTTTCAGGTTAGTCAGGGACAAAAACACCAGTTGGAAGAATGAAGTCAGCCACAAGCTCGTCTCGCCGACCGCGTCCTCATTTGGGGCCAGAAGTGTGCACAGGAAGGGATGCACGCAAACAACACCTTCCCTCAACCACATTCGGACAGCAAACCGCCACAATCTATCCCTTTCCAGCCAAGACTCTTGGTCTGCCAATAGACGCAAGGTCTTTGTCTTGTGGCGCGCGGTGAACATTGGGATAAAGAGACTGAGAAGAGGAAAGAACCCCGCATCGTTCCAGGTTGTCTCTTTTGTTTGCTCACCATGCACATGGGCCAAACGTGCGGTCCCGGATCAAGCAGAGCTCTTGCTCCCTTTACAACAAGATCAAAGACGATCTCGGTCCCGGCCTCCAGAGAATCGTTTATTGCGCCCTAAATGCCGCTGCAAACAATACGTCCTGCGCAGCGTGGATCCCAACGTCGATATCCCAGAGTCAACTGCGAGAGGACCTCACAATCGAATGGCCAGTACCTAGGTAACCATGGATCGGCACCAGATGCTCACCATTGCCCGACCTATTGAGTACCTTCTGTCAGGCATCTCGTCCACCTTGGCCATCATCACCCGCTTCATCCGCTCCGTGCGCGTTGCCCACACAGATCTTGCAGCCGTCACTCGCGATCTCTCCGACTTGCGACTCATCCTGGAGCTTCTCAGAGATGAGCCAGGAGTGCCGTTTCTGCTGCAAGGGCATATGCTGCCTGTCCTCGAGAGCTGCGGGAACGTCTTGATACAAATCGACACCATCCTGGCGCGATGCCCCGAAGCCGCAAAATGGATCGAGCTCGGACGAGCCGGAATCTCGGCCTCCCAGACCAGCTTGGCGACGTTTCGCGAAGCCCTCTCGTTGGCGCTCCAAGTGGCCAGCCTGTATTTCCCCTATTCCTTACAGTCATCTTCCATGAGTTTCGTTTTCGAGACCCTGACACGACGAGCTGGGACAGGGCTGCCTTACAAGACAACACGGCGGAAGCAGAGTTTGTTAAGACCCAAGTCGCGACTGAGGTTCAAAGGCTTCGAGCAAAGGAAACATCTACACAATCAAGCAACGACGACGCCGAAGCGATTCTTCTTCCATACCTCGAAGCCGTGTCACGCTGCATACAACCGTCAGGAGTACTCGTGAACCAGCAAAAGGTCGAGGAAATACGGTACGTTTGGCATATGCTTGCTTGTCCGGTGCGTGTTAATCCTAATATGGGCAGGACTCCTCCAGTAGTTGAAAGGATTGGCCTCAAGCGAGGGAGACGAGCCACTCGACACAGTCAAGACACAACGACCACAAAGACGGACGCTTCCCATCAACACACTGAATCTAGGAGTGAGGGATCAGCTGCCGGCCGTTGGTATCCTCCAATGAGAATTGTCTCGCCATTTTACACTGAAGAGCCTGCATCCTTCAGCCCAACTCAAGGGAAACGGGGTCCTTCGCCCGGTATTCCAGAATCTCCGACATTGCCAGCATTGGAAGGCCATGCCCCTCCCTTGTCTCAGCAGTCGCCTCCCACGCCGCTGATCCAACCAGTCTGGAAACACGGCGGCTCCTTTTCTCTCAAATCCAAACCGCCGGCCTCACCGCGTCATGCCAATCTTGAAGCTCCCCCGTACCCCCTCGACCAGCTGTCGGATCAAGTCCAGGACGCGATCGACGGCTACTTCCCCAAAGACTCACGCGTGACATCGTTTGCGTCACACGGTTCTGGTGGAAGTAGCAGTGGGTCAATTCCGCGTGCCTCGCTCAGCATGACTCCGGTATCTGACGACCGGCCTGGTTCCGTGAGTCCTCTGTTCGAGTCGCCGGGCATTTCCACGCCGGTTCCTTTGTCGCCGTTCCCCTCCTCGCCACCCCCCGAATATCGTCGGACATGGATTAAGCCCCCCACCTCCGCCAGCCAGTTTATCGTACCATCTCCGGCAAGGCAGAGTCCGCATCAGGTACGCGTCGAGATCACGCCGAAGCGACACCTGAGCGACAAGGGCAAGGGATCCGAGATCCTGCACATTGACACCTCGCCGACGGCTTCTTTTGTGGCCACCAAGCACAGCAACAAGTTTGTCAAGATTTGGTCCACCTCCAAGAATGCGCTACACGGAACGATCAAGATCACCTCGTATGTGCAGCCTCGGGTGCGGTCCCGCGAGTACTTCATACGCAGTCACGCCATTCTCTCTGAGAATGCCACACTCATTGGCATCACCACCCACTTTGGCCTCACGTTTGAAGTTTACAACTTTGCCAAGGGCGGCAATGGCGCAAAGAAGGTCCAGGTCATTGAGGAGGCCCACCGCTGGGCCACGAGCCAACGGGATGCCTTCCACAACGACTATGCCGGTCTGGCCGTCTACCGCCCCAAATTTGACCGGATCGACCGCTTCTTCCTCGCCCGGCACCCTGGCACCAAGACTCCGTTCCGGGAAGACCCAATCATGCCATCGAGCTCCAGAAAGCAGATCTTCCCTTCATCCCCAAGTTTCCCGAGCTTGCCTACAGCACCGACTCCCCCATTCTCATCGCGGCAGCCGGTCCCCGCCCGGGCGACCCCCCGCGGCCCCACTCAAC
>Ga0247823_10002911_pt1 | contig 14044 bp, 11 predicted proteins | sample 13C_PalmiticAcid_2_FD_192426 | JGI IMG/M metagenome (GOLD analysis project Ga0247823, IMG submission 192426) | Soil microbial communities from agricultural site in Penn Yan, New York, United States - 13C_PalmiticAcid_Day30 | ecosystem: Environmental > Terrestrial > Soil > Agricultural land...
GCCCGGTACTCCTGAATCAGTTCTCGAAGACCTTGCGCCAGGACTCGACCGAGGTCAACTCCGGCAGGCGGCCCGGTACTCCTGAATCAGTTCTCGAAGACCTTGCGCCAGGACTCGACCGAGGTCAGCTCCGGCAGGGCGGCCCGGTACTCCTGAATCAGTTCTCGAAGACCTTGCGCCAGGACTCGACCGAGGTCAACTCCGGCAGGGCGGCCCGGTACTCCTGCTGCAGCCGCGGCCACTCGGCGATGAGGCGCCGGTAGGTGCGGGCCGAGCGCTGCGACAGGTCCTTGAAGATCTCCGGGTCGCGGCGACGGAAGGCCACCCCGGAGCCGTCGGGGTTGGACACAGTCGCGCTGTCGAGGTTGCCCAGCAGGAACCACAGCGCGCTTCCGGCGGGGATGTTGACCTGCGGACGCTCCGCGGTGTCCGGCTGCGGCTTGCGCAGGTTGTGCAGCAGCGCCTTCGACGCCTGCGCGGCGATCTTCACCGGGTGCACCGGCGGGCGCAGCATGCCCTCCGCCGCGATGGCGTCGATGGTGGGCGCAGGGAACTCACCGGCCGAGGACAGCACCTGCGCGTCGGTGTACTGCTTGCGCAGGGTCTGCACCCTCGGCAGCGCCGTGCCGAGCAGCTCGAAGAGCTTCTCGGGGCCGGAGAGGAAGTCCTCGATCGCCAGCAGCTCGATCGCCACCGTCGAGTACTCCATGGAGAACAGCTTGCGCACCGACGACCGCAGGCCCTGCTTGAGCAGCGTCTTGCGCAGGTCGTGCGGCGAGTGCAGCGCGGCGATGATCAGCCGGTTGCGGAGGTGGAAGTAGACCGTCCAGTCGGACAGGTCGTTCTTGTCCGTCCACGGCATGTGCCACACGCCGGAACCGGGGAGCGTCACCGTCGGGTAGCCGAGGTCGGCGGCGCGCATCGAGTACTCGGCGTCGTCCCACTTGATGAACAGGGGCAGCGGCAGACCGGTCTTCTGGACGACCTCGCGCGGGAACAGGCACATCCACCAGCCGTTGTAGCTGGACTCGATGCGCCGGTGCGCCTCGCGGGTCTCGCGCAGCGAGCTGGTGCCGAAGTCGTGGTCGGTGATCGCGCCCGGCGCGGGCCGCCACACGCACGACACGCGGTCGACGACCTCGCCCATGCTGTGCAGCCGGGACTTGGCCTGCAGGTTGAGCATCTGGCTGCCGACGATCATCGGGCGCTTGGCGGCCCTGGCGAACGCGCTGGCCCGCAGGATGCTGTCCGGTTCGAGGGCGATGTCGTCGTCCATGAGCATCACCTGGTCGACATCGGTGTGCTCGATGGCCTCGTACAGGCCGCGGCTGAACCCGCCCGATCCGCCGAGGTTGCCCTGCTCGATCACGGTGAGCCTGCCGCCGAGTTTGGCGACAGCCTCTTCGTAGCGCGGGTGCCCGGTGATCTTGCTGGTGCCCTGGTCGGCGACGAACACGCGGTCGACCACGTCGAGGACGGCCGGGTCGTCGCTCAGCGCGAGCAGTGCGGTGACGCAGTCGTCGACCCGGTTGAACGTCGTGGTGCCGATCGCCAGCTTCTGCTTGGGCAGCGGCCGGTCCGACAGCCACGCCGCCTCGCCGACCTCCAGCTTCGAGTCGTCGGTGAACACGTCGAACCAGATCCAGCCGCCGTCCTCGAACGGGGCCAGGCTGACGTCGAACTCGATGGTCTCCCAGTCCGACTCGGCGTGCACCGGCGTGCCGGTCACGTAGACCTGGTCGCCGTTGGGCTTCGAGCGGTAGACGTCGACGCGGCCCGCGCCGCGCACCTTCAGCCGCAGCTGGACGGCCTCGATCGTCGTCCACCGCTTCCAGTAGCTCGCGGGGAAGGCGTTGAAGTAGGACGCGAACGACACCCGCGCCGACGCGGGCACCGTCACCGCGCGCCGGGACGAGACGTGGCTGTGCACGTTGGCTGGTTCGTCCAGGTAGAGCGGCCGCACGTCGAGCGGGTCGGCGTCGCGGGGCAGGATCACCCGCTGAAGCACCGCGCGGGCCGAGGAATCCGTGATCATTTCCTGGTCAGTCACTTAGTTTCCCTTACCCGGCGGGCCCTCACAGGCCGTAGAGCCGCTTCCAGTTGTCCTTGTCCACGACCTCCGCGACGGCGCCGCGGTACTCGCCACGCAGCCGGGGCGTCTCCGACACGATCAGCTTCGCGACCGTCATGGCCCACTTGGCCAGTTCCTTGGCCTTGGCGGAGTCGCGGGTGCGCACCCGGACCCCTTCCTGCGAGGCGTCGGTGACCACGGCGGTGCCGAACTGGGAGATGTGCCACCAGGTCGAGTCGGACGCGGGCACGGCACCGACGGGGTGCACGGTCTTGCCCATCGCCGAGTACGCGAGCCGCTTGAGCAGCACGAGCCTGCTGCGGGACGGCTTCGGACCCGCCTTGATCATCGGGATGTTGCGCACGTCGACGTCTGGCAGGTCGGTTGGCTGGTGCAGCACCGTGTCGGGGTACGCGGCGCGCATCTTGCGGATCTCCGACGCGGCGGCGGCGCCACCGTCGGCGAAGATCGACGGGCCCGCGAGGAAGTCCTCAGCGCCCTTGATCACGGTGGCGGCGAGGCCGTACTGCATGCTCAGCAGGTAGCGGGAGACGCGGGACAGCAGCACCCTGGCGATCCGCTTCGGGTCGGTCTCGGAGTGCAGCGCCGAGACGACCATCGAGTTGCGGACCGCGAAGTACTCGTTCCACTTGTCCGCGTCCTTCCAGTCGAAGTCCGCGTGCCACAGCCCGGCGCCGGGCAGGGTGACCGTCGGGATGCCCTGGGCGCGGGCGCGGTAGCCGTACTCGACGTCGTCCCACTGGAAGAACAGCGGCAGCGGCAGGCCGAGCCGGTTGATGACCTCGGTCGGGATCAGGCACGACCACCACGCGTTGTAGTGCGAGTCGACGCGCTTGTCGCCGCGGGGCAGCTTGCCGGTGCGCAGGCCGTCCTCGTCGACCTCCTCCTCCAGCAGGTCGACGTCGTCGAGCGCGCCGTCGATGATCATGCCGGGGCGGAGCTGGGCGAAGTCGGCGAACTCGGCGCCCGCGTAGAGGTGCGTCGGGTGCAGCAGGCGCAGCATCTGGCCACCGACGATGGTGGGCTGCGCGGTCTGGTTGGCGAACGCGCTCAGCCGCACCACGATCTCGGGGTCGAGCAGCACGTCGTCGTCCATGAGCAGCACATTGGCGTGCTCGCTGCGGCTGACCTCGGTCACCTCGTACATGCCGCGGCCGAAGCCGCCCGCGCCGCCGAGGTTGGGCTGGCGCAGGTAGCGCAGCCTGCCGTCCAGCGCCTTCTCCGTGTCGGGGAAGGCCGCGCGCGACTCGACGGTGTCGTTGCCCTGGTCGACGACGTAGACGGAGTCGACGACGGCGAGCGCGTCGTGGTCGCCGGCCAGCGCGCCGAGGGTGGCGACGCAGTCGTCGGCACGGTTGAACGTGCAGATCACCACGGCCGTCGGCCGGACCGTGTCCGGCGCGGCCACGGTCCACCGCAGGCGCTCGACCCGCAGCGGCGCGTCGCCCGCGGTCATGTCGACCCAGAGGAAGCCGCCGTCGAGGAAGGTGTTGATCTTGGTGCTGAACGTCACGACCGCGGCGTCGGCGTCGCTGACGGTCTCCGCGGCGAGCACCCTGGTCTTGCCGTCGTGGTCGGAGGCGACCAGCGTGACCCGGCCGGAGCCGGTGACCGTCATCTCCACGGCGACCTCGTCGACCACGGTCCACCGCTGCCAGTACGAGGCGGGGAACCGGCCGAAGTAGCTGTCGCCGGTGACCGCGGAGTTCGGGTTCACGACCAGCGTGTCGCGGCCCTTCACGGCCGACCCGGCGGTGACGCGGAGATAGAGGTCGTCCGGGATGACCGACGGACCTTGGAACAGGCCACGCTGCGCGACCATGCGGCCACTGTTCGCGGGTAGCGGCGACTCCAGCTCACTGGTGTGCGCGCTCGACGGGATCTCAGTGCCTGCCATAGCACGGGACATACGGGCTCGGTCCTCCAGAACACGACGAGAGACGCCGCAAACTAGTCGATGCTCGAACTCGGGCACACGGTGTGCTCGACGCTGTCAGCCGAAGGCAGCGTACCCGTTCGCGTTCGCGCTCCCGATCCTGACGTGAACCTGCGTTCACGCCGGGACGTGCGCGACCACCACGAACTCGTTGTACGGGAACAGTTTGCCCGCCGCCCTGGGGAAGGGGAACGAGTGCCGCGCCTCGACCGTCAGTCCCAGCTTGCCACACACGTCGGCGAGGCCGTCGAAGTCGGTGAACTCCACGTGGGTGCTGTCGGTGGCGTAGCCCTTTTCCTGCGGGCAGATCAGCACCACCCGGGCACCGGGCGCCAGGTAGGGCAGGTAGCCGCGCAGGACATCCACCGAGTCGGCCCGTGGCATGTGCTCGACCAGGTGCGCGGCGAGCAGGCCGGTGTAGCGGCCGTGCACGCCGTACTCGGTGTCGGCGAACTCGTCGCTGGTGAAGGCGACAAGGCCGCGATCGCGGCACGCCTGAACCGAGTGCGGGTTGTGGTCGACGCCCACTCCGTGCGGCGCGAGGTGGGCCAGGTTGCGGCCGATGCCACAGCCGATGTCGAGCACCTCGCGGTCGCCGAACAGGCGGCGCACGTTGCGCCGGTACGGCGCCTGCACATCAAGGACTCGCTTCCACAGCGGCAACTCCAACCGCTGGAGGCGGTTGGTGTAGTCCTGTCCGTCTGTCGGGTTCGGCGCGGCCACGGCAGGAACGGTATCTCAGCTCACACCGGCGGTGAACCTGGCCCCGTCAGCCGCGCTACGCCTTGGGCCACTCGAAGGCGTGGCGCGCCAGTTCGCGCACGCCGGAGCGGTGCTTGAGCGCGGCGGGCAGGTATGTGAGCGCGAACACCCGTGACGACAGGTGCAGCCGCGCCACCCGCGCGGCGCGCCGCCACCCGTGGCCGGCCATCGTCGAGGCGACGGCGGCGAAGAACCGTCCGGCCTCGGTGAACCGGGACCCGTTGACCGCGGTCTCCGAGGACTTGCTGTGCGAGTGCCTGCGGTACTGGAAGCACAGGGTGTCGTCGACGACCATGTTCTCGCCGCGCCGGATCAGCTCCAGCAGCAGCGCCAGGTCCTGGATCACCGCGTATTCCTCGCTGAAGGCGACCTGCTTGAGCGCGGCGGACCTCCAGCACAGCGACGGGAAGTACAGCCAGTCCGCGCGCAGCAGGCTGACCGCGAGGTCCTCGCCCGCCATGACCAGCCTGCGGCGGAAACGCGGGGCGTAGACGCGCCGCTTGACCTCGTCGACCAGGGTCCGCGCGGGCGCCCCCGCGGCGTCGATCACCTGCACGCCGGGCTGGATGATCCCGGCGTCGGGGTGGTCGGCGTGCACGGCGAGGATCGTGTCGACGTAGTTGGGCAGCATCACGTCGTCGCAGCCCATGATCACCGCGAGGTCGTGTTCGATGAGGCCGACGCACTTGTTGAAGTTGGCGGTGACGCCGAGGTTGCGCTCATTGCGCTCGTAGCGGACCCGGTCGTCGCCAAGTTTCTCGAACCACTGCGGCACGCCGGGTTCAGTGCCATCATCGACGACAGTGAGCCGCCAACTCTTGTTGTCTTGGGCGAGAACGCTGTTGACCGCGATCCGCATGAGCGCGACATCCCCGTAGTAGGGCATGACGATGTCCACCACAGTTGTGTCACGACTCATGTGCGAGTACCACCTGCCAACGGCTCCGCGCTCGACTAGGTCAATTCCGTGCGTGTCCTGGGACGAGCGACAAGTTACCTGACCGGCTCCGGCCCCAACGACGGCGCTGACCTTGCTCTGGACCCAAGGCCTGCCCGCAGGGCGACGGCCATCCCGACCGCGACGACCGACGACGCCACCACCTGCCCAAACGCCGCGATCGCGACCGGACTACCCGGCAGGACAAGCATGGCCACCAGAGTCACTGTGGACAAGCCCCAGGCGATGGTGACGTGGCGGTGCCTGCCGATGGCGACCAGTCCTGGCTGCAGTGCCTGCGCGATCATGAGCGCGACCGTGCCGAGGCCGAGCAAGCCGACCATGGACCCGGACAGGTCGATCTTGGCGCCGAAGAGCAGCCGGGCGGCCTGTGGGCCGACCAAGGCGGCCAGTGCGGCGCTAGGCAGGCCGATGGCCAGCACGGCGAGCACGATGGTGCGCACCCGCGCGCGCACCGCGGCGAAGTCGCCCGCCGCCGCGGCCCGCGTCAGGTCTGGCAGCAACATCGCCTGTACCGGCGCGAACAGGAACAACGGCACCCTGACCAGCACGAACGCCGCGGCGAACGCGGCGGCCGTCGCCGCTCCCGCGGTGCCGAGCCGCGCGGTCACCACGATCGGGGCCAGGTTGGCCACGGCCTGCATCAGCAGCGTCCCGCCGAGCAGCAGCCCCAGACCCCGGGCCATGGCGCCGAGGCTGACCGAGGCGGGCACTTCAGCGGGAGCGGAGAGGTCGGGCGTGGTGGGATCGGGAGCGGTGGCCGGGTCAGGCGCGCCGCGGCGTACGCCGGGCAGTCCGGCGAGCGCGCCGACCGCCGAGCCCGCGGCGAAGACCAGCGCGTAGGCGAGGCCGGTGGCGCCGCCGAACACGGTCAGCGCCACGCACGGGAGCAGCCTGGCCAGTCCTTCGACGGTGAGGGTGGCGGCGTAGGACGGGAAGCGCCGCAGCCCGCCGAGCAGGCCGCGGGTCAGGTAGACCATGGCGGAGGTGACGACGCTGAGCACGACCGCGAGGAACAGCCCGGTCTGGCCCGCGAGCACGCGCTCGGTGAGCGGGCCGGACAGGGCGAACAGCGCGGCCAGGACCACCGCCAGCACGCCACCGGCCAGCAGCAGGCCGTTGCGGACCACCGGTCCGAGGGTGCCGTACACGGCAAGCCGGACGCTCGTGGCCCGGCTCGTCTCCTGCTCAAGGGCGAAGAACAGCCCGGGGCCGATGATGTTGATCAGCAGGTACACGCTGGCCAGCGCGGCCGCATCGACCGGGGCCAGCACATGCCCGGTCAGCGAGACGAAGCCGTACCCGGCCGCGCCGACGGCGACGGTGCCGACCGCCATCGAGACCGCGGGGCCACCGCGCAGGGCCACCGCCCGACCTCAGCCGTTGCCGTGCGCTGAAAGGCTTCCCGGCCGGTCCGCGCCGTTGCGGCCCGCGCCCGCCGCCGGGACCCGGTCCCGGTCGGCGAGTTCATCGATGCGCCGCTGCAGCTCGGCCCTGGTCTGTTCCAGTTCGCAGCGCAGCAGCGCGGTGTCCTCGATCGCCGTGCGGGTCTCCTCCTCCAGGTGACCGACCTCGCTGCTCAGGTGCAGCGCGACGATCGCCAGGACGATGCCCGCGAGGAAGAAGGTGAGGTTCGACGCCGTCTGCACGCCGACCAGGTCGGCGAGGTACTGGGCGGTGTTCGGGAACACACCGAAGACCACCACGCCGATCCCGACGAGCAGCCACATGCCCGCGTACTTCTCCCGCAGCTTGCGCCTGCGCATCATCTCCAGGACGACGACCAGGACAAGACACGCGACGACGACGCTGAGCAACCGCCATCCGGCCATCAGGACCTCCTAGACCGAATCAGCCGACTCGACCGACGGGCCCCGGCGCACCAAGGCCAGAAGCAACGCCAGTCCGGCGCGAACAAGGTAAACAGCGGCTTTCACGGGGCTCTGGCTCGGCTTGCCGCCGCCGCGCTCCCGCATCTCGACCGGGACCTGGCGCACGACCAGTCCCGCGCGGATCGCCAGGACCAGCGACTCGATGGTGTCGCCGAGGTACTCGGCGGGATAGTTCCTGGCGAACAGCTTGACCGCGCGCGGGCCCGCGGCCTTGAAGCCGGACGTGACGTCGGTGAGCTTGACCTTGGCGATGCGCGAGAGCACGAAGGCCAGCACCCACATCGCCCAGCGGCGCGGGCCGCGGGCGCGGTAGTCGCCGCGGCCTGCGAACCGGGCGCCGATGACGAGGTCGGCGTCGTCGAGCGCGGCGATCAGCTCGCGCACGTGCTCGGGGTCGTGCTGCCCGTCGGCGTCGACCTGGACGACGACGTCGTAGCCGTTGGCGACGGCGTAGCGGAAGCCGGTGCGCATCGCGCCGCCGACACCGAGGTTCATCGCCAGCCGGGCGACGGTGGCTCCGGCCTCCCGCGCGCGCTGTGACGTCGCGTCGGATGAACCGTCATCGACGACGAGGACGGCGGCTTCCGGGAGGGAGCGGCGCACGTTCTCGACGACGCCACCGACGTTGTCTTCCTCGTTCAGCGCGGGGAGGACAATGAGGACTCGCTTGGTGGCAAGAGTGCCTTGAGTCATGGGAAGAGCCTACCGTCCTGGCCTCGGTCAGTTTCCATCAGTGCTGGGCCGTGCCTGGCCCGACTGCTCGGCCCCGATCAGCTCGACCACGGTCGCGTCGGAGTTCTGGAAGACCACCCGAGTCCACGACACCGAGGTGATTCCGAGCAGCCCGGGCTGGCGGAATCCGTGCGGCCGGACCCAGCCGGTGCCGACCACGGCGTAGCGCACATTGAGGTCGCGAACGGCCTTTCGGACCTCGGTGCGAACCTCGGAGTCGTTCTCGTCGGCGTAGTGGTTGAACTCGCGGCTGAGCAGGTTCTCCTGGGTGCCCTCGGCGGCGCCGTAGTGCGTCCACTCGACAGGTGTGACGCCCGCGATGGCGTACATCCACACCGAGCCGTCACGCAGGTCGTTCATGACCCGCTCGCCTGGCTTGCTGTGCTCGGCCAGCCACAGGTAGGCCTCCTGCTCGGCGCGGGAGACGCCCGGGCCGTCGTGGTACTGGATGCCGAGGCGGGTGACGTTGCGGTTCACGTAGGCGCCGGTCAGTCCGACGAGGACGAGTACGACGGCGACCGCGGAGCCCGCGGCGACCAGCGGCGCGGTGGCGAAGCCGGGTCGGGCCCGGTCGCGCAGCCGGACCGCGGCCTGGCTGACGGTCCACACGAACTCGCCGAACGCGACGGCACCCGCCAGCGAAAGCAGCGCGGCGAAGCGCCAGGCGTCGTCGTAGAACGGCCCGGTGATCTTGTGCACCAGCGGTGACTCCAACGACACCGTCGCGGCGTAGAGGACCGCGAACGCCACATACGACGTCGCCAACCACAGCAGCCTGCGGTGCCGGAACATCAGCACGAGGCCGATGAGCGCGCACAGGCCGAGCCACCACTGCGGGAACGGCGACGACGGGCTGAACAGCATGATCTGCCCGAACGCCTCGGCCGGGGTCGACTCGATCGGCCAGATCGTGGAGGTCACCCCACCCGCGTTGAACAGCGCGGGCAGCATCATCACCACGACGAACACCGCGCCCAGCGCGCCCGCGCCGACCACCGGCTTCCAGCTGCGCCGCCAGTCGATCGGCTCGACCTTGACCAGCACGGCGAGCAGGATCACCCCGAGGTAGGCGGCCAGGATGAAAGCCAGGCTGGTGTGCAGGCCGACCAGGCCCGCGGCCGCGATGGCCAGCGCGATCGGGCCGCCGACACCGCGGCCGACGAACAGCTCACGGGTGACGGCGAGCACGGCGGGGACCAACGCGAGACCCGCGACGTACGGCCACAGCGGTCCGCGCCACAGCGAGTCGAACGGGAAGGTGCTGAACCAGGTCGACACGGCGGCGGCGGCGCCGACTGAGATCGCGGGCAGCCGCCAGGTGACGCCGAGGGCGGCGACGCCCAGCGGGAACGCGATGACACCCATCAGCGCGGCCAGGTTGAGCAGCTGCGGCATCTCCAGCCCGCCAACGCGCTCAAGGAGCAGCGCGAGCAGGGCGTGGTAGGTGTCCGGGTAGAAGTAGTCGGCCTGGTTCGGCAGGTTCGCGGTCGCGCCGAGGGTCGACGGCGTGGCGTTGGCGTGCTCGGCGATCCAGCGGACCGCGTTGCCGTGGAACGGCGAGTCCCAGTCCTGGTTGAGCATGTCCAGGCTTCCGATGCCGCGCAGGAACGACAGCGCGCCGACACCGATGCCCGCCGCGACGCCCGCGCCGACGAAGAGGTGCCCTCGCGTGGTCAGCCTGCGCGGGGAGAGCACGTCATCCGGGTCGGTGGCCTGCGCGCGGCCCTTGACCAGCAGCGTCAGCGCCAGCAGGACGACGGCCAGTGCGGCGAACCAGCCCGCGACGATCAGCGGCGTCCAGCGCAGTCCGAGCGGCTGGAACGCCACGACGCCCAGCGCGATACCGCCGAAGGTGAGCGCGGGAGCGGCGGCGGCCAGGGTCCAGCCGCGCAGGCGCAGCACGGTGCCGAGCACCAATCCGGGGACCCAGAACGCCAGGATCACAACAAGCACGTTCATCGAGGCTACTCACAGTCACATAGATGACCGGCCGAGTGACAACCCAGCCGTCGCACGGGCAGGCCCAAGGTACCGTGCGGTCAGTTCCCGACCGATTCGCGGTGTCGGCCCGCGGCCCGGGCCACGAAGACCACCGCGACCACCAAACCCACCGTCGGCGCGATGGCAAGGCCCCAGACGGCCCGTTCGACCGGGTCGGCGAAGTCGACGACGAGCACGCCCGCCGCGGTCACCGCGACGGCGAGCCAGGTCAGGAGCACCTGGCCCGGCCGGACCAGCGCGACAAGCGCGGCGGTGAGCAGCTGCACCGCGACGAGGATCACCGACGACCACACGAGTCCGGCGACACTGGCGCCGCCGACCTCGTAGCGCGCGCCGAAGAGCAGCGAGACCACCCACGGCCCGATCAGCGCGCCGACCAGCGCGCCGAGCGCGGCGAGCGCGACGGACCCGACGGTGCCGACAGCGAGGATCCTGCGCAGTCTGCGCACACCTTCGGCCGCCGAGGCCAGGCGCACCACCATCGGCACGGCGAGCGCCTGGACCGGGGCGAACATCAGCAGCGGTATCCGGGCCACGGCCAGCGCGGCGTAGAGCCCGGCGAGGGCGTCGCGGTCGCCGCCGGGTGCGAGCAGTCCGACCATGGCTGGATAGCCGGTGATGACGCTCGCGGTCAGCGCCGCGCCCGCGAGCAGCAACAGAACCCGGGGAGTGACCACCCGCACCGGATCGCCGGGAAGTGAGCGGTCGACCCGGCCCACCGCGGACCGGACGAACAAGATCCACGCGAACGACCCGACGCCGACCGCGATCGCCAGCGACACCATCCCTGACATGCCCAGGACGACGACCACGGCGATCAGCAGGGGCCGCACGGCCGCCTCGGCGACGATGAGCTTGGCGTACGGCCTGATCTGGTCGGTGCCGATGAGCAGACCGCGCACCGCGAACTGGGCGGCGAAGGCCACACCGCAGACGGCGACGACGACGCCGAGCACGGCGTTCCCGCCGAAGAGCCGGTCCGTGGCCGCCGGGGTCACCAGAGCCAACCCGACGGCGGCGACCGCGACCGCGCCGACGACCGTGGTGGTCACCGCGTCCCGACCGACCGGGCGCCCGGTGACGGCGGCGTGCGCGGACAGGCGGGACAGCTCCTGCTCGATCGGCCCGAGCGCGCTTCCCAACCCGAACAGCGCGCCCCAGAAGGTCATGAAGATCGCGTAGTCGGCGTTGTCGAGCAGCCTGCCGGTGCCGACCACCACGAGATAGCCCAGAGCCGAACCGACAAGGATCGCGATGCCGATGCGGCCACCGGTACGGCCGATGCTTTCGGTCGGGGTCACCGCGCTCACCGGCGCAGCCGCGCCCGCAACGCGAGCACCAGCCCGCGAATGACGCCCGCGCCGAACCCGCCCGCGAACAGCGGCAGCAGCGTGGACACCGCGCGCGCCTCCGACGCGGTGGCGCCACACCGGCGCACGACGACTCCGGCCGCCGCCGACCCGGCCACACCGGCGGCGATCGCGGTCACCGGGCGACGCAGGGCCACGACGGCACCGACCGCGCCGACGCCCAGCGCGCCGAACAGCGCGGTCCTGGCGGGACCGGGCGAGGTCAGGTAGCTGTCGACGTAGGTCGTGCCGCGGTAGTAGGACTGCGCGACGAACTTCTTGAGCGTGTCGCGGCCGTTGTAGGTCGCGGAGAAGTCGGGGGCGAGGTGGATGCGCTCGCGTTCGACGATCCAGCGCAGCACGCCGGTGTCGTCGCTGGCGAGCTTGATGTCGTCGTAGAGCGAGTCGAACCCCATGACCGCGCCGTCGAGCAGGGCCTTCGGCGCGAAGAAGAACCCGGTGCCCTTCGGGTAGAGGTCGTAGTCCTCGACGCCGAACGAGGTGAGCTTCGGGTCGGCCATGTAGCGCCGCCACGGGATCTTCACCAGGCCCGCCATGAACCCGGCGTACGGGTTGCCGTCGGAGGCGACGTTGATGTGACCGTTCCAGACCGCGCGCTCCGGGTGGTCGGCCAGCTGGCCGCGCAGGTACGTCAGTGCGTCCGGGTCGATGATGACGCGGCTGTCGAGCAGCAGGACGTGGCTGCCCGCAGCCTTGGCCAGGCCGGCCTTGCGGGCCTCGAACCGGCCGAGATTGGCCTGCCCGACGACGGTGACACCGTGTCGCGCCGCGAGGTCGGACAGCGCAGCCGCGGTGCCGTCGGTGCTGCCGTCATCGACGACGACGACCTGGGCTGACCAGCCCGCTCTGGCGATGGCGACCATGAGCGAGTCGACGCAGCGGACGATCCACTGTTCCTCATTGAAGACCGGGATGACCACACTCAGTGTCGGCTGCATATCACTTGCGCTCACCACGCCGAGGCTACCGTGCAGGGATCGAAGTGGACCGACCAGTATCCTGGCCTTACTTCCGTCCCGTTAAAGAGGCGTCTGGTGATCTCATTTCTTGTCGGCACGACCGCTGAGTTGATCAAGATCGCGCCGGTGTACCACGCTGTCAAGGCAGCAGGCACCCGGCCGAAGCTGTGGTTCACCGCTCAGCATGTCGACGAGGTCGACGATGTGCTGAGCGACCTGGACATGCACGAGCCGGACGTGTGGCTGGTGCCCAAGGCCAAAGCGCACAACCTGGAGACGCCCGCGCAGGTGCCCGGCTGGGCGCTGACCGTCGCGCGCAACGCGTGGCGGCGCCGGGCCGAGCTGCGCGCGCAGCTCACCGAGGACGGCAAGCCCCCGCTGGTAATCGTGCACGGCGACACGTTCACCACCCCCGGTGGCGCGTTCATCGGCAAGCGGTTCCTCGGCGCCCGGGTCGCGCACGTCGAGGCTGGCTGCCGCTCCGGCAGCCTGCTGAGCCCGCTGCCGGAGGAGATCAACCGCAAGATCGCGGCCAAGATCGTCGACCTGCACTTCGCCCCGAGCGCGCGCGAGGCACACAACCTGCGCAAGGCCCGCGGCGCGGTGATCGACACCGGCGCGAACACCGCCATCGACGCGATGCGGCTGGCCATCGACGGCACCCCCGCCGATGACGACCTGCCGGAGGACTACGGCCTGGCCACGCTGCACCGGTTCGAGCTGCTTTCGCGGCCCGACGTGTACCGCGACGCCATGAACGCGCTGAAGGAGAAGAGCGCGGAGATCCCGATCGTCTACTTCGCAGGCGCGCACGAGCGTGAGCGGATGGAGCGCGCGGGCATCGGCGACATCTTCGACGACCGGTTCATCCTGCGCCCGAAGACGCGGTACCTGAAGTTCCTGCCGCTGGTGGCGCGGGCGAAGTTCGTCGTCACCGACTCCGGCGGCCTCGGCGCGGAGTGCTTCTACCTCGGCAAGCCGTGCGCGATCCACCGCGAGCGCACCGAGTCACCGCAGCACATCGGCGAGACCGTGGTGCTGACCGGGATGCGCAAGGCTGACCTCGACGACTTCCTGGCCACCTACAAGGACCGGGTCGGCACGTCGATGCTCGACGAGTTCCACCCGACCCAAATCATCATCGACACGCTGCGGACACTCGGCTACGTCTGACACAGCCCGGGTCGGCACGTCGATGCTCGACGAATTCCACCCGACCCAAATCATCACCGACACGCTGCGGACACTCGGCTACGTCTGACACAGCCCGGGTCGGCACGTCGATGCTCGACGAATTCCACCCGACCCAAATCATCACCGACACGCCGCGGACACTCGGCTA
>Ga0247823_10002912_pt1 | contig 14041 bp, 8 predicted proteins | sample 13C_PalmiticAcid_2_FD_192426 | JGI IMG/M metagenome (GOLD analysis project Ga0247823, IMG submission 192426) | Soil microbial communities from agricultural site in Penn Yan, New York, United States - 13C_PalmiticAcid_Day30 | ecosystem: Environmental > Terrestrial > Soil > Agricultural land...
ATCTCCATCAGCGTGTCGCCCGCGGCGACGACGCCGCCGACGGTAAAGACTTTCAGCCCGACGACCCGGCCGCCTGCCGGGGCGCGCACCGTCGAACGCGCCAGCTGTTCGCGCACCGCGGTCAGCTTCGGCTGAAGCTCGTCGAGGCGGACCTGCCCCTCCTGCTTCTGCGCCGCGACCTCCTCGAGCATTTGCTTGTCGATGCCGACGATCTGCATCTGCGCCTCGCCAATCGCTTCGGAGGAGCGCGCGATGTCGGCGCGATAGGCGCCGTACGACCCGTCGAGTTCGGCGGCGGAGCGTTCCATGCTGCGAACGCGGTTGATCGACACGAAGCCCTTGGGCAGCAGCGTGCGCAGCCCTTGCAGCTCGTCGCCGATCAGCTGCTGCTGCAGCTTGTTCGATTGCATCTGATAGCTGAAGCCATTGATCTGTTCCGAATGCTGCCGCATCCGCTGGCGCAGGACGTTCCGCTGGGTCTGCACCGAATTGCGCCGCGCCTGGAACAGCTGACGCTGGCCGCGCAAGGCTTCGGCTGCCAGAGCCTTGTTCTCGGGAGCGAGCGATGCGAATTCCGCGGGCTCGGCGACGCTGCTCAGACCGCCAAGCTCGGCGACCAGGCGGGCGCGCTGGGCAAGAAGCGCAATGACCTCGCCCGTCAGGCCGCGTTCCGCCGCGACCAGCTCGGACGCCGAGATGGTGAGCAGCGGCTCGCCCTTCTTGACCGTCTGCCCCTCGACGACATGGAGATCGGTGACGATCCCGCCTTCGCGGTGCTGGACCGCCTGACGGCTGCCCGACACCGCGATCACCCCGGGCGCATAGGCCCCGGCGTCGAGCGGGGTCATCGACGCCCATCCGAGCAGTCCGACGAAGAAGAAGGCCACGATAAGGCCGCCGATGCGCAATTCGCGATGCGGCCGGTCCGCGGAGTCATGGCCGGAAGGGCCATCTCCTCCCCTTGGCGGCTTCCACGACATATCGGTCATGGCCGGGCTCCTTCATGGATGGGAACAACATTCTGCTTTGCGGCCGAATTTTTGAGTGCTTGCAGGATTTCGTCGCGCGGCCCCATCCCGACGATCGCGCCGTCGGCGAGGACCGCCAGCTTGTCGGCGCTCGCCAGGATCGCCGCACGGTGCGCGACGATCATGATCGCCGCGCCATGGAGCTTGGCAGCACCAATCGCCCGCGACAGTGCTTCCTCGCCATCGCTGTCGAGCGCCGAGTTGGGTTCGTCGAGCACCAGGATGCACGGATTGCCATAGAGCGCGCGCGCCAGTGCGACGCGCTGCGCCTGCCCTGCCGACAGCTTGTGGCCATGGCCTTCGATCATGGTGTCGTAACCGCCCGGCAGATGCAGGATCATTTCGTGGACGCCGGCCAGGCGCGCAGCGGCGATGACTTGCTCGTCGACGACCTCCTGCGGCACGCCGCGCGCCGTGCCGAAGCGCGACACATTTTCGCTGATGGTCCCGGGCAGCAGGCCGCAGTCCTGCGGAAGATAGCCGATATGCTGCGCAATCTGTTCGGGATCCCAGTCGGCCAGGCTCGCGCCGTCGATCCTTATTTCGCCGAGATCGGGCGGCAGCGCCCCGGCGACGACACGCGCGAGGGTGGTCTTGCCTGCCCCCGACGGGCCGACGATGCCCAGCACCTCGCCGGGCGTCAGTTTCAGCGATATATTCTTGAGCAGGATCGCGCTACCTTCGGGGTTGCGGACGACAACGCCCTGGAGATCCGCCTGCCCCGTCGGATCGGGCAAGGTCGTGCGCGACACGGGTCCGTTCGCTTGGTCGAACAGCCGGCCGAGCGTCTGGATCGCCTGACGCGACTGGACGATGTTGGGCCAAAGGCCGACGAGTTGCTCGATCGGCTGCAGCGCGCGGCTCAGCAAGACCGAGGCGGCGATGATCGCGCCGACCGAAATCTGCCCGTTGATGGCAAGCCAGGCACCGACGCCGAGCGCGAAGGATTGCATGAACATCCGCACGAATTTGACGAGCGCGTTATAGCGGCTACCCGAAAACTGCAGGTCTGCGACGGCGTTCAGGCCGACGCTGCGCTGCTGGATATGGCGCGATATCAGCGCGCGCCGCATCCCGAGCGCGCGCACGACCTCGGCCTTGCGCAACATGGCCTCGTGCGATTCATACGCGGCCGCGCTGGCATAATGCGCCTGATCGGCTTTCGCCTTGCTTCGCCTTTCGTTGGTGATTGCGAGGGCGACGAGCACGCTTCCCGCGGCGAGCACTAACACCCCCAAAAGCGGATGAATGAGGAAAGCCACGAAGAGATAGAGCGGCGTCCAGGGGACGTCGAACAAGGCGGTCGCCGCCTGTCCGGCAAGCGACTGCCGCAGCACATCGAACTCGCGCATCGCCTGTTGCGTCGACGGGTCTCCGGGCAAAGCGCGCGAGCGCGCCAGCAGCCGGTCCAATATCTCGCCAGAGAGCAAGCGGTCGAGGCGCAGCGAGGCGCGCGTCATCAACCGTACGCGGATCGCATCGAGCGCCGACAGCGTGGCGATCGCGACCCCGACGACGACGGTGATGAAGATCAGCGTCAATACCCCGTTGGTGGGCACGACCCGGTCGTACACCTGCATCATGTAGATCGTTGGCGCGAGATACAGAATGTTGATCAGCGCGCTGAATGTTGCTGCGAGAATGAAGTGAGTCCGACAAGCGCGGACGGCTTCTGACAATGCCGGTGGAACGGGCATCCAGAACAGTCGCATGCAATCCTCCCTGATTATCGGAAAAAGTGGCGCCGGGCCGGGGGGGAGGTCCCGGCGCCAAGCTGGTCAAGCAAAGAGATAGTCCGTGTCGAAATAGTGCCGGACATCGCGGAGGCTGAAGCGACCATTCTCCTCCATCCAGTCGTCCATCGCAGCCCGGATCATGTGGAGCGGGTTGTCCTGCTGATAGACAGAACCGCCGCTGTGGCTGTTGCCATTCCCATTCCCATTGCCATTGGGGGAATTGATCACGTCCTGAGGCCGGGCACCGCCGATAATCTGATCGGCACCGCCGCCGGTATTGAATACGATCCGGTGGTCGGACGTCAGTCCCGAAATATTGACCGTGTCGGTCCCCCGTCCGCCGTTGACCGTGATCGTATTGTAATTGAGGCTGGTAACGGCGAAATTGCCGATGACGATGATGCTATCGCCTCCATTCGCCTCCGTATTGCCGGGCTGGACACCTCCCGGCGACGACACGTTCAGCGCATTGACGTTGATTTCCTCGATATTGTCGAGTTCGGCAATGACCGACGCATTGTTGGTGCCGTTGCGGGTGACGACGATCTCGGTGTTCGCATTGAGACCGGTTATCCCTGCCGCCAGCGCCTCGGCGCGGGCATAGATGCGGAAGGTTTCCGCGCCCGCGGCGCCAGCCAGCACATAAGTGTCCGTGCCAGCCCCGCCGTCGACCAGATCCCTGCCACCGGTCGCACCGGTCTGCGTTATGGTATCGGTCCCGTCACCACCATTGATGATGTCGTTGCCGGCGCCGCCATTGATCGAGTCGTTGCCGGCAAAGCCGAACACCGCCTGCGAACCCGCGGCTCCGTTGGCGCCGTTGAGGTTGTTGTTGTTGCCGGCAGTCCCGGCGACAACCGCATAGTTGACGCCGTTGAACCGGAGCGTTTCGACGTTGCTCACCGTATCGACGCCGTCGGCGCCGGTATTGTCGGTGACGACAAGCGACGTTCCGCTGGTCGTGACGCTGTAGTTTCCGACTGCTCCGGCGAAGACCGCGACGTCGTCGCCGCCATTGCCGTCGATGGTGTCGTTGCCCGCGCCGCCGGTCAGCGTGTCATCGCCTGCTCCGCCGGTCATCGTGTCGTTGCCGATACCACCCGCAACGGTGTCGTTGCCGCCGCCGCCGTTCAGCACGTCATTGCCCTGACCGCCGTTGATGGTGTCGTTGTCGCCTTCGCCGTTCAGCAGATCGTTGCCGTCGTTGCCGTTCAGCGTATCATTGCCGCCGCCGCCGTCGCCGATATCGTCGCCCGCGGTGCCAGCCAGCGTGTTGTTATTGCCATTGCCGTCCCAGTCGACCCCGGTCGGTCCGGTGGCGTTGGATGTGACCTGCTCGGCCGTGCCGCCGCCGTCGGTGAAGCTCACCACGACGCGCAACTGAAGCCCGGCCTGGGCGCCAAATGTCTGGCCCGCAGGATTGGCAGGCGTGAAGGTCGCATTGGTCGCGCCGGCAATATTGGTCCAAGCCACACCATTGGCCGACTGTTGCCACTGATAGCTGAACGCCCCGAGGCCGTTCGCATCCGCTATCGCCGCCGTATTCACCGTCAGCAGCTGGCCTTCGGTCGGGGTCAGATCGCTGATGACGGGCTGGCCCGTCGCCGGCGCGTTGACCCCGATCTCGACGTCGGAGAAGCGCATGCGTTCGATGTTGCGCAGCGTGTCCGTGCCGTCGAGCTGCGTGCCGCGGGCATGCGCCACGGTGATCGTGCCATTGGCATTATAGGTGATGTCGTAATTGGCCCGGAGGTCGGAGAACGCGGCGATATCCGTGTCGCCCGCCGTGGTATCGGTCAGGATTTCGCGGACGATCACCAATTGTCCCGGATTGATCGTCCGGTTGAACACCCGCGTCACCAACTCGGTCATGCTGTTGGCGGTCGCAATTTCGGCGCCGACCCCGCCATTGGGGCCAACAGCCTCGCGAACGCTGATCCGCACGTTCAGCCATTTGTCGCCGTCGATGATATCGTCGCCGCCATTGCCGCGGATCAGGTCGCTGCCGTCACCGCCGAGGATGATGTCACCGGCGTTGAAGGAGGTGACACCCGCCCCCAGCACAGCCTGCAGCCCGGATATCCGTGCGATGCCGGCGGCGTCGAGGTTGCTTCCCGTAAATCCCTCCGTGCCGCTGATAGCAGGATCGGGATCAAAGGGTGCGCGCTCTGCCGCTGTGACGTTGGAGCCCGACAGGATATCGTTAAAGCGCGATCCAGAGAGACCCTCGACTGCTTCATAGGCGTCCTGTGTCGCGTTGATCGGCGGCGTGGGATTCTCGTCGAACACGATTCCACGCGTCAGATCGGCATCGACGCCTGAACTATTGTCTTTGTAGATCGCCCAGTCCCAACCGGACATGCCGGACATCCTACCGCGACCCGGGCTGCCGACCATGATGTCGTCGCCGCCTTCGGCGATGAACTCGTCAAAACCGCCGAGCCCAAAGAAGACGTCATGGCCGACCACGCCGTCCTGCGCGAAAATTTCGTCGAAATTGTCGCCAGGCGCGCCGTCGAACGTACCATGCTCGATCCAGTCGTCGCCCTCGTTGCCGAGGATACGTTCTGCGGTCAGGTTACCGAGGATGAAGTCATTGCCCTCACCGGCAAAGACTTCCGATCCGGCATCGCTGCCGAGAACGATAAAGTCCTGTCCGCGCCCACCGAGCACCAGGTCAAGGCCGGGTCCGGTATTGATCGCATCATGCCCATCGCCGAGCTTGATATTGTCATCGCCGCCGATATCGCGAACGACATCGTCGCCCGCACCCGCGTTGATGATGTCGTTGCCAGCGCCGCCTTCGAGCGTATCGTTGCCGCCGTCACCAAAGATGGTGTCGTCGCCTTCGCTCCCGATGATGATGTCGGCCGCCTCAGTTCCGCCCAGCAACACGTGCTGATCGCCGGTATAGCGAAGATAGTTGGTGTCGGGGCCGACAGTCGCGGGATTGTTGCGAACAACTAGCGGGGTGAGGATACCGCCGCCGGTCGGGTCGGTGCTTTCGAGATCGCCGTCGCCGTCCAGATCGTTGAATTGCCGCGTCCGATCCACCTCCAGGATAAGTCCGGGGGTCGAGAAGACGTCGGAGGGCAGATGTGTCGCATCGGTGTTGCGCGAAATCAGCGCACCGAAGCTATTGCCTTCCATCTCGCTGAACAGATGCAAGCCGTCGAGACGCTGGAGATAATAGAAGCGGTCGGCATTCTGCAGCTGTTCCATCTGCACTTCAAAAACGAAGTTGAAGGTCGAACCGAGCATACCGCCAAAGGGCAGGATCTTTTCGGCGAGACCGCCGATCCAGAGATCGACGTTGTCGAGGCCGGTGATCGTCACCCCGTTCGGACCGCTGGCCCAAGCGCCTTCGCCGTTGAGGAAGTCGAACGCATCGGGCGCATCGGCCGCAAAAATGACGCGATCGTCCAGCGGATCGTTCGGATCGCCCAGCACCGTCTGATCGGTGCCGAAGATTATCGCCATCGCCGCGGCGCGCTTGCCCTCGACCGTCGTTTCGCCGACGATCAGGGGATGCAGGCCATAAGCCGCAACGAAGTTGATGATCGACGCCTCGTTCTTGAGGTTGCCGGCGAAATCGACCCAGCTCTCATAGGGTTTCAACCGCGCATCGTTGTTCGTCACCTCGTAAAATTCGCGGCGCGCGGCGTTCAGCGAGGGAACGCCGGTGTCGCGGCCGCGGGCCAGGTTGATCGTCGCCAGATCCAGCGGAAGGCCGAGCAGATTGTTGCGCAGCGCGCTGGTGACGAATTCGTCGATCTCGTTGCCGACCTGGCGGGTCATGCCGCGGATGATGTCACCCGCCGCCAAGCGGTCGTCGATTACGCCGTTCAGCCCGTTGAACGCCGTGGGATTCAGGAAGCCATCGATCAGACTGATATCGTCGGGTGTGAAGGTCGGCCCGAACCGGGATATATCCTCGGTCAGCATCGAGTGACCAAAGCGATAGACGACGTGCGCGAATTCGGCGACGATGTCGGGATTGATCGTCGTGTCGAACCCGTCGGGCACGACGAAGAAGTCGACCTGCGGCTGGATCTTGCGCGCGAATTCTTCGAACACGAGATGCTGATACTGCATTTCGGTGCCGAACTTTGCGGCCTGGAACAGGCGCTCGCCGTCCCACACCAGCGCCGCGACCTGCGCCGGTGTGGTCGGCAGCGACGCCACGTCATTGGCCAGCCATTCGTTGAGGAACGCGAGGTCGCCCGTGGCGAGAACGACCTCTTTAGTGTGTTCGACCAAGCGGTTGTGCTCCGCATGGAACACATGATGGACCGCGGTCAGGCCGATATTCTCGTTCACGCGGCCGTCGCCGGCCATGAAGTGCGCGTCGAGCAGCTCGTCGTCATAGACCAGCGGGTTGTTGCCCGGATTGAGCAGGCCGATCGTGATGTCACCATCCTCGATGCCGTTCGGCACCGCGGTGTGGGCAATGTCGGCGAGGAACGCGCTGTTGGTACGGATCGCCGATTCAAGGCTTACTGGCGCGCCGGGCGTACCCGATATCACGATGTCGTCGGCGGTGTTGGGAATCCCGTCCGCACCGATGCCGGTGATGACTTGCGCATAGCCGGCGGCGTTCGGAATGAAATTGCCGTAAGCGTCGGTGCGCAGCAGCGGCACCTTGCCGACGTCCTGATCGGTCAGCAGGATGCCGAGCATCAGCGCCTGCTCCTTGACCTCGCCCCAAGTCGCCATGCCGCCGGGCGAGCCGCCGGCGCCCTCGATCAGCTTGCCGGTCGCGACCGGATGTCCCGCCGCATTCACTTCATATTGCCGCAGGAACACCTGGTGCGACGAGTGTGAGGCATAGGTCTGGTTCTGATCGACATAGGACGTGGTCGTGTTGACCGGCCGCACATCGTCGGCGGTTCCCATGATGCCGTCGGCACCGGCCGAAACCGTCGCGCGGGTCAGCACCATGAAGTTGGTGTGGCTTCCCTCGACATAGAGCGGATCGTCGGGCTGAAGCGGAATGAAGACGGTGCCGCTGCCACCCTTGTTGACGAGATCGAGACCATGATCGAAGAATTGGCCGAACAGGGTGAACCACGAGTTGAACGAGGCCGACAGACCGACGTCCGGCGAGATGTTGGGAAGGTGGACATTGTCGCCGTCCATCTCGAGCCCATAGGGCACAAGCGCAGCGTCGCGGACGACGCGCGCGGCTTCCAGATCGGCGACGGTCAGGTCATGCGCGGCGGTCGCTGCGGCAAGAGCGGCCTGCGCCGCAACCTCGGCCGGCGTGTCGCCGGGCAGTCCGTCGTCCGCCACGGTCGCGGCGGTCTGTGCGTTCTGCTTTACCACGCGCGCCTGATATTCCGCGTCCGAAGCCGGCTTGAACGCTTGGTAGATCGCCGTGATGGCCGGAAGATCGGCTAAGGCGTCGGCGCTGCCCGCGCGGGCGAGCCCTTCCAGAATCGCCGCGGGATTGCCCAGCGTCTGATCGACCAGCAGGTTGGAGATCGTTCGCAGGCTGCTGTCGAAGACGAGCGAGTTCGGATTGTTGGACGGGTTATAGTTGGGCGACGTCGGCATTGCCGGAGCGCCGCCCGGCCCATCGGGATCGAACAATGTGCCATCGGCGGGCCGGTAAACCGGATCGAGCAGCGACGGGAATTGCACGTTGGACGCGCCCCATTGTTCCTGCCCCGGGAGCAAATGGTTGTTGCTGCCATCAACGGCGCGCAAACCGAACGAAAGATTATACGCAGGGACGAGTCCGCCCGGGCCGTAGAGCGGCTGACCGGCGGCATGGGCTTCGGCAATCTTGATCTGGTCCAGAATGAATTCGAGATCGCTGCGGATATACGTGACCATGTTTACCTCCCTGCAGTAAATCCGCAACGCGCCTCCCACCTGTCGGCTCGGTCTTCGACTCGCAATACACAGTCGATCTGCGGATTATGTGGTTGTAAGTTATGGCTCACAGGGCGACGTCGTCGAGTTGGACTGGCGACCTATTACGTTCCCGCCTTTCTATATTCACGCGGGCTATAACCCTGCCCGATTCTATCTATTACTTTCGACATAGTGGCGGCTCGCGCAAAGGGCGCAGCCGAACGGCCCTCGACAGTCGGCGGGACTGGAAAAACCGGGAATAGAAGGGAAGAAAGGGCCGCGTCAGCGCCTGTACGAGATCTGCGACGGCCCGTTGAAATTGCGCTGCAACATCGGCCTTCCGCGCTTTTCCTCGAGAAGCCCTGGCAGATAGGTCTCGGAGGGCTCGTCGTTGAACGCCCGCGCCTGCATCACCGCGACGGCGCTAACCCGGTTGTGGACACCCAGCATACGAAATGCTGCGGCAATGTGCACCTTGACCGTTCCCTCGGCGATGCACAGAAGCCGTGCGATTTCCTTGTTCGAGCGGCCGGCAGCAAGGAGGTTCAGCACCTCGAACTGGCGCCCCGTCAACACCGTCTCATGCACGCCGCCGTCTTCGTCCGCAAAGCTCGCCTTTCGCACGGTCAGATCGGAAAGGAAGGGCGGGACATATATCTGGCCCGCCAGCACCATACGCAGCGCCTCTGCCATCTCGTGGACGGGAAGATCCTTGGGAATATAGCCGTGAACGCCTGCGCCCAGCGCGTCGAGCACCGCCTCGCGATCGCGCGACGCGGTCACCACGACGACGCGGACCTCGGGATATTTGACGCGCAGATCGCGCAAACCTTCGCGCTTGCGCATCCCCGGCAGGCCGAGGTCGATCGTTACAAAGTCGATCGATCGCCGCGCCGTCATTCTCGCCATGACGGTCGGAAAATCCCAAGCTTCGGACAGATTGGACACGCCGAGATTTCGCGCGAAAAGCGTGGTCAGTCCTTCGCGGCAAAGCGGATGGCTGTCCGCAACTAGAATTTCGCCTGCTGCTACCGTCACGGAACTGCCCCCCACGGGTACTTGCCTTGGCACGTGCCGACAAACATATTCCCGCATGACCCCCCTCCCGCCGCCGCGACCCGTGCGAGAAGGTTATTCTTTGTAGTTATAGAAACGAATCGGTCGAGTTGAGACTATGAGCCCAACCTGACGCCAACCTGACGATTAACTTAGCTCGCTATCGAATTGTTCAACATGTTTCGCCGCATCTTGAAATATCAGGTAAATTTCTTTCCTATGGGGGTTTGTAACCAGTTCGGCATGGTGGATTTCGACAATCCGCGCCACAATCGCAAGGCCGAGGCCTGCGCCGCCTCCGCTGGCGTGATCGGCGCGAGCGAACCGCTGACTGAGCGCTGCGAGCTCAGCCGCCGACAAACCCGCGCCTCCGTCCTTGACGCCAATACGGATATCGGGGCCGACCGAGATCACAACCGTTCCGCTCTCGGGCGTCACGCGAAGGGCATTTTCCACCAGATTGGAAACCGCGGCCGTCAGCATTTCCCTGATTCCGGAAACCGCGGGTTCGCCTTCGACGGCCAATTCCAGATGCCTGCCTTGCTCCGCCGCGAGCGGCGCCAAGCGGTTGGCCACATCCATCGCAACGTCCAAAAGGCAAACCCGGTCGCGCGCTACGGGTGCCGCCATATCGGCCTCCACCTGCGCCATCATCATGATTTGACCGACCAGCCGCTTCATCGCGGCGACATCCTTCTTGAGCCGGAGAGCATCGGGTGATGCCAGTCGGTCCAGTTCGATCATCAGGATCGCCAGCGGCGTCCGGAGTTCGTGAGCGACATTGGCGGCGAAAGCTTCGCGCTGCTCCGCCACGCCGTCGAGACGCGCCAGCAGGTCGTTGAGCGCGCGTACAAAAGGCTGCGTTTCGAGAGGAAATTCCTCCAGATCGACGCGGAAACCCCGTTCGGTGCCTACGACCGAATCCATACGGGCGGCGGCAGCGCCAAGCGGAGCGAGCGATGTCCGAATAACCCACCTCGCGGCGAAAAACATCGGCACCATCAGCAGGAGGAGCGGCAGTACGACATGTTCGCCGATTTCGAGCCATTCGCCGCGCCAGCCGTCGACCGCCGTTTTTTGCTCGAGCATGACTTCGACGTCGAAGCTGACGAAAATGATCAGCGCAAGACCGCCGAACGCGCCGGTCCATGCCAGCCCCCGCGTCAGGCGGCGGGACACGGAATGCGGCGCTTTAATCCGCGTAATCCCTGAGCAGATAACCCATTCCGCGAACGGTTATGAGCCTGTCGGGACAATCGGCCTCGCTCAGCTTGTGGCGAAGCCTGGATACGATAGCCTCGACCGCGTTGGGCGTGACCGGCTCATCGAACCGGTACAGCGCTTCTTCGATGGTCGATCGGCGGACGACGGCCCCGGCGCGGCGGATCAGCAACTCCAGCAAATCGGCTTCGCGGCGCGTCAGTTCGATAGCGTGGTTGCCGCTCCGCGCTGTCCGTGCTGCCACGTCGAACGCCAGTTTGCCTGCCCGGATGACGGGCAGACTCCGTGCTCCAGGCCGGCGCAGGAGCGCGCGAAGACGCGCGGCGAGTTCTTCGATCTCGACCGGCTTGACCAGATAGTCGTCCGCCCCCGCATCGAGCCCGGCGACGCGGTCGCCCATACCGTCGCGCGCTGTCAGGATCAGGATCGGCGGCAGCGGATGCGCCGGCCGTTCGCGGCGCAGCCATTCGAGCCCGTCGCCGTCGGGAAGCCCCAGATCCAGGATAACCGCGTCATAAGCCACGCTGGCAAGCGCTGCCTCGGCCTCGTCGATGCTCTCGACCCCGTCCCCGCTGAAGCCATGCTGGGCTATGCCGTGCGAAATGAGCTCCGCCAAACGGCTATTGTCCTCTATGATCAGGACGCGCATGTCGCACCAATTGGCAGCGTAGCCCCCACGGTCATCGCCCGCACGATCCGTTAGGACTACCCCTACATCTTAACGGACCCCTTCGCCGGGTCAGCCGAGTATGACCTCATTGTTCACGAAAGCAAGAAGGCCGCGACGGGCGGAATGCGCCCGTGCGCCGTCTTCCGCCGGGATCAAGGCCGCCGCCGCCGCCGCGGGGCGGACGGCGGCATGAGAAATTGGGAAAGTGGCGGAGACGGAGGGATTCGAACCCTCGGTACCGGATTTACCAGTACGACGGTTTAGCAAACCGTTGGTTTCAGCCACTCACCCACGTCTCCGCATGGCCTGTCGCGCTAACGACAGTCTGGCCTAGGCGGGTCGCTATAGCCATGCACTTCGCACCTCGCAACGGCAAAGATTGTTCAATTTCGGGGTCAAAGTCGGCATTTCGCCGCCGCAACGATTCGGTCTGGCGTAAAATCGACTCAGGTCATCGCCGGTTCATTTGCCCGGGCGTCAAAGCGAGTCATGATTAACGCAGAATTCGGTGCCTGGGCGCCGTTCGATTTTTGGGGGTCCAATATGCGGAAGACGTTCACCAGCCTTGCCCTCACAGCAATGGCATCGCTCGGCCTCGCGCTGTCGCCGCTCCCGGCGGCCGCGCAGATGCGCGAAGTCGATCCCAACAGCACCGTGATCGACTCCGATCTCAACAATCCCGCGCCGCCGCCGGAGACGAACGATTCGACGGCCGGCACGTCGTATGACAGCGACCTGGCCACTGGCGACCAGCAGACCAGCGAAGCGCCGCCTGTCGACGGCACCGCAACCAGTGCCGATGGCTCGGCAACGACGGTAGAGGCAGCACCGGGAGCGACGTACAAGAAGGATGACCTGATCGGCGCGGCCGAAGGGGTGTTCGGTAAGGGAGCGCAGGGCCTCGCCGGGTTGATCGAGGACATATTGAAAAAGCAGGGCGAGCCCAATGCCTATATCGTCGGGCGCGAGGCGGGTGGTGCGCTTGTGCTCGGCGTGCGCTACGGCTCCGGGACGCTCCATCACAAGATCGAGGGCGAACTGCCGGCTTACTGGACCGGCCCGTCGATCGGCTTCGACGCCGGCGCCAATGCCGGCAACACCTTCGTCCTCGTGTACAATTTGTTCGACAGCGAAGACCTCTACAAGCGTTACCCCGCCGGCGAAGGCGCAGCCTATCTGGTCGGCGGCTTCAATGCGAGCTACCTGCGCCGCGGCGACGTCGTGCTGATCCCGATCCGCGTCGGTGTCGGCGCGCGGCTTGGCGTGAACGCAGGTTATATGAAGTTCCGCAAAAAGCAGAACTGGGTGCCCTTCTAGCCAACAACCCGTTTGCCACGGGGGCGATAGCCCGCGCTTCGGCGCGGGCTTTTTCTTTGCGCAAATGATATCATACGAGCCGAACCGAGAGGGAGATCGACGATATGACATCGCAGCCTGCCGGCGGCCCGCATTATTCGCCCTTCACAGTGGGCGGTGGCCTCATCTTCGTGTCGGGCCAGCTGCCGCTGAAACCGGGGCGCGATGCGTCGTTGGCCGTCGCGCCTTTCAAGGAACAGGTCGAACAAACGCTCCGAAATCTCGAGGCCGTCCTGCGAAGCGCGGGCGCGGAGCCTTCGCACGTGATCAAGACGACCGTCTATCTAAGCGACATCGCCGACTGGGATGAACTAGACGAGCTTTACGGCCAATTCTTCGGCACGACGCGGCCCTCGCGGAGCGTCGTGCCCACGGGTCCGCTTCACTTCGGTTTCCGGATCGAGATCGAGGCCATTGCCTTGGCGACGAAGGACGCCGACTAGTCGCCGTCGAAGGCGATCAGCGTTTCACAGACCAAACCCGCAGCCTCGAGCCGCTGCGATCCGCCAAGATCGGGCAGGTCGATCACGAACAGCGCCGCGGCCACCTCCGCTCCGACGTTCTGCATCAGCGCTGCGGTGGCGAGGATCGTGCCGCCGGTCGCAAGCAAATCGTCGACGAGCACGACGCGGTGCCCCGGCAGCACTGCACCCTCATGCAGTTCGAGCCGGTCGATGCCATATTCGAGTTCATAGTCGACGCCGATGGTGACGCCGGGCAGCTTGCCCGCCTTGCGCACCGGAACGACGCCCAGCCCCATGGCGGTTGCCATCGCGGCACCGAACAGGAAGCCGCGCGCCTCGACCGCGACGATGAAGTCGGGCCGGTGCGCAGCGGCAAGCGCGCTCAAACGGCGCACGCTTTCGGCGAAACCGGCGGCGTCGCCGATCAGCGTCGTGATGTCGCGAAACTGGATGCCCGGCTTCGGAAAGTCCGGGATGGTACGGACGAGCGACGCGAGGTCGAGGTCCGGCTGAGGCGGGAGGGCGATCACGCGACGCGCCCTCCCCCGCTCATCAATGCTTCTTGTCGGCCCAGATGTTCCGGTACGACAGATAGGTCAGCACGGTGAAGATCAGCAGGAAGAAGAACACTGCATAACCCACCTGGATGCG
>Ga0247823_10002913_pt1 | contig 14040 bp, 22 predicted proteins | sample 13C_PalmiticAcid_2_FD_192426 | JGI IMG/M metagenome (GOLD analysis project Ga0247823, IMG submission 192426) | Soil microbial communities from agricultural site in Penn Yan, New York, United States - 13C_PalmiticAcid_Day30 | ecosystem: Environmental > Terrestrial > Soil > Agricultural land...
CTGTCCGCTGTGGCCGCGGTAGCCATAGATGGGTTCGCTGGCCACCACGCCTTGGGCGATCCCCAGGTCGGTCAGTTCCGGGAATCCCTCCACCAAGCCGGTGGCCGCATCCGGCAGCCCCAGCCCGCATTCAATGCCGATCAGGAACGCCGCCACGTTCTTGCCGGCCTTGCTCACGCAGGAGCCGGTCGTCTGGCCGGGGCTGGGCCACATTTTGGGCCACTGTGCCCAGGCGTAGAGGAAGGGCAGGGATAGCTTGCCAGCCCCGCTGCCCACTAATCCAAATTCGTACGCCGCCTGCTCGCCGTCCGGCCACTGCTGGCTGCTAAACAGCTGCTCCTCGGCCTGGGGGTCGTACAGGGTGCCGCTGAACCCTTGGCCATACAGGTCTTGAATGACCTGGGTGCTGAGCGGCTGCTCATGCTGCGGCCACGGGCGATGCACGAGCGGCACCCGCGGTTTTCTTCTACGCCATCCGGCCATGGGGGCCTCAGATCAGGAGGTTGTCAACGCTGGCTGTTTCCTCCGCCAGCTCCAAGGCTTCGGCCTCCGTCAGCATCGCGCCGCGGGCCACTAGGTACTTGTAAATCTCGCCGGTCCGCGACGGCGGCAAGCCCATGTCGCGGGCGGTGCGCTGGGTGGCGATGAACACGGCCACCTTCTGGCGCACGGTGGGCTTCCGCAGCCCGGCCGCTTTTTCCTTGGCCTGCTGCGGGCACATTTCCATGACCTGCTGAACGATGGCCATGATGGCCGTGAGCGTGTCCAGGAAGCTGCCCGACAGCTCACCGTTATCCGGTTCGCCGGGGATCACGTCACGGGCCACGAGCTTGCAGTGTTTTTCAAGGGCCGACACGGTTTCGTTCTCCTGGGTTGACGAGCCGCAGACCGGCGGCCGTCTCGGTGTACGCCTGGACGTAATCTTCCGGGCGAATGAGCTTACCGGCGGGCACGAGGGTATCCGCCTTTACCTTCCACGCCGTGAAAAACGGGAGCCACGCCTCGCGGCCGGCGGTGCCGACGCCGCCGATGGTTGCCCGGTTGGCGACCACGATTGCTTCCTGGGCGAGCTCGATGGTTTTGGCGGGAGTGGCTGCTTGAAATCGGCCGGCGGCAAGGCCGCCAGCTACTCCTTCAAAGTTGTCCGCCACGGCGGCGGCCTTGGCCTTTTCCGCGGGCGGTGCGATCTTGGTGGCTTGGTCCCTGGACAGCTGGACGAACCCCAGCTTGTCCTCGGCCGGTGACGGGACCGGATCGTCCGGCTTGGGCTTAGGCTGTGGCTTGTCATCCGGCTTGGGCACAGGTCCGGCTGCGCCCAGCGTCAGCACATGCACTTCCTGCTGGCCATCGCCGGGCGGCGTTCGCACGGCGGCATACTTGCCGGCCGGCCCCACGATGATGCACACCTTGCCGCCGTCCCGTACGTCCACGGTCGTGGGTTCGAAGGCGGCCGAGAGCGCGAACCACTTGCCGGGCTCTGTGCTAATCACTACGCCCGCGAACTGGCCGGGCGGCGGCAGAACTTTTGTTTCTGCCCAGCAGGCAGCGACGGAGCCGAAGGCCACAGCCAGCGCCGCGCCGATCCCCACCAGCCACAGGAGCAAGCGTCGAGCGATGGGGTCGTTCGGCCGAAAGCCGCGGGCCAAGATGGTTAGAACGCCGGCCACCAGCGCGATGTACTTGTGCCATCCTTCCGGAATGGCCTCTTGGGTGGGCAGGAAATCCAGGATAGCGATGAACGTCTGGATGACGCCGGCCCAGATAATCACAGACTGCCACCACGGCTTGTCCGTGCCCGGCGGTGGTGTGGGGTCATTGGCCACGGTGTTGCCTCCGCTCGCTTGAAGTCAGATGAGCGGAGGCAATTAGAACATTCAGCGGCGTGGCGCGTCAATCCCGATGTGGCAGGCTGAACGGGCGGCGGCGGGTGAACTCCGCCGTATAGATCGGCGGCAGCGGGTGTTTGTACGGCAGCTCGGCCAGCGACTTGCTGCGAATGAAACCGCGGTCGTAATACCTGGGGTCGAACTGCTCTTTCAGCCACAGCAGGTGCGCGATCGTGAGCCGCGGGAGCGCCACCCGCTGGCCGCCCAGGACGAACACTTCGCCGTGGCAGCCAGCCTTGTGGCACAAGCTGCACAGCATGACGACGACGCGGCGGTCCTTGGCGCGCGGCTTATTGACGATATGCGCGCGCTCCACCAGCCACGGGGCGTTCCAGTCCGGCGGCCGATCCTTAAAGTCGGCGGTCCGCCCGCAGGCCCAGCAAAAGTCGCCGCAGTCTTTGGGCATCAGATCGTACAGGACTTCCGCCTGTCGTATCTCCCACTCACGCAGGGTCATGGGCTCTGGTTTCGTCAGCGCGCTCATTCTTCCTCCTCCGGGGTTGATATATGTTTCCATTGCAACTTCCACAACAGCAGGCTGGCCTTGTTCTTCTGTCCCATAGTGTGCAGGAATGCGTCCATCACGCCCCGGCTCCAGCCGGCTTGGTAGCCGATCCAGCACCCGATCAGGAGCGAGAACACGATGAACGCCACCGCGGTGACCGTGATGCTGGCGACCAGCTTCTGCAAGTCCTCGACTTCGCTGGTGGCCGCTATCGCCCGGACGATCATGAGACTGGCGTTCATGCTATCGGCCTTCATGTTATCGGTCTTATAGTCAGGACCACGCATCGGGTTTCTGCCGCATCGCCGATCACCTGGGACGGCGGCAGCGGCACCAGCCCTGAGTCATTCAGTATCACGCCGGCGTCCGCCAGCCCGTCGATGGAGTTCTTGAGCCACGCCGCGCAGTTGTCCAGGTCCATCAGCTTGGACTGCCGGCCGGGCCGATAGAACGTGGCCTGCAGCGTGGCCTTGGGCCAGCGCGGCTTGTGCGGCCTGCCGGGCTCGTTCATTTCCGCCAGTGCAGCCAGCATAGCGTCGTAGCGCTGCCGCTTGGCGGCGCGGACTTTGGCTTGCGCGCCGCGGTCGGTATAGGGCCGTTCGTTGGGGTTCGTTTCCTTGGGCGGCACCGGGATGGTGATGACTAGCTCTTGCACGTGGCCTCCTGCTCTCTTTCCACCAATACCGAAACCCAATCCCATCCGTCGCTGAACAGCTGCCGCAGCACCTTGCGGAGCTGCCACTTGGCGATTCCCTGTTGGTACAGTCGCCAGTCGTCCTCGCCATCTTCCACGGGCATGTTGGAAGTTGACACGCGGTAGGTGCTCACGTCTTGCTTGCCTCGTCCTGCAGCTGCCGCATGCGCTCGTAGGTTTTCTGGCACCTGCCGCTGGGCAGCTCCTCCTCCAGCATCGCGATGAGTTCCGGCCAGTTGTCCACGTACGCCTTCCAGACTGGCCCCTGCTGCGCCATCGCCGGCAAGTGCGGCACCAACTCCGGGACAGCCAGCAGCAGCTTGCGGCAGCGGTTCAAGTCTGCCGGGTCATGCGGATAGGCAATCTCCTGAACCGGCCGGTTCAGGTACAGCACCGCGCCCGGCTTTGCCAGCGGCCACAGGATACGCGCCATGTGCTCACTGCTCATTCCGCGTTCATCGCTGGCCAGCCATGCTTCCATGCCGCAGCCGGGATCGGCTTCGCGTTTCTTTGATTCACTAAACTCTGCGTGTAGGGCATTGGCCGCCTTTACGCAGGCATTCAGGTGACGCTGCTGCACTTGCTCAAAGCCATAGACCTTGTCCATCAGCAGCATGATGTCCGCCACCAGCGACACCTGCGACAGCGGCTTGGGATGTTCGCTGTCATCCCAATCGTCCTCGGTGAACTCCTCCATGCTGATATATTTTTTTGCCATCGCTACTCTCCGTCAAAAATGGCTAGGACCGGTTTGGACTTCCTGGCTCGCTGCTTCGCGTGTTCGTTTTTGGGTGCCGGTCTGTACGTTACTCGGCGAATCAACTCCTCCACGTGGGTGACGCACGGCCGCCATTGGCCGTGGCGGTTGTCCTCCACGTACACGGCCTGGATGCGGCCCTGCTCATCCGCCTCGCTTTCGGTGGTGAAAAAACTGATCGTCTCCGGCTTGCCAGATTCCCGGTCGTAACAGAACCGCACAGTGAGCGCCTCGTCGCCGTTGGGCTCGCAGTAGGCGAAGTCGATATACGACTTGACCAGTTTTTTCGGGACGATGATCCGGCCCATCAGGCGGCACCTTTCGGCATCTGGCGAACGCGCAGCTGGGGCGGCCACTCTTGTGGGTCACCGCCCTTGGCGTGCTTGAGTTTTAGCACGCGGCCGTTCAGCTCCGGCTCGCCGGTAGGGTTGCCGAACATGGTTCCCTCTGGCCACAGCCAGATGGCTGTCTGCTTGGCGAGTATTCGCTCCACTGTCTCCGGGGGTGTGACCGGGACGCTGCCGAGTTGCTTGTGAAAGCAGGCCACGCCGGCCTGGGCGTGCTGCCTGATTAGCGACTCGATCCACTCGGTGTGGCAGGGCCGCGCGCCACTGCCGCTCTCGCCGCCGATGATGCCAAGGTCCATGCCTGGGAAATGACAATGCTCGCCCATGAATTCACTGGCATCGACCGGACCCAGCAGCGGCTCGTAGCTTACAAACCGCACGGCCACGTCGGCATCAATCAGCTTGGCAATCCGCTGATCGGCTCGCGTCTGATCCTCGGCGCTCACGCCCTGCCACAGGTTGGGCAGTGGCAGCGGCCAGTCCTGTTTCAGTGAGTGCGGGAACGACTCGTCCCATACGCGGCCGTACTGCTTGCCCAGAAATCCTTTCTCGGCCCCAGCCAGCAGCCAGTCGCTCACGACTTTGTATATCCGCTTCCCCAGGTCCGGCGCGTTGTAATACAGCGGCAGCCGGTCGGCCCGCTTGGTGAGTACCATGAAGTCCACGTCCGGCCGCAGCGCCACGATGGCCATGAACGTGTCGATCACACTGTCCGGCACCCAATCCCCAAACACGTCCGTCATATCAAACGGAAACACCATCGCCCTATCACGTCCGTTCTTGAACGGCGGCTTGGGCCGGAACCGTAGTATCTCGCCCAGCTCGCGCATCTCCAGGTAGTGCGCCGCCGCCTGAACCCCCTTGCCGTTATAGTCCAGCCCGTTGCCGAACCGTTTGTTGATTGCCTCGCTGTAGCAGTTGAGGCAGCCGGGCGAAATCTTAGCGCACGACCAGCCGCGTGACCCTTCTGCGTTGCGAGCCCGCAGCGGGTTCACGCTGTAGTCCGTCCACTCGATGCTGGTTTTGGTTGGCATAAGACTAATGCTCCGCTGGCGGCGTATTATACCAGACCGCTACGCTTGCCGCAACGTAGCCGCCGCTTCCAGTACGGGCTTGTCAAATACATTGAACAGCCGCTGCGCACCGCTGTACTTGATCGGCGTTTCAAACTTGCGGGGATTGGCGATCTCCCACCAGAAGTTGCTCATCTTGTCCGTGTGCTGGTGGCTTAGTATCCACGGCGGCAACGGGCTGTCCTCGCACGACCAGCAATCTTTCAACTCCACCACGCCGATGATGGCGCTATACGTTAGCCGCGGGAATCCCTTGCCTTCAAAGGGTCGCATCCACGACTTGGATGCGCCGGCGTGAATCAGCAACGGCCCGCGGTGGGACGTTTCCCAGCAGCGGTTTTCAATCCGCTTGCGTTCGATCATGAACGTGGCCAGCACGGCCGGGTCTTCGAACATGAACCACGCATGGGGCTGGCATACTGTTAAGCATTTCATTCGATCCTAGCTCCGGGACTGAGACACGACTTTAGCCACATGGCCCAATGGTCCTGCGCCCCGGACACCCCTTGCGGCTCCAGGAACAGCTGGCCCTCTAAGGCTTGAACGGCCAGCTTGCGGCAGGCCAGCGCCGCCTGGGCGTCATCGTTGGCTGTGAACTGCCACACGACATTGACTGGCGTCAGGAACTTCCAGGTCCGCTTGTCAGATGGCAGCGGCAAGGTCTGGCTGTCCAGGGCCTGGACGGTCAGCTCATGCGTGGCCTGCGGGAACCGCTTGGTGGCCCGGCCGAGGTTCTCCACGTCGCGCAGGTGGATGACTGCGATCATGAAGTGCCACCATGCCGGCGAGTGCCCCTTGGCGTCCAGTATCCACGCCTCGACCAGGGCCGTGCCTTTGTTATCGGCCGTGACCTTTTGGCCGGTGCCTGCCCGGCCAATGTAGATGCTGAGATTCTCCAGCTGACTGTCAGATAGTTTTTCACTCATGGGTTTGCAAGCTCCAGTAATACGTCCACGTGACACGGCTCACCTAACGGACACCAGCAGGCCAAGTCAAATCCGCCTAGGTGACTTAGTCTGCCGATGATCTCGATTCGGGCGTTCTCCATTTCGCTGTGGCTGTCGTATATGACCTGCTGCATTTGGATTGCCATGCCGCTTACGGTTATGACGCCGCGGCAGTTGCAATCCTCGCACCACGTCGGCAGGTAAACCATTCCTTCGCGCGCCAGCCAGTAGCGGTAGGCGTCCACTGCGCCGATACCGACAAACGGATTTCCCCAGATGGTAGGCCGGCCGCAGTAGATTGTGCGCGGCGGCATCTTCCATCCCTTGGCCCGCTGCCGCTGGACTCGCTTAGGCATTGGCCAATACCTCCTCCAGTCGGCGCTGGCTCAAAGCGATCTGGGTGGCATCGCTGTCTATGCCAATAAACCGGCGGCCCAACCGCTGGGCCACTGCACACGTGGTTCCGCTGCCGCAGAACGGATCAATGACCAGCCCTTGCCGCTTGCAGCAAGTCTTGATGAACGGCTCAACAATTCCTTCCGGAAACGGAGCCACGTTCAGGTGCGCCAGCTTGCTGCCCATGTGGCCGCCGCCCACCAGCACACGCAGCACGTCGCGTGGTCGGGTGAGTTTGTGCTTGGGATAGTCCCCGCCGCGGCGGCGTTTGCCGTCCTGTCCCCGCTGGCGAAAGTGGCCGCCGTTGCTGTACTTGGGCGGGGTGGCGATCTGCTTGTAATCGAAGCGCCGCGTGGAGTTGGCCGGTCGGAACGCGATGCAGTATTCCCAGTCGTTACCGAACCAATCGAGGCGATTAGGCGGCGCGTTCTTATGCCAGATGGCCGGCCGCTCGCACGTGAAACCCTCTTGGTACATGCGCCATATCAAGCCCTCGACGGCCGGCTGATAGGCTCCGTCCTGGACAGCGCCGTTGACGATCCATACCACGACGTTATTGGTGACGTTCACCGCGTGCTCGGTCACGCAAGCCATCCACTCGATCCAGTCGTTCACCGGCCAGCGGGTGGCTTTATTCGCGTACCTGCGGCCCTTGAGCGCGTAGGGTGGTGAGCCTATGACCAGATCGGCAATACCAATCGGCATGGCCTTGAGCTTCTCAATGCAGTCGCCGTGTATAAGTTCACCATTCATACTTGGTCCTTTCGTGTATAGAACTTCTGCGGCTGCTGGTCGTACCCGATATAGAGCGGGTGCTGCGGGTATCCGGTGCCAGTCAGTCTTAGATAGTAGAGCTTGTCGTGGTACGGCTCCAGCATGGCGATGACCTGCCGCGCCCGCTCACGGTGGCCGCCTGTGGCTCCCCATCCCAGGATGATGACCGGGCTGTTCATGGCCGCCTCTGCAATCTGGGCATTGTTGTCCGGTCCCACCGGGTCCGCCGCCCGCTTCATGTCTTTGGGGTCGGTGGCCCGGAACGCGAACAGGTTGGTGACCACAAAGCCGCCATACTCCAGCCGCTGCGCCCGTTCTTGGCAGCGGGCCAGCGTCGGGTCATTCTGTTCCTCGGTGGCCGTGCTGGGATTGAGCATCAGGTAATTCACCAGCGGCCGTGTGAAGTCCCAGACTCGCGACAGATAGTAGCGATACTGCTCGCAGTCGCTGTAGTGAGCCCGGCTGAATGTGGGCATGAACGTGCCGGTGGTTTGGTGGGTGCGTACTATCACAGCTGTGCGTCCTCTTTGGACCAGCCGGCCTGGATGAGACGCTCTACAAACTCCGCCCTGTTGCACTCAAACGACTGATCGAAACTTAGCATCTGGTTCTTTTCCTGGTTGGTTCTACCACTGGGATGACTGGGCCTCGTCCGGGTGATCCCCGAACGTGGTGGTGAGTGGGTGCCACGATAACTTGACGCGACCGACCTGCCCGTTGCGGTGCTTGGCGATGATTGCCACCCGTGAAAAATAGCCGGGGTGGTCATCGATCATGTTCATGTCGTTTTTGTCGGCGTGCAGCAGGATGACCGTGGTGGCATCTTCCTCTATACGCCCGCTGTCGCGCAGGTGGGCCAGCCGCGGCTCCTCACCGTCCGCTTCGCGGTTGAGCTGCGCGAGTATTATCACGGGAATGTGCAGCTCTTTGGCCATCGCCTTGAACGCGGCACTGATCGCGCGAATCTGCTCCTCGCGGCGATACTTGGCCTGCTCTCTGTCGGGGGCCACCAGCCCAATCAAGTCCACGGCCAGCACGGTTAGCCCATGGGTGGCCTTGAGCTTCTTAGCCACGGCTTTGATCTCCAGGGTGGTGGCCCGCGGCGGGGACCATATCCAGAACGGCAGCCCCGCCAGCTGATCGGCCGCGTTGGTCAGGTCAGCCACGTTCATGTGATTGAGCGTGTTGTTGCGAATCCGCCGGCTGTCGATGCCGGTGATGCGGCAGAGCTCACGGGTGCCCAGCTCGCGGTTGCTCATTTCCAGGGACACCAACAGCGCCGTGCGCTGCATGTTCGCGGTGTGCATCATCATCTGTTGCACGAAGCTGGTCTTGCCCATGGACGTGCGGGCCGCCACCACGCAAGTCTCACCGGCCATGATCGGCCCCATCTGGCCGTCCAGGGTCAGGATGCCGGTCATGGCTTTGCTGGCGGTGTCCACGTCCGCGCCCAGGCTGGTGATTACTTCCTGGGCCGCGGCGGCAATGGTTACAGGCTCGGCCAGCGTGGGGCTTTCGATGGTGGCCAGCTTGCACTCCAGGCTGGCCATGATGTCGATGCTCGGCAGTCCATCGTACGCCTCCGCCAGCGCGATCGTGGTGTGGAAGATGATCTCACGGAGGCGGAACTTCTCTTTGACGATCTCGGCGTAATAGCTGGCGTGCGCCGCGTTGGGAACAGCATTGATGATCTGGGACATGTACGCCAGTCCGCCGGCCGCCTCCAGGTCGCCGGCTGTTCGCAGGGAATCTACGAGCAGCGCCGGGTCCACCGGCTTGCCGGCCCCGTACAGCATGAGCATGTGCTCGTAAATTTTCTGGTTGGCCTGATCGTAGAACTCGTCCTTGCGGAGCGATGCCGCCAGCTCGTCCAGCACCTTGGGCAACAGGATGATGCTGCCCAGAACTCCCTTCTCGGCCTGGGGGTCGCACGGCTGCTGGCGGTCGAGCAGCTCGGTTGTCCGCTGGCGTTGCGGAGCGGCGGGCTGCCCGTTGGATCGCTTGGCCATTTCAAACTCCTAGCGTGTCCGTAATGTGCCTGATGCCGACTTCATAGGCTTGGTAGCTGGCCAGCTCCGGGTGGGGCGGCTGGGCGTAGAACCCGACCATCGTTTCCAGCAGGAGCTTGGCCCGGCCGTACGCCTGCCACAGGTTGTCCGGCTGGTTCTCCAGCCGGACCTTTTCCGTTTCCATTAGCCGATCCACTCGCCGCAGCTCCGGCTGGAGCTGGAGCATTTTTTGCCACGATAAATTTTTTGGCGGGTCCACTGCCGTGCTCCTGGGGTGGGGTGAGTTTGGGATACATGCTGGGCTTGGGCTCTTTGGCCTTGGCCTCTTTGTCTTTCGACTGCCATGCCTCGGGCGGATCATCGTACTTGCCCGACTTGATCCAGGTGGCGACGTGGACGCAGAACTCGCTCTGCGCGGCCGGCGACTTGGCGAACTCCCTGATGCGCCGCAGCAGCCAGTCCTCGGCTTTGTAACGCTCGACGTGGTCCCGGATCATGATGACGTCCACTGCCTCGTCCCAGGCGACCTGGGCTTCGACCTTCCGGGTGCGCTTGGCCGGCGGGTACGAATCCCAGGCGGTCTGGAAAGCCAGCGATGTTCCCTTGAATTTGCCGAAGGCAATTGCATCCCTCGAAGCACACACACTGCCGGCTGCCGGTGGTTGGGCGGGTGGATCGTCCGGCGGTGGCAGCGCGTCCGGCGGCGGATGGGTTTGGTTTGGTTTGTCTTGGTTGGGTTTGGTTTGGTAGCCCGGACTTTCCGGGTCGCGTCCGGGGACTGCCCGGACAGCACCGGACATGTCCGGTGGTTTGTCGTCGTAAGTCGTTAAACTACGTCGTTTTTTGCTTTCGCCATGGGCTTTGCCGGTGCGTTCCTCGCGTGCCTTGCGCTTGCGTATGCGGTCCCAAATAAACTCCGGTGCCTCGTCCAGCCAGTCATGGATTACCCACCGGGCGGACACATCCGGATCAATCCAGCCCGCGGCGGCCAGTGCCCGGACAAGTTCGGACGCATCCCGCTCCCACCCTATATAGGCAGCGATTTCCTCATCGGTGTACTTGCCTATGTCGCCGTACTCGCAGCAGGCTTGGCACATGAGCCAGATCGACTCCATGATGCCCACGGCTTGGTACTGGGGGATGCTTAGCGCGCGCATGAGGCGCTTCATCTTGACATGATTTTCAGTGCCCGATTTCACACCCGTGCAGGCGCAGCAGCCCGCCTCCATCCTTGTTGACCTTATCCCTGATCGCTCTCCTGTGCGGCGCAGCTGCGCGCACCGGCAATGCGCTGGCCCGGCCTGCCCCGACTGCTGTGATCTCCCTTGCGAGCCACGGTTAGAACCGTTGACTGATCGACAGAATCGCTGAGGATTACCTCAGAGCACGGGCCAACGCTTGCCGTTGTATCATGTGGTGCTTAGGCTCGCCGGGGTTTGTAATTTTGACCGCGGGCATGCGGTCTTGCAATCGTTGGGCGGCACTATACACGAGGCGAGCGCCGGCGTCAACGGCATTGCGACTTGATGGGGTTACTTGACCGGCCGGTTGCCGATCCAGCGTCCGCATTTTTTGCAGACTGTGCGAATGACGCCGTCCTTGGCTGGCTGATCCTTCCAGTTCTTGCGTGCGCAGCTGGGCTGGCAGTGCTCTACTTTCTCAGGTGCTTTGACCATACTGGCCTCCGGTTGTGATCGGCAGGTGGTTCAGTAGCCGCCGTCGTCGCCTGGGGTCCACGGCGGAAACAATGCGTCCAGCAGCGCCCGCCACAATCCGCGGAACGCCAAGGCCACGCGGCCCCAGCGGCCGGGCAGCTTGACGCTGGCTTTGATTTGCGGGCTACCGGCAGTCGGCTGGGCTGGCGGCTCGCCAGCGGGCGGCCTGGGGACGCCCAAGGGCCAGCCGTCCTCGTAGCACAATCCCTGCCGGTCGCCGCCTACCGCCCGCCACGCGGCCCAATAGGCCGACTGATCGACGGCCCAGTAGTTAAAGACCAGCAGCTGCTGCGCTAAGCTGTGCTTGGTGGCCGGGACCTGACACCACAGCGAAAGGCCGCAGGGACGGAGCGGCTGGACAAACACCTGCTGGTCATTGAGCTTGCACAGCAAGTCCGGGACAGGCCGCGGCTCCGGCTCACTCGGTGTCTCCGGTTGGGGTGATGGCGGGAACGGCCTCAAGCATGGGCGGGTATTCACGACGGCGTCTCCGTTTGGCACGTTTCACGAACGCCACCTGCTTAGGGTGGCGATAGATGGGATCGAACAGCCCGTGGTGGGTGATCTCAAAGGCATCCACGGCCGGGCGGACCTGGGGCCGGCCGCCGCGCAGGTGCCGCTCGTAGTCGTCAATCACGAGGATGCCGCCGTCGCGAAGCAGGTTGTACGCCAGCAGAATATCCAGCAGCGCGTTCTGGGCGTCGTGGTTGCCATCGACATAGGCCAGATCGAACTCGCGGCGCTCGCGCAGCAGGTACTCCTGCGACGGGTGCGGTTGAATCTCGCAGTAGCTTTCCAGCGCATCCATTGGTCCGTCGCCATGCAGCGGCCATCGCCAAAACTTGAATTCCCTATGACTGGTGTCGGTGTAGTAGAGCCTTATTTCCTGTCGCCCCAGCATTGCGCTGATGTTGCCAAGCGCCGCCACCTTATGAGCATCGCCCTCGCCGTGGTGCCAGTTGCGGGCGTCCAAGAACGGATCAACTCCTACCGCGTAGCCGGCCGGCTTGTCGTCCAGCAGGTGCTGCAAGACCCAGATCAGCGACTGCCCCTCAGCCACGCCGATCTCCAGGTAGCGGTCTATGCCGGCCTTGTGCGGCAGCAGATACCGCGACCAGAGCTTGGCCGTGAGGTTGTGAAACCACTGATGGGTGAACGTGAACTGGCTCATGCTGCTCCCTTGGTGCCGCCGATCCCGTAGCCACGGCGATGGACGGAGTAACACTCGACAATGTCCGGCGTGTAGTTGTCATGCAGCCGCGGCGACCCGCCGCGGTTCTGATCCGCTCGTGCGGCAGCCAGCGCGAAATCCCGGCGGGCGTCCGCCAGTTGTTCTGCCAAATCCAACATGACCTTGGCCTCGGCGGATTGCTGGCTGGTGTCGTAATCATCCACCAAGAACGGAGCCAAGTCCTCGTCCAGCCAGTGGTGACCGTACACGATTGGCTTGGGGTTGGGCTTTCCCAGCCCGCGGCGTTCGTATGCCATCCGTGAAATCCTCCCTGCTTCGCAACTTGTTCGCAGCTTACTTGCTGCGTCGGGCTTCCGAGCGGGCGCGGATCGCGGCCAGCCGGGCCATCTTCTCCTCAAGCGGTGGCTCTTTGGCGAACACACGAACGGCCGCCTGGAGCGGCCCCTCATGAATGACCTCGATCATGTCCGCGAACGCCAGCTTGATGGCTTCGAATGCTTCCGGCACATGGCGGTGGTGCTTGCGCTTGCCGATGCCGTAGTCGTCAAAGATTACGACCGAGCCCGGAACCAGCCACGGCCACGCCGCGCACCAGTCCTGCACTACCGCGCCGGCGGTGTGATCCCCGTCGATGTACAGCAGGTCGATCATTCGCTTGTCGCTGCACGACAGCGTGCGGAAGTTGTTGAGCCCGGACACGGAATCGATCATGTGTAAGTCGAACCGCAAAATACCTATTGGCATTAGGTACTGGCTTAGCCGTTTCTTAGTGTCATAGTGGATGGCCAGCGTCTCATTGAGTGAGTGCTTGGCATCCTCCGGGTAGGGATCGAACCCAAACCCGCGGGCCATATCATGCGTCAGGATGTTCTCGCACATCCAGGCGGCGCTGTCGCCCTTCCACACGCCGATCTCCACGTAGGTGATGGGCCTGCCCTTGAACGGCTCCACCAGCTTACTGAACTCGTCAAACGTCTTGTCGAACCAAGCCATCCTATCCTCCTCAAAAGTTACTGGGCCGCCTGCGGGACTTGAACCCGCAACCTGCTGATTACAAATCAGCTGCTCTACCATTGAGCTAAGGCGGCATTGGCCGGTAATCGGGCACGCCCGGCCAGCGTGTATGAAAGGCCGCACGGGGTATCCGCCCGTGACAGTTTTCCCTGCCGGCGATACTAGCCTCACCGGCACGGCTCACCCCTACCTAACGGTATAAGAATTCAAAGTTGCGGGCCGTGGAGTTGCACCACGTGTCGCCGGGTAATGAGCCCAGTCGAGGACTACTCCTCGCCACCCGCTGTGTTCGTTCACGTGACTTGCTTCTGTCGGGCTGCTTGACTGCGCTCTCCGTGTTTGGTTCTCTCTGCCCACTCCGACTGCGTTCGCCTGTTTTGGTTCGGTCATGCGGCACGACTGCGATCTCTGTTTTTGGTTCCATCAGGAGCCGTGGCTGCGTACTGAAAACTTGGTTCAATCCCCATCGATGGCTGCGATCTCGTGCGATGGTTCTGGCAATGTAGCTGGCTGCGATCTCGTTGTATGAATCTATCCGCCAAGCTGGCTGCGTTCACAGCTCATGGTTCGCTACCAGAAAATGGCTGCGTTCCAGCATACTGCGTCGGTCTGAATGTACGGCTGGGCGGCGTATTATACCACACTGCCCGCCGCCGTCAACGCTTTCGTGGCTCGGCGGCGAATCATGCCCAGCGCATCGCCCTCCAGCTGCCGCACCCGCTCCTTACTGA
>Ga0247823_10002916_pt1 | contig 14029 bp, 13 predicted proteins | sample 13C_PalmiticAcid_2_FD_192426 | JGI IMG/M metagenome (GOLD analysis project Ga0247823, IMG submission 192426) | Soil microbial communities from agricultural site in Penn Yan, New York, United States - 13C_PalmiticAcid_Day30 | ecosystem: Environmental > Terrestrial > Soil > Agricultural land...
ACGCCTACCTGCGCCTGCAGGAAGGACTGCGCCTGAGCAAGGCGGCGGCCGAAGAGGAAACCCGAGCGCTCAACCCGCGCGCGCAGGTGGAAGCCATCGTCGGCCTGCTCGACGGCGCCGAAAAGGTGTTCGTCTGCGGCCTGGGCGACGACGGCCTGTTCGCACGCGAGTTCGCCGTGCGGCTGTCGCTGCTCGGCCTGCTGACGGTGCCGCACGCCGACCCCATCCTGATGATGGCCAACCTGTCGGCGGCGCGTCCAGGCGACGTACTGCTGGTGTTCTCCGAGTTCGGCAAGCTGCCCGAGCTCTCGCAGGTCAGCCGCCAGTTCCAGGCGTGCGAAGGCAAGGTCATCTCGATCACCCGCCACACCGCCAACCCACTGCGTGCGCATGCCGACGCCGCGCTGGTGGTCTCCGCGCACGACCCCGAGCCGCACGTCGAACAGCTGCTGTACCGCTCGTCCCTGCAGTCGTTGCTGGATTTCCTGTTCGTGCTGCTGTGCCAGAACCCGGGCCGGCACCGCCAGCTCGCGATCAACCTCGAACGCATCCATCACCTGCTGGAGTCGTGATGCCCGTCCTGCCCCGCGTGTTCCGCCTCATTCTGCTCGTCGCCCTGCTGGTGTCCTGCGTCAGCGCCTGCGCCACCCCGGCGACCCCGCCGGCACCGTTGCCGTGGCGCGATGCGCGCCAGCTGGTGCTAGTCCTGACCGACGGCTGGGACGCGACGCAGGGCACGCTGCAGCGCTTCGAATGGAAGGAGAACCAGTGGCGCGCCGCGGGCGATGCCGCGCCGATTTCGGTCGGCCGCAATGGCGCCGCCTGGGGCCTGGGCCTGCACCCGGCGCAGGGCGACGGCCCGCGCAAACAGGAAGGCGATGGTCGCGCGCCGGCCGGCGTGTTCACCCTGGGCGAGGCGTTCGGCTACGCGGCGAAGGGCGAGACCGCGCTGCCCTATCGCGCGATGCAGGCCACCAGTTACTGCATCGACGTGCCGGATTCGCCGCTCTACAACCGCATCATCGACACGCGCGAGACCGGTGAAGCCGCGGCGAAGGGCTCCACCGAACCGATGCGCCTGGACCTGCACAACAACGGCGACCCGCGCTATCGCGAAGGCCTGGTGATCGGCCACAACGCCACCGCCACGCCGCGCGGCGGCAGCTGCATCTTCGCGCACCTGTGGCGCACGCCCGGCGAAGCCACCGCCGGTTGCACCGCGATGGCGGCCGAAACGATGGATGCGCTGTTCGCCTGGCTGCAGCCCGCCGAACGGCCGGTGTTCGTCCTGCTGCCGCGCGCGGAGTACGCACGCCTGGCGCGCGACTGGCAGCTGCCGGAGACCGCACGATGAAGTGGCCCGGCGCCACCGCGCGCGTCTTGATCGGTCTGGCTGCCGGCGCCCTCGCCGGTCTCTCGCTGGCGCATTGGTGGCCGGCCTCCGCCGGCACCGCCGTCGCGATCGCCCAGCCGATCGGCAAGCTGTGGCTCAGCGGTTTGCAGATGACCGTGGTGCCGTTGGTGCTGTCGCTGGTGATCCTCGGCGTGGCCACGGCGAGCGATGCCGCCGCCTCCGGCCGCGTGGCGCGACGCGCGATGGTGGTGTTCATCGCCGTGCTGTCACTGTTCGCCGCGTACGCCGCCATCGTCGCCCCGCTGGTGTTGTCGGCGGTGCCGCCGAGCCCGGCACTAACCGCGACGCTGCACGGCACGTTGCCCACCGCAGGCGCGATCGAAACGCCCGGCCTGGCGCAATGGATCGGCGCGATCGTGCCGAGCAACGCGATCATGGCGGCGGCGCAGGGCGCCATGCTGCCGGTGGTGGTGTTCGCGCTGTTCTTCGGCTTCGCGCTGACCCGCGTGGAGGCGGATCGACGCGCGCAGATCATCACCTTCTGCCATGGCATCGCCGACACGATGATCGTCATCGTGCGCTGGATGCTGGTGGCCGCGCCGATCGGCGTGTTCGCCCTCGTGCTGGCGGTCTGCGCGCAAGCCGGTATCGGCGTGATCGGCGCACTGGCCGGCTACATCGCCCTGCAATGCGGCATGTACCTCGGCGCCACGCTGATCTGCTACCTGCTGGTGGCGGTGTTCGCGCGGCAATCGCCGCTGGCGTTCGCCAAGGCGATCCTGCCGGCGCAGGTGGTGGCGGCCAGCACGCAATCGTCGCTGGCCTCGCTGCCGGCGATGGTCGAAACCGCGCGCTTCCGCCTCGGTCATCCGCGCGCAGTGGCGGCGTTGGTGCTGCCGATGGCGGTCACCTTGTTCCGCATCACCAGCCCCATCCAGTACGTCGTGGCTGCGTGCTTCGTTGCTTGGGCCTACGGCATCGATCTCAACGCGGTGACGCTGGCTGCCGGTGCCGCGCTGGCCGTGGTGATCAGCCTGGGGTCGATCGGCCTGCCGGGCCAGGTCAGCTTCATGGCCACGGTGATGCCGGTGACGCAGTCGATGGGCCTGCCGATCGAACCGCTGGGCCTGCTGCTCGCGGTGGACACCATCCCCGACGTGTTCGCCACCACCGGCAATGTCACCGGCGATCTGACCGCGAGCAGCATCGTCGCGCGTCAGTCACCGGATGCGGTCGATGCGGATGTGGAAGGCCACCCGGGCGAACCCTGACGCCATGACGCGCGCCTCGCGTCGCCTCAGGCGTCGTCGGGTGTGCCCGGGGTGATGTCGCGCAGACTGCGCGCGGGATAGCGCGTGGCGCGATAGCCGGCCAGCAGCCAGCGGATCGGTTCGGCCAGGTCCGGATGCGCCTTCAAGGCCTGCAGCACCTGGTCCCAGATGCCTTCGTGCACCCAGCGGGTGAAACGCACGTACACGGTGTGCCACGCGCCATAGGCCGGCGGCAGGTAGCCCCACGGCGCACGCCGCGTGGCCACCCACAAGACCGCTTCGAGGAAAGCGCGCGTGCGTTCGCCATTGCGCGCGCGGGCGCGCACCAGCGGGGGCAGGCACTCGGCGATCAATCGCCAGCGTGCGTCGTCCAGCACCTGCGCCTCGCGTCCTGCCGCCTCTTGCCCTTGCATGTCATCCGTTGCCATCGCCGCCTCCCGTGCGTGTGCGAATTCCTTTCGCTGCACTGGAAGAATCGTCCGGGCCGGGAGAATGCGGACACGGCGCGCCACTGCGATGGCGGCCCCAAGGATGAAGACGTCAGCCCTGGGGCACCCCTTCCATGTTCGGCAGATGGTGGGCCACACCCTTGTGGCAGTCGATGCAGGTCTTCTTGCCGGCCCCCAACCACAGCTTGTGCACCTGCGCGGCCCGTGAGCCTTGCCGGGTCAGGTCCATCGAGTCGTAATCATGGCAGTTGCGACACTCCAGCGAGTCGTTCGCCTTGAGGCGGTTCCACTCGTGCGTGGCCAGGATCAGGCGCTCATCGAGGAACTTCTCGCGCGTGTCGATCGTGCCGAAGACCTTGCCCCAGACTTCCTTGGACGCCTGCATCTTGCGCGCGATCTTGTCCGTCCAGTTATGCGGCACGTGGCAATCGGGGCAGGTCGCGCGCACACCGGACCGGTTGCTGTAGTGGATCGTGGTCTTCAGCTCCTCGAAGACGTTGTCGCGCATCTCATGGCAGCTGGTACAGAACGCCTCGGTGTTGGTCGCTTCCAGCGCGGTATTGAAGCCACCCCAGAACATCACCCCCGCCAGGAAGCCGGCCACCGTCAGGAAACCGAGACTGTAGTGGCGGCTGGGCAGGCGCAACGTCCGCCACAGCCCCAGGATCCGCGCTTTCGTCCGTGACCACATGGGCTACTCCTTCGCAGGCGCCGGCACCGACAGCACGCTGTCGATATCGCGGAACTGGTTGGCCACCAACACCGGCGCATCGGTCTGGACCACGTGGCACTGGTTGCAGAAGTAGCGTCGCGGCGAGATCGTCGCCAGGAACTGGTCGTCGCGGTCCATGTAATGGGTCACGCTGACCGGCGGCGCCTGGAACGTGGCGGCGTTCGCGCGCGCGTGGCACAGCATGCAGCGGTTGCTGTTCTTGTCGATCTGGTAGCCGTCGATCGCGTGCGGGATGGTCGGCGGCTGCATCGGATAGGCCCTCGCGCGCTTGAGGTCCGCGTTCTCCACGCGGGCCATCGGCGGTGGATGGCCTTCCTGGTCGATCGGCACGCCACGGCGGATCGCATCGATCTGTCCTGCACCCGGTACGAACACCGCTCGCGCGTCCACGGGCGTGGACACGGCGCCAGCCGCCGCCTCCACGTGCCCCGGTCGGCCGACCATCCAGCCCGCGACGAACACCAGCGCCATCAGTACTCCTGTCAGCGCCACTGCGATCCACAGCTGCTTGTTCTGCATGGCGAGCCTCCTATGCGGCCACGACCTTCACCGCGCATTTCTTGTAGTCGGTCTGCTTGGAGATCGGATCGGTCGCATCCAGCGTGACCTTGTTGATCAGCTGTCCGGCGTCGAACCACGGCACGAACACCACGCCGGGCGGCATGCGGTTACGTCCACGCGTCTCCACCCGCGAGCGCATCTCGCCGCGGCGCGAGGCCACGATGATCTCGTCGCCGCGTTTGAGCCCGCGCGCTTTCGCGTCGTCCGGGTTCATGAACACCACCGCCGCTGGGAACGCTTTGTACAGCTCCGGCACGCGCATCGTCATCGAGCCGGAATGCCAGTGTTCCAGCACGCGTCCGGTGACCAGCCACAGGTTGAACTCGTCGTCGGGCGATTCCGCGGGCGGCTCGTACGGCAGCGCCCAGATCACCGCCTTGCCGTCCTTGTTGCCATAGAACTCGAATCCGCTGCCCGCCTTGACGTACGGGTCCGCTCCCTCGCGGTAGCGCCAGCGCGTCTCCTTGCCCTTGACGACCGGCCAGCGCAGGCCGCGCGCCTTGTGGTAATCGTCGAACGGCGCCAGATCGTGGCCGTGGCCGCGACCGAACGCGGCGTACTCCTCGAACAGGCCCTTCTGCACATAGAACCCGAACAGCGCCGATTCGTCGTTGGCATAGCCGCGCTCGATCTGTTCGCTCGGAAACCGGTCCACGTTGCCGTTGCGGTACAGCACGTCGAACAAGGTCTTCCCCTTGTACCGCGGGTTCGCCGCCAGCAGCTCGGCGGGCCAGCACTCGTCGGTGGTGAAGCGCTTGGAAAACTCCATCAGCTGCCACAGGTCCGAACGCGCTTCGCCCGGCGCCTTCACCAGCTGGCGCCAGAACTGGGTGCGACGCTCGGCATTGCCGTAGGCTCCCTCTTTCTCCACCCACATCGCGGCGGGCAGGATCAGGTCCGCCGCCTGCGCCGTCACCGTGGGATAGGCATCGGAGACGACGATGAAGTTGTCCGGATTGCGGTAGCCGGGCCAGGTCTCTTCGCGCAGGTTCGCCGCCGCCTGCATGTTGTTGTTGACCATCACCCAGTACGCGTTGAGCTTGCCGTCCTTCAACGCCCGGTTCTGTTCGACGGCGTGGTAACCCACCTTCGGGTTGATGATGCCGGGCGGGAGCTTCCAGATCTCCTCGGCATGCTTCCGATGTTCGGGATTGGTCACCACCATATCCGCTGGCAGGCGATGGCTGAAGGTGCCCACCTCGCGCGCCGTGCCACAGGCGGAGGGCTGCCCCGTCAGCGAGAACGGGCTGTTGCCGGGCGTGGCGATCTTTCCGGTCAGCAGGTGGATGTTGTAGACCATGTTGTTGGCCCACACCCCGCGCGTGTGCTGGTTGAATCCCATGGTCCAGAACGACATCACCTTGACCTTCGGATCGGCGTAAAGCTCGGCCAGTTGCTCCAGCCAGCCGCGCTCCACGCCCGTCATCTCGACGGTCTTTTCCAGCGTGTACGGCGCCACGAAACGCGCGAAATCCTCGTAGCCGATCGGCTGGCCGCCGTTGGGATCCTTCGCGTTCTTCGCCTTCACCTCCAGCGGATGCTCCGGCCGCAGGCCGTAGCCGATGTCATCGTTGCCGCGCTTGAAGGTGGTGTGCTTGCCGACGAAATCCTGATTGACCTTGCCCGTGCGGATGATGTGGTTGGCGATGTAATTGAGGATGACCAGATCGGTCTGCGGCTTGAAGATGATCGGGATGTCGGCCAGTTCGAAACTGCGATGCTCGAAGGTCGACATCACCGCCACCTTCACGTGCGGCTGCGACAATCGCCGGTCGGTCACCCGCGTCCACAGGATGGGGTGCATCTCGGCCATGTTGGAGCCCCACAGCACGAACGCATCGGCGGCTTCGATGTCGTCGTAGCAGCCCATCGGCTCGTCCATGCCGAAGGTGCGCATGAAGCCCATCACCGCCGACGCCATGCAGTGACGGGCGTTGGGATCGATATGGTTGCTGCGGAAGCCGGCCTTCATCAGTTTGTTGGCCGCATACCCCTCGAAGATCGTCCACTGGCCGGAGCCGAACATGCCGATGGCGTCGCTGCCCTTCTCCTTGAGCACGCGCTTGAACTGCGCCGCCATTACGTCGAAAGCCTCGTCCCATCCCACCGTGGTGAAGTCGCCGTCCTTCGCGTACACGCCGTTCTTCTTACGCAGCAGCGGTTGGGTCAGGCGGTCCGCCCCGTAGAGGATCTTCGACAGGAAGTAGCCCTTGACGCAGTTGATGCCGCGATTGACCTCGGCATGCACGTCGCCGTGCGTGGCTACCACGCGCCCGTCCTTCACCGCGACGTTCACCCCGCACCCCGTGCCACAGTACCGGCAGGGCGCCTTGTCCCACTTCAGCGTGGTGAGGTCGCCCTCGGTGATGACGTTGCTGCCGGTTCCGGTCAGCGGCAGGCCCGCCGCGGCCGCGGCCGTGGCCAGCGCGCTGTGGCGGATGAATTCACGACGTGTGCTCATGGGCATCTCCGGTCGCGGACAGGATGGACAGGGAAGGCAGCGGCTCGTCGAGCGCGTGCGCCGGCTCGGCATGGTGGTAGACCAGCAACACATTGAGCACGCCCGGTACGGCCTGCAGCTGGTCCACTCGGTCCATCACCGCATGGCGGTCGGCGGATTCGCAGATCACCACGCTGCGCGTACCGGCGGCGAGCGCAAGGTCCAGATCGGCGTGTTCGCGGATCATCGCCGCCAGCGCCGCCGCCGCGGTCTCGCGATGCTGGATGACGAAGCTGGCGATATGGACTTCGATGTCGGATGCGGGTGCGTTCAAGCGACGGCCTCCATGGCGGATGCGTGATGCAGGGAGATGGCATTCACCGGGCAGGTGCCGATGCAGGCGCCGCAGCCCGTGCACGCATCGGGATCGACCGTGGCCGCGCCGCGCGCGCCAGGCGGAACGCGGATCGCGGACGCAGGACAGACTTCGCGGCAACTGGCGCAGACCACGCCCTGAGCCGACAGGCAGGCGTCCCCGACGTCGGCGGCGAGCGTCCACGGCGGATCGCGTGCGGCTTCGAACGCGCCGCTGCCGCAGGCGGCGACGCAGTCACCACAGAAGGTGCATTCGCCTTCGCGCGCGTCGAAGCGCGGCAGGCCGTCGACGTCGCGGATCAGCACTTGCTCGGGGCACGCGTTCACGCAGGCGTCGCAGCGCGTGCACGCAGCGAGGAACTCAGGTTCGTGTTTCGCCCAGGGCGGCCGGAATACGGCAGGCGACGGGGCGCTCGGCACAGGGCCGAACAACAACGCACGACGCGAGGGGGAGCGGATGCTGTCCATCGCTCACGGACCGGTCGGCGGTCCTGCGAACAGCAGCTGCCACATCCACACCAGGAAGCCGTAGCCGGCGACGATCAGCACGGCCATCAGCGGAAAGATGACCACGGTCAGCAGCAGGAACGCCATGCGCTCCTGCTGTTTGCTCGCAACGGCTGTTCCTTCGCTCTGCTCCATGATGCCTACCTTGCGGTTGGGTACTGGGTGCGACGATGCTGCGGCCGCAGGCTATCACATTCATCTGACCGCCCTGGGCCCGGTTATCGGCCGGCACTCAGCGCATCAAACGTTGCAGGGTGGCCCAGTCGTCCGGCGTGTTGCAGTTGCGCAGGGCATCCTGCCAGGACGGCGCCGGCAGCGCCTGCGCATGCAGCTCTTGTTGGAGGGCATGCAACGAGCGCTCGCGTCCCGCGCGTGCCCCGATCTCCTTGACCTTCGCGCGCACGGGCGTATCCAGCCGCAGCGCCATCGGCAGGGGATGGCCCTCCACACAGGCGCATGCCGCGTCGGCCATGAGCAATGCGTGCAGCAGCCCGACGGACAGCAGCGGCATGTCCACCGGCACCACGATCCACGCACCGTCGCACAGGCGCGGCGCGAGTTGGGCCAGCGCACCCATCGGCCCGGTGTCGGGCGTTGCATCGGGCACGCCGCCAAGGGCGGGACGATCCCCGCTGACGATGACCTCGTCCGCGCCCGCGGCGATCAGCAGCGCGCGCATGTGCGTCAGCAAAGTGCCGTCGCCCCACGGCAGCGCAGCCTTGTCGGTGCCCATCCGCGACGAGCGCCCACCCGCGAGCAGCACCGCGCGCCAGGCGGACGAAGGCAGGGTCATGCCGGCGTCCAGCCAGGCGGCTGCAGATGGCTCAGGCCATGCACCTGCACCGGCGTGCCCGCGGCGACGTCACCGGCGCCGGCCGGCAGCGTGATCCATGCGGAGGCCTGCGAGAACGGCAGCAGGCGGAACGAGGCCTGGGCCAGCGCGACATGCGCGTGCAAGCGACCAGCGTCGTCGCAGCGCAGTGTGCCGTGGAAGGCGGCATGCAGGCCGGCGCGCGTGCGGCAGTCTTCGGCCAGCGGCAGCCAGCGCGGCGTTTCCGGCGGCAGGCCCAGCCACGCACGCAGCAGCGGTTCGACCAGGAAGCGGAACCCCACCGCCGTCGACAGCGGATTGCCCGGCAGGCCGACGAACAGCGGCCCTTCGCGCAGGCGCGCCGCCAGCACCGGCTTGCCCGGTCGTATCGCCACGCCGTGGAACAGGAAGTCCGCACCGCGCGCATCGAGTGCGGCAGGCACGAAGTCGTAGCAGCCCTTCGATACTGCGCCGGTACTCAGTATCAGGTCGACGCTGTCGGCGAGCGCGGCATCCAGCGCCGCCTGGAACGCGGCCACATCATCGCCCACGCGGGAAATGTGGACCGCCTGCGCACCCGCCGCGGCCAGGACGAGCGCGAGGTAGGGCGAGGTCGCATCGTGGATGCCGCCCGGCGGCAGCGGCGCTCCCGCGGCGACGATCTCCCGGCCCGTCGCCAGCACCGCCACGCGCGGACGCTTGGCCACATGGATCCTGTCGACGCCCAAACCGGCGATCAGCATCAGTGCGCCAGCATCGAGCACGTGGCCAACCGGCAGCACGCATTGGCCCGGCTGCATGTCTTCGCCGCGGCGACGGATGTTCGCGCCCGGTACCACCTGGCCCTGCACACGGATGCGCGAGGCACCCGAGGCGGAAGCGGGCAGCACCTCGACCCGCTCCACCGGCACCACCGTGTCGGCACGCGCCGGCAGGGGTGCGCCGGTCATGATCTCCCAGGCCGAGGCCTCGTCCTCTGGCGCGGGGTCACCGGCACCGATGCGCGCACCGATCTCCCACGCCTGCGCGACCGGCACCGGCAGCCCGCCCGTTACCAGGGCCACCCCATCCAGCGCGGCGTTATCGAAGGGCGGCAGCGCGATGTCGCTGATGACGGCGGCGGCCAGCACGCGACCGAGCGCGTCGCCGGATGCGACCGTCTGCGCGCCACGCAGCGCGGCGCCTTCCGTCAGCCGTGCCACCGCCTCGTGGTACCCGATCACCCTGCCTCCTCGTCCCTGGCCTCGCAGCGGATACCAGCCTAGTGCGGCCCCGTGCGGTTGCCAATCGTGCGCCTTCACGCCGCTGAAGGCTGCGGCGGCCCGCCGCAGACGGTTGACCCATGTCAAGGACAACCCCACCACGCAGGCCTAGCCTGCGCGCATGGCCAGCCTGTCTTCCCTCTTCGACCCCGAGTTGCTGCGGCGTTACGACACGCCGGGGCCGCGCTACACCTCGTATCCCACGGCGCCGCAGTTCTCGCCCGGCTTCGACGAAGCCGACCTGCGCGGCATGGCGGCGATCAGCAATGGCGATCCCATTCCGCGTCCGCTGTCGCTGTACCTGCACATCCCGTTCTGCACCAGCCCGTGTTTTTACTGCGGCTGCAACCGGATCATCACCCGCGACACCGCGCGCGGCGCCGCCTACCTGACCCGCCTGTATCGCGAAGTGGCGATGGCGTCTTCGCTGTTCGATCGCGACCGCGACGTGGAGCAGGTGCACTTCGGCGGTGGCACGCCCAATTTCCTGACGCCGTCGCAGATCGCCGAAGCGATGGATGTGTTGCGCCGGCATTTCTCGTTCGCCGCGCCCGCGCGGCTGGACTGCTCGATCGAACTCGATCCGCGCTTCATCTCCCCGAGCGACGTGGGCGAACTCGCCGCGGCCGGCTTCAACCGCGCCAGCCTCGGCGTACAGGACTTCGATCCCGAGGTGCAGCGCGCGGTCAACCGCATCCAGAGCGTGGAGCAGACCCTGGCGATCATCGCGGCCTGCCGCACGCACGGCCTGCAGTCGGTCAACGTCGACCTGATCTACGGCCTGCCGAAGCAGAGCCTTGACGGGTTTTCGCGCACGCTCGACATCACCCTGCAGGCGCGGCCGGACCGCCTGGCGATTTACAGCTACGCGCACCTACCCGCGATGTTCCGTCCGCAGCAACGCATCAACGCCCACGAGCTGCCTTCGCCCGAAGTGAAGCTCGGCCTGCTGCAATGCGCGATCGACAAGCTCGGCGAAGCCGGCTACGTCTACATCGGCATGGACCACTTCGCCTTGCCGGGCGACAGCCTGGCCGAAGCGCAGCGGCGCGGCAGCCTGCACCGCAACTTCATGGGTTACACCACGCACGCCGAGAGCGACCTGGTCGGCTTGGGTGTCAGCGCCATCAGCCACATCGGCCCGAGTTTCAGCCAGAACCCGCGCGATCTCGGCAGTTGGGAACAGGCCATCGATCAGGGCCATCTGCCCGTGTGGCGCGGCATGCGACTGGAAGAAGACGACGTGATCCGCGCCGATGTCATCCAGCAGCTGATGTGCCACGGCACACTGGACTACCGCGACCTCGGCCGTCGGCACGTGATCGACTTCACAACCTACTTCGCCGATGCGCTGCAGCGATTGCGCCCGTTGCAGGACGACGGTCTGGTGGTGCTGGGCCGCGACGGCCTGCGCACGACCTCGCGCGGGCGCATGCTGTTGCGTATCATCGCCATGTGCTTCGACCGCTACCTGCCCACCACTGCAGCCTCGACGCCTCGCTTCTCGCGCACGGTCTGACCTTCCCGGGAGTGTCCGCATGACCTCGCCGCTGGTCTTCCCACGCACCGACGCGAGCATCGTCGCCGACGACGGCGATGCGCTGACCTTCTGCTCCACCTGCGCGTTCTCGCAGGCCTGCCTGTCCGAAGGCATGGACAAGCGCGCCCTGATGGACCTGCACGTACTGGTCGAGCACGTCGGCCCGCTGCGCGCCGGCGAACACGTGTTCCGCGAAGGCGACCCGTTCGGCGCGATCGCCGCGGTACGCGCTGGCACGGTGAAGACCTACCAGATCGACCGCAACGGGCACGAGCAGGTGCTCGGCTTCCACCTGCCGGGCGAAGTGATCGGCCTCAACGCCATCCACGGCGACCGCTACCCGTGCAACGCGATCGCGCTGGACACGGTGATGCTGTGCCGCTTCTCGTTCCCGAAGATCGCGATGCTGGCCGCGCGCCTACCCAACCTGCAGGCGCACCTGTTCAAGTTGATGAGCCGCGATATCGGCGTGGCCTCGCTGTTCGCGCGCGACAACACCGCCGACGAGCGCATGGCCGCGTTCCTGATCGGCCTGTCGCGCCGGTTGGCCGCACGCGGCTTCTCGCCGCGCCGATTCCAGCTGACGATGGCGCGCACTGACATCGCCAACTATCTGCGCCAGGCGCCCGAAACCGTAAGCCGCGTGCTGCGCCGCTTCGAACAGGATGGCCTGCTGCACATCAAGCAGCGCGACGTCGAGATCCTCGACCTGCCCCGCCTGGAAGCCCTCGCGCTGGCCGTGCTGCGGGATTGAGGTCATGCCCTCTCTGTAGGAGCGACGTAAGTCGCGACCGGAGACCTTCCGGCCTTCGTAATGCGGATCGGTAGCCGGGCCGTGCGGTCGCGACTTACGTCGCTCCTACAGAAAGCATCTGTTGCGATTCCTTCCCGGCTTGACCTGCGTCATGGAGCCCCCGGGCCGGCGCGCCGATGATGCGGCCGTTTCCTCAGGAGAGCCGCATCATGAATTCGACACGCAAGTTGTGGGTGGGGTTGGCGGCCCTGCTCATTGCGTCGTTCGCCGTCCTGCTCTGGGTCGGCAGCGAAGTGCATCGCCAGGCGCCGCCCGTGCCCGAACGGGTCGTGGCGGAGGACGGCCGGGTGATCTTCACCCGCCAGGACATCGAGACCGGCCGCCAGGTCTGGCAGTCCATCGGTGGCCAGCAGCTGGGCTCCATCTGGGGCCACGGCGGCTACGTGGCGCCCGACTGGGGCGCCGACTGGCTACACCGCGAAGCCGAGGCCGTCCTGGATGGATGGGCCAAGCGGGAGGCCGGCGTTGAGGGCTACAAGCACCTCGACGCGCCCACCCAGGCCGCCTACGCCGCGCGCGTGCAGGCGCTGATGCGGCCCAACACCTACGACGCCGCGACCGGCACGATCACGCTATCGAACGATCGCGCGGACGCGATCGGCGTGGTCGGCGCGCACTACCAGAGCCTGTTCTCCGCCGACCCGGCCACCGGCGACCTGCGCGAGGCCTATGCCATGCGCAACGACACCGTGCCCGACGCCGAACACCGCCGCCAGCTGACCGCGTTCTACTGGTGGGCCGCGTGGTCGTCGGTCACCGAGCGCCCCGGCGCGACGATCAGCTACACGGCCAACTGGCCGGCGGACGATCTGGTCGGCAACACACCGCCGCCGAGTGCGTTCCTGTGGACGGTCTTCAGCGTGCTGTTCCTGATCGCCGGCGTCGCCTTGCTGGGCTGGCACTACGCGGTCAACCACGGCGACGAGATGGCCCCGGTGCTGCCGAAGAGCGATCCGCTGGCGAAGATCAGGATCACGCCGTCGATGCGCGCCACCGCGAAGTACTTCTGGGTGGTCATCGCCCTGTTCGTGGTGCAGATCCTGCTCGGCGCGATCACCGCGCACTACCAGGTGGAAGGCCAGGAGGCCTACGGCTTCGCGCTGGCCGACATCCTGCCGTACTCGCTGACACGCACCTGGCATACCCAACTCGCGGTGCTGTGGATCGCGACCGCATGGCTGGGCATGGGCCTGTACATCGGTCCGGCGATCTCCGGGCATGAGCCGAAGTTCCAACGGCTGGGCGTCAACTTCCTGTGGACCTGCCTGATCATCATCGTGGTCGGTGCGTTCACCGGCCAGTGGTTCGCGGTGATGCAGAAGCTCGGCCTGGAGCACAACTTCTGGTTCGGCCACCAGGGCTGGGAATACGTCGACCTGGGCCGCTTCTGGCAGTGGTTCCTCTTCATCGGCCTGACCCTGTGGCTGGTGCTGGTGGGCCGCGCGCTGTGGCCGGCCATCCGCAACGGCGGCGAGTCGCGCAGCATCGTCAGCCTGTTGTTCCTGTCCACCGTGGCGATCGGCCTGTTCTACGCGGCTGGCCTGATGTGGGGCGAACACACGCACCTGTCGATGGTCGAGTACTGGCGCTGGTGGGTGGTGCACCTGTGGGTGGAAGGCTTCTTCGAGGTGTTCGCGGTGGCGGTGATCGCCTTCCTGTTCACCCGCCTGGGCCTGCTGCAGACCAGGACCGCGACCATCGCGGTGCTGTTCGCCACCATCGTGTTCATGGCCGGCGGCGTGCTGGGCACGCTGCACCACCTGTACTTCACCGGCACGCCGACGGCGGTGATCGCCCTGGGTGCGAGCTTCTCGGCGCTGGAAGTGGTGCCGCTGGCCTACGTGGGCTTCGAGGCGTACCACAGCTGGAAGATGGGCAAGGCCACGCCGTGGATGCAGCGCTACCGCTGGCC
>Ga0247823_10002917_pt1 | contig 14022 bp, 15 predicted proteins | sample 13C_PalmiticAcid_2_FD_192426 | JGI IMG/M metagenome (GOLD analysis project Ga0247823, IMG submission 192426) | Soil microbial communities from agricultural site in Penn Yan, New York, United States - 13C_PalmiticAcid_Day30 | ecosystem: Environmental > Terrestrial > Soil > Agricultural land...
GCCTGCCCCCCTCCCCACGCGGGCCGCTCCACCCCCTTCTTTTCGACTCATCTTCAGCAGGAGACACGCACGTGACCAAGGTTCTGGTTCTCTATTATTCGTCCTACGGCCATATCGAGCAGATGGCCGACGCCGTTGCCGAGGGCGCCCGCAGCGCGGGTGCGCAGGTCGACGTTCTGCGCGTTCCCGAGACCGCGCCCGAAGCGGTGGTCAAGGCCGCCTACTTCAAGACCGACAGCGCGCATCCGTTGATCTCCGGCCCCGATGCGCTCAAGGACTATGACGCGATCATCGTCGGCTCGCCGACCCGGTTCGGGCGCATGTCGAGCCAGATGGCGAGCTTCTGGGACACCGCGGGCGGCCTGTGGGCGTCGGGCGCACTGCATGGTAAGGTGGGCGGTGCCTTCACCTCCAGCGCGACGCAGCATGGCGGCAACGAGACGACCTTGTTCAGCATCATCACCAACCTGCTGCACTTCGGCCTGACCATCGTCGGTCTCGACTATGGTCATACCGACCAGATGAAGGTCGACGAGGTGCTGGGCGGCGCGCCCTATGGTGCGACCACGGTGGCGGCCGGCGACGGCAGCCGTCAGCCGAGCGAGATCGACCTGAACGGTGCGCGCTATCAGGGCCGCCGCATCGCCGAAGTCGCGGCGAAGCTGAGCGCCTGAAGCCATGGCGCGCCAGCCCGCCCTGTTCGTATCGCATGGCTCGCCGATGATCATGTTCGAGCCCAGCCCGGCGCGGGAGTTCCTCGCCGGGCTGGCCGGACAGGTCGAGCGGCCCGAGGCGATCGTGATGGTCTCTGCGCATCACGATATGGCGGAGGCGGTAGTGACCTCGATCGAGGCGCCGGCGACGATCCATGATTTCGGCGGCTTTCCGCAGAAGCTGTTCGACCTGCGCTATCCGGCCAAGGGCGATCCGGAGCTGGCGGAGGAGGTTGCGGCGCTGGTCGCGGGGGCGGGTATCCCCGCCTTCATCGATCCGAAGCGCGGTCTGGATCACGGCGCCTGGGTGCCGCTGATGCTGGCCTGGCCCGAAGCGGATGTGCCGGTGGTGCAGCTGTCGATCAGCAGCACCCACGCGCCCGAATGGCATTATCGCGTCGGACAGGCACTGGCGCCGCTGCGCGACCGCAACATCCTGATCATCGGATCGGGAAGCCTGACGCACAATCTGCGCGCGATCTTCGTCGAGGGCCGCGACCACGATGCGGCGGTGCCTGACTGGGTGTCGGCGTTCGCGGACTGGATGAAGGAACGGATCGACGCGGACGACACCGATGCGGTGCTGAATGCGGTCGAACGCGCGCCGTTCGGCAAGCAGAACCACCCGACGATGGACCATATCCTGCCGCTGTTCACCGCGATGGGCGCGGGCAGCATTCCGGGCGAGCGGCTGCATCACAGCTACACCTATGGCGTGCTGGCGATGGATGCCTATCAATTCGGGTAGCAAAGTGGGCTCCGATCCAGCGCGGATTCACCAATTCGCAAGCACCCCCTCTTTAGCGGTCGCGCCCTGAGGTAATTCGGGCGGGAGCGGGCGATTGATCGGAGCGAAGATTCGCCCGCAGCGCAAGTTGCGGAACGGGGGCGATGCGGCTTCGCATCCGGCACAAGTCGAATTGCTCGCCTCGGTCGAAGGCCTGCGGACCAACTGGTTCTGGGCTACCGACGGCGAAGGCCGGGTATCCTATCTCAGCGACTGGGTGGCGGACGAGTTCGCCATCGCGGACCAGGGGATCGCGGGCAGCGAACTGACCGCGGTGTTCAGGATCGAGAGCGCAGCCGCCGAGACTGCCGGTCCCATTGGTTTCCTGCTGGCGAAGCAGAAGCCCTTTCGCGGCGTGAACATGCGCTGCACGCACGATCCGCAGGAGCGGATCTGGACGATGTCCGGCAATCCGCAGTTCGATCAGGCGGGGAACCTCACCGGATTCCAGGGGATCGGCGCGGACATCACCGCGGTGCAGGAATCTGCCGAGGCGATCTCGCGGCTCGCGAGCCACGACGCGCTCACCGGCCTGCGCAACCGGCGGGGCATCTCCGCGCTGGTCGAGCAGGCACTGCTGGCATCGATCCGCTCCGACCGGTCCTTTGCGATGCTGCTGGTCGACCTAGACCGGTTCAAGCAGGTCAACGATACGCTGGGCCATCCGGCGGGCGACCAGCTGCTGACGCAGGTGGCGGCGCGGCTGAGCCGGGTGCTGAACCATGCCGATTGTGTGGGGCGTATCGGCGGCGACGAGTTCCAGATCGTGCTCGGCGTTCCCGCCGACCGCAACGCGCTGGCGGCGCTGGCCGAGGATATCATCCGCACCGTGTCGCAGCCCTATTTCATCAACGGCAGCCGTTGTGTGATCGGCGCGTCGATCGGCATCGTGCTGGCCCCGCATGACGGCGACATGGCCGAGGATCTGACGCGCAACGCCGATCTGGCGCTCTACGCCGCCAAGGATGCCGGGCGGGGCTGCTACCGTTTCTTCTCGCGCGACATGCTGGAGGCGGCGGAAGACCGGCGGCTGCTGGAGCAGGATCTGCTCGATGCACTCGATCGCGGCGAGCTGGAGGTCAACTACCAGCCGCTGGTCAACGCCAGGACCAGCGCAGTTGCGGGATTCGAGGCGCTGCTGCGCTGGAACCACCCCGATCGCGGACGCATCTCGCCCGCCTTGTTCATCCCGATCGCCGAGGAAACCAGCCTGATCGCGAGGCTGGGCGAATGGACGATGCGCCAGGCCTGTGTGGATGCCGCGGCCTGGCCCGGCGACCTGCGCGTTGCGGTGAACGTCTCGCCGATCCAGTTCGCCAATCCGAGCCTGCCGCAGGTGGTGCTCAGCGCACTCGCCCATTCGGGGCTGAGCCCCGACCGGCTGGAGCTCGAGATCACCGAGAGCGTGTTCATCGACGGCGGCGCGGAAGCGGAGGCGACCTTTGCCACGCTCAAGAAGATCGGCGTGCGGCTGGCCCTCGACGATTTCGGGACCGGCTATTCCTCGCTCGGCTATCTGAAGACCGCGCCGTTCGACAAGATCAAGATCGACCAGAGCTTTGTGCGCTCGGTCGCCGACCCCGCGTCGCGCAACAATGCGATCATCACCGCGATCGTCGCGCTCGCCCGCACCTTGGGGATGGAGACCACAGCGGAGGGCGTGGAATCGCTCGACCAGCTCGAAGCGCTGCGCGCGCTCGATGTCGGGCTGATCCAGGGCTATCTCTACAGCCTGCCGATCTCCGCCTCGGCGGCAGCGGAGATGATCGGCGAGGCGCCGCCGGTGATCCAGCCGATCGGTCCCGCCAAGCAGCGCGGCAGCCGTGTCGCGACCTTTCGCCGCATCGGCGCGGTCCATGGCGACCATTATTACCCGGTCATCCTGCGTAACCTTTCCAGGACCGGGGCGCTGATCGAGGGGCTGGTCGATGTGCCGGTGGGCACGCGCTTCGTGATCGATTTCGGCGACCGCCAATGGTCGGTGGCGACCGTGCGCCGGTCCTGCAGCACGCATCAGGGCGTCGAGTTCGACGAGCCGCTGGTGAGCGACGGGCAGGGCGGTTACCGCACGCGCTATCGCGTCTCGTCGATGATGCTTGCGCAGCTCGGCCTTTCGCTCGACCGCTCGGCCGAGCCGGGTTGGGAGCGGCCGATGGTGCAGTCGGCGCGGTCGGAGTTGCCGATGTTCCGGACCTCGCTCAGATAGATTGCCTGCATGGTTTTTATCGCAGCCTCGAGCGACGCTCTGTGGAAGTCGATCGCTTTGGCTGAGGTCGCGCCTTGCTGGTATTTTGCGTGAGGTCTGCCTAGCTTCTTCCAAATAGGGAACAGTCAGGCATGGCCTATAGCGTCAAGCCCCGGGACGAAACCGCGCAGGCGGCGCTGCGGCGCATTGCGCGCAGCCAGATTGGCCGCGCGATCGCTGAGATCGACGCTTCCGGATTATCGCGCAACGAGGTCGTGCACAGGGTGCGCCGCCGTACAAAGAAGCTGCGCGCGCTGCTCGGGCTCGTGCGTCCGCGTTTCGGTCGCCATGCGCTGGAGCGCGCGGCATTTCGCGAGATGGCTGGCCTGCTGGCGCCAAGCCGCGACGAGACGGTGACGGGGAAGATACTGAAGAAATTGTCGGGTGCCCTGACAATGGGAGTGCTGCCGGACGATGTCGAGCGCGTTCGGCCGTTCATCGGCGGTGACGTGCATGCAAAAGCGGCGGCTGATGTCGGGGCCGCGCTCGTGGCGGTGCGCGAACGTCTCCGTGTGGCGCGAGAACGGACGGCGGTCTGGACGGTTGATGCCTGCGGGATGGGCACGTTCGCCGACGGTTTCGAGCTATCCTACCGGCGTGCCCGCAAGGCAATGGCGGCGGCCGAAGCGGAACCGGTCGCGGAGCGGCTGCACGAGTGGCGCAAGCGGGTGAAGGATCATTCCTATCACCGCAGCCTGCTGCGTCGGGTGCTGCCCCGCAAGTTGTGGGCGGGCCGGGCGCAATTCGACGCACTCGGCGAGCTGTTGGGCGACCTTAATGACCTTGTGATGCTGCGCGAACGCATATGTGCGGCTGACGACGCCTTGCCGAATGCGGCGCGGATGCGTCTGCTCGCTGCCATTGATGGGCAGGCGCACGCGCTGACCGCGCGGTCCTTCGATGCGGGAGCGGGGTTGTTCCGTCGGAAGCCGAAAGCTGTGGCGCGCAATGTGCGGCGGCGTCTCGCCGCGATATGACGCCGGGACGCATGGGCATGGTTGCAACCCGCCGCGGCTTTCCCCAAAGCGGGGCATGATCCAGGACCATGTTCTCTTTATCGACGGTGAGGCGATCATCATCGACAAGCCTGCCGGGCTGCCGGTCGATCCGCCGCGCGACGGATCGATCAGCCTGGAGAATTATCTGGGCAACCTGACCTTCGGCTTCCAGCGCTGGCCGACGCCGGTGCACCGGCTGGACCGCGACACCAGCGGCTGCCTGCTGCTCGCCCGCAACCCCAAGGCGCATGCCCGCTTCCAGCAGGCGTTCGAGGCGGGCGCGGTGACCAAGCGCTACCTCGCGGTGATCGACGGGGTGCCCGAGGAGCCGTCGGGCCTGATCGATCTGCCGCTGATCAAGGTCTCCAGCGCCGAACGCGGCTGGCGGATGACCGGCGATCCGAAAGGCAAGGTGGCACGAACGCGCTGGCGGGTGCTCGACGCGAAGGACGGGCGGGCGTTTATCGCCTTCTATCCCGAGACCGGGCGCACGCATCAGATCCGCGTCCATGCTGCCGAGGGGCTGGGCATCCCGATCACCGGCGATCCGGTCTATGGCGTCGCGGGCGGGCGGACGATGATGCTCCATGCCGCGCAGCTCACCGTGCCGCGGCCGGGCAAGCCCGATGTCCATGCGGAGGCGCCGACGCCCGAGCGCTTCAAGGCGATGGGGTTCGGCGGGTTCGTCGAGGGCGCTGTGGCGGATGGGGACGATGCCGGCTGAACTGCCCGAAGCGGCGATCGTCGAGGAGAAGTTCCTGGCGGCGTCGGGACCGGGCGGGCAGAACGTCAACAAGGTCGCGACCGCGGTTCAGCTGCGCATCGACGTGTTCCGGCTGGGCCTGCCGCCTTATGCCTATGCCAAGTTCAAGGAACTGGCCGGAAGCCGGATGACGGCGGCTGGCGAACTGGTGATCACCGCGCGGAAATTCCGGACGCAGGAGGCCAATCGGCAGGATGCGCGCGAACGTGTGACCGAACTCATCACCAAAGCGTACGAACGTGATGCGCGGCGGGTGAAGACCAAACCGAGCAAGGCCGCCAGGGCGCGGCGGGTGGACGAGAAGAAGGGCCGCGCGCAGATCAAGGCGGGCCGGGGGAGGGTGCGGGTCGAATGACCAGCCGGGTCGACGCGGTGCTGGCGGCGCTGGAAGCCGAGGGATCGGCCACGACCCGTGACGCGATGGGCCCGCGCTTCGGTATCGTCACCGCCGACCGGGTACTGGGCGTGCCGATGGCGCGAATCCAGGCGGTCGCCAGCCCGTTGGGCAAGGACCATGATCTGGCCGCTGCGATGTGGGCGACGCGAGTCTATGAGGGGCGGATGATCGCCTTCCTGATCGACGATCCGGCGCTGGTGACGCACGCCCAGATGGATGTGTGGCGCGCCGAGTTCGACAATTGGGCGGTGACCGACACCGCCTGCTTCAAGCTGTTCGACAAGGTCGAGGGCGCTGCGGCGCTGGTCGAGTCGTGGACTCGGCTCAATGACGAGATGGGCCGGCGCGCGGGCTTCGCGCTGCTCGCCTGCCTGGCGCTGCACGGGCGTCCGGCGGACTATCTGCATGGCCTCGATCTGATCGAAGGTGCGGCGGGCGACGCGCGCAACTTCGTCAAGAAGGGGGCGAACTGGGCGCTGCGTGCGATCGGGGGGAAGAAGGATCCGTCGTTGCGTGCGGCGGCGCGCGACCTGGCGGCGAAGCTGGCGGCATCGAGCGACCGGACCGCGCGCTGGAACGGCAAGGACGCGCTGCGCGCCTTCGCCAAGGCGGACGCCAAAGGCACTGCGCGATAGTTCATGCGTTGAAGCGGCATGCGTCCGCTGCTCGCCCTGGCCATTATCCTTCTGCCCGTAATCCTGGCTGCCTGCTCGCAGGAGGCTGCGCCGCCCGCCGCGACGAACGCGGTCGAGCGGCCCACCGCGCCCGGACCTGCTGCGCCCTTGCCGACGCCCGCTCGATCGCCGTTGGCAGCACCCACCGATACGATCCCCCCGGCCTTTCACGGCGAGTGGAACCGGCTGGTGGCCGATTGCGGCACCGGCCGCAACGACAGCCAGTTGTGGATCGCCGGAAAGCAGCTGCGCTTCCATGAAAGCAGCGGCGCGGTGCAGTCCGTGCGCGAGAAGGGGCGGGCGATCACGGTTCGCGCGCGCTACACGGGCGAAGGCGAGACCTGGGAGGCGGAACGGCGCTTCACCCTTTCGTCTGACGGGCGGATACTGAGCGCAGACGGGATGGAGCGGACGCGCTGCCCGTCACGCTGACCCCTTGCGCAAGGCGCGACGCCGGGCCACCTGCAGCGCCATGTACAGCTTCGACATCGCGGCCGGATCGAAGGCCGAACTTTACCGCGACCTGCTGGCCGCGCTCGACGCGCTGACCGCGGGGGAGGACGATGCCATTGCCAACATGGCGAACGCGGCCTCGCTGATCTGGCAATATCTGCCCGACCTCAACTGGGCCGGCTTCTACCGCAATGTCGGGGGCGAACTGGTGCTCGGGCCGTTCCAGGGCAAGGCGGCGTGCATCCGCATCCCGTTCGGCAAGGGCGTATGCGGCGCCGCGGCGGCGAGCGAGGAGACCCAGCTGATCGAGGACGTTCATGCCTTTCCCGGCCACATCGCCTGCGACGCGGCGAGCAATGCCGAGCTGGTCGTGCCGATCGTGCACGCGGGCAGGCTGATCGGCGTGCTCGATCTCGACAGCCCGATTCGCGGGCGGTTCGATGCCGATGATGCTGCCGGGTGCGAGGCGCTGGTGGCGCTGCTGGCGCCGCGGATCGCGGGTTAACGGCCGAGTCGCCTGTTCCGGATTGGCACGGCTTTCGCGCTGCCCGATCGGATCATGGTTAAGTCCTTGGCCCGATTTGGGACTTGCCGAGCCCCGCTGGACTTGGTGCGCCCGTAACGAAAGTGTTAAGAAACGGTGAAGATTCGCGTCTTCGCCTGAGCCTGGCGCGATTCCAAAGAGGAGTTGCCGCCCGATGCGTACCGCCACCCTGATCGTCGCTGCCGTCAGCGGCCTTGCGATCGCCGCACCCGCGCAAGCGCAGCAGGCCCGGGGAGCCTCCTATCCCGCGCCCGCCGCAATCGTGCCGGCCGCGCCGGTTACGGCGGTGCCCGCAACGGCGATGCCGGCCGCCCACGCACCGCAGCGCCCCAACTGGCGGCCGGGCACGCCCCGCCCGGGCGGCTGGCAGCCGACGCGGCCGCATCGCCCCGGCACCTGGACTCCGGGCACGCCGCGGCCGGGCAATTGGCAGCCGACGCGTCCGGGGCGCTGGGGACAGCGGATCGACGGGCGCTGGTATGCCGGATGGCGTGCGCCCGGCGGCTGGGGCGCCTATCGCCGGCCGGTGCGCGGCTGGACGCTGCCGAGCTACTGGATCGGAAGCGGCTTCTGGATCAACGACTGGTCGAGCTGGGGGCTGAGCCGCCCGGCCGCTGGCTATGACTGGGTCCGCTATTATGACGATGCGGTGCTGATCGACCGCCGCGGCAAGGTGTGGGATTCGGTGAGCGGCCTCGACTGGGACCGCGACGGTCATGGCTATGATTATGACGATGACGGCTATTATGCCGATCGCGATGGCTATGACCGCGACCATGGCGCCGATTACGACGCGCCCGGCTATGATGAGCCCGAATATGACCGCGATGTGCGCCGCGGCGACCGCTACGAATATCGCGGGGAGCGTGGCTATCGCGGCTATGCGCAGCGGCCGATGGTGTGCGTCGCGAACTGCTATGGCCAGAGCTACTACACGGTGCCGGCGTCGACGACGGTGGTGATCCAGTCGGCGCCGGTGGTAACCACCACGACCACCGTGACCGAGGAATATGTGACCTATGGCGCGCGCAGGGTCGTGCGCCGCGCCCCGACCAAGAAACTCTATCGCGCGCCGGTGAAGAGCAAGAACTGCTATTGCCGTTGAGGCGCTACCCGCCGTCGTCTCCGGGGGGAAGGCGGCGGCGGGCTCCCGTCCCTGTTTGGTAGAAGCGTGTTTCAGATCATCCTCCCCCTGGCGGGGGAGGATTGAATTTCCGTCTCAGCGCGGCGGGCGCGTGCCGAAGGTGACGATGCTCTCGCTGCCGTCCGCGGCGACCGAGGCGACGCCGACGAAGTGATCATCGACCGGGACGTCCTTGAGCACGGTTTCGGTCAGGCCCGCCACGCCGCGCACATCGGTCCAGTCCTGCATGTCGTTGCGGCGCCAGTAGACGCGATAGCCCTTTGCGCCCGCGACCGGGCTCCACTTCACCTTGATGTCGTGCGAGAGCGCCCCGTCGAGCACCACGGATGACGGCGCGTCGGGCGCGTTGGCGAGGCGGCGGATCGTCGCGACGTTGAGCGCGGTGACCTTCGCCAGATAGGGGAAGTCCATCTTGTCGACCGTGTCGCCATAGACGCGGCCATTCTCGGTGCGCAGGTCCTGATGCTGCTGATCGTAATTCTCGGCACCGACGGAGAAGCGGATTGCCGGAAAGCCGAGACGCAGGAACGGCTCGTGATCGCCGCCGCGGCCGAATCGGTCGGGGCGGCGGACGATGAAGGCGTCGAGCGCGCCACGATCCTTGTCCCGCATCCCGTCGGCGACCTTGTCGATCGCCTTGGCAAGCGCGCGGCTGGGGCCGTCATCCTCGCCGCCGTCACCGCGGCGGCGCAGTTGCTCCTCGATCGTCTCCGACGCGCGAATGCCTTCGGAGAAGACGCGGACGCGATCCGCGACGCGGACGCCATTCTGGCCCATCGTGCCGCCGACGATATCGTTGTTGAGCACCGCGATCACCGTCCAGCCGCGCTCCTTCGCGGTCTCCGCCAGCAGCGTGCCGCCCATCAGGCCCTGTTCCTCGCCCGATAGCGCGGCGTAGATGATCGTCGCCTTGTGCTTCTGTTTCGAGAGGATGCGCGCGGCCTCGATCACCAGCGCGACGCCGCTGGCGTCGTCATTGGCGCCGGGCGCGTCGGCGGTGAAGTTCATCACGTCGCTGACGCGCGAATCGATATGCCCCTGCACGATCACGACGCGCTTGGGGTCCTCGCCGGCCTGGAAGCCGAGCACGTTCACCACCTCGACCCCATTAGGCGCGCGCGGGCCGGTGAAGGTGCGGGCGATGTTGGCGACTTCGATGCACTTGCACGCTTCGCCGATGCGGTTGAGCTCGTCCGCCGCCCATTTACGCGCGGCGCCGATGCCGCGGACCGGATCGGTCGCGGACGACAGGGTGTGGCGGGTGCCGAAGCTGACCAGCTTCTCGACATCGGCCTTGAGGCGTTCGGGGCTGGGAGAATCCTGTGCGGCGGCGGGGGCTGCGGCGAGCAGCGCGAGCAAGGGGAGGGTTCGCATGGCGATCAGCTTAGCCGGTCGATCGCGTCGCGGTCGAGGCTTCCCGGGATGAGCATCAGCGGAACCCGGAGTGCCGCCATGTCGCCGCTGGTGAAGTGGGTGACGAGTGCCCCGGGCTTGCCGCCGACGGCCACGCCAAGCACCAGCGCGGCGATCTCGCTATTGGCGTCGATCAGCTCGCGGATGATCTTCGGCCCGTCGCCTTCGCGGACGGTGATGGTGGGCTTCAGGCCCGATTCCTGGATGAGCGTGCCCGCGGCGCCAGCGACCAGCGCTTCGGCGCGCTGGCGCGCCTCTTCCTCGATCGTCGCCATCACGCCGCCCCACTGGACGAAATCGGGCTTGGGAATCAGCGAGAGAATCTCGACTCCGCCGCCGGTCTTGACCGCGCGGCGCGCGGCGAAACGCAGGGCGATCTGCGCCTCGGGGCTTTCATCGATCACCACAAGATAGGTACGCATGAAACTATCCCCTCCCGTTTCTCCTTCGTGGTGGCGCGGGAAGGGGCCGAGCGCAAGAGGTTGACGGGTGCGGGAGGGTTGACCCGCGCCGTTCATCGCGCAAGGGAGGGCCGAACCACCACCCTGCGACAGGATCCTCCCCACCCATGTCGATCGACATCAAGATGCCTGCCCTTTCCCCGACGATGGAGGAGGGTACCCTTGCCAAATGGCTGGTGAAGGAGGGCGATACCGTCAAGGCCGGCGACCTGATGGCCGAGATCGAGACCGACAAGGCGACGATGGAGTTCGAAGCGGTCGATGAGGGCGTGATCGCCAAGATCGTGATCGCCGAGGGCACGGATGGCGTGAAGGTCGGCACCGTGATCGCGGTGCTGGCGGGCGAGGGCGAGGATGTCTCCGCAGCCGCTACGCCCAAGGCCGAGGCGCCCAAGGCCGCCGAAGCGCCGAAGGAAGAAGCTAAGGCCGCTCCGGCGCCCGCCGCTGCTTCGGCCCCTGCCGCCGCTCCGGCGGCGAGCGGTGATCGCGTCAAGGCGAGCCCGCTGGCGCGCCGTATCGCAGCTGAGAAGGGCGTGGATCTGGGCGGCGTGAGCGGCTCCGGCCCGAACGGCCGCATCGTCAAGGCGGACATCGACGGCGCCAAGCCCGGCGCAGCACCTGCTGCGGCCCCGGCAGCGGCGCCCGCGACGGCGGCGCCTGCCGCTGCGGCTCCGGCAGCACCCGCTTCGGTCTGGTACGACGAGAGCATTCCGCACGAGGAAGAGAAGCTCAGCAACATCCGCAAGACGATCGCGCGCCGCCTGACCGAGGCGAAGCAGACGATCCCGCACATCTACCTGACCGTCGACGTCCAGCTCGACGCGCTGCTCAAGCTGCGCGGCCAGCTCAACAAGAGCCTGGAGGGGCGCGGGGTGAAGCTGTCGGTCAACGACATGCTGATCAAGGCGCTGGCCGTCGCGCTGGCGCAGGTGCCGAAGTGCAATGTGACCTACGCGGGCGACAAGCTGGTCAAGTACAGCCGCTCGGATATCTCGGTGGCCGTGTCCACGCCGACCGGCCTGATCACCCCGATCATCCGCGACGCCGCGAATATCGGGCTGGCGTCGATCTCGACCCAGATGAAGGAGCTTGGCCAGCGCGCCAAGGAAGGCAAGCTGCAGCCGCACGAATATCAGGGCGGCACCGCCAGCATCTCCAACATGGGCATGTTCGGGATCAAGCAGTTCGACGCGGTCATCAACCCGCCGCAGGCGATGATCCTGGCGGTCGGCGCGGGCGAGAAGCGCCCGTACATCGTCGATGATGCGCTGGGCGTGGCGACCGTGATGTCGGCGACCGGCAGCTTCGACCACCGCGCGGTGGACGGGGCCGACGGCGCCGAGCTGATGAAGGTCTTCAAGGCGCTCGTCGAGTCGCCGATGGGCCTGCTGGCCTGACCCCGTGATGCGCGTCCTGGTCGAAGCCCTGCACATCGCCGCCGGGATCGCGGTCGCGCTGTTGATCGCTGCGGTTTCGGCCTGGGCCTATCCGCTGGCCGCGCGCGACGTGTGGCTGGTCACGGGCGTCGCGATCCTGTGCGTGATCGGCATGGGTGTCGGCCCGATGCGGCAGGCAATGACGGCGGACCGCGCCAAGAGGAAAGCAAGTGATGCCTGACCGGTCGCCGCCGGCTTTCGAGCCGACGATCCGCGTGACGACGATGCCCGCCGACGCCAATGCCTATGGTGACATCTTCGGCGGCTGGCTGATCGGGCAGATGGACATGGCCGCCGGCCTTGTCGCTGCGCGCCGCGCCAAGGGGCGCGCCGTGACGGTGGCGATGGACGCGATGCAGTTCCACGCGCCGGTCTTCGTCGGCGACGAGGTGTCGGTCTATGCCGCGCTCACCAAGGTCGGCCGCAGCTCGATGAAGATCGATGTCGAGGCCTGGCGCCGCGGCCGCCACGGCGAAGAGCGCGAGCTGGTGACCCAGGCCAATTTCACCTTCGTCGCGGTGGGCGAGGATCGCAAGCCGCGCCCGGTGGACGGCTGATGCAAGGCGCGTTCGCCGATCCTATCTATCCTTCAATCCTCACTCCCCAGGGGCTCTAGAGACAATGGCTGAATCCTATGACGTGATCGTGCTCGGTTCCGGACCCGGCGGCTATGTCGCCGCGATCCGTGCGAGCCAGCTCGGCCTCAAGACCGCGATCGTCGAGCGCGAGCTGCTGGGCGGGATCTGCCTCAACTGGGGCTGCATCCCGACCAAGGCGTTGCTCCGCTCGGCGGAGATCTTCCACTTCATGCAGCACGCCAAGGACTATGGCCTTGCCGCCGAGAAGATCAGCGCGGACCTGGAAGCGGTGGTCAAGCGCTCGCGCGGCGTCGCCAAGCAGCTCAATCAGGGCGTCACGCACCTGATGAAAAAGAACAAGATCGCGGTTCACATGGGCAGCGGCAAGCTGACCGGGAAGGGCAAGCTGAGCGTCACGGCCGAGGACGGCAAGGTGACCGAGCTGACCGCGAAGAACATCATCCTCGCCACCGGCGCACGCGCCCGCGATCTGCCGAACCTGCCCGCCGACGGCAACAAGGTGTGGACCTATCGCCACGCGATGACTCCCAAGGAGATGCCGAAGAAGCTGCTGGTGATCGGATCGGGTGCGATCGGGATCGAGTTTGCGAGCTTCTACAACGACATGGGCGCCGAGGTGACCGTGGTTGAGATGCTCGACCGCATCGTGCCCGTCGAGGACGCCGATATCTCCGCGCATCTGGAGAAGGCGCTCAAGAAGCAGGGCATGACGATCATGACCAGCGCCAGGATCGACAAGATCGCCGCCGACGCCAATGGCGTAAAGGCGACGATCACCGGCAAGGACGGCAAGGCGGTGAATGGCGAGTTCAGCCATGCCATCGTCGCGATCGGCATCGTGCCGAACACCGCCGATATCGGCCTCAAGGAACTGGGCGTCGATGTCGACGACCGCGGCTTCCTCAAGACCGACCCTGCCTGCAAGACCAACATCGACGGCCTCTATGCGATCGGCGACATCACCGCGCCGCCCTGGCTCGCGCACAAGGCGAGCCATGAGGGCGTGATCGCGGCCGAGGCGATCGCGGGCAAGCATCCGCATGCGATGGACCCGCGCAACATCCCGGGCTGCACCTATTGCCACCCGCAGATCGCCAGCGTCGGCCTGACCGAGGCGAAGGCGAAGGAAGCGGGCTACGAGGTGAAGGTCGGCAACTTCCCCTTCATCGGCAACGGCAAGGCGATCGCGCTGGGCGAGCCCGAGGGCTTCGTGAAGACCGTGTTCGACGCCAAGACCGGCGAGCTGCTCGGCGCTCACATGATCGGCGCCGAAGTGACCGAGATGATCCAGGGCTACACGATCGGCAAGACGCTCGAGACGACCGAGGCGGAGCTGATGGAAACGGTGTTCCCGCACCCGACGATCAGCGAGACGATGCACGAGGCGGTGCTGGC